>Ga0163144_10028191_pt1 | contig 10842 bp, 7 predicted proteins | sample OliLak19BULKMAT1_FD_123175 | JGI IMG/M metagenome (GOLD analysis project Ga0163144, IMG submission 123175) | Freshwater microbial mat bacterial communities from Lake Vanda, McMurdo Dry Valleys, Antarctica - Oligotrophic Lake LV.19.BULKMAT1 | ecosystem: Environmental > Aquatic > Freshwater > Lake... | reverse complement strand
TTTGGTGATTGATCATGTCGGTAAGGTGTATCCCACAGCTAAGGGAGATTACACAGTTATTCAGGATATTGACCTCACCGTGTATGAAGGGGAATTTGTCTGTGTGATTGGGCATTCTGGCTGTGGAAAATCTACGCTTTTAAACATGGTTTCGGGATTTACTAAACCTTCTTCGGGAGAAGTAAGATTGCAGTCCCAAGTGATCACTAAACCTGGACCTGATCGGATGGTAGTGTTTCAAAACTATTCTCTCCTGCCTTGGTTGAGTGCCTTGGATAATGTAGCTTTAGCGATTAAATCCGTACATCCTGAAAAATCTAAAGCTGAACGCTATGACTTGGCAATGGCGAGTTTGGAGTTGGTAGGATTAACTGAATCCGCTAAAAAGAAGCCTAAGCAACTATCTGGCGGAATGCGTCAACGGGTTTCGATCGCTCGCGCTCTTTCTATTCGTCCCAAGGTTTTGATTTTAGATGAGCCTTTTGGTGCGCTTGATGTATTGACGCGTGAAGAACTTCAGGAAGAATTGCTCAAAATTTGGCGCGAGCATCGAGTTACGGTGTTAATGATTACCCATGATATTGACGAAGCGATTTTCTTGAGCGATCGCATCGTAATGATGACTAATGGACCTGCTGCCACAATTGGCGAAGTAGTGGAAGTGCCTTTTGCGCGTCCTAGGGTGCGTGAAGCAATCGCCGAAGATCCCCGTTATTTTAGTTTGCGCAACCATGCCTTAGATTTTCTCTACCACCGCTTTGCCCTTACTGATGATACCCATTAAATTTTTCTATGAATTATCCTAGCTGTGCTTTACCAGATGAAGTTCCATTTGTGGAAATCGACCATATTGATCGCGTGTTTCGCACCTCTGATGGCGGAACTTATGTGGCACTTAAGGACGTTTATTTGGAAATTAAGCGAGGAGAGTTCATTTCGATCATTGGACACTCTGGCTGTGGTAAATCTACAGTACTGAATATCCTAGCGGGCTTGGATAAGGCTTCGGCGGGAGGAATTGTTTTAGAAGGTGGAGAAGTACGCGATCCTGGGCCAGATCGAATGGTGGTATTTCAAAATCATTCGCTTTTACCTTGGCTAACGGTGCGCCAAAATATTGCCTTGGGTGTAAATCGAGTTTTTCGGAGATTATCGAAAGCCGAAAGAAGCCAAATTGTCGAAGAACATCTTGACTTGGTGAATTTGCGCCCTGCTGCCGATAAGTATCCGCGTCAAATTTCGGGTGGGATGAAACAGAGGGTAGGAATTGCTAGGGCTTTAGCACTGAAGCCTAAATTACTTTTACTAGACGAGCCTTTTGGTGCCTTAGATGCGCTGACTAGGGGCAATTTGCAAGAGCAATTAATGAAAATCTGTAACCAAAATCAAATCTCAGCGGTGATGGTAACCCATGATGTGGATGAAGCGTTACTTTTGAGCGATCGCGTGGTGATGATGACCAACGGCCCTGCGGCAAAAATTGGACAGATTCTGCAAGTGGATTTGCCTCGACCTAGAGCCAGAATGGAAGTGATCAATAATCCCAACTATTACCGCATGAGAGGCGAATTAGTAGAATTTTTGAATGTGCAGAAGAAGCGCAAACTAGCAAAAGTAAATACCGAAAAAGTGGTGGCAGTCAGTCGCGGCAAGATCGAAAAGATCAACCTAGAGCTTGGCTTTATTCCCTTAACCGATTGTGCGCCTTTAGCGATCGCGCTGGAGCTTGGCATCTTTGCAAAGCATGGTTTGGAAGTAAAACTTTCTCGGGAAGGGAGTTGGAATGCGATCGCTGATGGCGTGAGAGAAGGTAGGCTAGATGCAGCTCAAATGGTGACGGGAATGCCTCTGGCTATGAGTTTGGGCATGGGCAAGAAGCCGCAAATTGCGATGCAAACTGCACTTACTCTCTCTCGGAATGGCAATGCGATCGCGCTCAGTCAAGAACTATACGAAGTAGGCGTAAAAGATGCGGCAAGCCTAAAAAAATACCTGGTCAGCCGTGAAGCTCAAGCCCATAATCAAGTCCAGTCTCAGGCAAATCAAAACACCGCTAAGCCTACCTTTGGCATGGTTCATCCCGCTTCCATGCATAATTTTCTACTGCGTCACTGGCTAGTAGGTGCAGGCATTGATCCCGAAAATGAAGTATCGATTATTCCAATCCCACCCGCTCAAATGATTGCGAATCTTCAAGCAGGAAATATTATTGGCTTCTGTGTAGGTGAACCCTGGACCTCTAGAGCAGTAAACGAAAATCTAGGCATTATCGCAGCTACAGATCTGGAAATTTGGAATGGTCATGCGGAAAAGGTTTTAGGTGTCACTACGGCTTGGGCAGAGCAGTATCCCAACTCTCATATTGCCTTAGTGCGATCGCTGCTTGAAGCTTGTCAATTCTGTCATGCAGCTGAAAATCGTGACCAAGTGATTCAAATTTTGGCACTACCTCAATATCTGAATACCGACTCGCTGCATATTCGTCCAGGTTTAGCAGGTCCCTATCGTCGCGGTACAGGTACATCTCTTTATTTACAAGACTTCAATTTATTTGCGATAGATAATGCGCCAAGATCAAGTGAACAACTTTGGGTCTTAGTGCAAATGGCAAGGTGGGGAATGATTAAATTTCCGCCGAACTATGCCAAAATTCTGGGTGATTTAGTGCGATTTGACCTATTCCAACAGGTGGCAACAGAGATGGACATTGACTTTTTGCCTCAATCGGATGCCATTCTCACCTTAAGCGACGGCAGCACCTTCGATCCAAGTCAGCCGCTAGCAAACTTGAATCAATATCAGCAGCCTGTAGGTTTACGCCAGGGTTCTGGCATAGACGCAAATATTCGCTCAAATGTTCTCTAAGATTAAGAGCTATCCGCATTTCCTAGGCTAACTTTAAGCACTCACTTTAATTAATGATAAACCTCGTTCAAACCCTCTGTCCATACTGTGGTGTAGGTTGTGGCTTGGAAGCTGTAAGTCAGTCCACTGAACGTAAAGACCAACGGATTGAAACCGCTTATAAAATTAGAGGCGATCGCGCACATCCTTCTAGCCAGGGCATGGTCTGTGTGAAAGGCGCAACGATTATGGAATCGATTGCCAAGGATCGCTTGCTTTATCCAATGCTACGAGAGAATCTGGAAGCAGAATTTCGGCGCGTGAGTTGGGAAGAGGCCCTAGAGAAAATTGTGTCAGAAATTCAGCAAACTAAGGCAGAATTTGGCGTGGATGCTCTCTCAATGTATGGCTCTGGACAATTCCAAACTGAAGATTACTATATCGCCCAAAAGCTATTTAAGGGCTGTTTAGGAACGAATAACTTCGATGCCAACTCCAGGCTCTGTATGTCTTCGGCGGTTTCTGGCTATATCAAGAGTTTTGGTTCCGATGGTCCACCCTGTTGTTATGAAGACTTGGATTTAACCGACTGTGCTTTTATTATCGGTAGCAATATGGCGGAATGTCATCCGATTCTGTTCAATCGTCTGCGTCGTCACCATAAGACAAAACCTGGAGTGAAGCTGATCGTAGTCGATCCTCGTCGTACCCAAACGGCAGAAGTTGCCGATTTACATTTAGCAATTCAACCTGGTACTGATATAGATTTGTTGAACGGAATTGCTTATTTGTTACTGAAATGGGAAAAGTGCGATCGCTTATTTATTCAGAAACACACTAATGGATTTGCTGAGTTTTGTGAGTTAGTGCAGTTCTATCCGCCCGAAAAAGTAGCCATTACCTGTGGCATACCCGAACAAGACTTAGAAATAGCGGCAAAATATTGGGCAGAATCTCAAGCTGTTCTTTCCCTTTGGTCAATGGGAATCAATCAATCTGCTCAAGGAACGGCAAAAGTACAATCAATTATCAATTTGCATTTACTCACTGCCCAAATTGGCAAACCAGGTGCAGGCGCATTCTCACTCACAGGACAACCAAATGCGATGGGAGGTAGAGAGGCAGGCGGTTTGAGTCATTTACTGCCTGGTTATCGTTCGGTCAAAAATCCTGATCATCGGCGTGAATTGGAAGAGCATTGGGGATTGTCATCAGGACAGATTTCGGCTCAACCTGGTAGAGATGCCTGGGAAATCATTCGCGGGATTGAGCAGGGAGAAGTTCAGTTTCTCTGGATTGCAGCAACTAATCCTGTGGTTAGCTTCCCTGATTTGGTACGCACCAAAAAAGCGCTGAAGAAATGTAAATTTACCGTTTATCAAGATGCCTACTATCCCACCGAAACTTCTGCCTACGCCCATTTACTTTTGCCTGCCACCCAATGGAGCGAAAAGACTGGCACAATGACTAATTCCGAGCGCATGGTCTCTCTCTGTCCTGCTTTTCAGCCCTGTATGGGAGAATCGCGCCACGATTGGGAAATCTTCGCTGAAGTCGGACGCAGGTTGGGTTTTGAGCCACAATTCTCTTTCCAAGACTCTGGTGAAGTGTATACCGAATTTGCCAAAATTACCAAAGGCAGAGTTTGCGATCATTCAGGAATTAGTCACGCAATTTTAGCTAGCGAAGGCGCAATGCAGTTGCCATGTGCAGAACCAGAAACGCGAGTGAGCAAGATCACGAATAAAAGGCTGTATACCGACTTGCAATTCCATACACGCGATCGCCGCGCAAATTTTGGTGCATATCACTCCCAAGGAATGGCAGAACCAACTGATCTAGAATATCCATTTGCCCTGACCACAGGCAGACTCTACGGACATTGGCACACCCAAACTCGTACAGGTCGCATTCCTAAAATCCAACAAATGCACCCAAATCCATTTATTGAGATTCATCCTCGTGATGCCAAAAAGTTGGGAATTGAAGCTCAAGATCTAGTAGAAGTGAGATCCAGAAGAGGATTTGCCAAGTTTCCCGCTTTAATTACTAATGCGATCGCGCCAGGTGTGGTATTTGTGCCGATGCACTGGGGCTATCTTTGGGCAGATCAAGCGGAAGCAAATGCACTCACTCATCCCCTAGCTTGTCCTGATTCGCTTCAACCAGAATTGAAAGCCTGTGCTGTGCAATTGAAGGTTTGCAAACATTAGAAAATCGGCAATATGGTTTAAACCTCTTGCTAAAATATTAGGTATTAGAATCTTACGATACATAGCCATGACTTCGATACCAGTCGATTGCAGCTTGAATTGCAGTGGTAATAGGAGTTTGCGGTAAGCCTAATTCAGCGATCGCTTTACTTGAGTCGTAATACATTTTCTGTCCTGCCATTCTCACACTATCAATAGCTAGAGTTGGAGTTCTACCTAGTCGAGCAAGAAGAGATTCTTCAATCCATGCGACCATGAGTGGAATCCATTGGGGGATTTTTTGCTTTGGCGCACTTAATCCTGTAAAAGATTCTAGTAAGATCAGGAAATCTCTAAGGGTCATATTTTGATTGCCAAGAATGTAGCGATCGCCGCATTTCCCTTTTTGCAGCGCTAATAAATGCCCCCAAGCTACATCTTGCACATCGATAAAATTTAAGCCCGTATCCATGTAAAAAGGCATTTGTCGCCGTAAAAATCTCAAGATTATTTCACCCGTAGGCGTAGGTTTGGCATCCCAAGCACCAATTGGCGTAGCAGGATTGACAATCACGATTTCCTGTCCCGTTTCCACGGCTCTTTTTGCTTCCTGTTCTGCCAAATATTTAGAGAGTTTGTAGGCACCAATTAGTCTCTCAGGTGGACTTTGATAATTCTCATTAGCAATTCCCTTTAGACTATTCTGAACTCCAATCGCTGCTACGGAACTAGTATAGACTGTGCGTTCAACTCCCACTTCCCTAGCGGCTGCGAGAATATTGCGCGTCCCGTAAACATTGGACTGAAGCAACTTTTCTTGATCGGCACGCCAGAGCGAATAATGGGCTGCCACATGGAAAAGATATCGACAGCCTTTTAGCTTGGGAGCAAGATCTAAATCAGTCAGATCGCCTTGGACAATTTGTAGCTCCAATCCCTGAAGCGTTTTTAAAGAACTGCTAGATCTAGCTAAAACTCTTACGCTGTAACCCTGTTGGAGTAGCAGCCTTACCAAGTTTGCGCCGACAAATCCATTACCACCTGTGACAAATGCTAAATTCTCGCTCACTCTACTCACAAACCTCTTTAGTAATAAAAAGCAGCAATAGTCAATAATTAAAAGATAGAAATCAAGATGCTAGTTGATACTTATCGTTTTTTGTTGCCCCTGCAAGTGCCATTTGGAAAGCGTCCTGCCATTCCTTCTGATCGCCAAGCATATTCTCTAACTCTTCAGCCTCATTAATAGTTAGCTCTCCAATTTCTGAGGCATAGGAAATTCTGCCAATAATAATTAATTTTGCTTCAAGTGAAAGTCCATTCTTAATAGCAAGTTGAATAATTTCTTTGAAGTCGTCAAATCTTATTTTCATAAAATGTTCCTACCATAGAAGACTCTTTCCCCAGTGGGTAATAAATAAACTACAAGTTGAAGTTGTTTTTCTACATCATACCTGAATGCTCTTGCGGTTCCACGCTTTATTTCATTCAAATCATAATTCTCTCTATCAATGTGATAAGCAGCCTTAACTGCTCCTTGGTTTCTTGCTTCTCTAATGTCTGCTTGTACACGATTAGCAAATGCGATCGCTTCAGGTGTCAATCTTTTAAAATCCCAGATTTCGCCGTCAATTTCAGCATCGGGACGTTTCCCTTCCCTCCCATCGGATTCGTCTAGAAGGATGACAATGCTGCCATCCTTTGCAAATGTTTCAGCGATAAATAGCTCTGACTCGAAACTTTCGCCTCGATTACGCCCTCTATGTAACAATACATAACTGCCTGTAGTTCGATCAAAGTATCTCAGTTTATATTTAGGTTCTGCTTGATCAAAAGAATCTTCACACTCAGGCTGCCAAGGCATTAAAGCTACTCTAAAAAATCTATATAATTTGAATCTGAATCAACCGCCTTGTATGATAGAGAAAGTTCAGTACAAACACCCATGCACAATTTTACAGACAATCCACCTCGCCAAACGATCAACTTTTCTCAAGGTTTTGAGGGTCTGACTAGCCAAGAAGCAAGCGATCGCCGTGCCGCAGGTAAAGGAAATAATGTCACGCTCCAATCCAGCCGAACCTACTGGGAAATTGTGCAGGAAAATCTGCTCACCTTCATCAATATGGTTTTCTTGGCGTTGGGAGCAATTTTGATTTCCTTGGGTAGCTATGGTGATGCTTTTCTAGTGGTAATTGTAATTCTTGGCAGCGTGGTAGTTAGCGTTTGTCAAGAACTTTGGGCAAAACAAAAACTAGATCGGATTGCGATTCTCACCCGTCCGAAAGCTGTAGCAATGCGAGATGGGGAACTCATGGATATTGACCCAAGCGAGATTGTATTGGGCGATTTGTTGGAGGTTCAGGCAGGCGATCAAGTGGCGGTGGATGGTGAGATTCTAGGCACAGGTTCAGTAGATGTAGATGAATCGCTGCTAACTGGGGAATCGGAGTTAATTCGCAAAGCCGAAGGTCATTTTCTCTATTCAGGCAGTATTTGTGTAAGCGGCAAGGCATTTTATCAAGTTACTAAAGTGGGAACGGAGAGCATGGCTTTCCAAATTACCCAAGGTGCAAGGGCTTTCCGTCAAGTGAATACGCCTTTACAGCAGGAAATCAATCTTTTAATTAGAATATTTCTATTAGTTTCGATTTTTCTGTGGATTTTGGTGGGAGCGGCTGTAGCTTCAAATATGATTAGCTTCTCTGAAGGAATCCAAAGAGCGGCAGTAATTGCGGGCTTAGTACCAGCAGGGCTATATTTGGCGATTACTTTGGCTTATGCACTAGGTGCGGTGGGAATGTTAGGGCAGAATGTATTGATCCAACAAGCAAATGCAGTGGAATCGATCAGCAATGTGGAAGTTCTCTGCTTAGATAAAACTGGTACGCTTACTACAAATCAAATTTGCCTCCAAGAAATCTATCCGCTTCAAGGATCGGAGGAGGAACTAAAAAAGATATTAGGTAACTATGTAGCAAGCTCGATTAATCAAAATCAAACCAGTGCAGCGATCGCTAAAGTTTGTGATGGCACTTATCAGCATATTTTGGAAGAGATTCCTTTCACTTCTGCCAGAAAATGGAGTGCAATTTCCTTTGATTCATCAAATCTAGCAGGAGTCTATGTTTTGGGCGCACCTGAAATAATCTTTGACTTAGAGGAACTAAATTCAACTGCCCATGAGTACATTCAAGCTCAAATTGCCCAGGGTAGAAGGGTTTTGATGTTTGCGCTCAGTAAAGGAACTCAGGGTGAGAAAAGACAGAGTTTACGCGATCGCGCCGATCAGTCAGTTTTACCGCAAAATCTTGAACCTTTAGGAATTCTGGTTTTTAGTGATCAATTGCGAGCCGAAGTTGAAGTTACCCTCCAAAGCTTTGCCCAAGCAGGAATTAAGCTCAAAATCATCTCTGGAGACAATTCTCAAACCGTATTGGCTTTAGCAAAACAAGTGGGTATGGATACCAGTCTCAATCATGATCTAAAGCTAGTTTCTGGAGCCGAATTAGAGAATATGAGCGATGCTGAATTTCGGCAGACAGTGGCAGAAACCACAATTTTCGGTAGAATCACGCCTGCGCAAAAATCCCTAATTGTCCAAACCTTAAGACAGTCAGGCAACTATGTGGCGATGATTGGTGATGGTGTAAATGATGTGCTTTCACTAAAACAGGCGAACCTGGGAATTGCGATGGAAAGTGGTAGCAAAGCGACTCGCAATGCAGCAGACATCGTGCTGTTAAAAGATTCCTTCGCTTCTCTTCCCCATGCTTTTTTAGAAGGGCAACGGATTCGCATTGGTATTCAAGATGTAATCAAGTTATTTATGGTGCGGGTGTTGACTTTTACCTTTTTGATTTTTGCTACTAGCCTGGTAGGGAATACCTTCCCGTTTCTCAATAAACATACTGCCGCAGTTACACTAATTTCTGTAGGTTTACCTTCCACTTTCCTCCCTATTTTTGCCAAGCCAGGGATTCTTCCTTATCGCAGTATGATTCGATCGCTTCTACACTTTGCTTTACCTGTGATTCTCAGCCTTACCCTGGTAGCTTTGGGCGTATATTTGACCTATCTAATTCCAGTATTGAACAATAATATTGAAATAACTGATAACGACTTGATGGTTCCCCGCAGTGCTATGGCAACGATTCTAATTTACTGCATTCTCTTACTTCTTCCTTTTCTTAAACCGCCAACGCAATTTTGGGTAGGTGGTGAACCGCTAAATGGTGATTGGCGCTATACAATTATGGCGGTTTCTCTGTTGACCTTCTATATGGTGGCATTAATTACTCCCCCTTTGCGAGACTTCTTCACTATTGTCTTCTTGTCTTGGCAGGACTATGGGATTTTAGCAGGTGTAGCGATCGCTTGGGGTTTAGGACTAAGAGCAGTATGGCGATCGCAGTCTTTGGATCGTTTTTTGGGCGTGAAACTGAAGTAATCAAATCAATTAATGAGGAGGAAATAAATGACATATTTAGGCTTAATTATTGCTTATTTCTTGGGCGCAATTCCTACAGGTTATTGGGTTGGCAGACTCAAAGGTGTTGACATTCGTAATCTTGGTTCAGGCTCAACGGGTGCGACAAATGTGTGGCGTTGTTTGGGAAAGATACCTGGGATTTTTGTATTTACGGTGGATTTGGCGAAGGGTTTAGGTGCAGTATTGTTAATGCAATTATTCGCTAATTCCTATGCAGAATGGTGGGTTGTGGGTGCAGCAATGTTCGCTTTATTAGGACATAGTAAATCATTTTGGATTGGCTTCAAAGGTGGAAAATCCGTGGCTACTGGTTTAGGAATTCTTCTGGCTCTAAATTGGCAAGTAGCTTTAAGTGCTCTTGGCGTGTGGCTTGTGACTATGGCGATTTGGCGTACAGTTTCGATTAGTTCAATTTTGGCGGCGATCGCTGCTCCAATTTTGACCATTCTTTGGAAGTCTCCCTTTGCTTATATTCTTTTGACTACTGTGGGAGGTGCATTTGTAGTATGGCGACATCGATCTAATATTCAAAGATTAGTTCAAGGCAAAGAACTTAGCTTCAAAAAGACAATTGAAAAAGATCAAGCGGATCAAGAGAGCGAATCAATCCAAACCAAAACTTCCTGATTTACGCTTTCAGGCGCTTCATCTTGAGGGCAATGTCCAATTCCTTCTAGGTAGATTAACTTCGCTAAGGGAGAACAAATAACTAATTTTTCGGCGATGGAAGGCGGGATGATCCGATCCTTTGTGCCCCAGAGAACTAATAAAGGCACTTCTAAATTAGCGATCGCTTCTTTAACATTTGGCGCAACACTATTCATGCCTCGATTCAAATAGAGAAAAGCGGTCGCAGATCTTCGATCCCTGGCAGGTGCAGCAATAATTTCCACCAATTCATCGGTAACTGATTCAACTGCGCGATCGCCGTACACCAATTTTTTTAATACCCAGCGAATAATTCCAGGTTGCTTAATCAGGTTAAAAGCTGGAACTGCAACTAAGCCGCCAATTGTGGCTTCAAGCGATTGTCTTAAGGGTCTAATGGCCACAGGCACTTTCTCATCTAATTCCGCTAGATCGGGAATGCTAATCCCCACTACGCCTTTGACCATTTGCGGATATTTTGCCGCTGCCAGGATTGCCACCAGTGCTCCCACTGAATTGCCACAGATTACCATCGGTTCTTTAATTACTGTTTGCCAAAAATTATAGATTTGCTCTACCCAAAGTTCAGCATTGTAGGGAATTGCCGCCTTCTCAGAAGCGCCAAAGCCAATTAGATCGATCGCATAGACTGAACGATTTTGAGCT
>Ga0163144_10028190_pt1 | contig 10842 bp, 6 predicted proteins | sample OliLak19BULKMAT1_FD_123175 | JGI IMG/M metagenome (GOLD analysis project Ga0163144, IMG submission 123175) | Freshwater microbial mat bacterial communities from Lake Vanda, McMurdo Dry Valleys, Antarctica - Oligotrophic Lake LV.19.BULKMAT1 | ecosystem: Environmental > Aquatic > Freshwater > Lake... | reverse complement strand
TCCTGAATCCTGAATACCGAATCCTGAATCCTGAATCCCGAATCCCGAATCCTGAATCCCGAATCCCGAATCCCGAATCCCGAATCCCGAATCCCGAATCCTCTACCCCTATGTCCGCCAAACTCTCTCCGATGATGGAACGCTACATGGCCGTGAAGGGGGAACACCCCGGAGCCATCTTGCTGTTTCGGATGGGAGATTTTTATGAGATGTTCTTCGAGGACGCTCAAAACGCCTCGAAGGTACTCGGGCTGACACTGACGAGCCGTGACAAAGCGTCGGACAATCCGATTCCGATGGCTGGCTTTCCTTACCATCAGCTTGATGCGTATCTGCAGAAGCTCATTCACTCTGGCTTTCGGGCGGCGATCTGCGATCAGGTCGAAGATCCAAAGAAAGCGAAGGGACTCGTCCGCCGCGAAGTGACTCGCGTCGTCACGCCGGGAACGCTGACGGACGATCAGCTGCTCGATCCGCGTCAGAGCAATTTTCTCGCCTGCATTGCGCCGTCAAAACAAGGAATCGGGCTGGCGTGGCTGGAACTTTCGACGGGGCGTTTTCTGGTGACCGACCTGCAGCCGTCGCAGCTACGGGACGAGCTGGCTCGGATTCGTCCGGCAGAGTGTCTGATTCCGGAGAGTTCTGCGCAGGACAGCCAGTTTCTGATCCGCCGAGCTGATTCGCAGTCGCCGGTCATCACGACGCGCCCGGACTGGTGCTTTGCCCGTGAGGAATGCAAACGCCTGCTGAATGAGCACTTCGGGACGCTGACCCTGGAAGGCTTTGATATCGATGACACTCCGGCTGTGACGGCCGCCGGAGCATTGCTGGATTATGTCCGTGAGACTCAGCGGACCGCCCTGCCTCACATCGTGAGAATTGAAGCCTGGCGCCGCAGCCGGCACATGATCATTGATGAAGCCACGCGGCGCAGTCTGGAGCTGGATCAGACTCTGCGAGACGGTCGCCGTGACTTTACGCTGCTCGGCGTCATGGATGAAACTCGCACGCCGATGGGATCGCGAACTCTGGCGGAGTGGCTGTCGAGTCCACTGACGGACATCGAACAGATCACACAGCGTCAGGATGCCATTGACGAACTGCTCATGCAGCTGACGCTGCGGGACGATATCCGGGAGCTGTTGAACGAGACCTACGATCTCCAGCGCCTGACGTCCCGCATCGCCACCAACCGCTGCAGTCCGCGGGACTTGGTGTGTCTGGCGACAACTCTGCAGCAACTTCCTCGTCTGCGCGCAAAACTTGCGGAACGAAAATCGAAGCGGCTGCAGACTCTGGAGCAGCGGATCGAGCTTTGTCCGGAGGCCCACGCTGCCATCAGTGCCGCCATCGTCGATGAACCGCCCCTGACGCTGACCGACGGCGGCGTCATCCGCCCCGGCTTCAATGTCGCGCTGGACGAACTGCGAGACCTGATGCGCGGCGGGCGGCAGTGGATGGCGGCGTACCAGGCGAAAGAGATTGAGCGAACCGGCATTTCCAGTCTGAAGATCGGCTTTAACAAGGTGTTCGGGTATTACCTGGAAGTCACCGCCGCCAATCAGAGCCGGGTTCCTCCGGAGTACATTCGCAAACAGACGCTGAAAAATCAGGAGCGTTACATTACTCCGGAACTGAAGGAGTACGAGGACAAAGTTTTGCGAGCGGAAGACCGGGCAAAGTCGCTTGAGCAGGAACTCTTCGCGGCACTGCGGGAACAGATAGCGACGCATGTTCCGATGCTGCTGCGGACGGCCGATGCGATGGCAGAAATCGATGTGCTCGCCGGGCTGGCGACATTGGCGGCGAACGCAGGCTATTGCCGTCCGGAGCTGACGACAGAGCCAATTCTGGATATTCACGACGGTCGACATCCGGTGCTCGACCGACTGATGCCGGCTGGTCAGTTCGTGCCGAATGATGTGCGTCTGGGACTTGCAGGCATCACGGCTGAACAGCGTGCGATCGGTCGAGTCCAGATTATCACGGGCCCGAATATGGCTGGAAAGAGCACCTACATCCGGCAGGCAGCCTTGATCACCATCATGGCTCAGATCGGTTCATTCGTTCCGGCGAAAGAAGCACGCATTGGGATTGCAGACCGCGTCTTTGCACGAGTCGGCGCGAGTGACGAACTGGCACGCGGTCAAAGTACGTTCATGGTTGAAATGACTGAGACTGCGCGCATTCTGAATTCCGCGACGGAGCGAAGTCTGGTGATTCTCGACGAGATCGGCCGCGGGACCAGTACTTACGACGGCATCTCGCTGGCGTGGGCGATTACCGAGCATCTGCACGATGAGATCCTGTGCCGGACGATGTTTGCGACTCATTACCATGAACTGACCGATCTGACGTCGACCCTGAAACACGCCGCCAACTGGAATGTCGTCGTGCAGGAGAGCAACGACGATGTTGTGTTTCTGCATCGCATCGTCGAAGGAGCCGCGGGGCGAAGTTACGGCATTCACGTCGCAAAGATCGCCGGTGTGCCTCGTCGCGTCACCGAACGAGCAACGACAATTCTCGCCACGCTGGAAGAAGACCATCTGAACCCCGACGGCAAATCCAAAGTGCCTCAGCGAGAATCCTCCCGGCATCGTCAGCGGCAAAAGTCGCTTTTTTCGCTGCCCGAAGATCCGCTGCTGGATGAGATCCGAAAGATTGAAGTCGACAACCTGACCCCGATGCAGGCCCTGCAGGAACTGAACCGATTGCAGAGGTCCCTGTCGGACCGAAGTTGAATGCAAAGGCGAGCGGAGGGTGTCAACCCTCCGAGGGTACTGGCATGAACAGCCAGACGAGATGCGGAACTTCAACCACGCTGGTGAACAACAGAGACAATTCGGCTGACCGATGTGTGAATCCTCGGTGGGTTCACACCCACCGCTCGCCCCTGGAACACATTCTAATTCCAGGATCGTGAGTTGTGTTTGCGGCGCTCACTCTTTCCAATATGGTTCCGCCTTTCATCCCGCCTCGATTCAGGAACCTGTCTGATGACTGCTGACCTAATGTCAGAAGACCATACCGCGCTGCCAGAGGAAAGACCTCGTCGCGGAGTTCTGATTCAGCTGTTCGCAGCTGCCGTTAGTTTCATCATCGTGGCAGTTCCGTCGACGCTGGCCGGCCTGTTCTTTCTCGACCCGATTTTGCGGAAGCGAAGCGCAGCGGCAGGCCGGGTGACGGACGGCGAAATTTCCCGTAAAGACGACGCTGGCTTCATTCGGCTCGATGTGACGAAACACGCCGTTCCGCTGGATGGAACACCACTCGCAGTGACTGTCCGCGACGACATCATTGATGCCTGGAATCGCTTCAGAGACGTTCCCGTCGGAAGCATCTGGCTTCGCAAAGTCGGCGATGGTCCCGTTATTGCTTTCAATTCCGTCTGTCCGCATCTGGGCTGTTCCGTGAACTTCCGCCGCGCAGAGAATGATTTCTTCTGTCCGTGCCACACCAGCGTGTTTGCTCTCGACGGCAGGAAGACAAACGAAGTGCCGCCGCGTGACATGGACACTTTGGAAGTCGCGATGAGAACAAACGGACGGGATGATGCCGACGGGGCGGAGATCTGGATCAAATTCCAGAACTTCCGCCGTGCGACATCAGAGAAGATTGTGATTTGAATGCAGTATCGGATGCATGCCTCGTCGCATCCTGCCCTCGCGCTACGGCGTTTCCGTCCACTTCGCGTCCGTCGTATCGATGACACGCGCCAGAATGACGCCGTCGATGCCGACCTGAGCGACGAGCGTGGCTCCGTCGGGATCGGTCCGCAGCGACTTACGCAGATCGGCGAGTCGGTGAATCAGCAGCAGCAGTCCCTTTTGCTTCGTCGGATCGTACTCGTACGGAACGAGTCGAATGTTGCGTTGCCGAACGATCGGGACGAGCGACTCGATGTCGCCAAGTTGAAACTGGTGACTGACCGGAGCGACCATGACTGTCGAGTTCTCTGGGATCTGACTCCAGAAGTCTCCGTTCAAGGCGTCCGACCAGTAGCTGGCTTCCATCCCCAGCCAGGCCGCACCACGATTCTTTCCGGCCAGCAGTCCGTATTCTGAGATGCAGTATGGTGTCATGATTCCAACGCCGGACGCGATCAGCAGGACACTCCACACACCGACTTTGAGCCATCGTCGAGCCGCTGACTGCGGGAGTTTGGCGGCTGCGAACCGTTCGTCGGCGCGGGAACCGTGGAGACATTCCGCAAAGCCGCGGGCGGCCATCAGCGCAAGTGGCGGCATCACAATCAGAAACAGACGAGTACCGTCGTACACCGGCGTATCCGGAACCGCGAAGACCAGAAGGGGAACAACCACACTGAGCAGAATCAGTTTCTCCGCGGCATCCGGCGGATTGCGGCACAATCGCATGACAAGACCGATCACTGTCCAAAGCGGCAGCGAAATCAATGTCATTACCAACGGATAATGCCAGGGCACTGCCTTGTCGGGGAAACGCTGGCCGAAATACCAGCAGTACAGCGTCGGTCGGACAGTCGTACGTCCGAGATAACTCATGACGTTGTCGACGGGATTCAGCCACAGCCACGGCCAGCCGGCGAAAAAGACAACGCAGCCTGCGATCGCCCAGCAGGCCAGCGGTCGAACAGCTTGACGGCGAAAACGCCAGACGGCCCAAAGAAAAACAATCGGAGGCAACAGAATGCCCTGCACTTTTGTCAGCAACAGCAGTCCCCACAGCACACCGCTGATGATTGCCTGTTTGTTTGAAGGACCCTTCGGTCCGGTCCACCACGCCAGCAGTGGAATCATCGCTGCGACCCAGGCGAGGTTTGTCGCAGATTCCAGAGCTGCAATGCGAGCATGACCGATCACATTCGGCATTCCGATCAGCATCACCGCTGTCACAATTCCGGCGGCGGGTCCATATCGCCGAAATGAAAATTCAGACAGCAGAAATACAGTCAACGCGAATGCGAAACAAGATCCCAGCCTCGCGGCGGGGACGTTGTAGCTACAGTCCTTCGATCCGGGGATCAGCCACGATGTGAGCTGATGAGCCGTCCCCAGGAGCACTCGACCGAGCGGCGGATGGTCGGGCAGATATCGAGGACTCCCGAAAACTTCCTTCACAACGGATGGCGTGAACAACAGCGGTCCATGCTGGCTGATCGCATCGACCAGATACACTCCCTGATCGATGTTGAAAGATTCGTCCAGTGTCAGCCCCGGCCCGGCCGGCATCCAGGAATCCACCAGTCCGTGATTGATCATCATCGCCGCGAGCAGGAACGCGATGATGCCGCAGATGATTGAGATCCTGGAGACTTTGAACATGCCGGCAGAGTGTAGCCGTATCACACGGTGCGAGTCACCTCTTTCGGGGAGGGCGATCCCGTTAAATCGACCTACCGCACCGGTGGAATGTAGCGATTCGCCAGCTCCGCATAGTCTTCACGGACCGGGCTGAAGACATCGAGCACCACTGCCGGACCATCCACTGCGATGGCTCTGTGCGGCACGTTCGGCGGGATGATGAACAGCGATCCTGCGTTGACGGTCCGCGTCTCGTCGCCGATCGTCAGCCGGACTCTGCCCTTCAACAAAATTCCACCCTGTTCATGCGGATGATGATGCATCGGTACTTCGGCTCCGTCGTCCATTTCGAGATACGACAGCATGAGATTCTGTCCGTGCGGCGTCCTCATCCGGCAGCCGGGAACTGGTTCAATTGCAGGGATGGATGACAAGTCAATGAACGGCATTGTGAAAGTCTTTCGGAATCGAATTGGTCGAGTTTGTGCGGAAACTGAACCGCAGACATCTTGTCTCAAATCGCTGGCGTAATACAAGCACGACGCGCCAGCGAGTGGTCGGCCCGCGCAATACGAGCACGACAGGAACGCGCGTGAACGGACAATAAAACACTCGCTTGCGCGTCGTGCTTGTGATCGGAATTCGGTAAACTCGATGCTCCACTTTTCCTCTGGAGGAACTCGGCGATGAAGATTCCTGAAATGTTTCGTCGACTTGTTGCGATCGGCCTCCCTTTCACTTTCATTGCCGCGTCCATCGGTGAGGCGGCGCGGGCTCAGGATATCCCGATTGTATCCGGCGTCGAGCGGCAACCATTTGTGGCGGCAACTCGACGACTCATTGACGCATTGGAATTTGCCGGAGCGCCACTCAGTCACACGGCGCAGCAAAAGATCGCAGAAGCATCCGCACTCCCGGATGACCGGGCCGCTGTGAAACAGATTCAGGAAGTGCTCGACCCGCTTTGCCTGGCGTTCATTACCATCAACGCAGAAAGTCGGGTGAAAGTTGCGGAAGGCCCAGTGAAAAAGGAATTGATGCAGCAGGGATGGAGAGCCTTCGTCGTCAAAGTTCAAAATGATGCAGGAATCAATCCGGTGATGATTGCCGAGAGTCCAAATGCTCTGCCCGTCTATCAGCAGGGCCGCGGCACGAGAGAGCAGCCTCGTACCGATGAGAAGCTGGTGAATCCCGAGGACGTGCCCGATCGGTTCCTGGAACTGTCCATGCTGGATCGAGAACCGCTCAAAGCAAAACTGACGGGTCTGTTGGTCGAATACCGAGTCCTGCTGCTGTTCTGTCGCGACGCAGGCCCACGCGAGGCATCACTCTCGTTTCACATCGGCGCGGGGACTCAGGATATTGGCTTTCGCAACGCTGTTCCGATTCTGTTCGACAGCAAACCGGCGATCCCGGTCGTGTTGCGCATTCGAGATGTCGACGGCGCGCCGACCACGGCCAACTTTGTGATCCGGGATCAGCGAGGAGGAATCTACCCGTTGCCGTCGCGCCGGCTGTCTCCGGATTTCTTCTTTCACAATCAGGTCTACAGAGCAGACGGAGAAACCGTGCTCCTGCCACCGGGTGAGTACTCGCTGGTGGCCAATCGCGGGCCGGAGTATCTGCCGCAGAAGATGAACATCACAGTCCCTGAATCAGCTGATCAGGCCCAGCCGGTGGAAGTTGACCTGAAGCGGTGGATTCACGTTGCCAAGCGAAATTGGTATTCCGGCGACCATCATATTCACGCGGCTGGTTGCGGTCACTATGACAGTCCAACCGAAGGTGTTGGGCCGGAAGCCATGATGCGGCACATCCTGGGTGAAGATCTAAATGTTGGCTGCGTTCTGACCTGGGGTCCGTGCTGGTACTCGCAGAAGCAGCACTTCAATGGCGGTGTTTCCGCGTTATCCACACGCGATTATCTGATGCGTTACGACATTGAAGTCAGCGGTTTTCCGTCGTCCCATGCTGGCCATCTCTGTCTGCTGAAGCTCAGCGAGGATGACTATCCAGGGACGACTCGCCTGGAACAATGGCCGAGCTGGACTCAGCCGGTGCTCAAATGGGGTAAGGATCAGGGCGGAGTTGTCGGTTACAGCCACAGCGGCTGGGGACTGGCTTTGCCGGACGTGATGCCCGACGGCAGCCGAGCGTTTCCAGGTCAACCGTGGGGCGGAGCACCACGAGAATGGAAAGGCAAAGCCGTGACGACGCTGCCGGACTATGCAATGCCGAAGTTTGATGGCATCGGAGCCAATGAATTTGTCGTCACGACCACTCAGGGCGTCTGCGATTTCATCTCTGCCGTCGATACGCCCGCGATCTGGGAACTCAACGTCTGGTATCACACGCTGAACTGCGGCATGACAACTCGCATTAGCGGCGAAACGGATTTTCCGTGCATCTACGGTGATCGAGTCGGGCTGGGACGCATCTACGTGCAGCTCGATAAGGATCAGGAACTGACGTATGACACCTGGGTCGAAGGCCTGCGGGACGGGCGCAGTTACTGTGGCGACGGACTGAGTCACATTCTCGACTTCAAGGTTAACAACGTCGGCGTTGGCCAGCGAGTCGGCAATTCGGTCAGTCGCCTTGCCATCGATGCTGCTAAGACCGTCAACGTCACGTTTGATGCGGCAGCGCTCCTCGAAGAAACGCCGACCGAACTGACGGAAACGATCCGTAATCGCCGGCTGGATGAAAAGCCGTATTGGCATGTTGAACGGTGCCGGATCGGCTCGACTCGCAATGTGCCTGTCGAGATTATCGTCAACGGCCAGATCGTGGCGACTCAGGAGCTATTAGCTGACGGACATGTCGAATCGATGAGTATCCCGATTGAGATCACTCAGTCATCATGGGTGGCTGTCAGGATTCTTGGCTCCGTCCACACCAATCCCGTGTTCGTCACAGTCGCCGACAAACCGATCCGAGCCAGTCGCCGCAGCGCGGAATGGTGCGAAAAGGCCGTTGAGGTTTGTTGGGAATCCAAACAGAAAAACATTCGCAAGGAAGAGCGCGACGCAGCAAAGGCCGCTTACGACGCGGCACTGGCGATCTACAAGGAGATCAAAGAGCAGTCGGCCGTGGAGTAAGACGGAGCCAAGCCTCTCGAGTCGCGGTTCGCTCCGCGCACCAAGCGGTGCGTGCACCGTTCTTTTTGCGGAGCAAACAACGGCTTTGGCTTTCTCCTCAGATCTCGTAATCCTCTTCGCTTTCACTCTTCGCCCCGAAGGAAGCTCGCAGAATCTCTGCCTGTGCCTTCACCGTCGCATCCGGGCCGGTGAGCTTCAGGAAGTAGACGCCCTTGCCTTCGAGAGTGATGATAACGCCCAGCATCCGGTAACCTTCTGCGGGCACAGTCTTGCGATCGCGCGGCGGGCCGACTGGTTTCTGATACGTACCGGCGATGTCAGCGATATGATAGGCATTCTTTCCGGCCATGCCTTTCTTGATCGACGCTTCTCGACCGTCCGGGCTGAACTGTCCCACCCAGCGGTCCACGTTGGCAGCGACGCCTCCGCCATCCCCGCCAAAAGTGGAAATTGCCAGCTCGCCTTTGTCCTTGTCGCCATCTGCCGCCGGGATTTCATACGTCGCAAGCCGCATCGAGTTGACCGTGTCGGACTCGGCCCATGACTTCGGCAGGTTCAGGACTAAGTCTTTCAGCTTGACCTCGACGGTCTCTTCCGGGGCATCCTTTTTCTTCTCGTCATCGGCTTGAAGCACGGACGATGACAACGCGAACACGAAACACAGGCTCAGGAACAACAGACGACGCGACCACATCAGACAATTCTCCTTTGACAATCCTGGATTTGTGGGGCAGGCTTTCAGCCTGCCGCCGGCACATTTCAAAACAACAGGCTGAAAGCCTGTCCCACAGCTATTTCGCAGCGTCTTTCTGCCGTTCGATCTTTCCGAACATGTGGCCTCCGACCGGGCCATGCTGCCATGTTCCGGCATAGCGTCCATCATAGAACAGGACTCGAGCGGAAAATCCTTCGCCAAGTCCTGGCAGGGAGGCATCGGTCAGAGTCACCATCGGAGTATCACCCGCCCATTCCACCGGAACGGTGATCGGCAGTTTGGTGTCAAGTTTCCCATACTTGATCCGGGTCATGAAGATCCACAGCTTGTCCGTGGCCTTTGTAGCGCTTTCGATCTCGTAACTCTCGGCCTTCAGCGGATCACCGTCGTCCTTGCCGTCGATCGTAAACGTGCCGGTCAGGACGCACTTTTCCATCGATTTCGAAAACGCTGCCTCGCGTTCCGCAGTCACGGCTTCGTCCGATTTCTCATCGGCAAGCATCGGCGACGCTGATAAGAGAAGGCTGCCGATCAGGCAAATACTCAATAGTCGAATTGAACTCATCATTGATTCATCTCCAGTACAAGAACATCGCAGGCCCTGATGAGGGACATGATAGGCGTGGCGTCCGCAGACATCAAACGGCGATCATCGTTCATCTTCCGCAACAGCCGCCACGCCCTGGCGTCCGGGTTCATCATGAATCGTGGGCTGGTGCCCGATTGCAGCCACTCTGCGATTGAAGCGGAGCAGCGCGAGCTGCCCGGCGTCTGTTTGGCAGCGGAAACTCAAGGAACCGACGCCGGACGGCTCGGGCCGTTCCGCTTAGGCAAATCCCACTCGCTCAATCCAGAAACAAAAACTCTTTCTGATTCAGCAGCACATGGCACACCTCGGTCCGGATGGCAGCATCCTTCATTGCCTCGTCCGGATTGCCGCCTCGTTCCGTTGCCAGCGTTGCCGCGAATTCCGTCAGGGATTTCAATTCCTCGTCGGATGGCGACCGAGCGAATGCCTGGCGGTATGCGGACGTCAGAATCTCCGCACCCTCTGGAGAAGTATCACCCGCAAGCCGCTTCGCCCAGGTTTCTGCCTGCAAATGGACAAATTCATTGTTCAGGAGAATCAGTGCCTGAGCAGGCACGTTGGACTGGCTCCGGCGACCAACGGTCGAGGCGGGTTGAGGTGTGTCAAACGCCAGCATGAACGGGTTCAGAAAGTTCCGGTGGACACTCTGATAAATACTGCGGCGACCGGCTCCGTCCAGAGGCCCGGATTCCCCCGGTCGGCCTCGTCCCTGCATAAAGCTGGTGAGATAAACAGGCACCGAGGGACCAAACATCGCCGGATCAAGCCGCCCGGCAACGGTCAGCATTGCATCCCGAATGGCTTCACCTTCAAGGCGGCGAATGTTGGCGCGATGCAGCAGCTTGTTGGTCGGATCAAGCTGATCCGCCACCTCACTCCGCTGACTGCTGAGCCGATAGGCTCGAGTCAGCGCGAGCCTGCGAATCAGTCGCTTCAACGACCATCCATCCTTTTGAAAATCCTCGGCGAGCAGATCGAGCAGTTCCGGATGAGTTGGGGCTTCTCCCATCACGCCGAGATTGTCCGAAGTTGCCACGATGCCGCGGCCGAACAGATGCTGCCAGACTCGATTGACCACCACGCGAGCCGGAAACGGATTGTCCGCGGCGAGGACTCGATCGGCCAGTTCCATCCGCCCGCTGCCGTATGGAT
>Ga0163144_10028187_pt1 | contig 10843 bp, 11 predicted proteins | sample OliLak19BULKMAT1_FD_123175 | JGI IMG/M metagenome (GOLD analysis project Ga0163144, IMG submission 123175) | Freshwater microbial mat bacterial communities from Lake Vanda, McMurdo Dry Valleys, Antarctica - Oligotrophic Lake LV.19.BULKMAT1 | ecosystem: Environmental > Aquatic > Freshwater >... | reverse complement strand
TGCTTCCCATGCGCATGATTTCGCGATTCTGCAAGACACGCAGCAACTTGACCTGCAACGCCGAGGACATGTCGCCGACTTCGTCGAGAAACACAGTGCCGCCGTCCGCATGCTCGAAATAGCCTTTACGCATCTTGTCCGCGCCGGTCCAGGCTCCTTTCTCGTGACCGAACAATTCGCTTTCCAGCAGATTCTCCGAAAGCCCGCCGCAATTGATGGCGACGAACGGGAGTTTCATGCGGGTGCTGTAGGCATGAATAGCGCGGGCCACCAAGTCCTTACCGGTCCCGGTTTCCCCGAGGATCAGCACCGACTCGTCCGCTTCGGTTTCCGCGATGCTCTTGAACACCGCGAGCATCGGCTTGCTTTCGCCGATCATGGCCGATTCGCCCTTGGTTCCCGCCTCATACGCCTTCCGGATTGGAACACGGGCGATGGGACCGCCGATCTTGAGGGCCCGATTGATTTCGTCCTGCATCGAAGGCAAGTAGGCGTCGAAATCGATCGGCTTGATGACGTAATCAAACGCCCCCATTTTCATGGCCTGAATGGCGGTGTCGGCATTGGAGGCCCCCGTCATGAGGATCACGGGGGGACCACCGATGGATTGCTTCTTCTGGGCGGCCAGGAACTCCAACCCGGACATGCGGCTCAACCCGTTGTCGAGCAGGACGAGATCGAACACCTCCGCGTCGAGAACACGCAAGCCATCCTCGGCATTATCGAGGCAGCGGACCTCATGCCCAGCTTGCTGCAATTGTCGGCCCAGCTCTTCGCTGAACTCGGACTCATCGTCGATCACGAGGATTTTCGCCACGGGCTCATTCCTGTTCTTGGCAAGTTGCCTGGCAATCAACCGGATCTCGGCCACAAGGCCACGACTTGCGTCCGAGGAATGCTACCATCCTGGCGAATGACTTGCCAGCTTCATCCGTCCGCCAGTCTGGCATGAAAGTCCTCGCCGATCTCTTGCATCCCTCGCTGGCGCTTCGGTTGAACAGGTTCCAGTGCAACGGCTGAACAGCATTCGATACCTGAGACCGTTGCGCCAAAACACAAACAACATGTCCGCTTGGACCCAACATATGTGATTCATTCATGTTGCGCCTTTCTCGAAGTCGGATCTTGCTCCCCTTCGACGATCTGGCACGCGGTATGCTTTGCTCTTCTGTCGCAGTCGAAACAAAACCTGTCACCCCTCACGAGAGGCGAGAGCGGAGGGGCGGAGGGGCGAGAGATGAGGGGTGAGAGTGGAGGGGCGAGGGGCGAGTGTACGAAATTCTCGCCCCTCGCCCCTCCGCTCTCGCCTCTCGCTTGAACCACCCCCGCCAACGATGAAGCAAGCAGATCGGCATCACTGTACCGTGCCGAATTAGGTCGATAGTTCTTTTGACAATGGAGTGACTGTCATGCACAAACGAAATGCAGTGTCGATTTTCGCGGCAACGATTCTCTGTCTGGTCGGCAGCCTTTCTGCCCAGGAAGAGAAAAAGGTCGACTTGCAAGTCGGCGATACCGCCCCGACGTTCCAGTCCAAGGACGCCGTCGGCCTCACCTGGAAATCGTCCGATCATCTCGGTAAGAAGTACATCGTCGTCTATTTCTACCCCGGCGACTTCACGCCAGGCTGCACGGCCCAGGCCAAGAAGTTTCAGGAGAACATGAACAAACTCTACGACCAGGGCGCCGAGGTCGTCGGCATCAGCGGCGATTCCGCCAAGACGCACTCCCTTTTCAAAGATACGTACAAGCTGACCTTCACCCTGGCGGCCGACGAGAAGGGCGAACTCGCCAAGAAGTTCGGCGTCCCCGTCAGCGCGGGCGCGAACGTCAAGTTCCGAATGGTGGACAAGACGCTGCTCGAATTCAAGCGGGAAGTCACCGAAGCACGTTGGACCTTCATCATCGGACTCGATGGCAAGATCGTCTACAAGAACACCAAGGTCAACGCGGCGGAGGACAGCAAACAGGTCGAGGCATTCCTGAAAAACCTGGAAAAGAAATAGCACGGCGCGTGGAATCCGCGTGCGGTCGATACTACCTGATCGTGTGTCATTGCCTTGGGGGACGTGCAAACTTCCAAGGCAGTAATTTCAACCTCAGAGAGAAACGAAATAAACGAAATGTACTCTCCGACATGCGAGCGTCTCTCCCTTTTCATCGTTTTGTTACTGTCTCGCGACGTTCGGGCCGAGGACTGGCCGATGTTTGGCCGGTCGCACACCCGTAACGCCGTCAGTCCTGAGAAAAATCCGCCAACATGGTGGCAGGTGGAGGATCGCGATGACAAAGGCAAGATCATTCGACCCGCCAAGAACATCAAATGGTCCGCATCGCTTGGATCCATCACTTACGGGGATCCGGTCGTTGAGGATGGCCGGATCTGGGTCGGTACGAACAGCGGCAAGTTCGATTGGAAAGAGGACGCCAGTGTGCTCGCTTGCCTGGATGCAAAAACGGGGCGCACCCTGTACCGATATGTTTCGCCTCGACTTGGGCTTGGTAGCAACCTGGATTGGCCAGGTTCCAGCATGGCCTGCTCTCCGCTCATCGAAGGGGATCGCCTTTGGTTCGTCAGCAACCGCTGCGAAGTAGTGTGCCTTGACCTAACGCCTCTGCGCCAGGGAACAGGGGAACCGACGCTGTTGTGGAAACTCGACATGCTCAAAAAATTAAACGTGTTTCCCTATGGGACGCCGATGGGGATGATGCGGCGCTGTTCGGTGGCCGGCTTCCAGGATCTGCTCTACGTCATCACCGGCAACGGCGTCGATGAATCTCATGTGAACGTACCCGCTCCAGACGCACCCAGCCTCGTTTGTTTGAGCAAGAAAACCGGCGCGGTCGTGTGGACCGACAACTCGCCCGGCAAGAACATCCTGTACGGGCAGGCGTCTAGCCCTCTCGTCATCGAGGTCCAGGGAAAAACACAGGTGGTGGCGGCTCAGGGCGACGGGTGGGTGCGCGCGTTCGATGCTCGCACCGGCAAACCAATCTGGCAATTCGACACCAACCCCAAGGACGCTAAGCTCTTATTCGGTCGAGGCACACGGAACAGCCTTCTGGCCACTCCAGTCTTTTCCGAAGGTCGTGTGTATATCGGCAACGGACATCATCCAGAGTATGCATTTGGCCCCGCTTGGTTGTATTGCATCGATCCTACCAAAATCGGTGACATCAGCCCGGAATTGCTCGACGGTCCTGCGAAAGGCAAACTCAATCCCAATTCCGGCATGGTTTGGCGTTTTGGCGGCATCGACAAGAAAACCACAAGGGGACGTTTCAATCGAACCGTCTCCAACGTCGCCGTGCATCAGGGCCTGGTCATCGCGGCGGACATCGCCGGCGCTGTCCACTGCCTGGACGCCCGGACCGGGCAGCATTACTGGACGGCAGATACCCAGGGGCAAATCCTGGGCTCGCCGTTGGTGGTCGATGGCAAGGTTTATGTGGGCAATGATCGTGGGGACATATGCATTTTCGCCCTGGCCAAGGAAAAGAAAAAGCTGGCTGAGATCGAAGTGACCGGTCGGCTTCGTTGCTCGCCGATCTTCGCACAGGGAGTGCTGTACGTGGCATCGGATAACAGAATATACGCCATCGCCGGCACGGAAAAGGAAGACGGCGAGGCGCCGCCGGCGAAGGAGCGTCTCCGGCCGCCAGACGCCATCTTTGTGCCGACGCCGCAGGATGTGGTTGAGAAGATGTTGGAGTTGGCAGCAACCAAAAAGACTGACCTGGTTTACGATTTGGGCTGCGGCGATGGCCGGATCGTGGTGACCGCCGCCAAGAAGTATGGCTGCCGGGCGGTGGGCTTCGACCTCGACCTGCTGTGTGTGAAGTTAGCCCGCGACAGCATTCAAAAAGAAAAGATGGGACCGTTGGTCACCATTGAACAAAAAGACCTTTTCTCTCTGGACCTGAGTCAGGCTGACGTCGTGACCTTGTACCTGGGGGAAAGATTGAATGCGAAGCTGATTCCTCAGTTGCACAAGCTCAAACCTGGGGCCCGGATCGTCTCTCACCAGTTTCGCATGGAGGGGATTCGACCGGATCGCGTGGTCCGCTATTTGTCCACCGAGGACAGGATCGAGCACACGTTGTACCTGTGGACCGTTCCTTTGAAGAAAGAATAGGCGGAATTGGATAACGCCATTATCGGAAAGCATGTCAGTCATGACCGAAAAGCGTGGAGGGCAAAAAGAGGGCACCATTGGCCCTTCACCTTCGATGTGAACCCGATACAATGTCAATGTAGATTTGCCGTATTTGGCGGTCAACCAATGACTTCCAACGCAACCTCAGCTATTTTGCAGCACATCTCCAACCGCTTCATCTAGGTGCAACTCCTTGTTCGGCGGCATGTTGTGCCAGAGGTAGAAAATACTGCCAGCCCGCGCATCGGCAATTCCTAGACTCCCAATCGGAGGCGATTCGGGCTGGCCATGCGCTTCAGAAACTGGTAAACGGCAGGCGAGGACTCCCCTTCGTTCGGAGAGATAACATGCCAAACTGCCGTCTTGTCGGTTTCTTGCTGCCGCTCATTGTTGGCATGGGCGGATGCGCGTTTAACCCAATTTATCTTGCCGAGCGACCTTTCCTCGCCAAACAACTTCCACAAGGGATTTCCATGTCCGACTATGTCGAACCGGGGCCCTTTGGAACCCGGATAACCGTGGCCGAAAAACTAGCGTGGTTGGGTGCGCGTCCCGGGCTTGACGGCAAGATCCACGACCTACTGGGCAACGAAGTCGCTTTTTGGCCAGACTATTCGACCGGGGCGGACCCAGGATCCGAATTCTGGCGACGGCGACACGAAGCCTTGGAGGAGCTGCGAAAGCGCTGCCGGGTAATTGAGATGGAGCGCGATCCACGTCTAGGCTACGTGCAGTGACGCCAACCAAGGCTTGCTGGGTTTGCCGCCGAACGGCTGCGTTCACTTGCCGGGCCGCCTGCAAAACCGTGATGTCGCGCGAAACCGTAATGGCGGCCCGGTCAAGTGCAACGGTTTGTTAGCCGCCGCCCGCGCTTACCCCGGTCGCGGAGGGCACAGCGGTCCATTCGCCCGCAGCGATGCCAAATTCAAATTCAGCCTGGCGCTTGGCGTCTTCCAGGGTTTGGTGCCAAGTATCCGCAAAGGAGGTTCCATTCGCGTCGAAATGAATCAAGTAGAATGCACCCTCCTCCTCGGAGATTTCGACCCATGCAGGAACGGGTAGGGTCTTTACAGGCACTGGCTTTCCCGCGACGAATTCGCCTACGGTGTGCCTCGTTTTGCCCGTTGCCCTTTTTACAGTCGCTCGCATTCTCATGGTCGTGGCCTCCTATTTATGGTAGCACGGGGAGGTGCAAGTTTTCGATGACACCGCCTGCTGCATCCAGCGCTTCAAAATGCACGTGCGGCCCAATGTTGCCATGCGTCGGCAACAGATCGCGGGTAGTCATTCGGAACTGCCGTAGTCCATCGCCCGATCGGAACACTCCTGGCGCTATTTCTCTGTAGCCTGATCCAAGCCACCGCTCAGCGGAGCGCAGCGCCAATTCAGGGCTAACGGGACCATGGCTGCCGATATCCCCCATGCCAGCCGCCCTCGGAACGCGGCAACCCATGCTCATCCCGTTATGGGTCCAAATACCACCCGAAGGGCCGCCGCCTACGAAATACGTGTGGTACTCTTCGACCTCGATATTGTACAGATCGCCAAACTCCCATCGCAGGGGATTGATCCACTCGACGGGCACGGAGATGCCTTTCTCGTTCCGAAGGAACTCGCCGCGCTGAAACGTTTCGATGGGGTGCCAATCGCCGCGAGTCACCGAATAGAATAGGTGGCCGGGGGTGGTTCTGATGACGTCGCCGGGAACACCGAAATCCATACGCGGGAAGTAGCCGCTGTATTTTACCGTGCCGAGGACGCGGCGCAGAGAATTGCCGTTGGCGTCACGTTGCTGCGAGGGAAGCTCCCATACCTTTGGCTCTTCGACCTTCGTGGTCGTTGCGACCCCACCGTCCTCCAGGCGGAACTGCATGCCCGACTTGAGCCACTCAACGGGTAGCCCATTCCCATCGGCCATGATGATCAGCGTGCCGCTGGGATAGCAGAAGGACACTTCCGCTTTGCCCATCGCGTCGGCGATCGTGTATTCGACGGCAACGCGGGTGATCGGCTTCAACTGGGGCGGTGGCCATCGAGGTGGTTCAGGGCCGCGCCGGAGAAACGCACCATCGGTCGGCACCGGGCGCGGCTGCGGCAAACCGTTGCCGAAGGAGTTCGCGTGGCAGCAGACTTTGAACTTCTTGCCGCTGCCGCACGGACACGGTTCGTTGCGAGAGATTTTGGCAGTGGACATCGTCGTTCCTCGCCTTCTTGCGGCTAACGCATAAGTTCACCTGCTGCGGCGGCTGGTGAGACCTGGAACCCTGATTTCACGTGATGCCGCCGCAGTCAGGTGCAACGCTTTGTTCGGCCTCGTTGATTGCTGTTCGAGCATGGAAGGGGGAGAAGGTGAGAGTCTCCGGCTCAGGATAGTTCGTGGGAATATGGTCAAAGGAGAACGGGTGCAGCAGAACATCTGCCCACGGATGATCCATGAGCTGTTGGGCAATACAATACGCAATCGCCTGCTTCAGATAGACTCGCACTACGAAGAGAGGCGGAAAGCCGATGCGACACTCGAACCACCAAACAAAAAGGTCTTTGTCGGATTTCGAGGAATTGCACTTCCGGCAAGCCCACACTGCATTGTCGCCGGAGTCCGCTCCGCCTCGGTTTGTAGCCACGATGTGGTCAATCGAAAGGAAATGAGTGCTGCCACAATACACGCACTCCTGAGGCAACTTCATGCGGATTCGCTGGTCGCGCATCAACGACCTCGGTGACATAGTGCCCTTGGTAAGGCCAGCGTATAACCGCGCTCGAATCATAAAGTGCTTCCGGGAATACTTCGCATCATGGCCGTGGACAGCCATCTCCGCCATCGCAAGATTGGCATAGCTCCAGTAAAGCCGTTCAGCGACAGTTGTTTTCAGAGAGGGCGGCATGGAAGAGGCCTTTCAACCAAGTAAACGCAAGTTCTCACCACACAATTGGGTGCGGAACGCGGGCCGGAGACCGGCTTCCGCGCCGAACGACCAAGTTAAGTTGCCGGGGCCGCTGCTGTGACTTGATGCCGCGCGGAATAAGAACGCGGCCCCGGTCAAGTTGAGCGAATGGTTCGGCGCTGAGCTTCCCTGAACCACTGTTGGAATACCTCATTGACAGGAGTGCGCTCTATGGAAGCCCAAGCGCCCCTTTCATCAACCCTGTCAGCAGCTGAGTCAGGACAGCGATGGACACTGAGCCGGTTTTCTCTTTGACCATACCCATCGCTTTCTTCCATCGAGCCTCGTCGCGAGCGGCGTCTGCGAATTCGTGCCCTGCCCAAGTAAGGCTCCTCACAATAGCGGCTGGGCTCGAACTACGCAGGTGGGTTGTGCTAGTACCTTTAGCAAGCCCCTCTTCAATCATCAGATGCGCATGGTAGCCGATTTGCTCGGGTGAGTATCCGTCGACGTGAAGATCTTGCGGCGCGAAGCCACTTGGCGCTTCTTCGAGCGCAAGGATCATCTTGCGGATAAGATCCATTTCACGCTTCATGAACGTGTCCTTCCGCCGAACGACACCGTTCACCTGCCGCGGCGGCTGGTGTGACGTTGAACCTTGAAAAACCGCAATGCCGCCGCGGTCAGGTGCAACGGCGGGTTCGGCCGAGTAACTACTTTTTCGATCTCTTAAGGGTCATGACGACCAGATTCGAGCCTTCGGCAGACTTGAAGTCCGTAGGGCGCTCCGTGCGCAGCCCGATCGGAAAACAGACCTTAATTTCGTCCCCCTCCAGTTGGTAGATGCCGAGCTTGCCCTTGCCCTCGTTCGTGGCGTCCAGTGATTTCGGTTTCGTGGAAGGGTCCAGCTTAATCCTGTGCTCAGTTGGCTTGGGGCCTAGGCCATCCACCACCATCAAATCCCCCTTGAACGTGACGGTCCCCTTCACACTGTCTAGCGGGACTGGCTTCCCATTCCACTCCATCGCCGTCACGGCCCAGGCGCCCTGGAGCTTGTCCAAATCCTTTTGTGCATCCTGGCCGCGCAGCGCGGCTGCGGAAAAAACGAGGATGAGTACAGCCGCGGTCATAAGTCGGTGCGTCACGGATGCTCCTTTCGATAATGGTCGAACGCTGAACATCACCGGGTGGCGGCCAAGTGACATTGATTTTCAGATTCCGCCCGGCCCGCCACTCCGGTGCATGTTCTTGTTAGCTGGCCTTAGTCGCCAGTACATCTCCAAGTTACTTTTCGAGCATTCTCACCTTCACCCAGAGTGATCTCAACGTCAATCGGGTTTTCAGGTGTCGCATCAAAGACGTTCTTGTGTGGTAGGCGGACGCCTTTTGGTTGAAACGCGGCACGAACCTCTGCACGCGAGTAGAAGGTCATGACCATTGGGGTCATGCCAAACTGATCAACAGGCCCAATCTGATACGTGAAAATACGAGGGTTGTCGCCATACGTTGGCCAGTCACTGCGAACCTGATCAATCATCCGTTGTGCGAGCAACTGAACGATACTCATTGTCTTGCCGGGAGGGAAGTTCACGAATGACGGAATGACTGTAACTTTGCCCTTAAATCGTTTGCCGTTTGCGTGAAAATAGAGGCCACGCGCGACGGCCTGTAGTGCGCGACAGAGGCGTTCCATGTCGGGGCGGCCGACCAATACAGGGAAGGCCGTGCCGTCCGGGGTCACGAGGTTATGGGGGCGCGCACCGCGAATCACATCCTTGATCAGGTGCGGATTTCGCGCGTGAGATCGAGCCAACTTCGTGTTTGTGTGAAGGAAGCCGGTGCCGTTATTGCCGACCACCGGTGCAAGGCAAGCCATCAGAAATTCGTCATCGCGCGACTTTGCGGAGTTGTGTTTGTCGCACGACGACACGGTGATGAGGTTCTTGCGGTAGTCTTCGTCAGAAAGGTCTTTCTGTTCGGGAAAGATGCACTTCGGCGGGACGTGTTCAGAAGACGTTGCGGGCTTGCCGCAGAAGTAACATCGTTCGCGTTGGGGTTTGGCCATTTCGCATCTCCGGTGTTTATATGCCAATGACACGAACGATGGCTCAGCGGTTCAGTCTGCCAGCTAACGACCAAGCTCACCTGCCGCGCAGAGAGCTTGTGGGAAATAGAAACCACGCACTTTACAGCGGTCAGGTGCAGCGCCTTGTTCGGTGTCTTGGCTACCCTTGCAACGACTGCCTACCCGCGTCGCTGATCTCCCAGACACCCCGCGGGCTGTCGTTGTGGAGCAGCCCCTCCTGAACCATCGAGTTCCGCGCCCACTGCGCCGAGTTGCGCCAGCGCGGCAGGTCGGGATCGGAGGCCAATGGTTGGTGATCCACGTCCCGCAGCACGCCCCGCATCACTTGGCCGACGCGGTCGAGAATTTGGCCCATCGGGGCGCGGCCGCCCAACTCGACGAGGACTTGCAGGATGGGCCGATAGTATGACTCCTCGGGCGTCCGCAACCCCCGACGCAGCCGGCCCAGGTCTCTCCGTTGGGTCTGCTCCTCAGCGCTCTCCTCCGCCTCGACCTGCGGACCCGCCAGCGTGATCCACTCGCGCCGCAATGCCGCAGTCCGATCACGGAATGCAATGAACAGCCCGGCCCGTTCCAACGTCGAGCGGGCGGCCTCGTAGTCCCGGCTCTCGAAGGCCCGCGCGCCACCACGGTTCACCAAGTCGATCTCGGCCTCGATCTGTTCGAGCAGGATGTCGAAGGCGGCATCGACGTTGGTTGGGTTGTCGCGGGCCATCATCTCTCCTGAAGCTTTCTGCCGCCGAACGACTGCGTTCACTTGCCGGGCCGGCTGCAAGGAACGTAATGTCACGAAAAACCGTAATGCCGGCCCGGTCAAGTGCAACGGCATGGTTCGGCTCGTCTCAACAGGTGGCCAAGCCAATTTGCACTTGCTACTTCACCCAATCCTTAAGGTCTGGTCCCTTTTCCAGTAGGTGCTTCAGCAGGAGTTCCGCAAATCGCTCCACGTCCCCTGTCTCCACAAGTTTCGGCACATCATCCGGCAGGGCGATCTTCTTCTGCTGATAGGCCGGCTCATCTGTCGTCAAGTCCAGCAAGAAGAGTCGTCCACCGGCAGGATCAACCTCCTTGCCGCCGATTGTTAACTTCTCTTTCGACACCGCAGTGCGATCTGCATTCAACTCATAATCGGCCGACGCCTCAATCCGCTTGCCGTTGATCCTGAAATGGCTTTTGACTTGCCCACCCCCCGCACTGATGGAACGCCCGTAGCCGTCCACTCCGAACGAGCTTCCGTTGGTCGAGGGCGGCAGCTTGAAGAGAATGACGTATGTGAGCTGCGTGGATTTCTTTGAGTTCGTCGTCACGGTGCCAAATGTGACGCCAGGCTTGCCAGGATGGTCCACGAGATGGCCAGCCGAGACTGCGAAGTTGTCTGTGCTGGTGCCGAAGCCCACGGTGGTGTGTTTCGTCGGAATAGCAGTGCGACTATTACAGCCGACGTTGCCGGTCACAGCGATAAAAAGCCCAAGTCCTAGCCAACAACAAGGCCTGTTCATTGAGTATTCCTCGTCGCACATGAAGCCGAACTATCATTCGACGGAATATATTCCATCTATTTCGGAAAATAATTCTTGCTATTCCGGGATCGATTCTGTCTAATCAGGAAGGAGCATCTTCGCCGCAAGGGGGGAAAGAGACGTTCTTTCTTCCATTGCCACATCGTAACGGCGGAGTCAGCGCATTGCAAGGAGATTTCGGATGAAGCCGCATGA
>Ga0163144_10028184_pt1 | contig 10844 bp, 15 predicted proteins | sample OliLak19BULKMAT1_FD_123175 | JGI IMG/M metagenome (GOLD analysis project Ga0163144, IMG submission 123175) | Freshwater microbial mat bacterial communities from Lake Vanda, McMurdo Dry Valleys, Antarctica - Oligotrophic Lake LV.19.BULKMAT1 | ecosystem: Environmental > Aquatic > Freshwater >... | reverse complement strand
TCGTCCGCGATTACGAGGAAACCGAAACCAGCGCCGCGGCCATGGTCCACCTCGCCATGATCCACATTATGCTCCGGAGATTGGCCTGATTCCGAATGATTCATGATTTTTAAAACAGGCTCTGAGGCCGCCACGATGGATTCATCCACGTTAACTCTTCGCTATTTCGAACAGACTTAAAATTCCAAGATTTCTCCAGGAGTGGAATGCCCAGTTGCGACCTACGGTTGTTGTGATTAAGTCCGTATTGCTTCTCAACCGCGTTATTGTTTTCACACCCTGCCAGCACCCAAGCGAGACAACAGATTATCAGCACATTGGATTTCATGGTTTTTCCATCCCTGCACAAAAGAAGCGCATTTCATTTGAAAACTCAAGCATCCGGTTTCTCGGTTTCACTTTGCTTCCGTCGTATCTTCCGTCGCGCGCAGGAAAATTTCCTCGAGGCTTGCCTCCGCGGATTGTTCGGAAAATTTCTGGCGCACTTCGCCCAGCGTTCCATCAAAAACCTTCCGGCCGGATTTCAAAATCAAAACGTGCGAGCAAACCTCCTCCAGCAGATGGAGCAGATGGGAGCTGAGAATGATGGCCGCGCCATCCCGTGCCCGTTTCAAAATCGAATTCTTCATGCGGCGAATGCCAATCGGGTCGAGGCCGGTCAGCGGTTCGTCGAGGAAAATAACCCTGGGCAAATGGAGAAATCCGCAGGCGATGGCCAGCTTTTGTTTCATGCCGCGCGAAAGTTCGCCCGGCAATTTATCGGCTTTATCGGCGATCTCCAATTCTTCAAGCAGTTGCTGGCCGCGTTCGCGCGCGTCGGCGACCTGATAAATCCGCGCGGTGAATTCGAGATGCTGCCGGACAGTGAGATAATCAAACAGACGCGGTTCGTCGGAGAAAAAGGCCAGTTGTTGCTTTGACTCGATTGGTTTCCTGGCCAGATCGTTTCCGCAGATTGTCACCATGCCCCGGGTCGGCGGGATGATTCCCGAGAGGCAACGCAAGGTCGTCGTTTTGCCCGCGCCATTCGGTCCGACAAGTCCCATGACTTCGCCCGGCCGGACGGCAAACGAAAGATCGGTCACGGCGGAAAACTTGTCATAGAGCTTGGTCAGCCCGGCCACCGCAATCGCAGCGGGAGAATTCGTGGCGAGGACCGGCGGCAAATTATCCATGCGGGCGAGACTAGCAATTAAGCGCGGAGTGCAAAGGGGAAAATTCAACCGTAGCTGTCTAGACCACCGCTTCTTCACCTTTTGATACATTCTTTTAATCTCTGGCAAAATTGCGCGGAAGCAGGCAACTGAACCCTCGGTCGTTTAAGGCCGGGCCAATCGTTTGATTTGCGGAGGAGAATGGAAGGGCGGTTTCATTTTTTCAACGCGGAGACTCAGAGACGCGGAGGCGAGTTTTTCACTTGTTTTCGATCCGGTTGGTTTGAGCCGATTGAGAAATTTCGTAAAGTGCGTTTGTAGCGATTCGACGAACATACTGTTCCGGGTCTTTCAAAGCCAAACGCAGCGCTGGCTCGTCTCCGAATCTCCAAAGGGCATTTACGGCCTCTCCTCTGACAGTGACATCGTTATACTGCAGGGCAATGGTCCGGGCTGGAATTGTAATTTGTGGCTCACGCCCAATTTTACCCAGTGCTTTAACGGCGCGTTTTGCGAGATGCGAATTTGCGTCCGTCGTGCAATCAATCAGCGGTGGAATGACCATCACAATGTTGGTGCCGAATTTGAACGGACCATCCACGCCGAGCCAGTAAGCAGCCTGTTCGCTGGCTGGATGATTCAGATTCTTAAGCGCGGTGGTCAGCGATGTCAAAGCGTCGTCTCCAATTGCGGTAAGGCAGAACGCCACTCGACGGCGAACTTCCAAATCGGCGGATGGGTTCATCAAGTTTGCCAGTTCTGGAATGGCGGGATTGGCGAGTGGGGCTAGCCGGAACGGTTCCCTGCGGCGAGAGGTTGTGCGTCCACCAACCTGCCCCTCGCCCCCACCGAGCGCCGGGCGTCAGGAGGACGAAACGGCAGGGGGCAAGCATCATCCCAGAATTCGCCTGCCTTCGCTGAGGAAGATTCCCTGGAAATTCATTTCGAGCGCCTGCGCATTCGTCGCCTTTGCCAAAGCTTCCTCGCGCGAGATTTTCCCGGCCTGAACCAAAGTGAGCAGCGCCTGGTTGAAATTCTGCATTCCATCATCGATGCCGGTTTCGATGGCCGCCGGAAGTTTATCCAGGCGATTTTCTTCTATGAGTTTTTTGACAGTGCCTGTGTTCAACAAAACCTCCTGGGCCGGCGTCACGCCGCCGGCCAAAGTAGGCACCATCCTCTGGCAAATGACCGCCTGCAACGTGCCCGCGAGTTGCCGGCGGACCTGTTCGCGCTCGTCTGCTTTGAAAAAATCCAGAATGCGGTTGACCGATTGGGCGGCGCTGGTCGTGTGCAGCGTCGAAAGCACGAGATGGCCGGTGTCGGCCGCGCTCATCGCCGCCTGGAAGCTGACCGCGTCGCGCATTTCGCCGACCATGATGATGTCAGGATCCTGACGCAACACATGCTTGAGCGCTTGCTCGAAGGAGCGCGTGTCGAGCCCGACCTCGCGCTGTTCGATGATCGACTGATTATCTTCGAAGACGTATTCGATGGGGTCTTCCATCGTGATGATGTGTTTGCGGCTGTTGGCGTTGATGTATTCGATCATCGCGGCCAGCGTGGTCGATTTGCCGCAACCGGTGGAACCGGCGAGCAACACGATCCCGCGCGGCGATTGCGCAATTTTTTTCAGCACTTCGAGCAACCCGAGTTCCTCGAAGGTCGGCACCTGCGTTTTGACGAAACGCATCGCCAGGCAATTCTGGCCGCGCTGCTGAAACAGATTGGTACGAAAACGCCCCACGCCCGGAAGAAAATAGGAAAAATCAATCTCGCGGTCTTCCTCGAAACGCTTGAGCAGATGTTTTGGGACCATGTTCTCGACCACATTTTTCAGCCACGCCTCGGTGGGCACCGGCGCCTCAATGGCGACCAGCTTGCGGTTGATCCGAAACACGACCGGGGTATCGAGTTTGATGTGAATGTCGGAAGCGCCGCCTTCGATGGCGGTGGTTAAGATTCGGCGAAAGAGTTCCATGTGCGCCAGCCTAGCAGAGGGCAAAGCGCGGAGACAAGCACCGGAAAACAAACCGCCCGGACTGGTGAACCCAGCGGCGCGCGGTGGACTCAAGGGGCCGGCTCGTTCGGTTCTCCAATTGGCCTGCGGCGACTGCAATTCTCACATCGCCAGAAAGAAAATTGACCCGTCACACAATCTGTGCCGAAGATAAGCATGCTCCCAATCTCGATAGCGAGGGAATAAAGATGAAACAATTGTCACCTCAGAATCGCATTGCAAACCGTTCGAGGAACGAGCCTCGCTTCAGCCGATCAGCCTTTACCCTGATCGAACTGCTGGTCGTGATCGCCATCATCGCCATTCTCGCCTCGTTGCTTCTGCCCGCGCTCAGCAAAGCCAAGCAAAAGGCGCTCCAGACAGCCTGCCTCAACAACCTCCGGCAGGTCGGGTTGTTCATGCAATTCTACACCGATGAAAACAAGGATGTGTTTCCCGGTCATCGTCTGATGATGCCGACGGAGTTGCCTGCGAGCGACGATTGGTGGGGCAATTACCTCGGGCCGTATTCACGAGGAAATTCCAATTTATTTCACTGCCCGGTGCTGCAAGGGGTCCGAAACCAGTATCTCCCCAACTTCAAATGGAGCTGGAGTCCGGCGGTCTATGCCGGGGATCGGGTCGGTTATGGCTGCAACACGTTTTTCCTTTATTCCCAGCCGCCCTACGCGAGAGGCGTCGCCTCCGGGCCGGGCGGTTATATCAACCCGGGCCGGTTCAAGCGCAGTTCCGTGAAACGCCCCACGCAAACCCTCTCCATCGGCGACAGCGAAGGCTATTACAGCATGAGCCTTTGGTGGCCGAACGCCGTGATGGACGGGAGCAATACGGCATTCGAAGGAGTCGCCACGCGCCATGGGAACACCCGGCAGCGTGGAAGGAACGCCCAGAACACGCGGGGAGTGGTTGTATTCGTGGACGCCCACGCGGAAGCCCGCAAGGACAGCGAAATCAATCCTCCGTCCAACGGCAGCCTCGTCAACGTGAAGTATTGGGATCCGGAACTGAAAATTGATCAATGACGATGTCGGGCATGGATGGCCACCGCCAGTCCCGAGACGGACGTTCGGCACTCAATTCCGTGATGCGAGCCTCGCTTCGTCCGATTCTCACCTGTGCTTAACCCGCCATCGAGAGGACGATTCGACCCAGGTTAAGGCGCGAGATCTTCCCGAATGCACGGAGCGAAAGCTCGCCGTGGGCGCAACGCCACGCGCAACCAAATTCAATTAACGATTTGCATTTGAAGCGTCTCATGTTACACAGTCAGCCCCGTTTCCGGAATGGTTCGGGTCACAACAGGAAATTTATGTCACAGCATCGCAGTCTTAGAGCAGCCAGCAACACTGGCGGCAAACGGAACGTTCTCAAACGCTTTGAACGCGTCGCCGTCTTGAAAAAACGCGGCCAATGGAAGGATGGCGAACGGGTCACCGGGCTCCGCAAAACGAAACCCGACGCCTGACCATCGCAAAGCCGGGAACGCGGAACGCGGAACCATTGACGCGCCAGCAATTGATTTTTCCGCGTTTTCTTATGGTTCGCTTGCAAAAATTCTTAGCCGATGCGGGGGTCGCTTCGCGCCGCGCCAGTGAAAAAATCATTCTGGCCGGGCAGGTTCGGGTCAATGGCCGGGAAGTTCGCGAGTTGGGGACGAAGGTGGATCCAGGCCACGACCGGGTTGAAGTGGATGGGATGCGGTTGAAGCCCAAACGTAAGATTTACGTTGCGCTCCATAAGCCGCGAAAATTTCTGTGCGCACGCGAGGAAGGGTCGCCGCGCCGGCTTGTCGGCGACTTGCTTCCACGGGAATGGAGCAATCTTTATTCGGTTGGCCGGCTCGATTATGAGAGTGAAGGCTTGATTTTCCTGACCAACGATGGGGATTTTTGCCTGCACATGACCCACCCGCGGTATGGCGTCCGAAAAACGTACCTGGCGACGGTCGAGGGAAAGCTCGGAACCGAGGTTTTGCGAAAGGTTACGCAGGGAATCGAGGATGCCGGCGAGACGTTGAAGGCTGAAAAAGCGCGTTTGCTTTCCGCCTCCAATTCCCGGAGCGTGGTGGAACTTGAAATGTGCGAAGGCAAAAATCGCGAGGTGCGCCGGATGTTCGAGGCGCAAGGTCTGACTGTAGAGCGATTGCAAAGAATTAAAATTGGTCCGATCCGGCTGGGTGAATTGCGAGAGGGTAAATGGCGGACGTTGACAGAATCCGAGATTAAATCTCTACTTCCAAAGTTATGAAAATGATAAATCGATTTTTATTGGCGCTGATTCTTACTCTGGCGTGGTCAGAAGGCGCCTCTGACCTATCAGCACAAAGCAAACCCGGAGCGCCCGCAAATAAGCCCGACGTGCGCGTCCCGATCAATCCGCCCGAAACTGGAATCGTCCTGCAACGAAACGTCAGCGCCCGGGGTCAGGCCGGTTTCGCCGGCGAAGTCATCGCCCGGCTCCACAAGGGCGAATCGGTGACGTTGCTCGAAGAGGTAAACAAAGGCAGCGCCAAGGAAGATGAACCAACCCAATGGTACCGCATCGCCATGCCGACCAACACCCCGGTCTGGGTCCACGCCGCCTTTGTGGATCCCGCGTCAAAAACCGTCACACCGAGGAGATTGAGGGTTCGCGCCGGTCCCGGCGAGAATTTCAGCACGGTCGGCATGCTGGAGAAGGGCGCGACCGTAAAAGAAATTCGTAGCGTGAATAGCTGGCTGGAAATTGAAACGCCCCCAGGCACCTACGCCTTTGTCGCCGGTGATCTGATTGAGCGAACGCCCGCCGCGCCAGTTATTCCTCCCCCCGCGGCCCCGGAAGTGGTGGCGGTCGCTCCTGCGCCGGATATTGCCCCCGCCCAGCCCGTCATCCCGGATGTGGTTCCAACACCCGCGCCGACTCCAGCCCCTGCTCCGGCACCCGAGCCCGAGCCCGTGGTGGCAGAAGTTCCACCCGCAATCGATCCGACCATTTTGAATCCCGCGCCTCCTGTCGAGGCGCCCATGCCCAAGCGCATCGTCACCCGGGAAGGGATCGTTCGCCGTTCGATCAATGTGCAGACTCCGTCTTATTTCGAACTCGAAAACCCGGAGAACAGAAAAATCATCAACTACCTTTACAACCCGCAACCCGGCTTCACGCTGAAATCCTGGATCGGCCTGAGCGTCCGCATCGTGGGCGAAGAATCCATCGACAAACGCTGGCCCAACACTCCCGTCATCGAAATCGAAACCATCGACCCACGCTGAGCCGTGGATAATTTGATCGACGGTCGCGCGATTGCCGAACAACTCCATGCGGAGACCCTGCAACGGGTGGCTGCACTGAAGGCGCGCGGCATCGAACCCAAATTGGTTTTCGTCCGCGTCGGGGACGATCCCGCGTCGCAGGTTTACGTCGGGATGAAAGAGCGGGCCAGCGCCCGCCTCGGTATTTTATCCGAGACCCGTGTCCTGGCGGAATTTACCTCTGAAGCGGAGCTTCTCGTTATTTTGGATCAGCTCAACGCGGATGCCAGCGTTCACGGAATTCTTGTCCAGGCTCCCCTGCCAAAACAGATCAGCGAGACCAAAGTTTTTGCGACCGTCTCGCCGGCGAAAGATGTGGATGGCTTCCACCCGGTCAACGTCGGCAAATTGATGCTGGGCGACGCGACCGGATTTCGCCCCTGCACACCCGCCGGGATTCACGAACTGCTGGTTCGTTCCCAAATTAAAATCCAGGGCGCGGAAGTTGTCGTCCTCGGGCGCGGAAATATTGTCGGCAAACCGATGGCGGCGATCTTAATGCAGAAAGGGCAAAACGCCGACGCCACGGTCACGATTTGCCACTCTCGCACGCGCGACATTTCAGCCCATTGCCGCCGGGCCGACATTATCATCGCGGCAATTGGCGTGGCGGAATTTGTCAAAGCGGACATGGTGAAACCGGGCGCCACGGTCGTCGATGTCGGGGTCAACCGGATCAACGATCCATCCGCCAAAAACGGCTCGCGCCTGGTGGGCGATGTCGATTTTGCCCGGGTCCAACCAATTGTCGGCAAAATTACACCCAACCCGGGCGGCGTCGGCCCCATGACCATCGCCGTGCTCTTGCAGAACACCGTTCGCGCCGCGGAACTGGCGACCCGATGATTTCGTTTTCAATCTCTAATCTCTAAACTCCAATCTCGAATCTCTAATTTTTAACAATTAATTCCCTATGCAACCCTCACGAATTTTACCCGACCTCCAATGCGCCTTGATCTGCGAAGATGTTCGCCAGGAAGCCAACGGAAATCTGATTCTCATCGGCGTCATCAACCTGATCCGTGTGCCCCAGCTCCCGATCACTGCGGGCCGCCTTTGTTTTTTTAACCGATGGACCGCTGGCCTTGGACAATTCATGGAATCCATTCGCTTGATCGCGCCGGACCAGACCACGGTTCTCCGGAAGAACGAGGTGAAATTCGCGCTCGAAGCCGCCGCGTTGAACACCACCAACGTCACGGTCTTCGGCCAGGTGCAATTCGATACCGCCGGAACCTACTTCGTTGAAATTCTGGTGGACGACGTGATGAAGCTGCGATTCCCTTTGTCCGTTGCCGTCATCCAGGCGCCGCCGGGCGCAAAGCCACAAAGTCCGCAGGCGGCTTAAGTTGCGCCGAAGTGAGGCCTTCCCGGCAGGGCCGAAACACGGGAACCGATGAACGACGACGAGCCCAGAAAAGCCGCAGCCGAAATCCCGGGTGCGGAAACGAAAGTCGCGACTGCGTGGCATCCGTTCACCCCTCGCGGCGTCGCCGCGTTCGCCCTCGCCCCCTTCTCGCGGGTGTTGTTCCTCCAGACACTCGTCGCGATCCTTGCCGCTGCGGTCGTAGTCTGGTTCCTCCACGCCAACTACGTGCCCTCAATCGCGGAAGCCATTGGAAATCTCCCGAACGAAGCGGCGTTCCAAAACGGAACAATCACCAATATCGCCTCGGGAGTTTTGACGGAGAAACAATTTCTCTCGATCGTGGTTGACCTGGAGGAGACCGGGCGCACGGGGCAAACAGCCGACGTGCAAATCGAATTGCGCCGGGGCGATTTTCAAATCTGTTCCCTGCTCGGCTGCGGGCTTTTTTATTATCCGGGTGAAAGCTTCGTCATAGGCCGCTCGGTCTCGGAACCGTGGTGGGGGGCGAGGAGACCGGTCATCCTGGCGCTTTGTGGCGCGCTGGCCTTCGCCGGGATCTGGGCGGCTTGGATTCTCCTGGGCCTATTCTACGCCCCGGTCGCGAAATTCATGGCCTATTTCAACGACCGCGAGCTGACCTGGGGGGAAAGCTGGCGCCTCGCCGGTGCCGCGCAAGCGAGCGGCGCACTGTTGGCAAGCCTGGCTATTTTGTGTTATGGGCTCCAGGCATTCGACTTCATCCAGTTTATCTTTTTCTTTGGGCTCCATTTGTTCGTGCCGTGGTTTTATCTATTCGCTTCCCCGCTGACGCTCCCAGCCATTTCGACACCCGATCCTGTGACACAAAATCCTTTCGTGCCGGGGGGAGAATAGGCTGACGCCGCCGTTTCTTCCCTCGACTTTCTCCACTGGGCCATCGAAATTCCGGCAATGTCACTGCCCTACAAAATCGCCACCCTGCTCTATGCTTTCAGCGAGGCGGACGAAATCCTTTTGCTCGAACGAACCCAGGAACCGAACTGCGGTTGCTGGAGTCCGCCCGGCGGCAAACTGATCACAGAGATCGGCGAATCGCCTTACGCCTGCGCCTGCCGCGAGGCCAACGAGGAACTGGGCTTAAAAATTCAGCCGTCCGATCTCCATCTATTCGGGGTCATCAGCGAACATGGCTATCAAGGCCAAACGCACTGGCTGATTTTTCTCTTTGAAATCAAAACACGCCTCGCCGCCCTGCCCCCGGTTCATCGCGAGGGGAGATTCGGTTTCTTCCACGCCGCCGAACTGGCGACGTTGAAAATGCCACAAAGCGATCTCGAACAAATCTGGCCGCTCTTCTGGAAATATCGCAGCGGCTTTTTTGCCGCGCACTGTCATTGTCACGCCGATGGCCCGAACGATTGGGTGCTGGAAGAGTGTCGGACGGAGAAGGAGGAATGAACTCCGGCGCTAATCTGTTTCCGACATCCCATCACTTCGCAGTGCTCGCAAGGACGCGCCCCCACCGAGACCCGCCAAACCCCATCGCTTGCATTGCGACAGGCTGCGACCTACTCTGCGGATGTCGTGAAACAACCGTTGATCAATGTTGAAGAGAAAATTGACCGTTTCGTCGGCAAGCGAACCGGGAATCCGGATAGTTTTCAAACAGCCATGCGATTGCAGGAAGCTGCGGTCCAGCTTCATAAAACTTTCAAACATCGGTGGGCGCCCAGGGGCGTTTATCGTTTCAAAACCCACGAGGAAGCCGACCAATGGATGACCAAAATGCTGGCACGGAGCAGCCTCCCGAAAATTTAGTCAGCCGCCCGCCCCTCCAAGCTGACTTATCCTCCCTCTGCCGTGAACTCAATCAACGCGGGGCAAAATACCTCGTCGTCGGCGGCTGGGCCGTCATTCTTGCCGGACTGCCCCGAGTTACGACGGATATTGATTTGATGGTCGCGGTCGATGCGGAAAATGAAGCCAAAGTTTTTTCCGCCCTATCCACTCTGCCCGACAATGCAGTTCGCGAACTGCAGCCCGGCGAACTCCAGCTTTACAACGTCATTCGTGTCGGAGACGAGATTCTGGTGGACCTGATGCGCTCGGCCGGCGGAATCGAATACGCCGAGGCAGCCATGGACGTCGTGGTGCGAGAAGTCGATGGTGTGCCAATTCCATTCGCGTCGCCGCGGCTGCTCTGGCGCATGAAGGCTGTCACGCACCGCGCCAAAGACGCGGCTGACCTCGTCTTCCTCCGGCAATGGTTCGCCGAACGCGGCGAAGAACCACCGTCCGTCTGACACGACAGGACTTCGGCTTCGGCCTTGTTTCATCGCGCTGGGGTAACGCAAATCGCCACCTCCGCGACACGTCACAGGGCCACCGGGAGGGAAGACTTCGGGGAAAAATCCGGGCTTGTTCAACAACGCATAGCATCGATGCTCCGCCCCCCTTGCCCCCTCCGATCAGTGCTATGCTCGGAGGCGGCTGGGTAACGAAGGAAAAAGTCTTTTGCAGATGGGTATTCACGGCCTGTGATAAACGGTTCAAAAACACCCCACTCCATTCTGACCTTTCGTGCGTAAGGCCGGAAAACCGACTCCACATCAACGAAGTCAATATACTCGGTGCGTATCGCGTGCTCGATGCGGTCTATATGGTAGAAAAACCAGTCAAAGCAATCCCTCACGAAAACTTCTCGCTCATCAGTGCAGTCCTTTGGAGCTTTCCGAAGGGCCGATAGAACATCCGCATGTGAGATGTGAAGCTGGCGATTTCCACACTTGTAGTGGTGCCGGCCATCACTCCAATCCAGCATCGTCACTGCGGAGGCAGCGAGTTCGTGAACGTGGATGTCGTGAAGAATTTCCCTCGCTGCCTTTGCACGTCTCCAACGAAGCTCCTGATGCCGGCGCGTTTTTGAATCAATGACCTCAAGGGCGGTTTAATTACGCTACAAGTGAGGCGGCAGGGTTATGGTTTCGTTTGTTTTTCTTTTGCCGGTTTGTTGTTTTTGATTTTCTTCCCTGCGC
>Ga0163144_10028183_pt1 | contig 10845 bp, 8 predicted proteins | sample OliLak19BULKMAT1_FD_123175 | JGI IMG/M metagenome (GOLD analysis project Ga0163144, IMG submission 123175) | Freshwater microbial mat bacterial communities from Lake Vanda, McMurdo Dry Valleys, Antarctica - Oligotrophic Lake LV.19.BULKMAT1 | ecosystem: Environmental > Aquatic > Freshwater > Lake... | reverse complement strand
GATCACACCAACCCATAGCGGCATCGGTTCCACTCGCGGCGCGGAAAATGCCCCATCCGCAACTGCTGCCGCCAGTGCATCGGCATCCATTTCGGGCTGCCGAACATCATAGATCCATACCTGACCACCAGGCCGCACCACTCGTGCAAGCTCACGCAGCATGGTCGGCACATCCGTCCAGTGATGCATGCTCAGTGTTGTGACAACCAGATTCACCGATGCACCCGCATAGGGCAACCGTGTCGGCTCGCTAACATCAAAGCGCAGGCGCTCGGCCAATCCCGCACGTTCGGCATTGTGAGTCGCTCGGTTAACCATATCGGCTGATACATCCGCACCACGCATATCCAGGCCAGGTGCCAGCCGCGCAATGCTGAGTGCGACATGCCCTGGCCCACAGCCAACATCAAGCACAACACCATTCTGGCGTTCGGCAGCAACCTGCTCGGCAACCTGCTGATACAACTTGCCAACCAGACGCGGCGATAGTCGGTCGTACCATGCAAATCTTGGCCGAGCGACGTTCTATGCCCATTATCACGATAAACACGATCTGCTGATCGACACATTCGCTGGCTTGCGCCAGGTGTTCGACATGCAGCAGGAAAGCGCAGGCAACGCCGAAATAGATTTAGATCCATTGGCGCAGTTGAGCCTACGCTTCTTCAGCCATGCCGCCAAATGGCAGCGCTTCTATCGCGCTATTTCTCGCATGAGCAAGGAAAGTAGCACGCTATTGCATACATACGCCCATCGGCTGCTCAGTGATGAACTACGCACCTACCTTGGACAGCTCACGCCGCGTAGCACACAGCCTACCATCCCAGTGGAGGTTGCCGTCGCCTATCTGACAAGTACACTGCTGGCGCTGCTCACCTGGTGGCTCGATCAGGATCTGCTATACACCCCGGAGCAGATGGACGCTATGTTCCGCAAGCTCGCACTGCCAGGGCTGGCGGGCGCGTTCGTGTTGAGCGATGAAAAAAGCCCGAAACCCGAGCGCTAAATTGAACGCAAGGTAAATCTGCAACATTGCGGGCGATGGAGACGCACCATAGGTCGTAGAGACGAAAGATTTTGCGTCTCTATAGCCGTTTGCCCTGACGCAAATGCATGGTTTCGATTTCTAGAACCGTGCTGGTCTTGGTCAGGAAATCAAGGATTGTGGCAAGCTCAGCGGTATTGTACTGCCCAACCAGCGCCGTAATTCCGCGCCCGAGCGGTTCATACAGCGCCCCGATTGCCTGATCCCGTTCCGAATTGCCCGCCATTTCCACAACAATCCGGCGGCGGTCGTGCAGATCTCGTACACGCCGCACCAACTCTGCACGTTCCAGCCGATCAATCACCCCCGTGATTGCGCCAGTTGTCAAGCTGGTGCGCTCGGCAAGCTCCCCAGCAGTGATTGGCCCCGTCTGCCGCAAGATACTGTAGCACTTCACGTCCGTCGCACCAACGCCAAGCCTATCGGCGACAGCTGCATGAAACAACACCGTTGCGGTGCTCAAACGAAAACCAATCAAATCGACAAGTGGATCTATTCCAGCGCCCGAATCAGAAGGGCTTGACATTTCGTCCATAATGGCTTATCTTCTCATTATCTTAGTATATAAGATATAAAGCAAATGACCAACTAAGCAGCTGAGATTGTAATATAAGAGGGGAAGGTTAGCAAGGTGAAGCGCATGAGCAAGCCAGGCATTATTATTGGTGGCGGAATCGGCGGGCTGGTTGTTGCCATGTTCCTCAAGCGTGCTGGCATCGATGCGCACATCTATGAGGCGCAGCCTGCGCCTGATGATGACCAGGGCTATTTCCTGAATGTTGCCTCCAACGGCCTGAATGTATTGCACACGCTTGGATTGGAGGCACAGGTGACAGCCGAAGGCTTTGCGATTCCGCGCATGATTATGTGGAGTAGCAGCGGCAAGCGTCTTGGTGCAGTTCGCAATGGTGCGGTGCCGGGCCAGGGTGCGCGCAGTGTTGTCGTCAAGCGCGGTGCGGTGCATCGGATTCTCCGCGAAGCCGCAATCCGCCAGGGCATCCCAATCACATGGGGCAGATCAATTGCAGATATCGAGATCACGTCCGATAATATGGTGATTGCCCGATTTACCGATGGCACAACAACACAGGGCGGCTTCCTGATCGGCAGCGATGGCATCCATTCGCGTACACGCCAGATTATTGCGCCAAATGCGCCAAAACCAAGCTACACTGGCCTGATCAGCTGTGGCGGGTATGCACACAGCACCACACTGGCCCCAACACCAGACACACAGCACTTCATATTCGGCAAGCGGGCCCTCTTCGGCTATTTCGTAAAACCATCTGGGGAGATCTACTGGTTCAATAACATGGCCTATCCCGGCACACCACGCAGATCCGAGTTGGAAGCAATTCCCTCTGCAGAATGGCAGCGCCGGTTGCTGGAGATACATGCGGGCGATCCATCCTTCATCCAGGATATTCTGCGCGCCACTGAGCGTGGCATTGGTGCCTACCCGATCTACGATGTCCGATCAACGCCGATTTGGCATCGCGGGCCGATTGTCCTACTCGGTGATGCCGCCCATGCAACATCACCGAGCGCTGGCCAGGGATCATCACTTGCGCTGGAGGATGCGATTGTGCTGGCAAAATGTATGCGCGATCTGCCGGTACTGGAGGAGGCGTTTATGGCATATGAACAGCTTCGCCGCAAACGAGCGGAACGAGTGGTCAAGTTCTCGCGCGAGCGTGGCAATAACAAGGCGGCATCGAACCCGATCTCACGCTGGTTTCGTGATTTGATGCTGCCGATCTTTCTCAAATCCTTTGCCGACTCTACCGCACTGGATGAACTGTATACATACACCGTCGATTGGGAAGCACCCGTTGCCAATAGTGTAGAAGTTGCTGGTGCGTAGAATGCGGCGCTCGTTTGGGCCGTAGAGACGTTCGTTGGGGGCGTAGAGATGCAAAATTTTGCGTCTCTACGCCTCGTGTACCTCAATCGGCGGGCTATGGCCCAAGAATGCAGAATCAAGGATGGCGCGTATATTCGTCGTGTTGATCGGGCGCACGGGATCGTGTGGCACGTATTCAAGAATACGTGTAACTGCTGGCTCAAGATCCTCGGCGCACATCCCAATCTCCTTGAGCGCGGTTGGTGCGCCAATTCGGACGGCCAGATCGTGGAGCGCGGCGGCAGTTGTTTGCTCGTTTGCCCGCAGTGCCCGCCCCATCCGCCGCATAATTGCGGGAATGGCTGGTTCGAGAAACGCCACAACCTGTGGCAGCATGACGGTATGTAGATCGGCGTGCGGCAGGTTATATGCGCCGCCCAACACATGGCAGATCTTGTGATGCAGCCCGGTTCCTGCGGCAGCGAGCGCAGCCCCCGCCAGGTACGCACCATATAGGGTCGTTGTTCGCCCTGCCAGATCATTGGGCTGCGCCACCACAACAGGCACACCATCGGCAAGCGCCCGCAGCCCTTCCTCGGCAATCAGCGAACTGATCGGGTTGGCTCCTGGCCCATAGAAGGCTTCAACACAATGGGCAATCGCGTTGATCGCACTCGGGCCACTGATGTGGGCTGGTAGCGAGAACGTAAGCTCTGGATCATAGAGAACTAATTTGGGCAACACAGCTAGTGAGCGCCCCGTCTGCTTGCGCTGCATCGTCGTCAGCCCATAGATCGGCGTCATCTCCGAGCCTGCATAGGTTGTTGGAATTGCAATAATTGGCAGATTCAGCTCCAGTGCGATTGCCTTGGCCGTACCGATTGCCGACCCGCCGCCAATCGCCAGGATACTATCGGCCTGGAGATCGCGAGCCATTGTCCGTGCCTGTTCGGCAACTTCAATTGGAACGTGGGGCCGTACCGCACTGAAGATGCCAACAACACGCTCACCAAATGGTTGCGTAAGCACTTCTGCGCCAGGCCGTTCACGCTCGCTTACCAGCAGCAACACCCGTTGCACGCCCATCCGATCAATCTCCGGGCCAAGTTGGGAGCGGCTACTGCCTGCACCAAAGACAACTCGGCCAGGCAGGGCATCATAGGTAAATGGTTTCATGCGACATCTTCCTGTTGGGTGTCCCGGCGGCACGCCATACACTGATCGATGAGAACAGCCTGCACATCGCATGTTTGGCTATCGGTTGATCGGCTATTATACAAGCGCTGCAATAATCCGATCAAAGAGCGTATCCCATGGCCGTGCAGGGAGTATTGGTACGCCATAGCGCTGTGCTTCTTGTTCAAGCCACTGCCCATACAGCCAACTCACCCGCGCACGTGTTGTCTGCGGGCTACTTTCCGGCTCCCGCTGTGCAAAGTTCATAACAAGCTGTTGTTCATCCGGTTCATATACAAAAACTGCCCGAACTCGGCCAGCATTTGGTTGGCCCACAAAGTTGGTTTGGGCCGCCAGAGCCGGATGCACAAAATCGCCCTCCAATACAATCGGTGCCTGGCTCTCAAGATGGTTCGCAATCACGGCTTCGAGCCCAGGTGCCATCACACGGCCAATATCAAGCCCTTGTTCCATGATCTCGATTGCGGAGAGTTGATCGGGTGCTGGGTGCGTCCGCCAAAAATGCAGCGCAGGCAGTTGCTCTGAAGTGGTCATTCGTTCAAGCAACGCCTGGAAATCATCGATCTCTGTGATACCAATCCCGAAATGCCTAGCCAAGCGATAACTGACAGACGTTTTTCCAACTCCGGATGGCCCACCCAAGATCAGAACTTGCCATTGTCGGGCAGCTGTGGGTGTCAGATCATCCACCATATTCCTCCATGTTCCTCCATGTTCCTCCATGTTAGCAATATACCGCGTCATCATACACGAATAACACGCCACAGGCTGATGAACGTTTACTCTTTCATCGGGTATGGTTCGGCTGCGTATAGGGAGTGCGGCAGCCATGCTGCCGCAGCGCAAGCATGGCTTGCGCAATCCATAGCAGCACCAATGGCGTCAGGCGCGATTTTCCCGATTATTTGGCCAATCTCCATACGCCTGCGGCAAAGAGCAAACGAACCCCTCGCCGCGTGGCTTCAGCCCGCGGATGGAGGGGTATATCATTATATCAATGATGACCAGTTGTATGTTGGAGCTGTTCACGCAGCCATTGAAACAGCACCGCCGTCACACCCGTTGCAACCAGAGCAATCATCGGGTTGGCGGATGTCTGAAACAGCAGGCTCAGCCCTCCAACGATTAGGCCATAGATCAGAATCACACACAGGGTCAGCGCGCCATACAGCAGCGTACGGTTGAGTAGTGGAGCAACATTCCACAGCCGGTAGCGCAGCACTGCCACGGCCATGCTGAGCGGCAGAGAGAGCATCAGAAGAGTGCGCAGCAAACCGCCCAACTGTGCATACTGCTCGAAGAGTGTGCTCGATTCGTGCAATAGTGGAAACAGCACCGGTATAGCAACATAGACGATTGCTGCACCAAAGGTGATCATTGCACCAACCAGCACCCAATACGTCTGCTGGCGTTGGGTTGGGCTGGCAACACGTCGATAGCGGTAGAGCTGGGCTGCGAGACCGCAGGCAAGCCAGATCATCGCTCGTGCAAACTGGAGGCGGGGCGGCCATGTTGCCGGATCAATCAGTGTGCCAGGAGCAAGCAAAATCGCCCAGCTCCAAGCAACCCAGATAGCAACGAGCAGCCAGCCCCAGCGCGGTGCCAGGCGGCCATCGGGGAACACGAGATACAACACCATAATCGCAACCACGGCGTTACTGAAATCATTCGGGAGTGCGCTACCAGTATTCAGCGCCAGTGCCTCGCTCGCTGATGGAATGACGGCACCAGCGGCGATCAGCACGACCGCCGTGCTGAGGGCGATCAGATCGCGTGGCTGCCGCCAGATAATCACCAATGCACAGATTGTGTAGACAAGCATACGGGCGCATTCGAGCCCGTTGAAGAACAGCACACTCTGTGCATTGGTAATGCCGTTGCGCGCCAGAGCTATTTGCTCCTGCCCAGCAGCCAGATTCAGGGTAAACCCGATCAGGTAAGCCAGCGCAATGGCGGCAGCACCAACCAGGCCAGCACCAGCCGCATGCCGCGCAGATGCATCCCACGCGGCATGCTGGAAGTGACCGATGCTGAGGGTGTATCCGATTGGGTAAGGGTGTGTTGCATGCTGGCTATTATACTCCCGCCAACTAAACTGAACGCAAGGTGAAATCTCCATGATTCTGCTTACCACACGCCTGACGGAGTATGGACGCGATATATCGCGTCCCTGCGGGTTCGTTGTGCGATAAGTTTAGGAAGCGTTCGCACGAGCAGGCGATTGTACTGCGTTGCGTAGCGATTGCCACAGGCGACGGAACACAAGCAGATGGCCGAACAGCGCCGCCGGTACAAGAAAGACGGGCAGCCAGACGAAGGGCCAGGTGGTGACGATCACATTAGCTGGCTCATTAAGAAACATCCGGTTTGGCAGTGGAAATGACAGGATCGAGATGATCACAATATTGAGCAGTAAACCAAAGCCAAGCAGATTCCTGAGTTGCAGGCCCCACTCGGGCAATCGCCCACGAACGGCAAGTGCAGCAATTGCAAGCGCCGAAACACCACTGATCATATCGAAATTGCGCCCCTCGACGCTCATCTGCACGGGAACCGCTCCCGCATGGTAGAGCAGATCAAGCGCAATCTCAACAACAATACGAAATGCCTGATAGCCAACCAACCAGCCAATAGGCAAACCGGAGATGAACCGCGCGCTAACTGGTGAGAAGGCCAGGATGATCGTCAACAGGCCACCACCAGCCGCAAGCAGCATCATCGGCGGTGGTACACGCGAGAAATCGCTGAGCATGCCACTGGCCGCCAGTATCCCACTCAACGCAAGCCACAGCACCAAGCCCATTGCCGCACCCACCATCCAGCGGCGGGTTATAGACGAATCCTCACCAACCCGTCCAGCCCGACCGATTCCAACAATAGCGACCACAGCAATGAACCCAACGCTGCCAAGCATCAGTAGTGCTGGCAGAAGCAGTGCTGTTTCCATGGGATGTTCCTTCATATTGAAATCTATTAGCTCCTCATCTAGAACAAACACCAGCAATGACGTGAGTCTAGCGTTCCCGCTTCCCAACGAATATAGGGAATACTCACGATTCTGCCGGGAATTGTTCCTGATTGAGCGATGCATTTTAACCCGGATGGCAAGGCGGGCCGAATGAATGCTGAATGGATGAGGAGATGTGTACCGTTATTGCCTGAACGGCTAGAGGGAAGGTATATCTGTAGTGGCAACCGAAGTGACTTCGCCTAACGGTGGTGCCTATCATTATTATGATCGGTGACATAGGTCATTTCTCCTGCCAAATTGCGTTTCGCCATAGGGTAGCATCATTCGGGCAGGCTGGCTACTGATGGGTGTGGGTTGTGACGGATTCTTCTGCCGCATTGGGCAGCGATGGTATCACCATAGGTATGGGCGAACATGGTATGATGCGATAGAATACATCCGGAACCCGAATGCGCAGGCTGATGAGGATTGATCAATTCATCGGGGAGATTGTACCTGGCGCCGTTGGTGCGGATGTGGAGTGCGCAAGCCATGCTTGCGCTGCGGCAGCATGGCTGCCGCACTCCAGACACGCAGCCGAACTCTACCCGACGAAAGAGTAAAAATCCATCAGCCTGCGGGGCATGGTAAGGATCTTCAGAATGACCGACACAAGCTATGATGAAATGCCATATCACGGAATCGCGCTGCCGACGACACACCCGGATCATCTTGCCGCGCTAGCGACGCTGTTCGGCATGCGCCCGGCATCAGTCGAACGCTGCCGTGTGCTGGAGTTGGGCTGTGCCGAGGGCGGTAATCTCATCCCGATGGCCTATACGCTGCCGAATAGCAATTTCGTTGGTATTGATCTTGCACCGCGCCAGATCGACCACGGACGGGCGGTGGCTGCCAGCTTGGGCCTCACGAACATTGAATTCTATGCGGCCGATCTTCGCAGCATTGATGATCAGCTTGGCCAGTTCGATTACATCATTGCCTATGGGGTCTATTCCTGGGTGCCACCCGAGGTACAGCAGGCGCTTCTGGCAATCTGCCGCCGCCACCTCGCACCCCAGGGCATCGCACTGATCAGCTATAACACCTACCCCGGCTGGCATCTGCGTGGTAGTATCCGTGAGATGATGCGCTATCATACGGATCGCCTGGCGACTGCACAGGAGCGTACGGCCAAATCGCGCGCACTGCTGAATTTCCTGGCGACAGCAACAGCACGGCTTGGGCGCACACAGCCAGATCTGGGGCTCTACAGCCAGTGGCTTGGGCTAGAACAGGAGATCCTGGCAGACAAACCGGATTTCTATCTGTTCCACGAGCATCTGGAGCGCGATAACAATCCACTCTACTTTCACGAATTCGTTGAGCGAGCAGCGGCTCATCAGCTCCAATACCTTGGCGATGCGAACCTCTCAAGCATGCTGCCAGCATCGCTTCCGCAAGAGATCGCTACCGGCCTGATGGAGATGTCGCGCAGCGCAATTGATTTTGAGCAATACCGCGATTTCATTGTCAACCGTACGTTTCGCGAGACGCTGCTGTGCCATACTCAGATCAATCTACGTCGCGATCTGCAACCCGCCTCTATGCGCGATTTCGCCTTCGCCGCTCCAGTTCGCCTCGTCACCCCCGATGAGGCCAGCTACAACCCAACTATACCGAAGCTGCGTAGCCCAAGTGGTTCGGTGATTGCACTGCGAACGCCGCTCTCGGCGGCAGCACTGACAATGCTTGTCGATGTGTTTCCCCGAGCGCTGCCATTCGATGAACTGCTGTTGCGTAGCCGTGCCAAAATCGGCGCAAGCCATGCAACCGATGCAGCAGCGCACGCACAGCGGCTCAGTGACGCCCTACTCAGCTGCCTGATCGCCAGTATGGTGACGATCTCTACCCGCACACCTCCGTTTGCCAGCCTGCCGGGCGAGCGTCCAATTGCAAGCAAATTCGCTCAGCTTCAGGTACGCAGATCAACCAGCGTGACGAACCTGTTGCACAATACCATCGAGCTTGACCCAATTGCGGCACAGTTGATTCAATTCATGGACGGCAGCCGCGACCATGCGGCACTGCGCGATGAACTCATGCGACTGATTGATGCTGGTGGGATGCAGGCGAGTGTTGAAGCAACACCAGATCAGATGCTTCAGGACTACCTGAACCGATTCGTGCGTATGGCATTGTTGGTTGGCTGATGATGAGCGCGTTTCCTCTGTGCCCCTGACCCCTTTCCCAGGCCGAGGGGGCGATCATCGCCATACTACTGTCACGGTCATCAATGCCCATCCACGCCGTAGGGGGCGCACCAATGTGTTCGCCCATGTGTATCATCATAGAAGGCACACATTCATGAAACCGCCCAAACCTGATGCGAGATGCCTTGTGTGTGGTGGCCGCATACAGCCGGTGATTGCCGTGCCCTACCTGCGGCTGCCCGGTATATGCCAGTTTGTTGCATGCCAGGAATGTGGCACGACCTTCGATGCCGCACGGTTATTCGATGATCAGTATGTTGGCAGTAATGCGCAATATACAGAAGCAGACATTAAATTTTATGTCGAGTATGTTGCAGGCATTGAATATTTCGCGATGTTAATTGGCATTCTGAAGCATGTCCTCGCAAATGCACCTGTTCCGATTGCAACCCCGCACTTCCTCGATATCGGCACCGCATTTGGGTTTGCCGTGTCAATCGCCAAATCGTGTGGCTGGGAAGCAATTGGTATCGAACCATCGAGTTTTGGAACGATAGGCAGCCAACTGCTAAATATCCCGATTATTGTCGATTATCTTGGGAACGCTGATCTGGCAGCAGAATCGTTCGATTGCATTATGATCGCCGATGTGATCGAACACGTTGCTCAACCAGAAGCACTGGTCACATCTGCACTTCAGTTACTCAAACCCAATGGTATCCTGCTGATTACGACACCAAACAGTGAGGTTGTGACTCAACACACGGAAGCCGATGTCACCGATGTGCTCTCGCCCGGCTATCACCTGACGATTTTCTCGCCGAATGGTCTTGGCCACATTCTGGCTGGCACAAATGTGGCAGAGAATCGTTTCTTCTTTCAGGGTGGCGCATCTGGCCGCAAATCAATGACCATTCTGGCAAGCCGTACACAAGGGATTATTCCCCTCGAATTGCCGTGGGAGCAGATCGCAAGCGAAGCCAATCTGCTCGCGGATGGTTATTTGAAGCAACTGGTGGCGCAAAAAGAGCATGCTGCCCAAACCGATATGCTGTATGGCGGCGCGCTGTTCCGGCTGCTCGAAAAAAGCATGCTGCAACACGATTACCCAACAGCCTACCAGTTTCAGCAAAAACTCGAACGGCTCGATGCTCAAAACAGCGCGAATAATTGGTCGGAAGCACGGCTGAATGAAATTGCCCAGATGGACTTTACCGCACTTGTTCAGGCCCTACCAGCCTATTCGGGCATGTTCCATTATTATTCTGGGGTATTGAAGCGAGAATACCTCAAAGACGATACTGCAGCAAGTCGTTCGTTTCATATCGCCAAGCGCCTATTTAGCGTTGAAAAACAAACACAGATCTTTCCGCGTATCAGTTGGCCCGAGAAAGCTGGTTATTATGAAGCACGAGCGCTGCTCAACGCAGGCTACCCAAAACAGGCAATCATAGCTTTTCAGGAGCTTATGAATACTCCACAGGATGTTCCAGTTGAGTTCTGGGAGCAGATCTATAGAGGCAAAGCCACTGCACACATGCGCCTTGGGCGGTATCCATCCGCCATACAATCACTGGTACAACTATTGCGCCTGCACCTG
>Ga0163144_10028182_pt1 | contig 10845 bp, 7 predicted proteins | sample OliLak19BULKMAT1_FD_123175 | JGI IMG/M metagenome (GOLD analysis project Ga0163144, IMG submission 123175) | Freshwater microbial mat bacterial communities from Lake Vanda, McMurdo Dry Valleys, Antarctica - Oligotrophic Lake LV.19.BULKMAT1 | ecosystem: Environmental > Aquatic > Freshwater > Lake... | reverse complement strand
TCGTCTCAACCAGGTAGTGGATCACGTAGTATTTGAATCCTTTCACCCGAACACGCCTTATGTCGTTCCACACCTTCGAATGAGCTTCGGGCATCGAGGTGATACCTAAAACGGCTTCTCGAACGGCGACTTTGAACTTTTTGCCCAGGCCCTTTTGTACCCGCTCGTAGTATGCGTACGCTTCGTTCAACTCCTGCTTGGCATCGTCATGAAAATGAGCCGAGCGTTTCATTGTTCATACTTCGCTTCGAGTTCGGCGATTACTTCCTCAAATGGAGTAGTGGCCTGTGGACTCGCTCGATACCGAGCAAGGCGAGCTTCGATGAAAGCTCGCTCGACTTCGGAAATCGACTCAGTCTCTCCCCCGTCGGGATCGAGTTCGTCAAGGATTGTCTCGGCGACCTCTCGTTGCTCATTCGCAGGAAGGGATCGAACTATTTCAAGTGCCGCGTTGAGAGTCATCGGTTTCACCTGGTGGATCCGCAGAAGTTTATCTGAATCTTAAACTCTGCTTTCAGAGTGTCGATCTCTAACTCATCAGCGAAGGCCGGCGTGCCAAGAAGGAGGAGGGAAATAACGTAGAGCGATCTCATGTTGAACCTCACCCCTCCCACCGCTTCAACACCGCGACTCCCACCTGGCCTCGGTCCGTGAAATTCAGCTTCACAACGTACGGCTTCGTAACGGGTCGCACGCCGTCGGTGTGGACGTGGATTGGGCAGTCGGGTGCGATATTGTCGCAATTCAACGTCGGAGGAAGCTGTCCCCGGCTCAGTGCCAGGACGCTGCCGAGAACTTCGATGGCCCCGGCCGCGGCACCGCTCGTGCCGATGTTTCCTTTCATCGCCCACACGGGAACTTTGGGGCCGAAGACATCGTGGATGGCTTTTGCTTCCCAGCGGTCCGCGACCACAGTTGCAAGTCCCTGGGCGTTGACGTGATCGACCTCGTCGGCCTTGGCACCGGCTCGTTGAAGTGCCGTGCGCATCAGCTTCGCCATCAACACGCCATCGCGGGCCCTGTCGAAACCGCACGCAAAGCTCGCGAGTTCTGCGTGTATTGTCGCTCCACGACGTTTTGCGTGCTCAAGATCTTCGAGTATAAACGCGGCCGCAACTTCACCGAGAACGCTGCCATCCCGATCGCGGTCGAAGGGGCGATGGGCCTTCTCTGGCTCGTCATTTCGACGCGAAAGCGATTGGAACAAATTGTGCCGCGTCATGCTCAGCGGGTTCATCTTGCTTTCCGTGCCGCCGACAACGAACACGTCAGCCACGTCCCGCTGCAAAATTCGGTACGCTTCGCCCAGTGCCATCAGGCTGGCCGCATCGCTTTGGGTCATCGTGTTGCTCGGACCGCGCAGGTCCAGAGTAATCGAGGTGTGACATGAGGGCATGTTCGGGAGATATTTAAGCATCCAAAGCGGTGGAATTTCTTTTATTCCGCCTTCGCCCCAGATACCCTGGCTCACGGGACCTTGGTCGCCGGTCATGCTCACGCGCGAGGCTCGTCCCAAATCGTCTAATTCTGAAGCGACCATCCCGGCACCAAACTCGACGCCACCGCGATCGGGGTCGAGCTGGCCGATTTTCAGCCCGGAATCGTTGAAGGCGAGGTGCGAAACGACAAAACCCATTTGCACCGTGCGAGCCATCATCTTACTCAGGCTCTTGCGGTGATCTTTATTCGTGGTAAAGTTATTCGGCTTAAAATCCGGAAGTTCACCGCCGACCTGGCAAATCAGTGCCGAGGTATCGGCATACGTGAATCGTCCAATGCCGGATTTTCGCTGGCACAGGGCCGTGAAGAACGTGTCGATATCGAGGCCCACGGGCGTGAGAGCACCGTGTCCCGTGAAAACCACCCGCCTCGCTACCGCTGCCATTGCGTGCCACCCCGTCTGATTTCCGTGACGGACCCTATTCCGCAATCGTCAAAATACCTATCGAAACGATAGAGGAACTCGTGAGGAATTCAGCCGCCTTGCCGTAGGACTGCCCGCTGAGAGTTACAGATTACCCACTTTACGGGCTAAGCGCAACTTCGCGAGATTGCCAGACGATACTGTAAACTTTATCGGACAATCGCCCGGATTCAACACCCAGGCCGGGGATGAGATACATCAGTATAGCCAATCCAGCACATTCGTTAGCCACGCCGTCCTCGGAAGATCGAGCGTGTCGGGCAATGGGCCGCTGAAAAATCGCACATGGCTTGGTTTGAAGCAACAGCGGACGAGTGCATAGAGTGCCGGATCACGCTCGCGGACGACCCTCTGGACCTGGCCTTCCACTGCACCAGTCGGCGGAAGCCCACCAAGCTCCTTCTGCAAATCGGCAAAAAAATGACGTGGGGGAACCGGCAACACAATGGCAAGTCGATGTGGCAGTTCCGTGCCTGGTTGGACATCGCAGTATTGCTCGATCACGCGAATCAAGCGCGAAACAGTTTCGGCTTGCGGCACAGGTTGTGGCGAGTCAATCTTGCCCAGCAATTTCGGATCGAGAACCACGACTAAGTTGCGGATGAGTTTCCAGTTGAGTGATTTCCGGTTCAATACATCGGTCTTCACTAGCCAAGGTTGTGCGACATTGTGGACGGCATAAAGCTTCTTTCGATGTTTCGCGAGCATGGAGAAACAAAGTCCCAGCGTGTATCGTTCGCCTGGAGCTTCGCACTCGGAGGTATCGTTCATGAAACCCGCGAACAGGTGCGTTCGTGCCAGTTGCAATTCCAACACAGAAATCCTGGATGCCGGCACGGATTGATTTCGTTTCTTGCCGAATCCGTCTGCCATGTGGGCGAAGAGGTGTGCCATCACTGCATGCTTGGTGCGAAAGGATGTCCCAACCAGAGCCGCGTGAGTTGCCGGGTATTTGCCGGCCAGGTCGCGCAAGGGATGGAAATGAAGGCAACCGGTGACGTGGGGCAGGTCGCGGCAAACAAGTGGCTGTGGGCACTTGAGCAGGTACTGTCCGAGAGTCGGCCAGGTACTTTTGTCACAGTCGCAGCGCCAAAGTAGCGGCGCGGTCCACGTGGGCTGAATCCGCGGTTGAATCTGTAGACAGTGAGGACAGTAAACCAGCGGATCCTCGATCGAATTCGTGCAAAGTGGGCAGAAAAAACTGCGGCGTTGCCAACGCGACAACATTCGCTCCGCTCTCCAGATCAGCCAAGCGAGAGGAAAATACGTTCCTTGTAGAAGTAGGCGGGCAAAATCGACGAATGGTGCCAACAGCATCAAACTCGCCAGGCCGATCCAGGCTCCGAAGGAGTTAGCCTCCGCGATCGCATCCAGTACACGAGCCGTTAGCATCGATTCCGGATTGAAAGCAGGCGGAGTGAACGGGACCGTGTTTCCGGCCCGATCTTTTCGGTTCAACGTTGGTCGAAACAATGCATCGCCTTCGTGGCCGATCTGGCGAATCAACTCGTCGGCGGTCATGGAAAGGACTTTCTACCTGGACTGGTAATGGCTGGATCGTCGCCAATCAACCCACGGCCGCGACGAGGCGTGCTTGCAACTGCGATCATTCACTCATTCCGAGATTCTCACTCGACCTGCCGAAGGCACCAGAAAAGTGGAGCCTCGACCCCGATCGGCGTCACCGGTAAATTGAGCGAGCCGTCTTGAAGCGAGTCCCCCAGGCTGCTGATCGCGAAAAAAGCCTGCGTGCGGAAATTGGACTCTGCCGCGTTCACCAGTTCGTTAAACCCAAGTTTGCGAAGTACCTGTTTGCATTCCTCGCTGCTGCGGTTGATGCCTTCGCGATCGGCGTTCCGCCAATCGTTCCAGATCTCCTGGCCTCGGCCATGGCCCGGCGTAATTTTGGAAGGCGGATCGTTCTCAAATACTCCTTGATCCCCTTTTGTAAGAACCACGGCCAGTGCTTTCGGAATAATTGTTCCCTCGCTGAGCTTCAGTTTCTTTCGCAAGCAGTTGGCAACGTTGGTCAACGCGGAGGTCGCGCGAATCTGATCCACGTGGCCCCCTTCCGGGTCGGGTGGCTCGATTAGAAAGATGATTGCGGCATAGTGCTGAAGGTAGCCGAGAAATTCTAGCTTGTCTCGGTTTTCGATAATTTCCCCTGCCGGATCGTACAGGATCAAATTGCGGACTCCTTGGCGAAGCAGCAAACGCACGACGATCGGGGGCAGGTCGCCGCCGAGTTGTTCGATGGCACGCGTGGCCTCGGGCAACTCTTGGCGGCCGAGGATCGACGTGCAATATTCCTGGTAGATCGCGAAACTGTGGTCGTCCTCGAACATCGCCGTCGCGTATGGATTTTCTTCCCGGGCGAGCCGACCCCTTAATTCGTAAAGCAGGCTCCATAGGTAGACGGTTTTGCCGACCCCGGAGCAACCCGTGATCCCGACAACCTTGAGCGGCGTTCTGCCTATGTAGTATGGCAGGTCGTGTTTGCATTTCGGACAGATTCGAATGCCACTCAGGTGGCCGCCGTTGGGGCAGGCCGCGGAAGAGGGAGGCCGTTTTTTCTTCTCGCCTCTCCAGGGGAACAGTAGCGTCTTGGCGTGGTTCAGGCACTTAAACCAGAGATCGAACGGCGCGAATTCGTTGAAGCAGCGTAGGCATACCAACTTGTCCATATTGACTCCGGGCAGGACGGATTGCGAACTCCAAGATTCATCGCGGGGCGATTTTTTTTTCTAAAAGCTTCAGGCCGCGTGCGGCCGCTCGTTCATGTCCAAATTCCTTCAGCAACGATTTGGTCTCCCTCAGGGCCTCCTCCAGGAGATGATCGCAAGAGGGGCTCAAGGCACTCCAATTCTCTTCTCGAATTAGAAGGTTTGCCTGTCGTGTGATGTATTCTTCCGTCTTCTCGGCGGCCGTCAGGAAGCCGCATAATGCGCGGCCAAGATAGACGTCTCGATCTTGCTCGGGAGCTTTGGGATTGTTTGAGCCGGCCCAATGGGCGATCCAGGACAAGACCGTTTCCGGATAGTCTGCATACCGGTGGGCCAACAGTCGAGCGCGGCCGACGAGAATGGGTTGTGCCATTTCTTCGATTGCGTAGGCGAGTGGTGGGACCAGGGCAGCGGTTGGAAGAAAGAGGTCGGTTGTCGTGCCGGACTTTGCCGCATCAACCCCTTCGAAATATTCTTTCAGCAACGCGTCGCGGGAAAGTTGAAAAAAAGGTTCGAAATCGCGGGCCGCCCGACACGGGTCATCCAGCCAGCTTTCACCCGGTTTACGTGGTCGGAATAACGAGTCGGCAATTCCCACCATTGCCTGACGTACCTTCTCGCCATTTCTTTGCTCGGCAATCGGTTGAAAGAGTTTGAGCCACACGGCCTGGGCCGGCAAGTCTGCCGACGGGAGGGCCAGGCCAACTTCACGGATCCACGGGAACCATCCAACAATTGCTTCAAACTGCATTCCCGCGAATGCTTCCGCAAGGGAGGTCCAGAATCGCCATTTGATAGGGGGCGTCAACTGATCGCGGCTCGCACAAACGTCGGTGCAGACTTCGAGAAGGATTCTGCTCCGATCGCGCGCCGGGGAGTTTGGCGAGGGAGGAGAGCGAAACGATTCAATCGCCTCCGAGACTTTTCGCTGAATGAGGGCCTTCGAACCTGGCTCGCTGATTTCTTTCCAGGAACTTCCGGCGAGGCGGTCGAGTCGCTTCAGGTTATCGCCAAAGTTCTCGGCCTGAAGTCGCGCAGCCGCTTGCTCACCTACGTCCGCGAGCAATTGTCGTTCGCGCAGCATTTCCAACAAGGGCTCGCACGCGGAATTTTCCTTCAACCAGTATTCCAACCGGCCACTCGAAAGGTCTCGGGCCAACTGTTCGGCCAACAATCGCCAGACGGCATCCTCCGTGCGGAGATCTTTGAAATACTTCTCGAATTCGTTTCGCGGCTTTTGCACGAGTTCCGGATGCTGATATAGCATCTTCGCAACCAGCAACGGTATATTGGCTCGCCCTTTTCCACTGTTGGCGGCCGGAACGGATTCCAAAATCATCGTTAGCCAGTCGATCTCCACGTCCAAAAGCGGACGGGGAGCGTGCTTCCCGTCGTGTTTTTTAGCTAACTCGGCACGCCATTCAGCTATTAGGGGCCATTCGCGTCCGCCCCGTGCGGGATTCATCGCTTGGCAACGATCGGCGACGGAGTTCGCCACCTCGGCCAATCGTTCCGGGTCGGTGTGCCACATGCGCAGGCACTTCACTGGTTCTTCCAGAACGGCAGCAAATTCTGGATTCACCGTGAGCGGGCGGGTGAGCAAAAATGCGATGACGCGAGGGAGACACCGGCTCGCGATTGACTGCACCGATTCGACGTTGAGCTTGTCCTCCTTCGAGCGCGGATTCTCGATGGCATTCATCAGCAGACGGATAAAGACAACCTGGAGCTTGCCAAGTTCCGCTAGAAGATTTGGATCGACGATCGAGTCATCGCGCTCGAATCGAGCCAAGATCACCGTCGGGTTCACGATCACGTTCATGGCCAAAGTGCGACGAGCGTCACTTCGTTCCGGCAGGGCCCAGTCCTTCAGCAGGACCAGTGCCGATCGCAGCAAGGGCCCATCGAGCTGCTCCGATGGAAGCGTCCAGATCGCCATCACGACTTCCGGTGATTCGAACGCGGGCTCCAGAATGTCATGGGCCTCCGGATCCGCGTGACTGAGAGCACGCCAGGCGGAATAGTAGCGCAGGAGTAGGTCGTGACGCTCACGGACGACGTGCTCAAGGAATCGAGGCGATGGGTTTTGGGTTTTCCACAATTCGGTTAGATACAGTTCGATTGCTCGATCGTCGCCAGGAGAAATGTCGCGAATGAATGCCAACCGCGACCAAAGTTCCTCGGCGTCCGCTGGTGCCAACCGTCTGAGGATCGGCACCACGAAATCGGAAAGTGCATACTTCAAATGTGGCCTCACGCTTCGAGGAAGTGCTAGAAACTGTCTGCCAACGCAGACCGCATTTCGTCGCAACAGTTCCGGACGAACATGCACCGTTTCGGCGGACTCGACCTCCAACGCTTTACAAAGGCTCCACCATCGGGTCATCTCGTTTAGTATGGGATAGGCCGCTTCTCGTTTGGCCAACTGCTCGTAGCAACGGTCCAGGAGGGGCTTCCAAAGCGGTTTCAGCTTTTCCCCGCTGCCAAGGGCTTTCGCGATCGTCGTGAGAATCGACCACGCCTGGTTCTCAAACGCTGCCAGGAAGAGCATGGACAAAGTATCAACGATCCGCGGCTCCTCTTCGGGTGCAGGTAGTAGGCGGTCGATCGCAACGACGTAAGCCTCTGCCGTGTTCTTGAGGTCGTCAATATTTCGTCCTGCGTTCGGTAGCTCAATCCAAGCCGATACGAGGCGGTGAGCCGTCTTGAGAAGACCTGTTTGCCCTGGCCGAATCGAACGAGCGACTTTGTGGAAGAGTAAGAACTGCTCGGGGCTGGCGGCTTGCTTGAGTACAGGAAGATCCACGGCCAATGCGATTCCCTTGGTCTCCTCGGCAAAGTCAAACGCGGATGCTGCCTCTCGTAGCTTTCGCAAATCTTCCAGCCGGCCGCCGCCCAGGGTTCGCGTGATTAGCTTGGCGGTTGAAGTTTCGTTCGGCAATTTGTGAGGCCCGCCGGAACCATTGACGATCCAGGCGGGAAAACTTTCTGCCGCACCCGTGATCCGAAATTCCGGGTTATGACGAGTCGTCATGAGGAGCCGACGATCGGGCAGTGCCGTGGCTGAACTCCCGGCCGCCAGCCCGCAGTAGGTTGCGAATGTCAATCGTTTGCGACAGTGGTAGGGCAAGAGAGTGAATAATATTTCGATCAGGCGTCGTTCCAGGGCGGACTGGTCGTTGCCATCACTTGCCCCCAACAGGAGCACCGGCTTTCGCTGTGCGACATCGGCGAGCAAACCACGGAGGAGCAAATCGACCAGCGCGCGATCACCGAGAATTCCGCCGAGTGCAGCATCCGCATCCGAACGCAAAGCCAATAAATCGGCGATTGGAACCTTCAACGAATCGATCGTCGCGAGTTTACTGCGTTCCGAAGAGGGTGTTTCCTGGGGCCGCTTCGGATTCCAGCGGAGCATTTCGTAGATCTGATCGTGTCGGCGGCAAAAGCCATCTCCCGGACCATCGGCCAACGGATAGCGCACCGGACTCTTGTCGATGACCCACCGCAGTAGAGAGGGAATGTCGTAATCGATCGCGTCGAGTTCATCGGGCCTCGCGATCAGATTGTGTGCGAGGAAGTTGCCCGGCCGGCCGAGTTCGTCGTTTCCGGAGTAGGCAATGCGATGGATGCAGACCCGGTCGTCGGCCAGACGAAGCCAGCCCCAATTGACTGGTCGCAATTCGTTCTTGGCGTTGGGCCGAAAGAAGGAGCAGTGTTTTTCGACCAGTTCGTGCCGAGTGCAACCTGCGGATTTGGCAACTGTTTGATAGCCGCGCGATGACGAGAGCCCGATCGGAGCCGAGCCATAAAAGTGCTGTTCTAACGTAATAAAGCTCATGTCGTGTTCTCGCGGACCCTGCGGCAAACTCTCGCTCGAATCTTCAGGTTTAGATGTAACCCCAGCGGTTCAGAATCCAGAGAAACGGTTCCTCCACTCGAGTCGGCTCCGGGTCGATCAAGCGTTTCACTTCTTCACCATCCCGCACCTCCGTGACCGGAGCCGACCCCAATGCGGACGCGGCGAAAAAACGGACGTCGCGAAAATTGTTCTCGGCCATGGCCACGAGCGAAGCCATGCCCAGATCATTCGTCAGATGCTCAGCGACCCGTTGACTGATTCGATCCGTCAGCTTGGGCATGTACGGGATGCCGTGCCTGGGGAATTTTTCGCGGGAGCCATCTGGCTTGACATCGTATTCCCGATCGGGATTGAACAGTCCCTCGGCGTCGCATTTCGTTAGAACCACGGCGAGTTGCTGTTTGAGCATGCCCTTTGGTGATTGCATGCGGATGGCCTTGATCACCTTGTTGAGCGGATAAGTTGCATCGCGGAGATAGAGGTAGGAGGACACATCTTCGCCAGCGTCGCGGAGTTTGTTCTGGTAGGCAAGCATGGCAAACGGATCGACCATCAGCAGCACAGCCGAACACGTTTGCAAGAATTCGCAGAAATAAGGGTGTTCCATATCTTCCAATGGCTCGCCAGATGGGTCGGGAAACCCCAGGGAAAGAACCGCTTGCGATTTCCGATAAAACGGAAAGCGCGGCTCAAGCGGAAACCGCACGGTGATCTGGATCGTCTTGATCGTCGATTCTTTCTGATTGGCTTCGGGTACACATTTCTCAACGAAAATTTTCCTGTACTTGTCATCGAAATATTCCCGGCCGGCCTGAGTCTCGAATTCGGCACTCGTCCGCAGCAAATCCGGCCTCGCCAGATAAGTCTTGATTTGATGGATGAGCATCGTGATGAAACACGTCTTACCCGATGAGCTGGAACCGACAACCGCGATCGTGAAGGGCCCATTGGGTGCCGGGATCTCATATTTGCATTCGGGACAAACTCGCACGGATGCGAACTGGCCACACGTCGGACAAACAGGCAAATCAACGCGTTTGGGCCGAAAAAGATGATAGCGGCAATCCACCGGTTTTTCCGGAAGAACCTCGCGTTCCTTCGCCGAGCAGCGGCCGTTGCTGCACGCGGAGTAGATTTTGTCCTGCGGGTGGCGGTGAGCGATCGGGCCCGAGCAAATCACTTCCCTGGAGTGACGAGAAAATCCAGACATCCGGGCACCTCGCAGGCGAGAATCGTGCAACTACTTCACGCGGTCATTCAGGGTCGAGCTGATTCAGAGGATGCACTTCACAGCGGGAGGGTGGGTGATGCGCGCCGTGTCAGCGGGCAGGGCAAACAACCGGCAGAAGACCAGTCCACCAAAACTCGACTTCCATTCCGGAATTTTTCGGCGGATGATGCTGGTCCCGTCGGATACAAGATTCCAGGCATCGCGGAAGGTTCCTTCCTCCGGAGTGTCCGGACATCGACCGACACACCCCGAGAGAATAAACCCGTCCACATACTTAAAGCCGTGCTCTCCGCGAATGACAATCTCGATAATCTCTGTCCGATTCCACCATTTCCACCATGAACTTTTCTTACGCTCCAGGTGCCAGGTGATCGATTCGATCGCGTGCTCGGTCCGAACTCCGGGGGATGGTCGCCGGCTAATCCCGTCCGGCTCGGGATCGATGTATCGGTGCAAATCGGAAAAGAGTTTGTCGGGGTGATGGGCGTATCGATCCTGCAAACTCTGCAGCCCTTGCTCTCGAGTGACCTCGTCGGTGTTGTTCGCGAATTCGAGAATTGCTTTCTCAATTACCAAGGGCTGGGGCGGCAAGGAGGCCGACGTGGCTCCAGACTTGCCTCCCTTTTTTGCGAACCCTTTGCTCAACCGCGTCTCCAGGCTCGGCAACAGGTCTTTCATTCGCCTGCGAATCTCTTCAGCCGATCGAAGCCTCGATGCGTCCTGGAATGATGCCGTCAAGGTTGCCCAACGCTGGTTGAGATCGGCCAGCACCGGTTCGGCAGCCTGTCCGCGATCGCTCATATGGCCAACGCAGCGGCCGTCCGCGCTGCGGCAAACCAGAGTCAACGCGATTTGGACAGCTTCCTCCGCGTACAGTCGGCCCGGCCCGTATCGGTCCAGATCTTTGTCCAACCTCGAAAAGACTTCCTCTTTTTTCAACCGTCCCCAGAGTTCAGTGGCACTCCTGCCTTTGTCCGGCAACTCCGCGATGGCCTTCGACCACTGACCGAGCGATTCCTGATAGGCATTCGGTTCCGCTTCGTTCGTCAGGACCGAGAGTATCAGCATCCCAAACGAATATAGGTCGGCAGCTTGTCCTCGCTGC
>Ga0163144_10028181_pt1 | contig 10846 bp, 3 predicted proteins | sample OliLak19BULKMAT1_FD_123175 | JGI IMG/M metagenome (GOLD analysis project Ga0163144, IMG submission 123175) | Freshwater microbial mat bacterial communities from Lake Vanda, McMurdo Dry Valleys, Antarctica - Oligotrophic Lake LV.19.BULKMAT1 | ecosystem: Environmental > Aquatic > Freshwater > Lake... | reverse complement strand
TCGCGTTCAGCCCCGATGGCCGGTATTTCGTAACCGGCAGTCGAACCGGATTGCTGAGATTGTGGGATGCGAATACCGGCCAGGCCGTGGGCAGGGCAATGCCTGCCTCCTCGCCCGCTGCTTGCCTTGAATTTCATCCAGCAGGCCGCTTGGTTGCGGTCGGCTATGCCGATGGCACAGCACGCGTCTGGGACACGCTGACGGCTGAGCCGATTGGGCCACCGGTTGCCCAGCCGGGGCCGATCATCGGTGTGACCTTTCCCCCCGACGGACGAGTCATGCGAACCGCGGCAGCCGACGGCAGTGTCCGCGATTGGCCGCTGATCGCTCCATTTGATGGGGATCAAGCTGACTTTGAACGGAGCCTGGCGGCGTGGTCCGGAGTTCGAATGGGCGACGACAATGTGCTCAAGATTTTGGATATGGCGGACTGGCGGCAAGTCCGAAGGGAGCGTCCCCAGTCGATCCCGCAGCCCGACTGGGAAGAAACTTTGGCTTGGGATGCCGAACAAGCGGGCGATCCACAGGGATCACGCTGGCATCTCGACCGCTTGATAACTTTCAACCCGAATGATTGGCTTCTCCACGCTCGCCGTGGGCGAGCGTCGTCGAACTCCGGTCGGCACGCGGATGCTGAAGCAGATTACAAGAAGGCAGAGGCATTCGCACCGGCAAGCAATGTCACCGAATGGTATCGGCAGCGCTCCTTCGAATGCCGTGGAGCCAAACTCTGGGAAACCGCGCGATGGTATCTGGACCGCCTCCTTGCTATCGAGCCCAGCAATTGGCGATCTTTAGCCTCACGGGCTGAGGTCTTTCGCCACCTTGGCCAAAAGGAACTCGCCGATAAAGACAGTGATGCCGCGACTCGCGAAGGGGCGGACAGTTCCTTCTTGGCGCAACTGGCGGACTATCGCGCCCGCGATGGCCGCTGGCCGGAAGCCTCTAAACTTTTTCAGAAGGCTCTACCGAAGCGGCCGTTTGACGTTGCTCACTCTCGAGCTGCAATTGTGTTCCTGAAAACCGGCGACCAGGCCGCGTATCAATCGTTATGCCGGCGGCTTCTCGAACTGGTGGGGACGGCACCTTCGCCGGGCCGAGCAAATCTCGTGGCCGCATTGTGTGCCCTCGGTCCGGCCGGGTTGGAAAATTACGCTCAGCCCCTCTCATTGACCAGACAGGCATTGGCCGATCTGGAAACTTCCTCGCTCAAGGGAACCGAACGAAGCGACAGGAAGCACGATTGTCTTACCTCGCTGGGATCGCTGCTCATTCGGTCCGGGTTTTATCAGGATGGAATCGATCGTTTGAAAGAAGGCATGAAGGCTGTTGACGGGGAAGGCCTCGTTCACGACTGGATATTCCTGGCGATGGCTTACCACCACATCGGGAACCCAAACGAGGCCGCGATCTGGTTTAAGAAAGCACAGGGCTGGAAACTAACTCCGTCCAACGAAGACTTTTGGGACAACATGGAGGTCCAACTACTTCTGGCCGAAGTCGAGGCGTTGATAGCGGCAAGAAAGAAACCTTGAAGTCTGCACACTTCCACCAATGGCTGAGGTGCCGCCGCTCTCGGCAGCTTGACGCGAATCTCACATGATTCCGACTCCACTTAGGAATCGCGGCGAAATAACTTCCCGAATGCACCGACTTGACATCGTCAATTGGATTCGGCTTGGGTCCGAGTGCAGGCTTTTGTTTTCAGTCCAACGGACTGGGAGCCCTTAGCCCAGAGCAACGCTCTGGGTTCGCGAGGATCGAATTCTCTTTCAGTCTGAAGGACTGAGACACGAGGCCTTCGCCTTGTCCCAACGCTCCAAGATCCGCGGGCCGTACGGACGCGAAATCGAAAATGGGACGAACGTTGCGTTTGGGATTGAGGGAGCCGCTCCCAGCCCTTCAGGCTGGGTTTCATCGAGCCTGCGTGTACCCAGAGCGTTGCTCTGGGCTAAGGGCTCGCAGTCCGTTGGACTGAAGACCAGATTGCGAATTCGGCCTCTGGCGCATCCTATTGCCAAAGTCGGGCGACCGTGAATTCGGGAAGTTATTTCGCCGGGGATCCTTATTCATCGGGTTCAGCCGTCAAGAGATTCCGGCAGCCCACATCAGGACACTCAATCAGACGGAAAGTGCCCACATATTGGACACTGCTTGCGCGAATAGTAGCATTCATGATTAGAAGCGTAAGCTAAGCATCATTGATCCTGCCGAGGTCTCCCCGATGAGTACGGATCTGCGAGCCATCCAAGAGCGGGCGGATAACATCCGAGCCGAGTGCGAGCGAATCCTTGAGGATGAGGCGACGAAGAATGCTCCTTGGCAACCGGCCTTGGCCAAGCTCCATGCGGTCGCGGGCCGGGTATCACAGAAGGCGGGAGAACCGGTTCGCCTAGGAATCGTGGGCGATTTTAGCGCCGGCAAGACACTGCTGCTCGGCGCACTTTTGGGCCATGCAGACGGGCTGCCGATCAGCGAGGATCCCACGACCGGCAATATCACGGCCGTCAACTTAATCCAGGCGGCCGGCACCACGACTACCGAATACACGAACCACCGCATCTCGTTCCTCACACGGGACGAATTCGTGGAATGCCTCGGTTTCATGCTGCAAAAAGCCTTGGAAAGGTCAGCAAAGGCGGAGATCGACGGCAGCTTGCAATCCGAACTGAAAACGATCAAGGCCGATTCGGGAGCGACGGTGCTGTCGAAGATCGAGACATGGTGCGGCCGGGCTTGGGAAAATACTCGCAATCCCTCACTGCTATTCCTCATTCGAGAACTCGTGGGTTTCGTCCGTGCTTACCATAAGTGTGGTGCCGGCCTTTGCGAAGCCGATCAGACCTTCCCGGTCGATGCGTCTACTGTCGCTAACGGCCTGGAACTTCCCAAAAATACCAAGAGTATCCAGGAACTCAGCTTTAGCGATTTGCCAGTGCCGGCTCTCAGTCTCTCCTATCGTCCGTCCGAGTTATCGATCGCACACATCCAGGCCGCCTTCCCGTTGGTGCGACAAGTCACAATCGATGCCTTGGTCTCGCAGGGGGTTTGGCGATTCGGCGAAGTCGAAAGCAATCCCTTCATGCTTCTCGATTTTCCGGGTTTGGGGGCGGAATCATCGGGTGTCCGCGACTTGTACCTTTCCTTGAGGGAACTCAATCGGATTCAGACGATCTTGATCACTCTCACGAGCAAGCAGCCCGGCGGAGATAGCGGTTCAGCAGTTTATAACTTGCTCCAAGAACACCGCCCCGGCCAAAATATTCGCGATATGATTCTGGTCGCTGCCACCCGGTTCGACGAGCTTCCGCTTCAGGACAAGGAAGCCCAACTCCGGGCATACGCGAAACCCGATTCGCTGGTTCCCTCAATGGGTGCGAAGCCGGCTAAGGCGAAAGGGGCTCGCGCGAATCTGGGAGACGACGAAGATGATGCCCCCGCCCCAAAGTCGCCTGCCACTGCCGCACCTACTGGCTCCATCCCCGCGTTCCTGAAGGAGTATTCGATCCTCGGCACCTGCGTCAGCGGCGGGGAAGCCCTGGTTCCGCAGGACCGTTCCGACCGCGTCTTGCTGATTTCGTCGATGGCCCACGTGCGGTTCTTACGCGACAAGAATGAAACCTTCACAGTGGCATCCCCGGAGTTTCTCTCCACTTATCACGGCACGATGGAAAAAGCAGACGAGTGGCGGACGACTTGGGGTGCCGTGGCTAAGCGTCTCGCATCGGAAAGTTCTGGTGGGGATGCCAAATCAAAATCGTTGATCGACCGGCTGACCGAGTTCGGAATTGATGGTGGTATCGGGCTTTTGAGAAAGCAAATGCTGTCCCACGTGAACCTGCATGGCCGAGCCCAATTGGTGAAAGACGTGAACGCAGCTTATGAAACCGAACTCGGCCAGGCTCTTAAAAGCTTGCGGGATCAACTACCCAATCAATCGGTTCAAAATAATCCGGTTCAAAAGGATCTCCAACAGAATCTGGCCAATCAACTTCAGGAGATCAGTCGATACTTGAGCAACGAGAAACGGTCGCTGGAGAACGCTCCCCGTATGCAAATTCAGGTGGAGGACCGCCCCGTCGATCTCGAAGAAATTCTCACCGACGAAGTGGTCTTTCGCATTTCGGACTGGCCGCAGTGGCAGCGGCTCTTCAGTAGTGCCAAGGAAGGAATTATTGATCCTGCCTCGACGAAGGACATTTTGGGTTCGGACGACGACGATGATGATGACGATTCGATCGGCTGCCCATTCCGGAGCGAGGATTTCTTCGCCTCGTTCCAGAAGGTCATCAGCGATCTTGAGACGTTCACGCTGGAGTTGCTTGAGCGCGGCCTCGACGAGTGGATCGCAAAACTATCACGCTCGTCCAGCGAGATTCGCCAGATCATCAGCGAGCCGCTTCGCAAACCGGAACTGGCGGCCGAGTTGAAGAAAATGAGGCTCGGTGAGAAGGGTCGGGGGCTACTCAATGCTCTCAAGGCAATCATCGACCCGCCACGCATGAAGTCGATCTTTGCTCCCAACGATGGCGGGATTTCAACCTTGCCCGTCAGCAAATCCGATTCGACGACTCTCTTCCCTCTGGCACGGGGTGCCAGTTCTCGTCGATTCGGATGGGCACCCGAGAATGCCAAGCTCCCGGACGCTTCGAAACCCGACCGAAACCTGTCGCACATGGCAATGGTCCTCCGTTTGAAGGAGGAAATCACCGCGCTGGCCTTGCAGCAAATGCAACAAATGCTGAGTGAGGGGATGCAACTCGTAATCGGCGGCCAACCAAATCTCGAGGATGGTGGACGCGATGGTGGAATGCTCGCGGGACTGGCTGCGATCAATGAACGGGCGGCCTTCCTGGCGGGAAATTCCTTGGTGCTCGATGCAGTGCTACGGCCGAGTACACCGGAAGATCAGGCCACAACCGCCGATCCTCTCTTGGACGCTGTCAAACGATTAGCCGACTCGAAATTGGCGTTCTAGTAAATCGCACGCTGCTGACTGACCCACCCACTGAGAGTGTTCGCCATGGGCTTGCTCATCCAATTTGTCGATTCGACCGTCACGCCTCCAGTGGAAACGGAGCGATTTCGGCTCCGCGTCGATCCCAAGCTAGAAGGCGGCTGGATCGCTCCAGAATTGCACGTGCTCCCCAGCAAGACTCTTCCCGCAATCTCCGAAATCGCCGTGAGTGTGATGGGCACTCCGGCGGCAGTTGCCACTCGGATCGAAGCAGCCTTTGGCAAACATCAGAAATTTCCGAAACCGGTGCAATTGCACGAGCGGCGGGCGATTTCGCCTGGCCGCATTCGAGAAGCCGGCCCCCTTGACTCCAAGGCCGTCTGTGAAATGCGCGTCACAGTGCATTTTTTCGAAACGGACAAGGAAGGCAAGCCACGCGGTGAATTGCAAACGGCGGTGAAAGTTTGCGAACTCTACAGCGGCGATGCCTCGGCACGGAAGCCCGAGTTGACTGTGGCAAATACGGAACTCACCCTCACGGTCGACGAGCCGAATTCACAGATTGTCGATGTGGAGCACTCGAGGTCTGCTGAACCCAAGTTGGCCTTATTGCACCCGGACACTGTTGTCGATCCACTGGATCCGGTTCGAGCGAGATTACATGCTGTTGAAGCCGAGTTAAAGGCCTCGTTCGTTGCCGCACTCAAGGTCACACCGAAGCGGATGGGATCGACGGCAAGCAAGACTTCCTTCCGTTTTCCGCTCAACCTCAAACTTTCGGAAGCAGTTAAAGATGTTTTGAAACTCTTGGACACCCCACTTGCCGTGCCGATGCTCGTGACGCTCCCCGAGGCGACCTCTCGGCAATGGATGCTAAAACTCGCTCCGAAATCCAAGGTTTTCCCGGGGTGGGTCGTCATCGATTTTGGAACGACAAACTCAACGGTCACGGTGTACGACACGCAGGATCGCTACGACATTGTCGGCCTGCCCGAAGAACAAGAAAGCGTGCTGAAGCGAAAGCTCATGGAATGGCTGAGGGAGTTGCCGCTCACGGCAGTTGATAAACGTCGATCGCTTGAAGACAATTGGAAAGCCCTGAAACAACAAACGGCGACTAATCTCAGCTTGCCTTCTGGTGATTCCATCGTTGAGTGGTTGAGCGGCAGCGAGTCGAATCGCCTCTATGCGTTTATCAAAGAGATGGAATTGAACCTGAAGTACATGCCCGAGCCCTTTCGTCGATTCGTCTATGGCCGCTGGAATCGCATTCTTCGGGAAGCCCTGCACATACCGAGCCTGCGGCGTTTCCAGCTTTTTCCGATCACGTTGAATCAGGACAAGAAGGAATATTCCGTTTCCAGCGAGATGGAGATTACGTCGGTTGAGCAGCGCCGAGGAGATCACTGGCCGATCGTGCGAATCGGGGAAAAAGCCCAGACCGGTCGCATGGCTGCCATTGCCCAGGCAGAAGGGGACGCTGCGGTTCTCGAACAGGCCCTCCAGCGGTTTCACCCGTCCCCGAAACGGCATTTCGGCACCGAGAGAGCCCCATTCAACGTCGTCTCTCCGGGGCGTACCCAACCGTTCGAAATTAGCGTCGATCAACTCATGCGGGCCGGGTGGGAAAAACTCCTGCAACTCGCCGACGAAGCCAGGAAAACAGGCGGCTTCTCTCCGGGAGCGTTCCGCAAGGCGATTATCACCTACCCGACGGTCGCTCCGCCTTCTGTGCGTCAGACGATTCAGCGGCTACTCAAGGATCTCGGAATTTCAGACGTCCGCACCGACTACGACGAGGCCATCGCCTCCGCCATTTTTTACTTCATGCGGGAATACACTGCCTATCCAGAACTGGGGCTCGAGTCGTTCAAGGCCCGCTCCCGGCTCCGCACGGAGAATTCTTGGGCTCAAAATGTCCTCGTGTTCGACATCGGTGGCGGAACCACGGACGTCGCACTGATTCGGCTCACCCTGACGGAAGAACAGGTCTTCGATCCAGGCGAGGATTGCGGGGCCGGCGGACGCTATTACAAGATCTCACCGCAAATCATCAGTTCTTCCGGACACATGCAACTCGGTGGCGAGTTGATGACGCTGCGAATTTTTCGCCTCTTGAAGGCGAAGATCGCGGATCGGCTGCTCTGCATGGTGCGGGATGGCAAGTTGACTTGTGATCCGATCAAGCGAGAGCTGGAAACGATCCCACAGGAAGCTCGCAAGGATGGTAAGTACGAGACTGGTTATCTACCCCGAGTGGTGGAAAACGAAAATCCTGACATGTTATCTTCGCTTCTGAGGGCGGCCCTCGAGTTGGCCGAACGTGTATTGCCGACTCGTTGGGCCGATGCATCAGATAACCGCACGGCCCGCCTTCAGACCTTCTACATCCTTTGGCAGTATGCAGAAGAAGCCAAGAAAAAGCTCGGCTCCAAGGATCCGGGGAACAAGAATCGCACCATCGATGAGAACTATACCGTCACCGGCGAAAAGGTCGTCGAGTTGATTTCGACTCTCTTCCCTGGAGTGAACACGACGGGAAAGAGCAAAGAACTTGCCGTCAACATCGAGCCGAGGCAGATTGAAAAAGCGATCGATAAAGTGGTGGATGACGCAGTGAGAATTGCCTTGGGCACTCTCGAGCACCTCAAGACATCCGGTGAGAATCCGCAACCGGATAAACTCGACTGGCTGATTCTCTCCGGTCAGTCGTGCAATCTCGCCCTGGTCGATCAGGAAATTCGCAAGGCGTTCAAGGAATCGGATCGATTCATCTGGAACCCCGAACGTGTAACCTTCCTGCCGGAGTACGCGAAGCTCTCGACCTCCGTTGGGGCCTGTTACGCGGAAAATCAACGCCGCAATCGCCAAAGCCCCAAAGCATATAAGGGGGAGTTGCGTCGAGGGAGGAACGAACTCTTCTTCGACATCGATAATCTCTTCTCCTATTTGCCGGGGGCATTCCTGATCGCCCAGGCTGGCGGAAACCAGGAGATTTTCAAGTCCGGCACCGAACTGTTTGACATTCGAGGCGACAACACCGATGAAGAGCCGAGCGGCCAAGCCCGCAGTGCCACGCTGGGAGCCGCGCTCAACGTCTCGATTTTTCGCCAGGATTATAAAGGGGGCAAGCTCCTCACCTGGGGTGTACTTGATGGCCAGAGTATCGCGAACCAACTCGAGATCGCCGAGGATGTGTGGAGGCAGAAGATTGGGTTCATGTACGAAGTGGATCATCGGCTCAAAATCGTTGTTCTGCTCTTCCGAAAGGAGAACGAGAATGCTGGACCGGCCATCGTGGTGAGTTCCCTCGATAAAAACCTGGACCTCAAGACCGTTCTGCCGAGGGTGAAGGAAAAATACCTTCAGGACACCAAGAAGGCAGTCGTGCCGGCGGCACCGGGAACGCCACCGCCCGAACCGCCAACAGTTCCGGCACTCGTCGAGAATGGGCTCTTGAGCTGGTCCTTGGCGCTCGGAGATACCAGAAACCCCAATCTGGGAATCTTCGACCTGGGGCAGAAACTCAACACGACCATTCGGCGTCAAGACGAGCGGAGCGCGGATGTGTCCATGAAAGGGGCACTCTCCAAGAAGTGTCTCGAGTGGGACACCTTCATGGAAGATGGCAGCATTCAAGTCTGGGGCCAACCGCGAGGGGCGAAGGCCTGGTATCCGATCGGCAAACTCGAACGCCCCGGAACCAAGCCGGTCTTCCGGCGGCGTTACCGCTTGACCCTGGATGAAAACGGCATTCTTCGGCTACACAACGGCGAGCCTGCATTTTGGGAATCGGCTGACCCGCAATGTTTGGTCAACGAACCGGGCCGGGTTTTCCGCAGAGATCTGCAAACTACGAAGCGTGAGACGGACGAAGACCGCAACCCCTTTACCGGGAAACACTGATGCGGGAGTTGGCCGAAGTTCTGGCAAGCGATTCATCGACACTGCCACCCTTTGTGCGGGCGGCGGCTCTGGGTTTCCGCGCACAACTCAGCTATCTGCAGGGCAAGGCAAGCGACACGGATCCTGCTCAGGATGGATTGCGCGGGTTGCTCGCAACTCTCGATGAGGCATTGGCATTGCGCGGCGACTCTGGCACATCGAACGCTTCGATCGAAAGCCTGCCCACTGGACTGCCGGCACCACTGGTGTCAAGTGAAAGCCTGACGTCGCGTTGGTCCGCGACTAGCGAAGGAAAGAATCTCCTCGTCCCCGGCGGGAAAGAGCTTTCCCCCTCTACCCTTTACTTGCTCACCTGGAGGTTGACGCCTGCAGCGGCCAAAGCCTGGCGTGCGGAATGGCATGCCCAATATCCTGACGCGAGCGGTGGCGTGGACGTGGCAGGGCCTTTCGACGAGTCCCTGATTCCTGGCGTGGCTTCGAGTTCGACCGCAACCCCGTTGACCTTGAACCTCTCAACGGGAGGTCCGCTGACAGAACGCCTGACGCGCATTGTCTCGACTGCCATCTGGTTTGCCGAGAATGATTCGTCCTTACGGTTCTGTTTGCAATCGGCCTATCGCTTTGGCTTCGCGCCCATGCAGGATATTCACAAGCAACGTTATGTGAGTACCGTGAGGGATCGCCTCGAGCGATTCTCGGAAGCGGAGCAAACCGGATCGTCCGAAGAGATGCTCCGTGCTTGCGTTGCCGTTGATGAAGCTGTTCATTCTCTGGTTCACCAGCCGCTCGCACATCCGCAATCGTCCTACGCGAAGATCGGTCTGGCAAGCCGGAATGTGCTATCCGAAGTGCGATCCCTCGCGGACGAAGCAGGCTTGAGCCCGCATGTGCAAGTGATCGCTGGGAATTTCGCCGATGCTCTTCGCTTGACGGAGAACGCGGATATTGAGGGCCAGGGGAGCGGCACCCCCGGCGATGTGATTCACTGTTGCCGCGTGTATCTTTCCATTGGTGGAATGCCTTCTCCCGGCCGCGTTATTTATAAGCCCCGAAACGACCCCATGAGATCTTAATCGTGTCGACTTCTTCTTCTGCAAATTCGATTATCAAGGACGTGCTCCAGGGGCTCATCAACCTGCTTGTGGGTTGGCTTCTGCAAATTGGCCGGCTCATTCCCTTGCTGATCGCGAAAACTAAAGTCGCGAAAACCCGCAAGGAACAGTCGAAGGCGCTGGTCTCCCTGGGCGATGCCATGGCCGGTTCCAATATCGGGGACACGCACCTTGTCGATAAAATTAACTCGCTCAAGAGTTCCGACCCACGGGGTGAACTCGAAGTGGAAGAGGAGAAACTCGGCCTGTCGGGGATTCAGGCAGGAGTGCCGTTGTTAGTTCTCGAAGATGAGTACCAGGTTGGGCGTCGGGCTTACGAGGCGAATCAGAAGAACGAAAATAACTTCCAGTCCATTTCGTCTAAATTTTGGCCGCAAGGGCCCGTCAGTTGGTTTGGACTACTGGCAGGCTACGGGTTGTTGTTCTTCGGAGTCGCGTTGTTATTTGCGTACCTTGCTCCCGACTCGATGCCGAAGTTTCTGGTGAACATGGTTCACACGTCCAAGCCAACTTCCGTGCTGTTTGTCGAACACAAGGGCGTGAAGATCATCGTGAAGGACGCCACGATTGATCGCGGGTTTGAAACACAAGGCGCGACCCCAAGACGGGCGGACAGCGTGATGTTTCGAATTCGCCTGGAGATCATGAACACGACCAGCGAACCGGTGAAATACATCACCTGGCGAGGCCATCCATCGCGGCGATCGTCCCAAGCGTACCTGAACGACAGCAATGGCTTGAAACTAGACGGCTATACGAGCAATGACAAACTCATGCCGGTCGGTGCGGTTTATGAAGCAACGATTCCGCCCAACGGCTCGATTTTCGACTATTTGGATTTCGGCACCCCGGCCGATGGCTTCACGCATGT
>Ga0163144_10028180_pt1 | contig 10846 bp, 9 predicted proteins | sample OliLak19BULKMAT1_FD_123175 | JGI IMG/M metagenome (GOLD analysis project Ga0163144, IMG submission 123175) | Freshwater microbial mat bacterial communities from Lake Vanda, McMurdo Dry Valleys, Antarctica - Oligotrophic Lake LV.19.BULKMAT1 | ecosystem: Environmental > Aquatic > Freshwater > Lake... | reverse complement strand
CGGACGCCAGCGCCTTCCGCGTGTCATCGACGGCGATCACCGTCGCGCCGGGTGGCAACCCGCGCCAGGCTTCCGCATGGTCTTTCTGGACGATGACGGCGCTTGCCCCCGCAGCGATGACCTGCGCAAGAAATGTGTGCCCATCGACGCTGAAGCCGGGAATGGCAACGAACAGGCCGCCCGGCCCTACTCTCCGTGAGTCGTGTTCGACGCCCCCAATGTGCGCCCACGGGTCTCCCTGGGCCAGTTCGGCGTCCCCCAGTTCGGAGACGAGCGAGGCAACGTTTCGTTCTGTGGGCATGCTTAACTCTCCCTTGCGACGAACCCGGACACCTATCGTAGAGGCGTGGCTGGTCGAAGGGAACCGATGCCCCACGGCTGCGGTCTTGGATGTACGATGACGGGAAGGGGTTTCGATGATGCCCATTAAAGACGAAGTCCGGCGAATCGCGATGCTCTGCCAGACGACGCCACGTGGGACGACGTGATGGAGCATGTCTACGTCATGCAGGCAATTGAAGCGGGCCTCGAAGCGAAGAACGCGGGCAAGACACACACCGTCGCAGAGGTCCGAAAGAGCTACGGACTACGCGAATAATACGATCTAAAGATCGGGTAGTCGGTTCGCCCAGCCAAACGTCGTCTCGAAGGCGTGCGCGGCGCTGATGATGCGGCCTTCGTCGAAGAAGTTGCCGATGATCTGCAGCCCGACGGGTAAGCCCTCGCTCAGACCGCAGGGCACGTTTATGGAGGGCAGCCCGGCGACGGAGGCGGGCAGCGTGTACACGTCGTTGAGGTACATCGCGTAGGGGTCGTTGAGCTTCGCCCCGATGGGGAAGGCGACCGTCGGCGAGGTCGGCGTGACGATCACGTCGTACTTGTCGAAGGCGGCCTTGAACTCATTGTTGATAAGCGTGCGCACTTTTTGGGCCTTGAGGTAGTAGGCGTCGTAATAACCGGCGCTGAGGGCATATGCGCCTAACATAATGCGGCGCTTAACTTCGTCGCCAAAGCCGCGCGCGCGTGTCTGCTCCATGTTCTCCCACATGGATGCGCCTTCGCGATAGCTATAGCCGTACTTCACGCCATCGTAGCGGGCGAGGTTCGCGCTCGCTTCGCTGGGGGCGATGAGGTAGTAGACTGCAAGGGCGTGTTCAGTGGTCGGGAGGGAAAGGCTCGTGTCTATTTCACAGCCTAGCCCTTCAAGCGCCTTCAGTGCCTCGTCGATGCGCGCTCGCACGCCCGGCTCCATGCCCGCGATGAAGTACTCCTTCGGCACACCCACTTTCATGCCGCGGATGTCCTGTCCGAGGTAGTGGCGCACGTCCGGCACGGGCTCCGGGTTGCTCGTGCTGTCGCGCGGGTCGTGGCCACTGATGCAATCGAGCATCGTCGCGACATCCTCCACATCCCTGCCGATCGGTCCCACCTGGTCGAGCGAACTCCCGAAGGCGACGATCCCGAAGCGGCTCACGCGCCCATAGGTGGGGTCCAGGCCAACGTTCCCGCAGAGCGCCGCTGGCTGGCGGATGCTGCCGCCGGTGTCGCTGCCAAGGGCCACGAGGCATTCGCCCGCCGAGACCGCGGCTGCGCTCCCGCCCGAGCTGCCGCCCGGAACGAGCTCCAGGTTCCAGGGGTTGTGCGAGGCGCCATAGGCCGAGTGTTCCGTGCTGGAGCCCATGGCGAATTCGTCCATGTTCGTCTTGCCGACCATCACCGCACCCGAGCGGCGGAGCTGTTCGTAGACATGGCTGCTGTAGGGCGGAATGAAGTTCTCGAGGATGCGCGAACCGGCCGTCGTGCGCACCCCCTTGGTGACAATCACGTCCTTCACGCCCACGGGGATGCCCGTGAGCGGCGTCGCTGTCCCAGACTCGAACTTCGCGTCCGCCTCGCGCGCCTGCTCCAGGGCGAGGTCGGCGCTGAGCGTGATGTAGGCGTGCACGCGCGGCTCGACATCCGCGACGCGTTGGAGCACGGATTCCGTCAGTTCCACCGACGTGAAGGCCCGTGCCCGCAGCCCTTCGTGCGCTTCATGGGCCGTCATTCGCCAGAGTTCTTCGCTCATTCCAGCACCGCACGCACGCGGATGAGGCCGTCTTCCTGTTCGGGCGCGTTTGCCAATGCTTCATTTCGAGTGAGCGACGATGCAACCAAATCCGCGCGCATGACGTTATAGAGGGGGACGGGCTGGGTCGTTGGCTCGATGCCGTCGGTGTTCAGCGCGCTCAAGGCGGCGAAGTGCTCGAGGATGCCCGAAAGCTGCGCTGTGAACCGCGCGACATCGGTTTCGGTCAGAGAGATCCGCGCCAGGCGCGCGATGTGGAGGACTTCGTCCGGTGTTAGCGACATGCGTTTAAGGTTACACGGCACTCCCCTTTACCGCTCCGGTGGCCGCACTGCGACGGCTTTGGTACTCTCAGAACTGATGTGCGGTAATCGGACGCTTGTAACTGACCGCGATCCCGTCCAGGCGCGCGCATGAGCGCTGTCGTCTATCGCCGCATGAACGCGCGCCGCCGCCGCCGGGAACGGGGCGGCAACGGCGGGCGGATCCTCCTTATCCTTGCGCTGGCCGTCGCCGCCCTCGGATCGATAGCGGCGGCCGTCGGTGTCGGCAGCGTCTTCGCGGTCTACCAGCGCTATTCCGACGAATACGTGCCCATCGAAGACAAGCTCCGCCAGACGAACATCGGGCTGACGGAGATCTACGATCGCGGCGGCCCCGAGAACGGCGTCAAACTGGGCGACCTGACCAACCCGGACCAGCAGCTCCTGAACCCTGTCCCGCTCAATAAGATCTCCCCCTGGCTCGTCCAGGCGACCGTCTCCACCGAGGACAACACGTTCTTCGACAACCCTGGCGTGAACGTCAAGGGACTCTTCCGGGCCGCGTACGAGAACTACGTCCTGAACGAGTTCGGCGGCGGCACAGGCGGCTCTTCGATCACGCAACAGCTCATCAAGAACGTCTACATCTGCCCGAACATCGGCGATGAGAAGACGCGCTGCGAATCCGCCGAACGCACGCTTGACCGCAAGCTGCGAGAGATCGTTTACGCGATGGAACTCAACAAGGACTATTCGAAAGAGCACATCCTCGAGCTGTATCTCAACCAGATCTCCTACGCGGACCGCTACGTCGGCATTCAAGCGGCCGCCCAGGGCTATTTCCACAAGGACGCGCTGGACCTGACCCTCCCGGAATCCGCACTCCTCGCTGGAGTCGTCGCATATCCCACCCTGTACCATCCGCGGCTGAACTGCGTTCGCGCCGAGAGCCGGGAATGCCTGCTCGACGCGGAGGGCCGGTCCACCGTCGCGGAAGAGGCGAAGAAGCGCCAGGAGTTGGTGATCGACCTGATGGTCCGCCACGGGCGCGCGACCGAGGCGGAGGCGAACGTGGCGAAGGCCGAGCCCGTCCTGGTCTACCAGGCTTCCAATCCCATCAAGGCCGGCGCCTTCATCGATAACCAGGTCGAGCCGCGCCTCGTGCGCATGTGCGAAGTCGGCATCCTCCCCCAGATTAAAGGCGCCACCGACTGCCAATCGAGCGTCCACGCGGCCGGGTACAAAGTCACCACGACCCTCGATTGGAAGGAGAACGATGTCGCGCAACAGATGATTCGGGGCTTCATCGAAGATGGGCTGAGTAAAGGCTGCGAGTGCTATAACGCCGCGATCGTCACGATTGAACCGAGCACGGCCCAGGTCATCATCTACGCTCCGAACCGGGACCCCTCTTACACCTCCGATCCCCGTGTGGATGGGCTCAACGACCAGCTCAACGAGATCAATCAGCCGGGCTCATCCTTCAAGCCGGCCGTCTACCTCAACTGGTTCGATACTCTCGGTAAGTCGCCCATGAACATCTTCTGGGATACGAGCCCGCTCAAGGTCGAGGGGACGGAGATCGTGAACCCGCGGCCAGGCGGCGGCGGTGAAGGACTCATCTCCGCGCGCGCCGCGCTGGGCGGTTCACAAAACGTGGGCGCCTTTCGCGCGGCCCAGGAAGGCGGTGTCGATAACGTCATCGCACTTGCCAAGAAGCTGGGTATCACGACCCTTGACCAGCATTTCGACCCGACCTTTCGTGCGCACCCCGACATCACGTATGGCGCCTCGATCGCGACGGGCGGCGCGAACATCCGGGCGATTGACATGGCCTACATGGACGCCACGATTGCAAACATGGGGATGCTCATCGGCGTCCCACACAATGCCCGGACGGTCGAGCTGAAGGACCTGAAAAGCACGGCTATCGACAAGGATGCCGATTACGACCGGGCGTTGCGGCAGCGCCTGGACTTTGCCCGCGGACACATCCGCATCCCCGGTACGCGTGAACTCGACCCCGTCGTCATCCTCCAGGTGCTGGACAAGGACGGCAAGCCGGTCTACACCCACACGCCCGCGGAACTCCAGAAGCAGCAGGTCGTGGACGCTGGCTCGGTCTGGCTGCTGCACTCGATCATGTCCGACTGCACTGCTCGCGCCATCATCTGGGGCTGTGGTGGCAGCAATAACGACCTCGCCCTGGACTTCTTCACCAACGATGGCGTGCGCATCCCCGGCGGCGTGAAGACCGGCACGCAGCAAGGCCCCAAGAACGCCGTCGATACGCTCGAAACCTGGATGACGGGCTACTCCCGCTACGCAGCCACCGCCCTCTGGGTGGGGAACGCCAACAACGACCTCGTCCGCGATGGACCCCAGGCCAATTACGCCGCCGCCAACACGACGGTGAAGCTCTTCAAGAACTGGATGGGCGAATACCACAGCTACTTGCAGCGCAATGGCGTCTTCACGACGCCCGCGGGCTTTGCCTCCATGCAACCGAACAACGTTGCTCAACGATCCTTCCAAACCCCAGCGACCGACCGCCTCGTCGGTGGAGGTGGTGGGTGCGATCAGACGGTCACGGCCTGGGTTCGCACCGACGTGAAGTACGCGAGCGAGTGCGAAGAGCGCGAGATCGATACCCGCAACGGGCTGCTTGCTTCCGCGGATACCCCGGCCCAATTCCGGGCGACGCGCAAGTTCGTGAAGCTTCCCGGATTCCACCCCGAACTCGCGAAGGAGATGGTGAGGGCCGGGGGATTCAACATCGCAATCGCTCCCACCGAAAAGAGCACCGGCAACGCCGCGGTCTCAATCTCCAGCCCCCGCAACGGCCAGACTATTGGCGCCAACAGCCCGGTACTCGGCACCGTCCACCCGTCGCAACTCAAGACCTGGAAGGTGGAAATCGGCGCCGGGAGCAACCCGGCCGAATGGAAGGCGATCGGCGGCGGGAACAACCCGGTCAACGAGGGCACGCTCGGCACGATCGACATCGCGGGTCTCGCCGACGGCGTCTATACGGTCCGTTTGAGCGCGGAAGACGGCATCGTCAAGCAACTCGTGACGTCGGTCCAGTTCAATATCAAGAAGGGCGCCCCCAACACGGGGCCGACGCCAAGGCCTGGGCCTGGGCCTACCGGCACGCCATCGCTCGGTTCTACGCCGACTCCTCCCGGTCCAACGGCGACACAATCGCAGTTCCCGACGCCGCGTATCCTTACGCCACAGCTTCCGCGCTAACGCAGACGATTGCCGGCAGTGAGGCCGACGCTGGCCGCCCATTCGCCCGCGTCCACCTTCTTTTGGCCGGCCGCCTGGACGCGGGAGACCCGCAAAACGCCGCCGTTGAGGCGAACGTCGAATCCGCCCTCGTCCACCCGCAGAACTCGCCCTGTCAGGCCCGCCTCCGGTTCGCGCCGCAGATGGCAGTCAAATATGCGCAGCGTATCCCCGCCAAACGTCGTCCAGGCGCCCGGTTGGGGGTTGCATCCGCGTATCAGCGAATGGACCCGTTCGGCCGGTGCGTGCCAGGGGATCGCGGCATGCTTGTCACCGCAGGGAGGTTCATTCGTGGCGAGACGGTGTTCTTGTGCGATCCTTGGCGCCTTGCCCGCCGCCACCATCGCCACGGCCTCGGCGATCGCCTCCACGCCCATCGGAAACAGCTTTTCGAAGTAGAGGCTTCCAACGGTGTCATCTGGGCCGATGGGACAGCGCTTCTGGAGCAGGATGGGCCCGGTGTCGATGCCAGCGTCCGGCCAGAATACCGTCAGCCCTGTTTCCGCTTCCCCGAACATGATGGGCCAGTTGATGGAGGACATCCCCCGGTGCAGCGGCAGCAGGCTCGGGTGATACTGGATCGTCCCCAGCTTCGCCGCGCCGAACACGCTCTCCGGCAGGATCTCGGTGACGAAGGCCATGATCGAAAGGTCCCCGGCGGCGTGAGTCCAGGCTCGTAGCCCTTCGTCCGTTTTCAGTGCGGCCATGGTGACCGTGGGAATATTCGCGACCTCGGCAGCTGCGAGCAGCGCATCGGGGCGCGGTTCCTGGAGCGGCGCGCTCACGCACGAGATGTCCACGTCGGCAATTCCGTGCAGCCTCTTGAAGACTGCTTCCCCGAAGGCTGCCTGGCCGATGATCGAAACGCGCATCGTCGGTTGCCTCTTCCCGCCCTCGCGAGGGCTTCCATGTGGTTCCGTACCGTACACCATTCGCATCGTTGGGCGTGCCCATGGCGGCTCCATCTGCGCGTTCTTTCACAATGGCATAGACTTTCTGTATGCACGGAACAGCACAACAGGGAGACTCCCGGGGCGACGCAGCGCACGTCGCCCCTTTCCGCCGGGCGCATTCGCCGGTCTGATTCTGCCCGCCTACCGCCCGCAATCCCCAGGAGTCCCACGTGTTCTGCATCGAACCCGCCCGGCTTTCCGACGCCGAGGCCATTCACCAACTGATCACCTATTGGGCCGACAAGGGCGACATGCTCCATCGGCCAATCATCGAAATCTACGAGGCGATCCGCGATTTCAAAGTCGCCCGTGTCGATGGCGCGGTCGTCGGCTGCGGTTCGCTGCGAATCATGGGCTCCGACCTGGCTGAAGTCCGTTCTCTCGCCGTGCGCGATGATGTTCAGGCGAAGGGCATGGGGGCGGGCATTGTCGCGGCTTGCATTGCCGATGCCCGTGCGTTTGGTCTTGATCGTGTCTTCGCACTCACTTACCGCCCTGGTTTCTTCGAAAAGCAAGGCTTCCGCGTGGCCCACGTGATGGAGTTTCCTCAAAAGGTGTGGAACGAATGCGTTCGCTGCCCATTCTTCACCAACTGCAAGGAAGTCGCCGTGGTCCTCGACCTCGCGACGACGGATCACGCCGACGAACCCATCCCGCTCCTGCGCTGACTCGTCGCTTCCCCTCCTTCCATGGCGAGGTCGTGCGGTGTGAAAGAGCGGACAGTCATGGTTGCCAACCGCTCGTCCTGAGCCTGTCGAGGGATGAGCAGGTTGTCCGACTTGCTTTTGGCCGAAGGCCATCACCGACTCGGCACGAACGGGCGATTGGGCACGCGTCCACCTTCGCCAGGCTGCGAAATGACGTTTCGTCCGTGGGTCGTGGTCATGGGCCATCGGCGGTTCAGGGGAAGGATGGGGCGCTGGTCAGGCGCCCCATCCCAAACGACGGGGAGTCGCTATGGGATAGACAGTCGGTCGCCGGATTTCTTACGCCTCCGGCGGGGGAAGCGGACAACAGGCGGTATTCCCGTTGCCCACCCGAATGTTCGCGTCACGCGAACGAGCGTGATAGAATCCCGCCGCAATCATCGGCCGCCCGGCCCTTCAAGAGGACTGAAGCGTAGCCACGAAAGGGACAAACGCCCCATGGATCTCGGACTCAGCGAAGAACAAGAACTGCTTAAGAACTCCGCCCGCGAATTCCTCGAGAAGGAGTGCCCTGAAGAGCACGTCCGCGCGATGGAAGAAGACGAGAAGGGCTATAGCCCCGAACTCTGGAAGAAGATGGCTGACCTCGGTTGGCAGAGCCTCATGCTCCCCGAAGACGTCGGCGGCGCAGGTTTCTCCTTCCTCGACCTTTGCGTTCTCACGGAAGAATTCGGCCGCGCCCTCGTGCCTGGGCCCTTCATCCCCAACCAGGTCGCCGCGACCATTCTTATCGCCGCCGGCAGCGATGCTCAAAAGAAGAAGTACCTTCCCAAGCTCGCCGATGGCAGCGCCATTTTCACCTACGCCTACACCGAGCCGAGTGGCCGCTGGGACCGTGAAGGAGTTGCGCTCAAGTCCACCAAGAGCGGCGACAACTATGTCCTCAACGGCACGAAGCTGTTCGTCCCCGACGCCAATGTCGCGGACTACATCCTCGTCGCTGCTGATTTCGATGCGAACGGCGCCAAGGTTTTCATCGTGCCGAAATCGGCGGTCCAGGTGACCGTTCTGAAGACGATCGCAAGCGACAAGCAGGCGGAAGTCATCTTGAACAACGTCACCGTTCCCGCTGAGGACGTCATTGACGTCTCCCTCGCCGCCGGGACGGAAATCCGCAACAAGGCAACCGTCCTCGAATGCGCGTACTTGGTTGGCCTCGCCCAGCGCGACTTCGAGATCTCCGTGAACTACGCCAAGGAGCGCGTCCAGTTCGGTCGCCCGATCGGTTCGTTTCAGGCGATTCAGCACAAAGCCGCTGACATGGTGACCGATGTCGATGGCATGCGCTTCATCATGTACAAAGCCGCCTGGGCGACCAGCGAAGGCGAAGACTCCGCCACGATGGACGTTGCCATGGCGAAGGCCTGGTGCAGCGATGCCAGCCGTCGTGTTGTCGCCCACGGCCAACAGATCCACGGTGGTATCGGTTTCACAAAGGACTACATCATCCAGCTCTTCTTTCGCCGCCAGAAGCGCGCGGAACTGTTCTGGGGCGATGGCGACTTTCACCGCGAGCGCGTCGCGCAGATGCTCGAAATCTAAGCGTCGCCAAGAGTCGGTTCATTCAAGAAGGGTGGCTCCATGCGGGCCACCCTTTTTTGTCGTTGGGGTCCCGTGGCAGCAATCCTCGTGCCACCGGGTCCCGTGTGATTTCGGTATCAGCCCGGTGGACGTTCCCGGCGAATGGCGGGCTGGCGGTGCACCATTGGGCGGCCAGCGTAGATTGTTTCTTCGAGTAGCCCAGGCCGCTCCCGGAGACACACGATGAAGCGGTACGTCCTCTTCGGAGTCCTGGTTGGACTCTTCACCTTTCTGCCAGCCGTTTCGGCGACCGCCCATGGCGCAGAGCATGATGACTCGGCTGGCATGGAATCCCGTCCCGGCATCCTGACGGACATCGTCGCCACCCCGGGTGACGCGGACACGTTCGTCGAACCCTCGTCCGAATTCGTTTCCAGGCAGAATCTCACTGCTTCAAACCTGACCACGCCAAGCATCACCGTCTTCTACACGGGCTTTTCTCCCGAGGCGCAGGCGGCGTTCCAGTATGCGGTTGATATCTGGAAGTCGCTGATCGTCACCACTGTCGGAAAGAGCTCCTTTCGGGCCAGCTCTTCTGGAGCGGAGCACTCGGCAATAGCGGCGCCGGAACCAGCAAACCGAAACTCTTTGCGCCCAAGCCCTGGCAGCAAGGCAGCAGCTTCTTCCATCTCGACGACGCGACCTACCCCGTGGGGAACATCAACTCGCTCATGACTCCAGCCATCGGGGCCGCGTAAGCGATCCACAACCCTGGCCCGATCGTCCTGGGGATGTTTGCGGATATGGGCTGGACGACCTCTTCCACCACGCCAACGAAGCTCGGCTTCGTGAGTTCGCTCGGGCTTAGCAGTCCGGGCGCGCTGATGGTCGTTCAACCTGCGGTAGCCGTCCTGAACGAGAACGGCATCGCCATTGCGACAGCGAATGGGACGCTGGTGACGATCGAGCTTTCCAATGCCCCCGCGGGCGTCACGCTCGAATGTGAGGGTGGACTCTCGATGCGCGTCAAGGACGGAGTCGCGCGGTTCAAAGGCTGCCGCGTGAGCACGACCGGGATGAATTTCCTGCTCGTCGCGAGTTCCGCGGACCTTCCGCCAGCGTCGTCCCAGCCGTTCGCCGTTATCACTCGCGGTAAAAACCGCGTTGCGATACCGCTCGTCGTCCACGAATAGAAGAGGCTACGGAGTGCGGCTCTCGTAGATTCGCCTCACCACGTCCTCGATCGAAGGCTCCTCCACCGTCAGATCGACGATTCGGGCCGATCGGGCGACAAACGCGATGACGTCGGCGGCGTTCGTATCATCGCGCCGAAAACGCAGCCATTGGCGAGGCCCTTCGATGCGGACGACCGTCGCACCTGGCACCACCAACGGGCCGATGTCCTCCGCCATATCGACGACAACGGTCCGTTCCGTGCCGAACTGTTCACGGACCTGTTCCAGCCCGCCGTCGTAAAGCAGTCCTCCGCGATCGACGATCATAAGGCGCTTGCAAAGCCGTTCGATGTCCCCCATGTCGTGCGTGGTGAGTAACACGGTCGTCTTCATTTCGCGGTTCGTGCGGAGCAGAAATTCTCGCAACCGCGCCTTCGCGACAACATCGAGTCCGATCGTCGGTTCGTCGAGGAAGAGGATCTCCGGTTCGTGGAGCAACGCCGCCGTGACTTCGCCGCGCATACGCTGCCCGAGCGAGAGCTGGCGAACAGGCGTCTGCAGGAACTCCCCCATTTCCAGCATCTCCACACAGCGCTCAACGTTCGCCCGGTGCCGTCCCGCCGGGACGTCGTAGATGTGGCGCAGGAGATCGAACGAGTCTCGCAGCGGGAGGTCCCACCAGAGCTGGGTGCGCTGTCCGAAAACGACGCCGATCCGCCGCGCCAACTCGCGCCTCTTCCGGGAGGGTTCAAGGCCCGACACCCGGATATAGCCAGAGGTCGGCACGAGGATCCCCGTGAGCATCTTGATGGTCGTGGACTTGCCGGCGCCGTTCGGCCCGATATAGCCGACCATCTCTCCGGCCTCG
>Ga0163144_10028178_pt1 | contig 10847 bp, 12 predicted proteins | sample OliLak19BULKMAT1_FD_123175 | JGI IMG/M metagenome (GOLD analysis project Ga0163144, IMG submission 123175) | Freshwater microbial mat bacterial communities from Lake Vanda, McMurdo Dry Valleys, Antarctica - Oligotrophic Lake LV.19.BULKMAT1 | ecosystem: Environmental > Aquatic > Freshwater >... | reverse complement strand
GACTTCCAGCGCAGCTCGCCGCAGCAGGCGGTGGAATTCGCGCCCGGCACGACCTGGGTCTGCTTCAGCGACCAGGTGCTGCATGCGGCGATGGCCGGGCAGCACATGCTGGAGCAGACCTTCCTGCTCGACGCCGAGAGCCTCCGCCATCCGGAGAGCTCGCCCCTGCAAACGCTCGAGCGGCTGCTCGACCGACCGCTGCGCTAGCCCCGGCGGCGCCCCCACGCTGACGAAACCGCCCCGGGCGGGGCTTGGCGCTGAACGAACGCCATGCGTATGAGATATGCTCCGTAGGCATATCTGATTAACATGTCGTTCGCATGGAACTGAAAACGGCGCGACTCACGCTGCTGATCGACCCGGCCAAGAAGGCGGCCTTCGAGCGCCTGTGTGCGCGCCAGGACCAGACCCCCTCGCAGGTCGTGCGTCGACTCATCCGCGACTACCTGACACAGCACGGCGTGGCCTACGTCCCGAGCGGAGCGGCGGCGCCGCCCGCGGCGAAGCGGCCGTCCCCGCGCTCGCCGGCCGCTGGTGCCGCTGGTGCCGCTGGTGCCGCTGGTGCGGCTCCGGCCGTTGCGGCGAAAGCACGCAAGCGCGGCTGATCGGCGTCGAATGAGCGGTTTGTCCGAGCCCACCCGCTGGCTGCATCTCGACTGGGTGCTGATCCTCGTCGCGGCGTGGCTGCTGGTCGGCGCGGTGGGCGTGCTCGCGTTGCGCCGCCTGGACTGGGTCGCCAAGGTGCTGTTTCCCGCGGGCGGCGCGATCGCGCTCGTGCTGTTCGGCGTCGCGCTCGGCGCGCTGTTCTCGACGCCCGAGGTCGCCGTGCTGCCGCTGGGGCTGCCGGGACTGCCGTTTCACTTTCGCCTCGACGCCCTCGCCGCCTTCTTCCTGATGGTGATCGGCGCGACGGCGGCCGGCGTATCAGCGTTCGCCGCAGGCTACTTCCGCAAGGGAGAAGGCACGCCGCCGGGGCTGCTCTGCCTCGAATACCACATCTTTCTCGCCAGCATGGCGATGGTGGTGCTGGCCGACGACGCCTACGCCTTCATGGTGATGTGGGAAACGATGGCCCTGTCGTCGTTCTTTCTCGTCATCGCCAATCACCGCCTCGCGGAAATCCGGCAGGCCGGCTACCTGTACCTGCTGGTCGCGCACATCGGCGCACTCGGCATCCTGCTGTGCTTCGGCGTGCTCCAGGCGAACACGGGCGACTACACCTTCGCCAACATGCGAGCCCAGCACCTGACGCCGTTCTGGGCCTCGGTCGCGTTCCTGCTCGCCCTGTTCGGCTTCGGCGCGAAGGCGGGGATCGTGCCGCTGCACGTCTGGCTGCCCGAGGCGCACCCGGCCGCGCCGTCACCGGTCTCGGCCCTGATGAGCGGCGTGATGCTCAAGACCGCCGTCTATGGCCTCCTGCGCGTCACCTTCGACATCCTGCCGGCGCAGCTCTGGTGGTGGGGCGTGACCCTGCTCGCGCTCGGTTTGGCGAGCGCCCTCTTCGGCGTCGTCTTCGCCGCGGTCCAGGTCGACATGAAGCGGCTGCTCGCCTATTCGTCGATCGAGAACCTCGGCCTCATCTTCGCCGGGCTCGGCCTGGCGGTGCTGTTCTCGGCCTACGGCATGAAGCCGATGGCGGCATTGGCACTGACCGCCGCGCTCTATCACGTCGCCAGCCATGCCTTCTTCAAGAGCCTGCTCTTCGTCGGCACCGGCGCGGTGCTGCACGCCACCGGCCAGCGCAGCCTCGGCAAGCTCGGCGGCCTGATCCGCTACATGCCCTGGGTCGCGTGGCTCACGTTGATCGGCGCGCTGACCAGCGCCGGCTTGCCGCCGCTGAGCGGCTTTGTCTCCGAGTGGCTGCTGCTGCAGAGCTTCCTGTTCACGCCCGGGCTGCCGAGCTCCTTCCTGAACATGCTGATCCCGGTCGTCGCCGCGCTGATTGCCCTGGTCTCGGCGCTCTCCGGCTACACCATGGTCAAGTTCTTCGGCGTCATCTTCCTCGGCCAGCCGCGCGAGGAGAACCTGATGCACGCGCACCGCGCCGGGCCCTGGGAGCGGGCCGGCCTGGTCTGGCTGGCGCTCGGCTGCATCGCGCTCGGGCTGCTGCCGGTGCAGTTCATCCAGCTGATCGATCCGGTCACGCACCAGCTCGTCTCGATCGGGCTGGGCAAGGCCGTGGCTGCCGGCGGCTGGCTGCTCGTGCCGATGCACATCGATCGCGCGAGCTACGGGCCGGTGATCTTCCTGATCGGCCTGGCGGCGAGCTTCGCGCTGATCTTCCTCCTGGTGCGCCGGCTCTACCACGGGCGCCTCAGGCGCGCGGCGCCCTGGGATTGCGGCTTCCCGTGGCAGACCGCGCGCATGCAGGACACGGCCGAGGGCTTCGGCCAGCCGATCCGGCAAATCTTCGAGCCGTTCTTTCGCATGCAGCGCGAGCTACCCTCGCCCTTCGACCTGATGCCGCGCTACCGCGTCGTCGTCGGCGATCACTTCTGGCACTGGCTCTACCTGCCCGTCGCCGACTTCGTGGAGCGGCTGTCGCGGCTGATCGGCAAGCTGCAGCAGGGCCGGATCGCGGCCTACCTGCTGTACAGCTTCCTGACGCTGATCGGCGTGCTGCTGCTGGTGCGGCGATGAGCGTCCTCGGCGCCGTTTCCCAGCTGCTGGTGATCGCTCTCGCGCTCCTGCTCGCGCCGCTCCTGGTCGGCTGGATCAACCAGTGGCGTGCCTGGCTGCAGAACCGGTCGGGGCCGGGGCTGCTGCAACCGTATCGCGTGCTGCACAAGCTGTTCAACAAGGAGTCGGTGCTCGCGCACCACGCCTCGCCGCTGTTCCGCGCCGCGCCCTACATCGTCTTCAGCTGCATGCTGCTCGCCAGCGCGATCATTCCGACGCTGTCGACCGACCTGCCGCTCTCGCCCGCGGCCGATGCGATCGCCCTGGTCGGCCTGTTCGCGCTGGCCCGGGTGTTCATCTCGCTCGCGGCCATGGATGTCGGTACCGCCTTCGGATCGCTTGGCGCGCGCCGCGAAATGCTGATCGGCTTTCTCGCCGAGCCGGCGCTGCTGATGGTGCTGTTCTCGGCCTCGCTGATCCCGAAGTCGACCTCGCTCACCACCATCGTCGAGACGCTGGCGCACCGCGAGCTGGCGATCTATCCGAGCCTGGCCTTCGCCGGCGTCGCCTTCACCATGATCTCGCTCGCCGAGAACGCCCGGGTGCCGGTCGACAACCCGACGACCCACCTCGAGCTGACGATGATCCACGAGGCGCTGATCCTCGAATACTCGGGCCGCCACCTGGCGCTGATGGAGTGGGCCACGAGCCTGAAGCTGTTCGCCTACTCGTGCCTCGGGCTGGCCCTGTTCTTTCCCTGGGGCGTGGCCGAGGCGCATGCCCCGCTCGAACTCGTGCTGGCCCTGCCGGTGCTGGTGCTCAAGCTGGCCGTCGGCGGCGCGCTGCTCGCGGTGCTGGAGGCCGCGAGCGCGAAGATGCGCATCTTCCGCGTGCCCGAATTCCTCGGCACCGCCTTCATGCTCGCCGTGATCGGCGTGCTGGTTCACATCCTCCTGGGCGTGTAGGGCCCCAGCCATGAGCCTGCTCGCCACCCAGCTGATCAACCTGTTCGCCGCGGCGATCCTGATGCTGGCGTTCGCGATGATCTCGCAGCGCCGGATCCTTTCGCTGATCCACCTGTTCACGCTGCAGGGCATCGCACTGGTCGCCGCGACCGCGGTGGTCGGCTACGTGACCCACCAGCCGCACCTCTACCTGTCGGCGGGCCTGACCTTCCTGCTCAAGGTGATCCTGATCCCGATGCTGCTGCACCGGGTGATCAAGCGCCTCGACGTGCGCTGGGACGTCGAGGCGCTGATCAACGTTCCGACGACGATGCTGATCGGCATCGTGCTGGTGATCTTCGCCTTCAATCTCGCCCAGCCGATCGCCCGGCTATCGCTCTCGATCGCCGGCGGCACGCTCGGCATCGCCCTGGCGTGCGTGCTGCTGTCCTTCATGATGATGATCGTCCGCTCGAAGGCGGTGCCGCAGGTGATCGGCTTCCTGTCGATGGAGAACGGCCTGTTCTTCGCCGCGACCTCCGCGACCTACGGCATGCCGATGGTGGTCGAGCTCGGGATCGCGCTCGACGTGCTGGTCGGCATCCTGATCCTCGGCGTCTTCATGTTCCAGATCCGCGAGCAGTTCGACAGCCTCGACATCCGCCACCTCGAGAGCCTGAAGGAAGACTGAGGTGCAAGCGCTGCTGCTCGTGCTCGCAATCCCGCTCGTCGGCAGCGCCGTGCTCGCATTCACCGGGCACCGCGACTTCGCGCGCGACATCAACGTCGGCTTCAGCCTCGGCACCTTTCTCGCCGCCTGCGCGCTCACGGCCGGGATCGTGTCCGGCGGGCCGCTGCTCGCCCTGAACGACGAGTTCTTCATCGACCCGCTGAACGTCTTCATGGTCACCCTGACCGCCTTCGTCGGCCTGACGACCTCGATCTTCTCGCGGCCCTACATGCGCGTCGAGCAGGACCGCGGCAAGATGACGCCGGCGCGGATGCGCCTCTATCACAGCATGTACCAGCTGTTCAGCTTCACGATGCTGGTGGCGCTGACGACCAACAACATGGGCCTGCTGTGGGTGGCGATGGAGGCGGCGACGCTGACGACGGTGCTGCTGGTCAGCGTCTACCGTACCGCCGCCAGCCTCGAGGCGGCGTGGAAGTACTTCATCCTTTGCGGCGTCGGCATCGCGCTCGCGCTGTTCGGTACGGTGCTGCTCTACATGGCGGCGGAGAAGGTTCTCGGTTCCGAGGGCGGGGCGCTGCTGTGGACCCGGCTCGACACGGTCAAGACCCGGCTCGACCCGAACATCATCACGCTCGCGTTCGCCTTCCTGTTCATCGGCTACGGCACCAAGGTCGGCCTGGTGCCGCTGCACAACTGGCTCCCCGACGCCCACGCCGAGGGTCCGACGCCGGTTTCGGCCGTGCTTTCGGGCCTGCTCCTCAACGTCGCGATGTACGCGCTGCTGCGCTGCAAGGTGCTCACCGACGGCGCGCTGGGCAACGCGCTGGCCGGGCAGCTGCTGATGGGCTTCGGCCTGGTCTCGGTCGTGGTCGCGGCGTTCTTCCTGTCGCGCCAGAAGGACGTGAAGCGCATGTTCGCCTACTCGTCGATCGAGCACATGGGCCTGATCGCGTTCGCCTTCGGTCTCGGCGGCCCGATCGCCAACTTCGCCGGGTTGCTGCACATGACCGTGCACTCGCTCGTCAAGTCGGCGATCTTCTTCGCGGTCGGCCACGCGACGCAGAAAGCCGGTACCCAGGTGATGGCCGACATCCGCGGCCTGATCAAGGTCAGCCCGACGGTCGGCTGGGGGTTGATGCTCGGCTCGCTGGCGATCCTCGGCATGCCGCCGTTCGGCGTGTTCGCGAGCGAGTTCCTGATCCTCACCACCGCCATGCGCGAGCAGCCCTGGGCCACGCCGTTCCTGCTGCTGGCGCTCGGCGTCGCCTTCGCCTCGGTGTTCAGCCGGGTGCTGCCCATGGTCTTCGGCGAGACCTCGGTCAAGCCGCTGGCGCACTCGCCGGCGCTGCTGCCGGTGTTCCTGCACCTCGGGCTCGGGCTGATGCTCGGGCTGTACGTCCCGCCCTACCTGGTCGGCTGGTACACCCAGGCGGCACGCATGCTCGGAGGCTGATGCGGTGCAGATCCCCGGCCTGACCCTCACGCTCGACCGTCTGCCGGCGCCGCTGCCGATCTGGCGCGGCAGCGTCGACGCCGATGCCTGGCAGGTCGCTGCGCGAGCCGTGGCGGCCAGCGAAGGCCGGCTGGTCGCGCTCTGGGGCTCCGACCGCGGCTGGCGCGAGCCCGCGGGCTTCTCGGTCTGCGCCGCCTATGCCCTCGCCGACGGCCTCGTGTGGCTGGACCATCCGCTGCCCGCCGATGCGCCGACCTATCCCGATCTGGCGCCGTTCTTCCCGTGTGCGGGACGGATGCAGCGGGCGGCGGCCGACCTGCTCGGGATCGTCGCCGCCGGCGCACGCGACACCCGGCCCTGGCTCGACCACGGCGCCTGGCCGCCGGATCAGTTTCCGTTGCACGAGCAGACCGCGGCCGGTGCCGGCTTGCCCGGCAAGGAGGTCGTCGACTACCCATTCGTTCGCGTCGGCGGCGACGGCGTCCATGAGATCCCGGTCGGCCCGGTGCATGCCGGCATCATCGAACCGGGGCACTTCCGCTTTTCGGTCGTCGGCGAGAAGGTGCTGCGCCTCGAGGAGCGGCTCGGCTACGCGCACAAGGGAGTCGAGAAGCGCTTCACCCAGCTCGCCCCGCTCGACGCGCATCGCCTCGCCGGGCGCGTCTGCGGCGATTCGACGGTCGCCTACGCGTGGGCGTACTGCATGGCGCTCGAGTCAGCGGCCGGCTGCGCGATCCCGGCGCGGGCGTGCTGGCTGCGCGCGCTGCTGCTGGAGCGCGAGCGCGTCGCCAACCACCTCGGCGACCTCGGAGCGCTCGGCAACGACGCCGCCCTCGCCTTCGGCCTGGCGCAGTTCTCCCGTCTCCGCGAAGACTGGCTGCGGCTTGCGAAGGAAGTCTTCGGCCACCGCCTGATGATGGACAGGATCGTTCCGGGCGGCACGGCGGTCGATGTCGACCCCGTGGCCGCAGACCGGATCGGCCGGCAGTGCGATGCGACGATGCTGCAGGTCAGGGAGCTTCGCTCGATCTACGACGAGCACGCCGGCCTGCAGGATCGCTTCATCGGCACCGGACAGGTCAGTCCCGATCTGGCCGCGGAGCTGGGTCTGACCGGACTCGCCGGCCGGGCCAGCGGCCGGGCGATGGACCTGCGCCGCGACCATCCGTGGCCGCCCTACGACGCCCTGCATGCCGAGACCGCGAGCCACAGAGCGGGCGACGTCGCGGCCCGGGTCGCGGTCCGCTTCGCCGAGCTGCTCGAGTCTCTGCGCCTGATCCGGGCGATCGTGGCGGCGCTGCCGGCCGGCGAGCATCGCACCGAGCTGCGCCTGGGAGAGAACGCGTCTGCCGGCGCCGGCTGGATCGAGGGCTGGCGCGGCGAGATCTTCGTCGCGCTCGAGCTCGATGCGGCGGAGCGCGGCCATGCCATCCGGCGCTGTCACTGCCATGACCCGTCGTGGCAGAACTGGCCGGTGCTCGAGCATGCGGTGATCGGCAACATCGTCCCCGACTTCCCGCTGATCAACAAGTCCTTCAACCTCAGCTACACGGGGCACGACCTGTGAGCCGTGCATCCGACAGCGTCGACAGGCCCTGAGCGATGTGGAAGATCATCCGGCAGATCGCCCGCACCGGCATCCGCAGCGAAGCGCCGCCCGACAGCGACGACTCGCTGCGGGTCGAGGCCGAGCGGATCCAGCGCGAGGTGCTCGCCATCCTGGGCCGGGCACTGGCGATCCGCCATGTCGACGCCGGATCGTGCAACGGCTGCGAGCTGGAGATCAACGCGCTCGACAACCCTTACTACAACCTCGAGGGCCTGGGGATCCGCTTCGTCGCCAGCCCGCGTCACGCCGACCTGCTGCTCGTCACCGGCCCGGTCTCGCGCAACATGGAGCTCGCACTGGCCCGCACCTACGACGCCACGCCAGCCCCCAAGCTGGTCGTCGCGGTCGGCGACTGCGGCTGCGACGGCGGCATCTTCGGCACGAGCTATGCGACGCGCGGCGGGGTCGCGAGCGTCCTCGCGGTGGATGTCGCCGTGCCGGGCTGCCCGCCGGCGCCGATCGAGATCCTGCGCGGCATCCTCACGGCGGTGCAACGGCGTCGCCCGGGCGCGGAGGAGTTCTCGGCCGGCCCGTCCTGAGGCCCGGATCGCCGACCGCCGGCAGCCGGCAGCCTTGCCTGCGCGGGCTGCGCTATCCTCGCCAGCGCGAAAGAGGACACGCGTGGGATATCTCGACGAATTGAAGCGCCAGGCCGACGAGGCGCGGGCCCGCAACACGGTCGACCTGGCGGCGCTGGAACGCAATTCGCTCGTCACCGACGGCGCCTGCCACGCGGCGTTTCGCTACCTCTCCAGCCTGGCGCAGCAGCTCAACGTGCTGCAGCCGGTGTCGAAGGCAGCGTACCGCTTCGACGCGAAGAACACCTTCCGCAACCTCAGGATGAGCAACTTCCGCTGCGACTCCCGGTTGCGCAAGAACCGGAACACAGAGGTGTTCGACCATGTCGTCCTCGGCTTCGACCTTAAGACCGGCACTCGCGTCACGATTTCCAAGGACTTCCCGCCGGAGATCGAGAAGCTCGAGGCCCGCCTCACGCAGTGCGGCGCCGTCTTCCACAGCGAGATCCTGAACGACCCGGAAAACGGCCGCTTCCTCGAGAAGCGCTTCGAGCTGAAGGCCGACTTCCACGGCGTCGTCCGCATGATCCCGGACCACGACACCGCCTGGATCCAGTTCCAGGTGGTCAACCTCGAAGGCTTCGAGACGGCGACCGTGCAGTTCCCGGCGTTCGAGGTCGGCAGTCAGCGCCTCGACGAGCTGGCCCGCTGGATCGTCGGCGAGCCGAACGCCTTCCTGCGCGACGGCCAGCAGCTGCGCCGGGTCGAGTACTGACCGGCGGCGAGCGGCGGCGAGCGGCGGCTGGACCCTAGTCCGGCCGGCCGGTCTCGACGTAGGCGACGAGCCGGCGCATCTGCTCGACGATCACGCCGTCGACCGGGCCGGCGAGCGGCTGCAGTCCGGCGCTCTCGTGGCCGACCACCCGGTAGGTGACGAGCAGCACGGTGCCGCCCTCCTTCGGCGCGAGCGCGAAGGTCAGGACCCCGGTCGCGGCCAGCGCCTGCAGCGGCCCGAGCGCGCCCTCGAGACGCAGCGTCCGGTCCTCGAGCGCCTGGACGACGCGGGCATGCTCGACCGAGCTGGCGCCCCAGCGCTCGCGGTGACGGTGCCGCTGGCGAGCGCGTGAAGCTGTTCCTGGTCGAGGACGAGGCGCCGGCGCGCGATCGGCTGATCGAAACGATCGGCCGGGTCGAGCCGTCGGCCCGCATCGTCGGCGTCGCCGCCTCGGTGGGCGAGGCCCGCGACTGGCTCGGGACGCATCCGCCACCGGACCTGATGCTGCTCGACGTGCAACTCGCCGACGGGCTGTCGTTCGACCTGTTCACGCCGGGAACCGTCACCTGCCCGGCGATCTTCGCCACCGCCTACGACGAGTTCGTGCTCGAGGCGTTCAAGGCCAACGCGATCGACTACGTGCTCAAGCCGGTGAGCGACGACGCCCTGGCGCGCGCGTTCGCCAGCTACCGGCGGCTCGGCCGCCACTTCGGCGCCGACGTTGCCCGCGTCGCCGCCGACCTCGCCGCGGCGCCGGCCCGGCCGCCGCCGCGGCAGCGGATCCTGGCGCGCAGCGGCAGCGGCTTCGTCAGCCTGCGCCTCGACGAGGTCGCCTACTTCGTCTCGATCGCCAAGTCGGCGTTCGCCGTCGGCAGCGACGGCCGGCGCCATCTCGTCGACGGCAGCCTCGCCGAGCTGGCGGACCAGCTCGATCCGCAGCGCTTCTTCCGGATCAACCGCCAGGTGATGGTCGCCGCCGCCGCGGTGCGGAGCTTCCGGCCCTCGGGCAAGGGCCGGCTGGAGCTGCAGCTCGCGCCGGCGGCCACGGCAACGGTCAGCGTGACGCAGGAGCGGGCGGCGGCGTTCCGGGAGTGGCTGGCCTCGTGACCGGCGGCGGCCGCGTGGCCCGGACCGGTAGACTCCCGCTCTTCCCCGCCTCGCCTTCGCCGCTCGCCATGCCCTGGTTCTGGAAGCCCTATACCTCCGACGTCACCTCGTTCATCGAGGACATGAAGGCGAAGCGCCCCTCTCTCGAGGACGAGCAGCGGCGCGGCCGCTCGCTGCTCTGGGACCGGCCGATCGACCGCAGCGCCGAGAGCGCCTACGGCGAGGCCAACGTGCCGCAGCAGCCCTACGTCTACCAGACGCGACAACGCTGATCGACCGGCGATGAGCGCATACGCGGCCGTCGATGCCAGGGCGCCGGCCTTGAGCGACCCGGCAGACGCCGTCGACGGCATCGCCGTCGCCCGTCTCTATGGCGAGCCGCTGTTCGCGCTGCCCACCGACCTCTACATCCCGCCCGATGCGCTCGAGGTCTTCCTCGAGGCGTTCGAGGGCCCGCTCGACCTGCTGCTCTACCTGATCAGGAAGCAGAACTTCAACATCCTCGACATCCCGATGGCGAGCGTGACCCGGCAGTACCTCGCCTACATCGAGCAGATCCGCCGGACCAACCTCGAGCTCGCCAGCGACTACCTGCTGATGGCGGCGATGCTGATCGAGATCAAGTCGCGCATGCTGCTGCCGCCGCGCAAGACCGCCGACGGCAAGGAGGCCGAGGACCCGCGCGCCGAGCTGGTGCGCCGCCTGGTCGAGTACGAGCAGACGAAGCAGGCCGCGGCCCGGCTGGATGCCCTGCCGCTGCTCGGCCGCGACTTCCTGCGCGCCCAGGTGGCGGTCGACGACACCCTGGCGACGCGCCTGCCCGAGGTCTCGCCCGCCGACCTGCGCGAGGCCTGGACCGAGCTGATGCGACGCGCCAGCCTGATCCAGCACCACCGGATCTCGCGCGAGCAGCTGAGCGTGCGCGAGCACATGAGCCTGCTGCTACGCGGCCTGAGCGGCCGGCGGTTCGCGCTGTTCGAGGAGCTGTTCGAGCCGAACCGAGGCGCCGACGTGCTGGTGGTCACCTTCATCGCCCTGCTCGAGCTGGCACGCGAGCACCTGATCGAGGTCACCCAGGCCGAGGCGTTCGCGCCGATCTACGTCCGCCTGGCCTACCAGACCTCCTAG
>Ga0163144_10028177_pt1 | contig 10847 bp, 11 predicted proteins | sample OliLak19BULKMAT1_FD_123175 | JGI IMG/M metagenome (GOLD analysis project Ga0163144, IMG submission 123175) | Freshwater microbial mat bacterial communities from Lake Vanda, McMurdo Dry Valleys, Antarctica - Oligotrophic Lake LV.19.BULKMAT1 | ecosystem: Environmental > Aquatic > Freshwater >... | reverse complement strand
AGATCGAACGGCGTTTGCAGGAGAGCATGAAGAAGGAGTTGAGCACAGAGACTTCCTGGTGGAAAAGATTGTTCAGCAAGGGTGGATGAGCTAGTCTGCGCCAGATTCCATGCCGTTCAAACAAGAACTGGAAACCCTGGTCCGCTCCCGCTATCCCATAATTTATGTCCTTACGAGCGAGGAGCTAAGGCTGCAAAACCTGCTTCGTGAGATTGCTGAAAGCAGGGAGAAGCGGCTTTTTGAATGGAGCTGCAGCGTGGGCATCGTTCCAGCCGGAACATCGATCCAGACTCAAAAGGGCCGTGTGCCTTCCACCAAGGATCCGATACAGGCCCTGGATCACGTGATCGAGCAGGTTGAACCTGCAATTTTCCTTTTTAAAGATTTTCATCCCTTCCTCTCCCGCAACCACCCCTTGGTGATTCGAAAACTTAAAGAAATCGCCCTTCAGTTGAAGAACAGTTTCAAAACCATAGTTCTAGTCTCGCCGATCCTGGAAATCCCCCAGGAACTTGAGAAGGAAATCACCGTATTGAATTTTCCACTCCCGGACAAAATTGAACTGGGGCTGATGCTCGACCACATCGCCGAGGAGGTTCAGAATTTTCATGAAGTGGAAATCGAACTGGATGCTTCGGGCAGGGAGCGGTTGTTGCAAGCGGCCATGGGTCTGACGCTGACCGAGGCGGAAAATGTTTTTGCCAAGGTCATCGTTCAACAGCAACGGTTGTCGGTGGAGGCGGTGCCGGAGATTTTTTCAGAAAAACAACAGATCATCCGCAAAAGCGGTCTTCTGGAATATTACAACACGGAAGATACGATTCATCAGCTGGGCGGTTTGGATACCCTCAAGAAATGGCTCCGGAAACGGGCGCTGGCTTTCAGTCAGGAGGCGCGTGATTTTGGCCTGCCATCTCCCAAAGGCCTCTTGCTGGTCGGGGTCCAGGGTTGCGGAAAAAGTCTTTGCGCCAAGGTGGTGTCGAGCCTCTGGCAGATGCCGTTGCTCAGGTTTGATATCGGCAGGATGTTCGGAAGTTACGTCGGTTCTTCGGAGGAAAATGTCCGCAAAGCCATCGCCGTGGCCGAGTCGGTGGCTCCGGCCGTCCTATGGGTCGATGAAATTGACAAGGCGTTCGCTTCGCAATCCGGTTCCAGCAACGACGGGGGAACGACAGCCCGTGTTTTTGGGACTTTCCTGACGTGGCTTTCCGAGAAGAAAAGCTCGGTATTTGTTGTCGCCACCGCCAATGATATTTCCCATCTGCCGGCCGAGTTAATGCGGAAGGGTCGCTTTGATGAAATATTTTTTGTCGATCTTCCCAACGCCGAAGAGCGGGAGATCATCCTTGGCATCCACCTCTCGAAACGGGGCCGTCAGAGTTCTGGGTTTGACCTTCCCTGCCTGGTCAATCTGAGCGAGGGGTTCAGCGGAGCGGAAATCGAAGAGGCCATCGTCAGCGGATTGTTCGATGCGTTTTCCGAAGGCCGGGATTTGGCAACCGACGACATTTCCCGGGCTTTGCAGGAGACCTTTCCGTTGTCCCAGACCATGTCGGAGAATCTTTCACGCCTGAGGGTCTGGGCTCGGGGGCGCGCCCGGTTGGCCACTCCCCACATGGCGGATTATTTGGAGAAGGTTTCATGAACAAATGTTTGCGACGTGAGTTTTGCGATCTGGTCCTGTCCAATTTCATGGAACGAGAAATGGGTGATTTATGAGCCGCTTTGGAAATCTGGAGTTTGATGATCAGAACGAAAAAAAGCTGCCTCCGGCTCCGGCCGGCAGGGATGAGAATTATTTTTTAAGGATGGCTGATGAATCTTTTCGAAAGGGAAATTTTGCTGTGGCCCTGGCCGATTACGGAAGAGTTTTGGTGTTCAAGCCGGATTCGGTTGATGCCTGGGCCGGCCAGGTTCGCATGTATTTGGAACTTGGAAATTTTGCCGAAGGTCTGAGATGGGCCGACCAGGCCCTGGCGAAATTTCCCGAAGAACCGGAACTCCTTGCGACGAAAGCCAGCCTTCTGGCCCGGTTGGGCGATCTAAAAGCTGCAATGACCTTTTCCGACGCTTCCATGGACGAGGGGAAGGAGAGCTGTTATGTCTGGCTCAGCCGCGGAGACGTGTTGCTGGCTCTCAAAGAGAAGCGTGCGGAGTATTGTTTTCAAAAGGCCATGCACCTTCAGGTTGATGACTGGCTGATTCCGTGGCTTTGTTCCCGTATTTATTCTTTCTATCAGAGTTTTGCCCTTGGTTTGAAAATGGCCAAACAGGCGCTGGTCTTGGCTCCGGAACAATCCTGCATCTGGCTTCAATCGGCGCGGTGTGAACTCGGCCTTGGATTTGCCACCAACGCGCGTTATTCCCTGCAACAAGCGTCGGCCCTGGGAGGGGAAAACCAGGAATGCCGCGATTTGACCAGGGAGACACAGGCACTGGGGATTTTCTCCCGATGCCGGGGATATTTAAAAAAGATTTTTAACCGGACATGAATCCCTCTCTTCACCGCCTGCTGCAGCAGGCAGCCGATCTCAAAGCGTCGGACCTCCATATAGTAGTTGGTGTGCCTCCCGCATTCCGGGTGAACGGTGAAATCCTGATCGGTGATCGCGGAGCCATTTGCGCCACGGAGGCTGCTGAAATAGCCTCCAGTCTGTTGAACGAGCATCAACGCAGCCGGTTTGAAGAGGAATGGGAGCTTTGCGTCTCAGTTTTTCATGAGATCGCCGGAAGGCTCCGCATCACTTTTTACCTCCGCAACGGCAACCCGGAATTGAGCATCCGTTTCTGCGGGGACAGAATCCCGACGCGGGAGGAGCTTGGGTTACCGCCGAAGATTGATGAGCTGGCCCGCAAGATGCACGGGTTGATCCTGATCACGGGGCCCACAGGCGCCGGGAAAACCACCACGTTGAATTACCTGGTCGATGTGATCAACAGTGAGCGCCGTTGCAAGATCGTGACCATTGAAGACCCCATCGAACATGTTCATGTGAACAAACGGGCGATCGTGGTACAGCAGGAGGTTTTGACCGACACCCATTCCTTCAATCGTGCTTTGATTCATGTGCTGAGGCAGGACCCGGATGTCATCGTGGTGGGGGAGATGCGGGACCACGATGCCATCGCCACGGCCGTGACGGCGGCCGAGACCGGCCACCTGGTTCTCGCCACCCTCCATTCACCGACGGTTTCACACGCACTGGAGCGGATCATCGGGGTCTATGAAGGGGGCGCGCAGCGCCAGATCGTGCTCCAGCTCTCCAATGCCCTTCAGGGAATCATCGCCCAGGATCTGCTTCCCTCCGCAGACCGCTCCCATCGTGTCCTGGCCTATGAACTCCTGATCGCCAATGGAGCCGTTCGAAACTTGATCCGTGAAAATCACCTGCATCATCTGGAGAACACCATCCAGACCGGGGCCAAAGACGGCATGGTGTTGATGGATGGCTGTCTTTTCGATCTCTATTCGAAATGCCGGATCACCTACTAAACCGCCATCACCAGGGCCCGGCATCCGGAACGGATGCAGGGCTCAAACAAATAACCTTCCCATGTCCAACACCCTCGAAATCATCCGGGGAACGGTTTTTCTAATTCTTGGCATTGCGCTGATCGGGTTTGTTTTCTGGTGGATGCTGAAGAACAGCGAAGATCCGCAAAAATTTATTTTTCGCTCGGTCCTGACGGTCGTGCTGGTGTTGCCGATGTTTTGGTTTGCGCTCAAAACGGGGCCGCTGGCACCGGCTATAGCCGCAGTTGCCGGATTGATAGCCACCTTCATTTGGGGATCAACAGTGGGTGGATTGTTGGCCAGACCTTTCGGAAACCTGCTTGCTGGCGGTGATGAACCGCCTGAAAGGAAACCGGTCTATTCTGTGGCCCAGGCACATCGCGCCAAAAACCATTTTACCGAGGCGCTGGCTGCGGTCCGGGCGCAGCTGGAAATCTTCCCCAATGACTATCAGGGTGTCTTGCTTCTCGCCCAGATCTATGCCGAGGATTTTAAGGATCTGCCCGAAGCCCGGGAGGTGATTCAAATGTTTGCCGTGGGCAACCAGGAATCCCGGGTCAACGTGACCAACGCCTGGCTCCAAATGGCCGACTGGTATGTCCATGCCGGGGATGTTCAAAACGCCTCCTACTGTTTTCAGACAATCATCGACAGTTATCCGGAAACCAACTTTTCGCAGGTGGCAGGGCAGAGGCTGGCTCACCTGGAAGGATTTCACAAAGCGAACACCGACGAGCCGATGGCATTTCGACCGGAATCGTATCGCAAACAAATTGGTCTTGAGAAACCGGTTAAATCAGAGGAGCAGAGCGACCCCGATGAATCCGAACGAGATGCTCTGGAGGAAAGGCTGACACGACATCCGAATGACGTTCATGCCCGGGAAAAACTGGCGGATTTATATGCGGAAAAGAAGGACATGCAGACTGCGAAAATGCATCTGGAATATTTGATCGATCAGTCAATTTTTAACGCCAAACAGAAGGCGCACTGGCTGAATTTGATGGCGGACTTGGCGGTTAAAACGGAGAGCGACACAGTATTGGCAAAGGAAGCGGTCAACAGGATCATCGCCATGGCTCCAGGAACGGCATTTGCGGAGCAGGCTCTGGCCCGACTTCAATACCTCACCACCGAGATGAGTGGCAGCAAAAAGAGCCAGGCGGTGTCGCTTGGCTCTTATGAAAAAAACTTGGGTTTAAAAAAACCTCAAGGTCCTACGGCAAGTTGAAGAGCGATTTGTTTGTCCATCTCGCTGGCGAGATAAATATCCGCGCCCCCGCCCTTGGTGCGGGCCTGAACCAAAACTCCGCTGATTTTGGGCTCTATTTCGGTCACCTTGACGAAGACCGTGCGAGTGTCGATCCGGGCGGTCACGGTTTTGGTGATGTTGTCGTCACCGGTAATCGTTCCGTTCCGGGCCAGAACGATGCGGGTGGCGTCAATGATCTGGGCCACGCTCCGTTCGTAACGGCTCTCCACCTTGTCCTTGGCGAAAGGGACTCCCGCCTTGCTTCGACCGTCCACCGTGCTGACACAACCTGTCATCATCCAGGAACCAGCCACGACGGCCGCTCCCAAGACTAAGTTCTTTATCATCATTTTCATTGGTTACAATCCAAGCAAAACAGTGGGGTGAGTCAAGACACAATTCGGTGCAAACACCCTGATCCTGGGGCCGGGGAAGAATTGGACGAAAGGATTGATATGCTCCAGCAGGGAACGATCTGTTCGGCGGAACGCGGTTCTGTGAACCGCTGCGTTTTGCGGCGCAATCACCTTTAGATCCCTCCCCGGTGGCCGTGAAAATTTTCAGCTGCTGCGATTGGTCGAGGGCGACACAGCTGCGGTCCGTGGGCTCCTTCGGGGCGGGTGATCAGTGATCAGACGTGATCATGCTTCACTGAGCGGTGAATATCACTTGGTAAACGATGCCACATCTCCCTGATCCTCTCCCCGAGGCGGGACGGCATGCTCACGCGCTGATAATTTCCCGCTGTTTTTCGTCGCCAGCGCAATTTCTTTTGGATTAGTTTTTGTGGATGAAACTTCTCCGTTCTTTCGCTGCGGTTTTCACCATTGCAGCCAGCCTTGGCGCAACATCCGCCCAGGCGCAAAAAATTTATACATTTGGGATGATCGCAAAGTCCCAGGGCAACCCGTTTTTTGAAGCTTCACGAGTCGGGGCCAACGATGCCGCCGCTGAGCTGGGAAAAAAGCACGGGATCAAGATCAAAATTGACTGGCGCACCCCAAACGAAGAAGACGCGCAAAAACAGGCGCAAACTATCGAGCAGCTGGTGTTGAACGCCGTGGACGGAATTATTGTGAGCTGTTCCGACGCCAGCAAACTGAATGATGCAATCAACAAGGCGGTGGATCGCGGGGTTCCGGTGGTCACTTATTCCGGCGATGCGGCCAAGAGCAAACGTTTTGTGGCCCTTGGGATCGACGATTTCCGTTGCGGTGAACAGACCTTCGAAGAGCTGGCGAAGTTATTAAACGGGAAAGGGGTGGTGGCGGCCATTGACGGGAATCAGAATGCACCGAACCTGCAAGCGCGCGCCAACGGTTTTAAGAACGCGGCAAAAAAGTTTCCAGGCATCACCATCAAAGGAATTTTTTATCACAAGGAAACCCCGCAGGACGCGGTGGCCCGGATCGAACAGGTCATGCAGGCCAATCCTGACATCACCGGCTGGGGATTGTTGGGCGGCTGGCCGTTGTTCACTGAGAATGCCTTGAAATGGCCTCCTGGCACCATCAAATGCGTCAGTGTCGATGCCCTTCCGCAGCAGCTTCACTATGTCAAAAGCGGACATGTCCAGCTTTTGCTTTCGCAGGATGTTTATGGTTACGGATATAAAGCGGTGGAACATCTAGTGAACAAACTTCACCTCAAGAAAAACGTGCCCGATGCGATTGATAATTCCGCGCTCACCCCGGTGACCAAAGAAAACGTGGAAGCATTCGGCAAAAACTGGGAAAAGTGGCTGCCTAAATGAATTCAGTGCAGGGATGCAGCAGTGCAATCCTTCCATGGGCATTTGTGTAGCGATCAGCGGCGGCCAAAAGGCCATCGCCAGTTTTAAAGATGGCCCGATGAAAACAAACCACTGATCTCACCGCTGCCAAAAGCAAAAAAACGAAAGGAACGAGTCTTTTCGTTTTTTTAATGATCGATCCGGGAAACTATTTGGCTTTTGGCGCTGGCTTGGCGAGCCGGATGGAGAGCCTGGATTTTTTGCGATCTGCGGTCCCTTTATGAATCACGCCGGATTTGGCGGCTTTATCGAGCGCGGAGGTCAGATTGCTCAGGGCTTTGGTGGCTTCTTCCTTTTTGCCGGTGCCGAGCAGTTCTGCATAGGTCTGCTCCAGAGTGCCAAGGCGGGACTTGATACCACGGTTTCTAAATTGTTTCCTGGCGCTACTGCGCATGCGGCGTTCGGCGGATTTTGTGTTCGGCATAAAAATCAATCAAATATTAAAATCAGAGGCGGAAACGGTAACGATTTCATTTTTTTTGTCAACCGCCTGTTTTTGCGACACCGCCTGTTTCGCCTGTTTCTGCGTTGTCGCAACTCGGGTGTGATTAAAACTGGGTGAGGCCTACATGGAGCGCGGGTCTGTGACGTCTGTGACCCGCAGCGGTGCGCCTGTGAGCGAACTGAATCGGTGAAGGTGGAAGTCCTCACTCTAAATGTGTTCTCCTGGCGAAATGTAGAGGCAGGGTTGTTCGGTCGGATTTAGGTTGGGCGGATGATGCCCAAAATGCCGCGAACAAAAAAGTTGAAACCGACGATCCTTCCGCTGGCGAGCTTCCTGCCTTCAACTCGTATTCGAGCGGCTCCAATTTCTTACCCGCAAGCATCCGCTGGGATTGCCGCTTACAGAACCAACCTTTGACACCTGTTCATGGTTCAATTTTACTCGGCCTACAAGTTTCACGCTGCGATAGAAGTATGCTTTGCCCACGATTGTTTATCATCATGCGGAAGTTGAGAGATGGTTTTTCGGCTGATTTGCCGCTCTTTGCTGCGGCCAGCCTCACGAATTCCCTGAAAATTGAGACCTCTAAAACCTCGGATCAGGGGATGGCGATTTTCAAAAAATTTGGTTTTCTGCCCAAGCGATGAAATTTGGAATGGAGGAATGGAATGTCGTGTTTTTCACCATCTGGATCGCCGCTTTGAGCACGGCCATCATACTGCCCTTTGGCGTCGGACTTGCGTGGCTGCTCGCTCGACGAAACTGGCCGGGTAAAAGTTTGGTGGAAACCATGGTCTCGCTTCCGCTGGTCATTCCTCCAGTGGCGACAGGATTGATTCTGCTGAAAGTTTTCGGGCGACGCGGCCCTGTCGGAAAAATTCTCGAGGAAAACCTCGCGCTGGAAATTGTTTTCACCTGGAAAGCAGTATTACTAGCGCTGGCGGTAATGTCGTTTCCTCTTCTGGTGAGAACCGCGAGGGCGGCATTTGAGGAAGTGGATTTCAGGCTGGAACAGGTGGCCCGCACCATGGGATCGGGTCCCTTCAAGGTTTTCAGGACCATATCACTACCACTGGCACGACGCGGCATCATTGGCGGATGCATCCTGGCTTTTGCCAGGGCTTTGGGTGAGTTTGGTGCGACCATTTTGATCGCCGGAGCCATCACGGGTAAAACTGCGACCATTTCCGTCTCCATTTACAACCTGATCCAGTTGGGGCAGGACGAAGCGGCATTGGTTCTGATGATGGTTTCCATCGGAATCTCTTTCGTCGCGCTTTGGTGCGGAGAACGGTTTCTGCGACCCGCAAAACCATGAACCAGCTCTTGTTCCATCAGGTCGAGCTGAAGATTGGCGGGTTTTGCCTCCAGATCCCTCAAGCGGTTTTTCCAAAAAGGGTCACCGGAATTTTTGGACCGTCGGGGTCGGGCAAAACTTCATTGCTGGAAATAGTCGCCGGATTGCGGCGGCCAGCGAGGGGGACTGTTCAACTCGGGAAAACGATGTTTAGCGACTCGGCGCAGCGTTTTTTTCTTCCGCCGGAAAAACGCGGAACAGGTTATGTTCCTCAGGATCTGGCTTTGTTTCCACACATGAATGTGGAAAAAAACCTGCGGTACGGCACGGATGGAAAACAGACGGATGAAAATCTTTGGGCACAGATACTTTCTGTTCTCGAACTGGAAAAATTGCTGGGCCGGATGCCTTCGTCACTCTCGGGTGGGGAACGGCAGAGGGTGGCCGTGGGCCGGGCACTGATGAGTTCACCGAAGATCCTTTTGCTCGATGAACCGCTGCGCAATCTGGATCACGGTTTGAAAGATCGCGGGATGGAGTTTTTGCTGAAGATAAGAGATGAGTTTTCGACGCCGATGCTCTACGTCAGCCATGAGCCCGGTGAAATGGCCAGGATCTGTGATGAAGTATTGGTGTTGAATCACGGAAGAGTTGTGGTTCAGGGAGCGGTTTCCGACCTCTTTAAACCTTCGGATGTTCCGAATTTCAGATTTTCAGCCCCCGCCGATATCTCAGGAGGCAGCCCTTAAAAATCGGCCAGGCCCATCGATAAGATTTATCGGCGCAAAACACAGACGCAGGGAGTTTTGTTTTATCAACCTCCCTTGTGCAGACCTCAGGAAAAGCTCCAAGTGTGGCAAAAAAGATTCGCATGTCCAATTCTCGCAGAAGTCACGATTACTTGATGGCCGGCGCAGGCGCAACGACTCAGTACTCGTGGGAAAGTTCGGTTCGTTCATCCTGTCCATCCTGTTAATCCTGTCGCCATGCCTTCTCCTGTGAGCAGAGGACAGGATGAACAGGATTCTAAACTTGAGAGGTCACGATTTTTTGATGGCCAGCGCACCCGAATAAAGGATTGAATCTCGGGGGTGAGTTTTCGGCCCACAGTGCCGCCCGCTGAGTTCCAGCGATTCTGCGGGAATTGAACTTGCGACTCCCCTCAGCCCATTTTCAAGATTTTCCTGAGGTCTGCTTGTGATGCGGCCGACTTTCTGGCGGGCGGCGACGCTGCCAGCCGCGTCTCAGTTAGTTGACCATCCTGGTTTTGCCTTCGCGGTGGGCTTTTAACAAGGCGACGTCAGCATCGACCATCAGCCGGGCCAGGTCGGAGAACCTCGTTTTTGGTTCCCAACCGAGGGTTTTTTTGGCTTTGCTGTAATCTCCGATCAAAAGATGGACTTGTGCGGGGCGACAATAAACCGGGTCGATTTCCACGTATTTCGTCCAGTCCAGCCCAACATGTCCAAGAGCCACGGCGAGGAATTCGCGGATGGTGTGGGTTTCGTTGGTGGCTATGACGTAGTCGTCCGGCTTGTCCTGTTGCAGGATCAGCCACATGGCTTCGACATATTCTTTGGCGTAACCCCAGTCGCGTTTGGCGTCGAGATTGCCGAGATAAAGTTTGTGCTGGAGCCCGGCCAGGATATGGGCCACGGCCCTGGTTATTTTCCGGGTGACAAAAGTTTCTCCGCGCCGCGGGGATTCGTGATTAAAAAGAATCCCGTTGCTGGCGTGCATGGAATAGGATTCACGGTAATTGACCGTGATCCAGTAGGCGTAAACCTTGGCGCAACCATACGGGCTCCGGGGATAGAATGGGGTGTTTTCAGTCTGGGCACGTGTTGCACCAAGCCGTACATCTCGCTGGACGAGGCTTGATAGAACCGGGGTCGGATGCCGGTTTCGCGAATAGCCTCGAGCAGTCGGATGGCACCTGTGGCGGTGATGTCGGTGGTATATTCGGGAGCGTCAAAACTTACCCGCACATGACTTTGAGCCGCCAGATTGTAAACCTCTTCTGGATTGATTTTACCAATCAGCCGCGACAAACCGCTGGCATCACTGAGATCCCCATAGTGAAGGAAAAGCCGGTTTTTCTGGGTATGAGGATCGGCGTAAATCGGGTCGAGACGTCCGGTGTTAAAGGAACTTGCGCGACGGATGATGCCATGGACCTCGTAACCCTTGGAAAGGAGCAACTCCGCCAAATAAGATCCATCCTGTCCGGTGATGCCGGTGATCAGCGCTTTTTTAGACATATTTTATTTATGAGCGCGAAGATTTGCCGATAAAACGGCAAAATTACAAGTGAACATTTTTTTGCCGGGGAAGATCAGCAGGGGTGTTTCAAGATCCCCATCCTCAGACATCCTGACCCCGGTTGGAAGGCTCAGACATCCTGACCCCCAGCCTTGAATGGAAAGGTGAGAATGGAAACAAAATGAGACCGGTATGGTCTTTTTTTTGGAGTTTGCTGTGGAGTGTTGCGAGGGCTAAAAATGGTTGATGCCTCAGGTTCAACTTCCAATATTTCCGTCCGGCAGT
>Ga0163144_10028176_pt1 | contig 10848 bp, 11 predicted proteins | sample OliLak19BULKMAT1_FD_123175 | JGI IMG/M metagenome (GOLD analysis project Ga0163144, IMG submission 123175) | Freshwater microbial mat bacterial communities from Lake Vanda, McMurdo Dry Valleys, Antarctica - Oligotrophic Lake LV.19.BULKMAT1 | ecosystem: Environmental > Aquatic > Freshwater >... | reverse complement strand
GATAGTATTTTAAGAAGTGTAGCAGTTGTTGATTCAAAAACTAAAGTTGAGCAAACCATTGAAGCCGATAATTTAATTCCCTTATTTGGATTAAGTCCTAAATTAGGACCTATTGAAAACTGGGGTTTGGGTATTGATAAAAATGCAATTGAGGTAAACACAGATGATTATTCTACAAACGTTGATGGTGTTTATGCAATTGGAGATATAAATACCTATAAAAATAAGTTAAAATTAATTCTATGTGGTTTTCACGAAGCGTCTTTAATGAGCCACAGCGCTTATAAATATATTAATCCTGGTGTAAAATACACAATGAAGTATACAACTGTTAATGGTGTAAACAAATTTTAAGAACAAATAAAGAATGGATTTAATAAATCGAATAAACTCTAGTATTGTTAACAAATCACCTAAAGAATCTTTAGCAATGCTTGCCAAAGAATTCCAAGGTAAGATTGTATTTTCTAGTAGTTTAGGTTATGAAGACCAGGTGATTTCGCATTTTATATTTTCTAATAAATTACAAATCGAAGTTTTTACACTTGATACAGGCCGTTTATTTAATGAAACGTATTCGGTATTGAATAATACTTTGGAAAGATACAAAACACCAATTAAAGTTTTATATCCTCAAACAGAAACTGTAGAAAAATTAGTTTCAGAAAAAGGACCATTAAGTTTTTATGAAAGTATAGATAATAGAAAAGAATGTTGTTTCATTAGGAAAGTAGAGCCATTGAAGCGTGCCTTAAAAGGAAAAACAGTATGGGTTACAGGTATTCGCGCAGATCAATCAGGTAACCGACAGGAAATACCAAGCGTGGAATGGGATGAGGTAAATCAAATTATAAAATTTCATCCTATTATAAACTGGACATTAGATGACGTTAAAATATATATCAACAAACACAATATTCCATACAACAGTTTACACGATAAAGGTTTTGTGAGTATAGGCTGCGCCCCCTGCACCAGAGCTATAAAAGAAGGCGAAGACTTTAGAGCTGGTAGATGGTGGTGGGAGCAAAATGACAAAAAAGAATGTGGGTTACATAGTAAGTAGATTAAAATAAATAAGGTTAAAAACGAAAAATACTAATTATGAAAAGTAAAGACTATTTAGATGAATTAGAAGCAGAGGCAATATACATTCTGCGAGAAGTAGCTGGGCAGTTTGATAGACCCGCCCTTTTATTTAGCGGCGGTAAAGATAGTATTTGCTTAGTGCACCTCGCAATAAAAGCATTTCGTCCAGGTAAATTCCCTTTCCCTTTAGTGCATGTGGATACAGGGCATAATTTTGAAGAAGCTATTTCTTATCGCGATAATTTAGCAAAGCAATTAGATGAAACCTTAATTGTTCGTTATGTTACAGATACAATTAAAGCTAAACAACTACAAGATGGCAAAGGTAAGTTTCCAAGTCGTAATGGTTTACAAACATATACCTTGTTAGATGTTATTGAAGAGTTTGAATTTGATGCTTGTATTGGTGGTGCACGCAGAGATGAAGAAAAAGCAAGAGCTAAAGAACGCATCTTTTCAGTACGTGATGAATTCGGGCAATGGGATCCAAAAATGCAACGACCTGAGTTATGGAATATTTATAATGGTAAAATAAATAAAGGCGAAAACGTACGCGTGTTTCCGATTAGTAATTGGACAGAGTTAGATGTTTGGAATTATATTAAACGCGAAAATATCGAATTGCCTTCTATTTATTTTACACATGAGCGCGAATGTATTTTAACAGAAAGCGGACAGTTAATGAATACCAACGAATTTGTAACCCTTGAAGAAAAAGATGTTATTGTAAAAAGAAACGTACGTTACCGCACTGTTGGTGATATGACTTGTACCGCTGCGGTAGAAAGCGAAGCATACACCGTGGAGGATATTATTATCGAGTTAAAAGAAGCAAGGATTAGCGAACGTGGCGCAACGCGAATGGATGATAGAGTGAGTGAAGCGGCTATGGAAGATCGCAAAAAGGGAGGATACTTTTAGAAATACAAAATTAAAAATGTTGAATTATAAATTATTTTTTATCGTCATTAACATATAATATTTAACAATACAGAAAAATGGAACTACTTAGATTTTTTACAGCAGGCAATGTTGACGATGGCAAGAGTACATTGATAGGACGTTTATTATATGATAGCAATTCTATCTCAACAGATATTATTGAAACATTAACGCGTCAGAGTAAAACAACAGGAATAAATACAGATATTGATTTAGCATTATTAACAGACGGCCTAAGAGCTGAGCGCGAACAAGGTATTACCATTGATGTGGCGTACAAATATTTTAGCACTGATAAACGTAAATTTATTATTGCTGATACTCCCGGGCATATTCAATATACACGTAATATGTTTACAGGTGCATCTAATGCTAATTTGGCAATTATTTTGGTGGATGCAAGAAATGGAATCACAGATCAAACAAAGCGTCATACAATTATTTCGGCAATATTAGGAATACCGCATGTGTTAGTATGTATTAATAAAATGGATTTGATAGATTATTCTGAAGAAAAGTATAAAAGAATAGAAGCGGAATATTTATTATTTGCCAAGCAGCTAACCTTAAAAGATATTTCGTTTATACCAGCAAGTGCATTGGCAGGAGATAATGTAGTAAACAAATCAGAAAAAATGTTTTGGTATTCGGGTAAACCTTTACTTGAGTTTTTAGAAACGATTGAAATTGCTAAAACTAAGCAAACGGAAGTTTCCCGTTTCCAAGTGCAGTATGTTATCCGGCCACAAACTGATGAATTACACGATTATCGAGGATTTGCTGGAAGAGTAGTTAGTGGTGCATACAAAAAAGGACAACGTGTTACGATATTACCTTCAGGTATTGAAACCATTATTGATAAAATAGAAGTCAATCAACAAGAGGTTGAAGTAGCAGAAACCAATACGCCTGTTATATTGCATTTAAAAGATGACGTAGATATTAGCAGAGGAAATAGTATTGTACCAACCGAACATTTACCAAAAACAGAAAAAGAAGTTACGGCCACTATTTGTTGGATGGACAATGCCGCGTATATTCCTGGCCAAAAAATACTCTTACAGCAAAATTCTTTTTGTACCAAGGCAGTAGTAAAAGAAGTGATAAGTAAAATAGATATACATACCTTTACGCCATTGGAAAGTGATGGAGAGATGAAGTTGAATGATATTTGCAAAGTGTTAATTAAAACAGCAGAACCAATTTCTTTTGATAGTTATGTAGATAATAGAAATAGCGGTTCGTTTATTTTAATTAATGAAAATACCAATAATACAATTGCAGCTGGAACAATTGATTAAATTATTTTTTAGTTCCTACTTTTTAAAACGGTAACAATATCGTTTAATGTAAAATTTTTTGCCTGTAACAAAATCAAATAGTGAAATAATAAATCGGCTGCTTCATCTTTAAATAAATCATCATTATTATCTTTAGCCTCTATAACAACTTCTACAGCTTCTTCACCAACCTTTTGTGCAATTTTGTTTATTCCTTTTGCAAACAATGAGGTAATGTATGAATTATCCGTTGGATTATTTCTTCTGTCTCTAATAATTGCCTCAAGTTCAGTTAAAAAATTTAGTGAAATATTTTTTTCGTTAAAACAGGTATCTGATCCAGTATGGCAAGTTGGACCAGCAGGCGTTGCTTTTACAAGAATTGTATCATTATCACAATCAATTAAAAGTGAATTGACATTTAAAAAATTACCAGTCTCTTCGCCTTTTGTCCATAAACGATTCTTTGAACGAGAGAAAAAAGTAACACGTTTTTCTTGTTGTGTTTTATCAAATGCTCCTTGATTCATATAACCAAGCATTAAAACAATGTTAGTAATGTTATCTTGAATAATTACTGGGATTAACCCGTCTGGTGATTTTGTAAAGTCTGGCTTCATAATCTAATTTCTATATTATTTAATTTTAAATACGATTTTAATTCAGGTATGGAAATTTCTTTATAATGAAATACACTGGCCGCTAAAGCTGCATCTGCTTTTCCAATTTCAAATATCTCTTTAAAGTGTTCCATTGTTCCAGCACCACCACTTGCAATAACTGGCACATTAACCGCTTCTGAAATTTGTTTGGTAATATCAATTGCAAAGCCATCTTTGGTGCCATCATTATTCATAGAGGTTAATAATATTTCTCCAACCCCTAAATCAACAGCTTGTTTTGCCCAATCCAAAGTTTTTAATTCGGTTTTATCCCTACCACCATTTAAATAAATAAACCAATTATTGTTTTCAAATTTTGTATCAATGGCTAAAACTACGCATTGACTTCCGAACTGATTAGCCAATTCTTTTATCAGTTGTGGATTTTTGACAGCCGATGTGTTAACCGAAATTTTATCGGCGCCAGCTTTCAGTAATACAGATACATCTTCAGCGGAACTAATACCACCACCAATTGTAAACGGAATATTAATGTGTTTAGCAATACGAGTTACTAATTCAGAAAATGTTTTTCGTTTTTCATTTGTGGCTGTAATATCTAAAAACACTAATTCATCAGCACCTTGTTTTGCATATTCAATAGCTAATTCTACCGGATCGCCAGCATCTATTATGTTTTCAAAGTTGATGCCTTTTACGGTGCGCCCATCTTTTATATCTAAGCATGGAATTATTCTTTTGGTAATCATTTTATAAATGCTTTTAATTCGTCCATCATAATTCTGTTTTCATAAATGGCTTTTCCAACAATTGCTCCAGAACATCCAATTTGCTTTAATTCTTCTAAATCACTTAATTGTGAAACTCCTCCACTAGCAGTTAAGTTAATATTGGGAAATTTGGCAATCATATTTTTATATAAATTGATTGATGGACCTTGCAATAATCCATCTTTTGAAATGTCTGTACAAAAAATATTTTCTACACCTTCATTTAAATTTTCTTCAATAAAATCATAAATAAAAATGTTTGTTGTTTCGAGCCAGCCGCTAATAGCAATTTTTTCATTTTTTACATCTGCACCTAAAAATATTTTTTCAGCGCCATACTTTTTAATCCAAGTAAAAAATAAGTCTTTGTTTTTTACGGCGATACTACCAACTGTTGCTAAGTTGGCGCCATAATTAAAAACCATATCCATATCATCATCTGTTTTAATGCCACCACCAAAATCAATTGTGAGTTTAGTTTTACTAGCAATTTTTTCGAGTATTTTATAATTGATAATCTTTCCAGCTTTTGCGCCATCTAAATCAACTAAGTGTAAACGATTGATGCCGATGCTTTCAAACTCTAAAGCAACTTCTAAAGGGTTTTCGTTGTAGATTGTTTTTTGCGTGTAATCACCTTGTGTTAATCGAACGCACTTGCCATCGATAATGTCTATTGCAGGAATAATTTCCATTTGGTTATAATTTTATAAAGTTTTCCAATATAATTTGTCCAGCATCACCTGATTTTTCTGGATGAAATTGAGCACCATAAAAATTATCTTTTTGTAGAGATGAACTGTATTCCAAGCCATGCGTTGTTTTAGCGGTTGTGTTTGATCCAACCTCAGCATAATAACTGTGCACAAAATACATGTATTCATTTTCATTAACACCTTTATATAAATTAGTTCTTAAGTCATAAATAGTATTCCATCCAATTTGAGGAACTTTGGCAGTATTATTTGTAGGAAATAACTTGACCGTATTATCAAATATCCCCAAACAGTCTGTATTTGCTTCTTCAGAGTATTGACACATCAACTGCATGCCTAAACAAATACCAAGTACGGGTTGCTTTAAATTAACAATCACTTTATCCAATTGTTGTTCGCGCAAATATTTCATTGCAGAACTTGCTTCGCCAACGCCAGGAAAAATAACTTTACTTGACGTTTTTAATTCATCTATATTGTCCGTAACAGTGGCGTTAATTCCTATTCGCTCTAATGCAAATAAAACAGATTTAATGTTTCCAGCGTTGTATTTTATGATAGATACTTTCATAGTAAGTCTAAGTTTTAAGGAGAAAGGCCATTTGTAATACTCTTAAATTTTATTTATAAATACTGATTTAGAATATTAATTAATTAAACGGCCAACTTCATCTGCTAAATTATCAAGTTAATATGCATTATTTTATTTTATACAGTCTAAATCTTTAGCGAGAACAATGTAATATTTTACTTCTTTTAAAGAGCCTTCCAAAATATTTAAAAAATTCAATTTATTTGGAATAGTTTTCTTTTTACATCCGTCGGCAATATTTGCAGCAATAGAAACAGAAGCTCTTCTAACTTGTTTAGTTAAAGCGTAAATCTCTTTCTTAGGGAAGTTTTTAGTTACTTTGTAAATTGCGAGAACTAATAAATGTGCTTTTTGCAAAACCATTAATCCTTTTGATGTGTTACTTTTTTCCATCTTGTTTTATTTCTTTAACCTTTCTCCTTATTACTTAATCCTTAAAGTATTCCTTTTGTGCTTGGTAAACTCATATTATTTAGATCTCTTTTTACAGCCATTTTTATACATTTTGCAAGTGCTTTAAAAATAGATTCTATTTTGTGGTGTTCATTTTGACCTTCTGCTTTTATGTTTAAATTACATTTTGATGCATCACTAAATGATTTAAAAAAGTGATAGAACATTTCGGTTGGCATATCTCCAACTTTTTCACGTTTAAATTCTACTTCCCATTCAATCCAGTTTCTGCCACCAAAATCTATAGCAACTTGAGCAAGGCAATCATCCATAGGTAAAGTAAATCCATATCTTTCAATTCCTCTTTTATCTCCTAACACTTTTGCAAATGCTTCGCCTAATGTAATGGCAGTATCTTCAATCGTATGATGCTCATCAATATGTAAATCTCCTTTTGCATTTACGCTTAAATCAATATTTCCGTGCTTCGCAATTTGTTCCAACATATGATCAAAAAATGCTAGACCTGTTTTAATGTTTGCGTTACCGCTGCCATCTAAATTAAGATTAACTGTAATATCAGTTTCTTTGGTGGTGCGAGTGTGTGAAATATTTCTTTCCGGTAATTTTAAGTAATTATAAATTTCTTCCCAACTTAATACACTTTTTGTAGCATCTGATTCGGCCAATGTTTTGTCATTTATAAATATGGATTTTGTTCCTAAATTTTTTGCAAGCTGAATATCTGTTTTTCTATCTCCTATAACATAGGAATTTGTCAAATCATAACTTGTGTTAATATAGTCGACTAACATGCCCGTGGCTGGTTTACGAGTATCGCTTGGCGAATCTTCGAAGGAAACATCAATATGAGTTGACTTAAAAACGATACCTTCGCCTTTAAATGTTTCCAACATTAAATTATGCACTGGCCAAAAATTTTGTTCGGGAAATGAGTCTGTGCCTAATCCATCTTGATTTGTAACCATTACCAATTCATAATCTAGTTCGCGAACAATTTTGCCTAACCAAGTAATTACTCCTGGTAAGAATTTAAATTTCTCAAAGCTATCAATTTGAAAGTCTGTTGGTGGCTCCCATATTAAAGTTCCATCTCTGTCTATAAATAATACTTTTTGCATCTTAGTTATATTGTTTTAATGTATTAATAAATTGTTTGTTTTCTTTTGGTGTTCCAATTGTTATTCGTAAACAGTTGTCGCATAATGTGATGTTGCTTCTATCTCTCACAATGATTTGCTTACCTATTAAAAAATCGTACACTTTTTTTGCGCTCGTTATTTTTACCAATATAAAATTAGCTTCAGTTGAGTAAACTTTTGAAACAAACGAGAGTTCGGATAATTGTTTGCTTAGTGCAGTTCGCTCGGAAATAGTTTCCTTTACCCATTCGTCAATTTGAGTTTTATTATTTAGCGCTTCTAAAAGTAATTGCTGCGAAACGATATTGATATTGTAAGGCGGTTTTATTTTGTTAAACAATTCAATAATCTCTATAGATGCAAAAGCCATTCCAACGCGCAAACCTGCCAGTCCCCAACCTTTTGAAAATGTTTGTAGAATAACTAAGTTTTTATAATTAGCTAAGTGCGGAATTAAACTATCGTAACTCGCAAAATCGATATAGGCTTCATCAACTACCACTATACCGTTAAAAGAGTTTAAAATTGATTTGATGTCACTCCATTGCACACCATTGCCCGTAGGATTATTTGGGCAGCATACAAAAATCAATTTTGTATTCTTTGTTATAGAGTTTAAAATGGCAGTTGTATCTAATTGAAATGTTTCTTCGGTTAATGGCACTTTTATTACCGAAATATTATTAATGTTAGCCGACACTTCGTACATACCATAAGTAGGCGGACATAAAATTACATTATCTTTTTCAGGAACACAAAATGCACGAAATAAAATATCAATAGCTTCATCACTTCCGTTTCCTAAAAATAGTTGATTATTAGCTATTTTTTTTAACGAACTAATTTTTGCTTTTACATCTAATTGCAAAGGATCGGGATAGCGGTTGTAATTATTACTTAATGGAGAACCATACGAGTTTTCGTTAGCGTCCAAAAAAACACCTTCCTTACCTTTGTACTCAGTGCGAGCAGAAGAGTAGGGAGTTAATTTTTTAATATTTTCTCTGATAATATTTTCTAAAACGAAGTTCATAATATGTTTTTAATTATTTAATCTTACTGTTACGGCATTTTTATGTGCTTGCAATCCTTCTGCTTCTGCCATTAATTCTATTGCTGGCCCGATAGTATTTATCCCTTCTTTACTTAACTTTTGATAGGTTATTTTTTTAACAAAACTATCTAACGATACGCCACTATAGGCTTTAGCATAACCGTTGGTTGGCAAGGTATGATTAGTGCCAGAAGCATAATCTCCAGCGCTTTCACAAGAATAATTTCCTAAGAAAACTGAACCTGCATTCACAACTTGCTCTGCTAATTGTTCGTCATCTTTACAAGCAATTATCAAATGTTCGGGAGCGTATTCATTCAGTAATTCAATGGCTTCTGAATTTGTTTTAACTAAAATAGCTTTGCTATTATTTAAAGCATTAGTCGCCAATTCTTTTCTCGGCAAAACAGCTAACTGTTTTTCCACTTCTGTTTGAATATTATTTATAACCGTTTCATTTGTAGAAATTAAGATCACTTGAGAATCTGAACCGTGTTCCGCTTGCGATAACAAATCAGCAGCTACAAATTTTGGAACACATGTTTCATCTACTAATACTGCAACTTCAGACGGACCAGCAGGCATGTCGATTGCCACACCTTGTTTATTAATTAATTGTTTGGCGCAAGTTACATACTGGTTTCCTGGACCAAAAATTTTATATACCTGTGGCACCATTTCTGTTCCGTAAGCCATGGCGCCGATAGCTTGCACACCGCCAATTTTAAACACTTTAGAAATTCCAATTAATTGTGCCGTGTATAAAATGGCAGGATTAATATCACCATTAACATCAGGTGGGGTGCATACAATAATTTCTTTGCATCCAGCTAATTTTGCAGGAACGCCAAGCATCAAAATAGTTGAGAATAATGGAGCAGTGCCACCTGGAATATACAAACCTACCTTTTGGATGGCAATTGATTTCCTCCAGCAACTAACACCAGGCATTGTTTCGATTATTTTTACTTCTTCTTTTTGAACTAAGTGAAATGTTTCAATATTTTTTTTAGCTAATAGAATTGCCGCTTTCAGTTTATTTGAAAGTTGTTTTTCTGCGATTAAAAATTCAGCCTCCGTCACTTGCACATTTTCAATAGTTACCTTATCAAATTGCAAAGTATATCTGTTAACTGCATTTTGTCCGTTAACTTTAATATCAGATAGTACTAACTGAACAGTAGCTTCCAAAGAACTGTTATCAAATACAGGGCGCTTTAAAATATCATTCCAAATTTCTTTTACCGGATGTTTAATTAATTTCATATGTAGATATTATTGTTTTTTATGATTATACTGTATAGCCAGTTTGTTTTAATTTTTAATTGTGCTTATGGCAAACCAGGTTATTTCATAATCTTATTATAAAATCATTTTTTCAATTGGAATAATTAAAATGCCTTCGGCACCTTTTTCTTTCAGTTTTTCTATAATTTCCCAAAACGTATCTTCATTTATTACAGAATGAACCGAGCTCCAACCTTCTTTTGCTAGTGGTAAAATAGTTGGACTTTTCATTCCTGGTAAAACTTTACAAATAGCATCTAACTTAGTATTTGGAGCATTTAACAAGATGTATTTATTGGTTTTAGCGGTTTGTAAAGCTTTTATTCTAAATACTAATTGCTTTAATAATTTTTGTTTTTCTTTATCTAAATTTTTATTTTCAATTAGTACTGCTTCTGATTTAAAAATTACCTCAACTTCCTTTAAACCATTGGTAAGAAGCGTACTTCCGCTGCTTACTAAATCGCAAATGGCGTCTGCCAAACCAATGCTAGGCGCAATTTCAACACTTCCACTAATTTCGTGTATATCGGCTTTTAAATTATTTTGTTTTAAATATTTTTTTAATAAGGTTGAATAGGTTGTTGCAATTTTTAAACCATCTAAATCTTTTAACGATTTATATTTTTTATCTTTAGGAAAGGCAATGGATAAGCGACATTTACCAAAACCTAATTTATGGGTAACCTCTACCGATTTATCTTTTTCGAATAAAACATTTTCGCCAACAATACCAATATCAGCAACACCATCTTCAACATATTGTGGAATATCATCGTCACGTAAAAAATAAATTTCGAGTGGGAAATTTTCTGCTTCAGCCTTTAAACGGTTTAATCCATTGTTTATTTTTATACCGCAATTTTGTAAAAGACTTAGCGAATCTTCACTTAGCCTTCCTGATTTTTGAACGGCAATTTTTAATTTATTTTGCATATT
>Ga0163144_10028175_pt1 | contig 10848 bp, 8 predicted proteins | sample OliLak19BULKMAT1_FD_123175 | JGI IMG/M metagenome (GOLD analysis project Ga0163144, IMG submission 123175) | Freshwater microbial mat bacterial communities from Lake Vanda, McMurdo Dry Valleys, Antarctica - Oligotrophic Lake LV.19.BULKMAT1 | ecosystem: Environmental > Aquatic > Freshwater > Lake... | reverse complement strand
GGCGAAGGTTCCCTGGCGAATCAATTCCTCCGCGCGTAGCACGCACAGCCGCGCGATCTCGTGGATGTCGTACTCGGGGTGGTACTGCACGGCCCAAAAGGAGCCACCGTCGTAGTCGACGGCGACGCTCTGGACCGCGGAGAACTCGTTTGAGGCGAGCAGGGTCGCGCCCGGCGGCAGCGCGACGACTTCGTCGGCGTGCGACGTCAGCGCCACGAACGAGGTCGGCTTGCCGCGATAAAGAGGATGCGCGCGACCGGCCGGCTGCAAACGGATCGCGGCGGTGACGCCGAACTCGCGGCCGCGGGGGTTCGGCGCGCAGCGCCCGCCGGCCGCGACGACGGAGATCTGTGCCGCCCAGCAGCTACCGAAACTCGGCACTGCGGCCGCAAATGCCGCGCGCGTGAAGTCGATCTGGCGACGAACGCGGTCGTCGGCGTCGGCGTGGATCGTCAGACTGGACCCGGTCCAGACGATCCCGTCGTACTCGCGCAGACCCGCGCCCGACGGCAACTCGGCGTCGGCATCCGCCGGATAGATCACGTCGCAGTGTGTGCCCGGCGCGACCCGCTCGACGAGGCGGCGATAGAGCGCATCCGGCGCCGTGGCTCCAGCGCTGCGCAGGGCCTCGCGGCCGTCGCGCGCATAGGCGTTGGCGATCAGCAGGCGCATCGGTTGCGGTGCTGCTCAGACGGGCCGGTCGCCGGTGATGGTGACGCGAAACATCAGGCGTTCGAACTGCTGGTAGTCGTCGATCGCGTAGTGCTGCACCGCACGATTGTCCCAGACCGCGACGGTGCCCGGCGCCCAGCGCAGGCGGCAGCTGAACTCGGGCAGGGCGCAGTGGTCGTAGAGAAAGCGCAGCAGCGCATCGCTCTCCATCGTGTTCATGCCGAGGATGCGCTGGGTGAACATCTGATTGACGTAGATGCACTTGCGCCCGGTCTCGGGGTGGGTGCGGATCACCGGATGAATGTTCTCTTCCTTGACGGCAGCCGAGTAGCGGTAGCTGATCGGCGCCTTGCCTTCGTACTTCTCGGAGCCGGTGATCGCCGGGTCGTAAGCATGCGCTGCACTGTGCACCGCCTGTAGGCCCCCGAGCAGCGCCTGCAGCGGCGCAGAGAGTGCGGCGTAGGCTTTATCCATCGATGCGTACAACGTATCGCCGCCGTAAGGCGGAATCGTGACGCCGTACAACACGGTGCCCAGGCTCGGGTGGGCGAAGAAGGAGTTGTCCGAGTGCCAGCCGACGCCGAAGCTGGCCGACGCGCCGGCAGGCTTCGGGACGCGCACGAGTTCGGGGAACTGCTCCATGCCGTTGACGATGGGGTGGATGTCCGCCTTGCCGAAGCGCGATGCGAACGCGATCTGTGCCTCGTGCGAGAGGTCCTGATTGCGAATGGCGATGATGCCGTAGTCCAGGAATGCCTGGCGGATGGCACCGAACGCCTCGTCGGCGAGCGTCGCCGAGAGGTCGACACCATCGATCTCGGCGCCCAGGGCACCGGAAAGCGGGCGGATCACGAGTGTAGAATCGGGCACAAATTCCTCCTTCGAGAGCGTCGCTATAGCATTCGCGGCGCGTCGGTTCACACCGCAATCCGGGACTACGGCAAAGTCGCCCTCCGTCGTGGATCGTGAGGCCAAGCCCTAATGCCGGTCACTCGAGGCTCGCTCTCGGGCGGATTAAGTGCGGGGAGAGGAAATCATACGACCCTGGGACCGCGGGCGTCCCGCCCGCCATCAGCCTAGCCGCCCGTTGAAAAACCTTGGGGTGCCCTTCGACGGGCTCAAGGCGAACGGGGTGCATGGATGCCCTTCGACGGGCTCAGGGCGAACGGGAAATTGCTTTGAAATCGGCGAGAACTTCCGATCGTGCTGAGCCTGGCGAAGAACGTGCTAGCCCTTTTCAACGGGCTGCTAGTCTCCCCCCCCCAAGACCACGGCAAAGTTCGTTCGGGGCCGGACTTTGCCGTGGTCCGGCGCCGCAATCGCTCAGGTGTTTCGCCCGCGTGGGTTTTCTGCCATGAAGGCCGCGCGACGAAACGGGTGGTCGGTACTCGCACGGACCGGAGCAGCGCCGGGGCCGACGGGGCGGGGAGGTCGTTTCGCCGCACATACGAAACCACAGGCGGCGCGGGTCGGACCGCGGAGGAGGAACTCGTGGGCGGGACAGAGAAGTCGCTCGAGCGCGAGGCGATCAACACGATTCGGATGCTCTCAATCGATGCGGTCGAGAAGGCGAATTCCGGACATCCAGGTCTGCCGATGGGGGCCGCGCCGATGGCCTACGTGCTCTGGCAGCGCCACCTGCGCCATAGCCCGGCGGAGCCAGCCTGGCCCGACCGTGATCGGTTCGTTCTGTCTGCCGGCCACGGCTCGATCCTGTTGTACAGCCTGCTGCACCTGACCGGTCACGCGATCTCGATCGACGACCTGCGCAAGTTCCGCCAGTGGAACAGCCATACGCCCGGGCATCCCGAGTTCTCCGTCCGCGAAGGCATCGAGGCCACGACCGGACCGCTTGGACAGGGCTTCGCCAATGCCGTCGGCATGGCGATCGCCGAGCGCCGCCTGGCGGCACGTTTCAACCGACCGGGGCACGCGATCGTCGACCACCATACCTTTGCCCTGTGCTCCGACGGCGACCTGATGGAGGGAGTGGCGTCCGAAGCGGCTTCGCTGGCCGGGCACCTCAGCTTGGGCAAGCTGACCGTGCTCTACGATTCCAACAACGTTTCTCTCGACGGGCCGACCGCGATCATCTTCACGGAGGACGTCGCGCTGCGCTTTCAGGCGTACGGCTGGCACGTCCAGCACGTAGCCGACGGCGACGAGGATCTCGAAGCTGTCGACGCGGCGCTGCAGGCGGCGCGCGCAGAAGGTAGCCGTCCTTCGTTGATCATCGTCGAGACGACGATCGGCTTCGGGGCGCCGGTCAAGGCGGGGACGTCCGCGGCTCACGGCGCACCGCTCGGCAGCGCCGAGATCGCCGGCACCAAGCGAGCGTATGGGTGGGAGGCCGAGCAGCCGTTCACTGTGCCTGTCAACGTCGCCCGCCACTTCGCCGAGGCAGGAGAGCGCAGCAACCGTGCTGCGGCGGATTGGCGCGCGCGCTTCTCGGCGTATGCCGCTGCGCACCCGGACCTGGCGAGCGAGTGGGAGCGCGCGCGCGATCGTGTGCTGCCGGATCAATGGGATGCGGGCGTCGCGCGCATCGACTTCGGCTCGGCGTGCGAAACGCGCACCGCTGCAGGCAAGGTTCTCAACGTGCTCGCCGGACATGTGCCCGACCTCTTCGGCCTCGACGCCGACCTTTCCTCGTCGACCAAGGCCTACATCTCCGGCGCCGGCGACTTCGACGGCCGCACCGGCGAGGGCCGCAATCTCCGCTGCGGCGTGCGCGAGCACGCGATGGGCGCGATCGCCAACGGGATCGCCTTCCACGGCGGCTTGCGTCCATTCACTTCGACCTTCTTCGTTTTCTCCGACTACATGCGTCCGTCCGTGCGGATCGCGGCGATGAACCGCTTGCCGGTGATCTTCGTCTGGACGCACGACTCGGTTGCGGTCGGCGAAGATGGTCCGACGCACCAGCCGGTCGAGCAACTCGCGTCGCTGCGTGCACTGCCGAATCTGCTCGTGGTGCGCCCGGCCGACGCGCACGAGACCGTCGCGGCTTGGCGCTTGGCGCTGACGCTTCCGGATGGACCGGTGGCGTTGGTGCTGACCCGGCAGCAGGTGCCGGTTCTCGCCGAAGCAGCCGCGGGCGCCCCGGAAGGGGTGGGCCGCGGCGGCTACGTCCTCGCCGAGGCCGATGGGGCGGATGCCCGGGCGATCCTCATCGCTACCGGCTCGGAGGTCGCCGTCGCCCTCGACGCACGGCAACGACTGCAGTCCGACGGCGTCCCGACCCGAGTCGTCTCGATGCCGTGTTGGGAGCTTTTCGACGCTCAGCCCCGCGAGTACCGCGAATCCGTGCTCACGCCCGAGGTAGGGGCGCGGGTATCGATCGAAGCGGGCTCGACTTTCGGTTGGCGCCAGTACGTCGGGGCGGCGGGGGTCAGCATCGGACTCGACCGCTTCGGCGCCTCGGCGCCGGGGCCGACGAACCTCGAGAACTTCGGCTTTACCGGCGCGAATGTCGCCCGCGTCGCCGGGGCGCTCGTCAGCGTCGTCGACAGCGACTCCTGACCTTTGGGCGCCTCACCGCCCTGCTAGGAGCCCGTTGAAAAACTGCCTGACACTTCGAGACGCCCCTCCGGGGCTCCTCAGCGCGAACGGAGTCGCTCGGTTTTCCGTTCGCGCTGAGGAATCGCTCGGTTTTCCGTTCGGCCTGAGGAGGCGCGTAGCGCCGTCTCGAAGGCCAGGGAACTTTTTCAACGGCCGGCTAGCCCTGGTCCCCGGCTCCGGCGCCAACTGCCGGATGCCGGGGTGGGCTGAATCGCAGTCGGGATGGTGCTAGGCTGGCACGCATGGCCGAGCGAAACGACGAACTCTCGGGCGCGAATCCCGACGGTGATGTCGGCGTCGTCACCGAGAGGCAGACCAAGCGCAAGCTGAAGCAGCCGCGCATGTACAAGGTACTGCTGCACAACGACGACTACACGACGATGGAGTTCGTCGTCTTCGTGCTGCAATCGATCTTCCACCGTTCCGAGGGCGAAGCGGTGCAGGTCATGCTGCATGTCCACCGCAACGGCATGGGCGTCGCGGGTGTCTACACCCCCGAGGTCGCCGAGACGCGCGTGGCGCAGGTCCACGAATTGGCCAAACGACATGAGTACCCGCTGCGCGCCAGTGCGGAGGAGGCTTGAAGATGAGAATCAGTCACGAACTCGAGATCAGTCTGAGTTTGGCGGTCACCGAGGCGCGCCAGCGCCGCCACGAATTCCTGTGCATCGAGCACCTGCTCTACGCACTGCTCTACGATGACCGTGTCGCCGAAGTGTTGCGGGCGTGCGGCGGCGATATCGAGGAACTCAAGTCGGGCCTCGAGCAGATTTTCGATGAACGGATGGAGTCTCTACCCGAGGGCAGCGACCTGGCGCCGCAACACACCATCGGCTTTCAGCGCGTGATCCAGCGCGCCGCCGCGCACGTCCAGTCGGCCGGCAAGGACGAGATCCTCGGCGAGAACGTCCTCGCGGCGATCTTCCGTGAACCCGATTCGCATGGGGTCCACCTCCTCGAACAGCAGAACATCACCCGCTTCGATGTCGTCAGCTTCATTTCGCACGGGATTTCCAAGATCGGCGACGATGCAGCGCTGACCGGGGCCACCCGCGAGCGCGAGGGCGCCGACGAAGACGAGCCGCGCCAGCAGCGCGATCCGCTCGCCGCTTACACGACGGAACTGGTCGCAAAAGCCGCCGCGGGCAAGATCGATCCGATCATTGGCCGCGCGGCAGAGATCGAACGGACCGCTCGCGTGCTCTGCCGACGCCGCAAGAACAATCCGATCTTCGTCGGCGACCCCGGCGTCGGCAAGACGGCGCTCGCGGAGGGATTGGCGCTGCGCATTCACGAGGGCGCCGTGCCGAATGCGCTGCTCAACGCCGAGGTCTACGCCCTCGACATGGGCTCGCTACTGGCGGGCACCCGCTTCCGTGGCGATTTCGAGCAACGGCTGAAGGCGGTGATTGCCGCACTGCAGGCGAAGCCGAACTCGATTCTCTTCATCGACGAAATCCACACCGTGGTCGGCGCCGGCTCGGCGAGCGGCAGCACGCTCGACGCCTCCAACATTCTCAAGCCCGCGCTCGCCTCGGGTGAACTGCGTTGCATCGGGGCGACGACCTACAACGATTACAAGAACTCCTTCGAACGCGACCGCGCGCTGGCGCGCCGCTTCCAGAAGATCGAAGTGCGCGAGCCCACGGTCGACGAATCGGTGGCGATCCTGCACGGCCTCAAGGACCGCTACGAGCAGCACCACGGCGTGACGTTCACCCGCAACGCCATCCGCAGCGCCGCCGAGCTGTCCTCGCGCTACATCAATGACCGCTTCCTGCCGGACAAGGCGATCGACGTCATCGACGAAGCCGGCGCGGCCGTTCAGATGATGCCCGAGGCGCAGCGTCGCAAGACCGTTCGCACCAAGGACATCGAACAAATCGTCGCGACGATGGCGAAGGTCCCGCCGCGTTCGGTTTCGGTCTCGGATCGCGAGCGCCTGGAAACCCTCGAGCGCGACCTGAAGCTGACGGTCTTCGGCCAGGACGAGGCGATCGGCTCGCTCGCGTCGGCGATCAAGCTGTCGCGCGCCGGTTTGGGCCATCCCGAAAAGCCCGTCGGCTCATTCCTCTTCGCCGGACCGACCGGAGTCGGCAAGACCGAGGTCGCTCGGCAACTCTCTTCGGCTCTCGGGGTCGAGTTCCTCCGCTTCGACATGAGCGAGTACATGGAGGCGCACACCGTGTCACGTCTGATCGGCGCGCCGCCGGGATACGTCGGCTTCGATCAGGGTGGGTTGCTCACCGACGCGATCCGCAAGACGCCGCACGCGGTCCTGCTGCTCGACGAGATCGAGAAGGCGCACCCGAACCTGTTCAACATCCTGTTGCAGGTGATGGACCACGCGACGCTGACGGACAACAACGGCCGCAAGGCGGACTTCCGCAGCGTGATTCTGATCATGACGACGAATGCCGGCGCGCAGGAGATGGCGGCGGCGGCAATCGGTTTCGGCGGCCGGACGAACGATGCGCAGGGCGCCAAGGCGCTCGAGCGTCTCTTCGTCCCGGAGTTCCGCAATCGACTCGATGGGATCATCACCTTCGGCAAGCTCTCGCCCGAGGTGATCGAGAAGGTCGTCGATAAGTTCATCCTCGAACTCGACGCCCAGCTCAACGAGAAGAAGGTCTTCATCTCCATCTCGCCGGCGGCACGCCGCTATCTGGCGGAGAAGGGCTACGACGCGGCCTTCGGCGCGCGGCCGATGGCGCGTTTGATTCAGACCGAGATCAAGCGTGTGCTCGCCGACGAGATCCTTTTCGGCAAGTTGCGCGAAGGTGGCAGGGTGGAGATCGATTCGGCCGGCAAAGGGCTCGAGTTCCGCTATGCGCCGCTCGGACCTCGCATGAGTGGTACTGTCCCGGAGGCGCTCACGACGGACGGCGAATGAGCGGGCTGCGTTCGGCGAGCCACTCGATCTCGTCGTGTACGGCGCCGCGCTCGCGGCCCAGGTAGGAGCCGACGGCGGCGGCGAGCCGGGGGTCGGAGACGTAGTGCGCGCTTGCAGTGGCTTGCGCGTCGAATCCGCGCAGATACTTGAATTCGCCGCCGGCACCGGGCTCGAAGCGGCGGATACCGTTCTCCAGGCAGTATTCGATCGAGGCGTAGTAGCAAACGTTGAAATGGAGGAAGCGCACGTCCTCGAAGCTGCCCCAGTAGCGACCGTAGAGCGTATCGCCCTTGTGGACCGTGAAGGTCCCGGCGAGGATCTCGCCGTCGCGGCGGGCGACGAAAAAGCGCAGGCGGTGTTTCCAGCGTTGCCGCAATAGGTCGAATAAGGGCTCGTTGAGGTACTGTCGGCCCCAATAGAGCTTGTCGATCGTCGCCTTGTACAGGCGAAACATCGGCGCGAAGAGTTCGTCCGGTATGTCTTGCCCGGCGTGGACGCGAATCTCGACGCCCTGCTCGGCGAGCTCGCGGCGCTCGCGTTTGATCTGCACCCGGCGTTTGCTGCGAAACGACTGCAGATAGTCGTCGAACGACGTCCAACCCTGATCGACCCACATGAACTGAAAGCCGGCCCGGTGCTCGAATCCCGCGGCGGCGAGCGGCTCGATCTCGCCGGGAAGGCAGAAATTGACGTGTACGGAGGAGAGCCGATTGCGGTCGCAAAGTTCGCGAAGCGCCTGTGCCATCGTCCGTGCCAAAGTGGTTTCGTCGTGACCGGCGCGGACGAGAAACCGGCGCCCGGTTGCCGGCGTGAACGGGACCCCGACGACGAGTTTCGGATAGTACTCGATGCCCGCGCGCTGTGCGGCCTCGGCCCAGCCCTGGTCGAAGACGAACTCGCCGAGACTATGGGACTTGACGTAGAGCGGGCAGGCGGCGACGAGATCGTTGCCGTCCCAGAGGGTGAGATGTTTGGGCGACCAGCCGGTTTGCGGTGATGCGCAGCCGGATTCCTCCAGTGATGCGAGCCATTCCCATTCCAGGAACGGCGATGCACCACCGACGAGTTCGTTCCAGGTAGCAGCCGGAATATCGGCGAGGCGGTCGAGGAGTCGGATCTGCATGCGCACGTCAGTCGAGTTGCGGCGAGGGCCGAAGCCCCCGCCGCACTCTAGCGCGGGTCGACCGCTACAGAAGTGAGCGCTCGAAGGGGAACGATGATCACTCGGCGGGCTGCGGCGCCGCAGGCGCCGCAGGTGCTGCGGGTGCCGCTGGCGCCGCCGGCGCTTCGGGAGCCTCGATCTCGAGCAGCTCGACGTCGAAGACGAGGGTTGCGCCCGGATTGATCTTCGGAGGCGAACCGCGGTCGCCGTAGGCGATGTCCGAGGGGCAGATCAGCTTGCTCTTGCCGCCGACCTTCATCTTCTGCACGCCCTCGGTCCAGCACTTGATCACGCCATTGAGGCGGAACGACGCCGGCTGCTTGCGCTCGACGGAGCTGTCGAAGACGGTGCCGTCGATGAGCGTGCCGTGGTAGTGCACCTTGACCTTGTCGGTGGCTGCGGGGCTCGCGCCGTCGCCGGCCTTGACCTCCTGGTAGATCAGTCCCGACTCTGTCTTGACGGCGCCCTTTTCCTGCACGGCCTTCTCGAGGAAGGCGGCCGATGCCTTTTGTTCGGCGTCGGCGACTTCCTTGGCGCGCGCCTGGGCGAGTTCCTGGAACTTGACGCGGAACGTACTGAGGTCGACATCCTTGGCCTTGCCGAGAAGTCCGTCACGCAGTCCGTTGGCCACGTGTTCGACCTCCTCCGGCTTGAGGCGGAGGCTCTGGATGCTCTGGGTCAGCGCGACCCCGAGCGCGTACATCGTTTCCTCGTCGGCGGGGCCTGAAGCCGCACCTTCGTCGGCGGCGAGCGCGGGCGACGCGAACATCAGCAGGATCGCAGCGAGTGCGATGGATTTTGTGTGCACGGTATCTCCTTTCGCGATTGGGAAGCAGTTCGAGCGCTTCGAGTTACTAGTAGCCGCAGGAATTCGCCGAGGCAAATGCCGCGGCGTCCGCTTCAATCGAAATAGGCGTGCAAGCCCTTCTTGGTGCAGATCGGCTGCAAGCGCCGCAGCGCGCGCACCTCGATCTGGCGGACGCGTTCGCGGCTGACGCCGAGGCGCTCGCCAATCTCCTCGAGCGTCAGGGTGCTTCGTGCGGAGGTGCCGAAGCGCCAACGCAACACTTCCGCCTCGCGCTGCGGGAGCTCCCCGAGCGCACGCTCCAGCATCGCGATGAGGTCTTTCGCGGCAGCGTTGCTCTCGGGGCTGCGAAGCTCGCTGGCGATCGTCTCCTCCAGGGGGCGGTCGTCCTCGCCTCCGACCGGGGCGGTCAACGACAGGTAATGGAAATTCTGACTGACTGCTTCGATGCGCTCCTCGTCGATGCCACTGGCCTTGGCCAGGTGTTCGCGTTCGAAGCGCAAGCCCTTCGCTTCGAGTCGCTGCGCCTCGCGGCTGAGCACGCGCCGCATTTGCTGCCAATGCATGGGGGTGCGAATCAATGACGAGCTCTGATCGCCGGCGCGGCCGATCTGCTGCCAAATCCACCATACGGCGTAGGTGCCGAAGCGGACATCGCGCACCGGGTCGTACTTCTCGACCGCGCGGATCAACCCGAGCGTGCCTTCTTGCACCAGGTCCAAGTATTGGACCCCGGCGCGGCGGTAGCGCCGCGCCAGCGACAGAACGAGGCGGAGGTTGGCTTCGATCATCAGATCGCGGGCGACCCGATACTTGGCCAACGCCGCTTCGATCTCGGTGACGAACTTCAGCAACGCGGCGCTGGACTTGAAGCCGATGGCCGCATGGGCGCTGCGTCCGCGCCCGCATGCGCTGCGGGCCTTTGCGACGATGAGCAGCGTCTCCCTCTCGCGAAAGTCTTCGATCGGGCTGGTCACCCCGCGCTCTTCGGTGGGAAGTGCGGTGTCGACGAGCCGTTCGGCGGAGGCCAACAACGACTGGATATGTTTACGTGCTGCGACCAACCGTGCTCCGAGCTCCAACTCTTCGTCGCGGCTCAGCAGCGCTCGAGCTTTGACGCCGACGAAATAGGTCGCCGTGGGGCCACTGTTCGTCGCTTCGGTGTCCGGCTCGAGCCAATCGGCCCCGCCGCCGGAGCGTGCGTGGCGCTGGGCCTGCGTTCGCTCGGCGCGAGATTCGCCGCTGCTCTTGGTGCGGCGAGCGCGACGTGAGGACCTGTGGAACTCGTTCATGAGAGAGGACCGTACCGAGCGCCTTCCTCGAGCGGTTGGGTCAGAGCGGTTCGTCGTGCTGCTCGCTGCCGAGCGGGCGAAAGACCGCGATCCGCAGCTGTTCGTCGGTGTAGCTCGCGGGCCCGCCCAAGATCGACGATCGACGCGACGAACTTCGTCTGCCGGTCGATCAACCTCGGCATGTCGACATTCTCGAAATACGGACCGATGACGTTGGAATCGATGACGTGGTCGTAGTTTCGCATGACGATCTTGCTCACGGTTGCGAATCCGCCGTGCCGCTCGAAGAAGCTTCTCGCCATCGCCCGGCTCCTGGTCGGTCAACTCGTCGCACGAACAGTACCGGCAGCGCCCGGGAACCACAACCGCGAATCGCAGCCGCACCCGACGCTCTTGTGGCTACCGCACCACGCGTCTATTCTCCCGCACGATGAGAGCCCTAGCCGTCGCGACGACTTTGTTG
>Ga0163144_10028173_pt1 | contig 10848 bp, 9 predicted proteins | sample OliLak19BULKMAT1_FD_123175 | JGI IMG/M metagenome (GOLD analysis project Ga0163144, IMG submission 123175) | Freshwater microbial mat bacterial communities from Lake Vanda, McMurdo Dry Valleys, Antarctica - Oligotrophic Lake LV.19.BULKMAT1 | ecosystem: Environmental > Aquatic > Freshwater > Lake... | reverse complement strand
GGCGTCCTGGGACTCGGCTTCATCGCGGCCGGACCATGGGACTTCATTGGTCACGTTGAAGTGCCGGAAAGCAAAATCGACGGCATGGTGGCCCGCAATCTCGACCGCGACGATATGGCCACTGGTGCTCTCAATACTTTCTGCAGCGTGACCATTCAATGCGCGCGGTGTCACAATCACAAGTTTGATCCGTTTACGCAGGAACATTACTACAGCCTGCAGTCTGTCTTCGCGGCCGTGGACCGTGCCGAACGAGCTTACGATTCAGATCCCTCAATCGAAGAGCGAAGGCGGGAACTCGTCGCCTCGAAGATGAGCCTGCAGTCGCAGTTAGCCGACCTGGATTCAGCAATCCGCACCGAAGGAGGAACACGGCTGACTCAACTCGACAACCGAATCAGCGAATTGCGACCACTGGCGGAACCCCTGGCGAAGCGACCGGAATATGGCTACCACAGCCACATCGCCGCGTCGGCCGATACTGAAAAATGGATTGAAATCGATCTGGGTCGCGATGCGGAAGTTGAATCCGTCGTACTGCATCCGTGTCATGATGAATTCGCAGGCATCGGCGCAGGTTTCGGATTTCCTGTAAGGTTTCGGATCGACGTGACCACGGACAAACTGAGAACTGAGGAGGCGGTTCCGGAAGTCGCGTTCGACAGCACAACAATGGACTCTCCGAACCCTGGACTGGCAGCTGTGACAATTCCGGTTCAGCGACTGTCGCGTTTCGTTCGCGTGACTGCGACGAAACTGGCCGAGCGGCAGAACGACTTCAACTTTGCCCTCGCCGAATTGGAGGTCCTGCTCGCAGACGGCAACAATGCCGCTGCGAATGCAGCCGTCACGGGGCTGGATTCCATCGAAGCGGGCGACCGCTGGAGGCAGTCCAATCTGACCGACGGCATCTGGCCGGCACCCTCGGATTCAGCCGCTGCGACCGAGCTCGCCGAGTCTGTGAAACAACGCAGCGAACTTCTGGCTTTGCTCGAAACAACCGAGCGGATCGCCCTGCGGACTTCCCTCGCAGAACAGCGAGCGACAACCGACAGGGAATTGGCCTCGCTGCCTCAGGGCCGAATGGTCTACGCCGCCGCCACACACTTTGAGACGCAGGGCAGCTTCATCGCGACTCACGGCAAGCCGCGAAGCGTGCGAGTCCTGCATCGTGGCAATGAAACGCAGCCTCGCGATGACGTTCGTCCGGGCGCGATTCCGCTGGCGTCCCGCGATGTCTGGCAGTTTGAACTGTCGCCCGGGCATTCCGAAGCCGACCGCCGCGCGGCACTGGCGCGCTGGGTGACTCGAACGGATCACCCGCTCACCTGGCGGTCGATCGTGAATCGAGTCTGGCAGTACCATTTTGGCCGTGCGATTGTCGATTCTCCGAATGACTTCGGCCGCATGGGACAGCTGCCCAGTCATCCCGAGTTGCTCGACTGGCTCGCCTGCGAGTTCCGAGACAACGGACAATCGTTCAGGCACCTGCATCGGCTGATTGTCACCAGCACGACTTATCAGCAGGCCTCAGCTGACCAACCGGACAGCTCAGCCATCGATGCCGACAACCAGTTTCTCTGGCGCATGAACCGTCGCCGGCTTGCCGCGGAAGAAATCCGCGATGCGATTCTGTCCGTCAGCGGAAAACTGAATCCCGAAATGGGCGGCCCGGGATTTTATTTGTTCGCGCTGGAGAAACCTGAACATTCGCCGCATTACGAATACGGCAAATTCGATCCGGAGGATGAGCGGTCTCACCGCCGCAGCGTGTACCGGTTCATCGTACGCTCTCAGCCGGACCCCTTCATGACGACACTGGACTGTGCCGATTCATCACAGAGCACGCCTCGGCGGCACGAGACTCTGACGGCACTCCAGGCCTTGTCGCTGCTGAACAATCCGTTCAATCTCAGCATGTCCCGCCACTTCGCGACTCGACTCGAAACAGGTATCGCCGATCCGGACGCACGCATCGCACGAGCCTTCCGACTGTTGACAGGCCGGGCACCGACAACGGACGAACACGCTCAAATGCGGGCCTATTCCGATCGGCATGGCCTTCCCGCATTGTGTCGGCTACTGTTCAACCTGAGCGAATTCATGTTTGTGGAGTAGGCACGGATGTCATCACTTCAGATTCGACAGCGGCTGGAATACGTGATCTTCCGCACATTGCTGTTTGTCGTCAATTGCCTGCCTGTCCGCGCGACGGTGGCGCTGGCGGACGGACTGGCGTGGGTGATGCACAACGTTGTTCCGAAGAAGGCCAACCGCTACGGCGTGGCGCGTGAAAATCTGCAGATCGCGTTTGGCGAGTCACTCTCGGATGAGCAGTCCGACCGGATCATTCACGGCATGTGGCGGCATTTGTTTCGGATGGTGTTCGAAATGGTACAGTTGCCGCGCCGCTTTCGTCTGACGAATTGTGCCGACGCGCTGCAGTTTGAGCGCCGGGAAGACTGCGTCAAAGCGCTGTGCTCCGGACGACCGGTACTGTTTCTGGGAGGTCACTTCGGTAATTGGGAGATCAGCGTCAACACGTTCGGTCATTTTGGATTCCCGATGAGCGTTGTCGCCCGGCATCTTGACAATCCGTATCTGCATCGGTGGTTCAAACACTTCCGCGAGTCGACAGGGAACTCGATGATTGCCAAACACGGAGCGGGTGCCGAGCTTGCCGAAATCATGGAACAGAGAGGTATGGCGTCGCTGCTGTGCGATCAGGATGCCGGCAAGAGCGGCGTCTTCGTCGATTTCTTCGGGCGGCGAGCGTCGACCTTCAAATCGATTGCACTGCTGGCGTTGCAGTACAACGCGTTGATCGTTGTTGGTGGTGCCTTTCGATTACCGGACGCAGCGCCTTCTGGTGCTCGCTGGGTTCGTTTCAATCTGGCGACACAGGACGTTATCGATGCCGCCGCCTTTCAGGGGGCAAATGGCATGACGGAGCTGACTCAGAGATTCACGTCGTCGCTGGAGGCCCTGATCCGCAAAGCTCCGGAGCAGTATTTCTGGGTTCATCGCCGCTGGAAAACTCCTCCGGACGCTCGCCGGAGACACCGTGAAGCGGCCGCCGCATGAGTCACGTCCCACCGCCGTCCGATTTGTTTCCGCTGCAGCTGTCGGACTTTGAATACTACATGCTGTCGGACGACCGCCCGACACATCCGATGGTCTTCGTAGTGACCGTACAGGTGAGCGGCTCATTGCTTGAGCAGCCACTGCGCGAGTCGCTGCGCGAATTGCTGACCAGTCAGCCGCTGCTGGATTGCTGCGTTAAGAAACTGCGGGGCAAAGGATGGTGCTGGGTTCGACAGACTGAGTCGGCTGAGCTGCTCGACTGGCATTCGACGGACCATGCGTCCGTAGCTGCCTTTGTGCCCGAGGTTCGAATCATCAGCCTGCAGCGCAATCGGGGTATCCGCGTGGATGTCCGTGCGGCAACAGACTGTGCCACGGTCACTCTGTTTCTGCATCACGCCTGCTGCGACGGCATCGGCGCACTGCAGCTGATCGGGGAACTCTTCGCTCGCTATGGTCAAAAAACCGCCGGGCCGGATTCGAAACAGCCTGAGTTCGGACTGCCGGACTCCAACGCTCTTCTACAGCGAGAGAATTACGCTGCCGGTGAATCCGGGACCCAACGTCAGCGGAAGTCGCTGCGGCGATCCATCGGTAAGATCGCTCGGCTTCTGTTGCGCAAGCCGGTGCTGCTTGCGGGATCCGCGAAGATTCCGGTCGCCGGCAGTGGACAGATACCTCGCGCGATTCAGAGCCATCTGCTGTCGCGGAGTCTGAATCGATCTCTGCGGGCAGTGGCCGCACAGCGGAAAGTGTCGATCAATGACCTGTTTGTTCGTGAAATGCTGCTGCACATTCGCGACTGGAATCGCCAGGCTCAGCAACCGTTCGGTCGCAGGTGGATTCGACTGGCGATACCGCTCAGCATGAGAACCAGCCGACACGACAGAGTTCCGGCCTGCAACATTGTCAGCTACGCTCTGGTGACACGCCGCGAACGGGACTGTGACGATCCTGAGACTCTGCTGCAGTCGATTCATCAGCAGACCAGCGATGTCCTCTTCAACCGCGAGGGGATTGTTTGCCTGAAGTTGTTTCGAGTGTTGAGAAGACTTCCTGGTGCGATGCGAGGGTTTCTAAGCCTGAAGTCCTGCCTGAGCACTTTGGTGCTGGCGAATATCGGTGACGTTCGCCGGCGCTTCAGCGGCCGATTTCCGCTGCGGAAAGGCAAATGGGTTGCCGGAAACGTCGTGATCGAACAATTGCACGGTGTCGCACCGGTTCGCCCCAACACCCGCGCCGCGATGTCGATCGGCGAATATGCGGGCGAATTGACAGTCAGCCTTCGAACGGACTCGCTGGCGATGAACACTGCAGATTCTGCACGATTCCTCGCAGTGTACCTCGATCGCCTGCGGTTACTGGCGGCAACGGCGCCTGTGTCGACCGCGGTCGAGCCGGAAGAACTCTTCTGACGGCTGCCGATTTTCTCAAATTCACTCAAAGCGACGCTTCGGCATGGCAGGTCTCGCTGAAACTTCCGCGACTCGGGGGATTCATGCGGCCTGACTTGGCGGATTCTCAGGAAACGCTGGCATTTTCGGGCGGTTTGTGGCAAAACACAGCATCAAGAAAATCCAGCGCTCGGTGTGGCCCGAGCGATTCACCGTTTGACCGTGAAAATCGGGCGAGCGGTTCAGTGCCCGTTCCGGCTCGCGATGCGGGTTTGTTGTGTCACTGTTTGATCGATTTGTTCCTACCGGAGGTAATCATTAAACGAACTCGCCCGACTGCCGCTCCCGTGAGCAACCTTCCGCGCATGAATGAGCGGATTCGATTTTCCCCCATTCGAGTAGTGAGTGCGACCGGAGAGATGCTCGGCGAAATGGAAACCGCCGCGGCGCTGAAGATAGCGATGGATGAAGGTTTGGATCTGGTTGAGGTTAGTCCGGAAGCCCGGCCTCCCGTTTGCCGAATCATGAATTACGGCAAAGTGATCTATGAACGCCAAAAGAAATCGAGTGGCCCGAAACAACACAAGACTCAGTTGAAACAGCTTCGACTGCGAGCCAAGACCGGATCGCACGACATTGATGTCAAGGTCCGCCAGGCGCGGGATTTTCTGTCACGACGTGACAAAGTGAAGATCAACGTCATGTTCAAGGGCCGAGAAAACGCGCACCATGAACGCGGCATGGAAATGCTCCAGGAAATCGTGAAGGCGCTGGTTGACGTCGCCGCAGTCGAACAGGCACCCAGAATGGAAAGCGGAAAGATGATGTCCGTGCTGCTGACGCCGCTGAAGCACTGATCAGGAATACCGGAACTCATGAACCGAATCGTGACGCTGGCAGTGGCGGTCGCTGTGTTGATCGGATGCGAGGATGTTCCGCACTCCGTCGACTCGTCGGTCATCGTGAACGCGCCGGCCGCAACGGACGCTCCAGCTGTACCGACCACTGCTGAAGGCATGTCTTCCGAAATCACTGCTGGATTAAAGGACAACGCCGTGCCCACAGAACCTGCTCCGACGGAATACAACGTTCTGACAGATTTCGAAGCCCAGGTGATCCTGGAGAAAGGCACAGAGCGCGCCTTCGTCGGTGAGTACACGGACGTCAAAGATCCGGGGACTTACATCTGTCGGCAGTGCAATGCTCCGTTGTACAAGTCCGATCACAAGTTCAGCAGCGACTGCGGCTGGCCAAGCTTCGATGATGAGATTGAAGGTGCCGTCAGGCAGAGTCCGGATGAATTTGATGTATTCGGCACCCGCACTGAAATCACGTGTAAAAACTGCGGCGGTCACCTGGGCCATGTCTTTGTCGGCGAACGATACACCTCAAAGAACACACGGCACTGCGTGAATTCCGTGTCAATGAAGTTCATCAGGCAGGGCGAACAGCTGCCGCCTGTCATCCGGAAGAAATCCGGTGACTGACGCTCGCCGTGAAGCATTGGATTCACTGACTGTCCAAACAACGCAGCTGGATCTCCGGGCAGATTTTTCCCAGGCGTTCAACAAGTCCCTGCTCCCCTTGCCAGGGGGAGAAAGTGGCCGATCCCGGCGCACCGGGAGATGAGGGGGTTGTTTGCTGGTTCTGATGCATCGCGTCGAACTCCCTGCGATGCTCCGCCCTGGTCATTGAACGTTATCCGATGATCTCTCTTCGGTGATTCACGTAATCCCAGACCACAAAGCGATCCAGATCCTTGCCTGCTGTGAAGAAGACTCGACCGCCGGTGCTTTCCGCCAGTCGGTGAGCGAACTGGACGTCTTCATGAGACTGTGACCAGCTGGGCAGCAGGAAGATGTTGATCGTGATGCCGTCTCGCTTGCACAGCATTCCTTCTCGCCTGGTCGCTTCTTCGGTCTGAGGATCGGGCGGGTACAGCATGTACAGCAGGCTGCCTTCGAAGTGAGCCGTCGGCAGGCCGTCCGTGATCAGGATCACCTGACGATTCGGCGTGTCCTGCACCGAAAGGAACTGACGAGCCAGCTGCATCCCGTGCTGGATGTTGGTGAAGTGCGGCGGGATGTGCATTTCGGTCACATCTTTGCGGCTCATGTCGGCTCGCAGCCGCACGACCGGGCTGGTAATCGTCGGGATCTTCGGCAGCAGCGTGATCAGGTCGCCAGGCGGAACAACCTTTGCAAACGTATGCAGTTCGACGAACCGCAGAAAGTCTCCGGGATACTCGGATGTGATCAGTCCATTCAGTGCCAGAGCCATCCGTTTGACGTTGATGTACTGTCCGTCGTAGCGCATCGAGCCGCTCATGTCCATCAATACGACAGTCGCGCATTTCGGGTTATTGCGGGAACGATGGATCTCGATGTCACTCTGATGCAGTCGCAGCGGGCGCGTGTTCCCCTGCCGCAGCATGGCGTTGATCAGCGTTGACGGGATATCCATCTGTGCGACCGAGTCACCGAATTCGTAAGGCTTCGTCCGCTGCATTTCGACGACGCCTTCGCCATCGATCGGCCCTTGATGCCGGCCGGAGCGTGAGGCTTGCAGGTTGCTGAAGATCGTCTGCAGCAGTCGGCCCTGAAACAGCTTGAACGCTTTCGGTGAGAGCTGAATCTGGCCTTTCTGATTCGACAGACCCTGCCCTTCCATGATGTCTTTCAGGTACTGCTGAATCTGCTCCTGAAATTTGTTGATGTTGTCGATCGCCTGCTGATCCGCGAACTCGCTCAGGTCTTCCAGGTCGATAATGGCCAGCTGAGCATTTTCTTTCGCGTTTTCCAGCTGCTTCAGGAGGTCATCAATCTTCTTCAGTTCTTCGAGCGTTTCGATGGCTTCCGGAATCGTCAGCGACTCCCGTCCGGCGAATTCGTACTTCGACGCCAGATGATCGACCTGATACTTGTTGCCGAGTGACTCCATGAGACTCACCAGCCGTCCAGCAAAGTCCGGATCCGTGCGTTCGGCTCGATACCACAGATTCTCCAGCGCATAGATCTGTTCTTCTTTCACGGACTGCCAGAACGATTTCGCATACTTCGCTGGTGGGCGTGTCTGCTTCGCGTCGTCAGCAAACTGCCGCTGAGCTTTCTTGCGGACAGAATCTGTTTCGTAGGTGTTCAGGATCTTTTCCTTCCGTTCTTTCAGCATTTTGATCAGAGCATCAAGACTCGGTCCAAGCCCGGCGAACTGACCGGGGTCGAGCCGGATGGCTTTCGCGAGTTCTTCCTCCGTGAACTCCCGCATGGAACCCCATTCGAGCATATGCTCCATCGCCGGTGACACCAAATCCGGCTGCGGCGAAGAAGGCGACGGAAACGACTTCGGATCGTACTGCTGATAGGTATGAATGACGCCGCCGCGATGCCGCGGTGAATGTTCGGAGGATTCGTTCATAATTGCGTGTCGTTCGTCAGTGAAAGGATTGCCCAGGACGTCAGCGGCACGGCGCTAGCCGCCGGTGTCGGAGTCCGAGAGCGCAGCAAGACACCGAGGGAGCGCCCTGTCGCTCAGGGAGTTCGAATGAATGGTGTGACTGCGATTGTAGGCAGTGTCGGCTTCATGTCCGCTGATTTGCTCGGTACGATGCCTGAAATCGCACGGATTCCAGGTCATCGAAAAATGAAGTCACTGCTGATGCCGGCAATGTATCGCAGGTATCTCACAGTTGCCCAATTGCCTGCACTGCCTGGTACCGCCTGGTTCTTCTTTACGATTCTGTCCGAATAACGAACGGCCTGACAACTCTGAATCCGATGACCGCACCCACTGGCCCTGTGATCTGTTCCTTCGAAAGCCGTCGCGCCGCGGAAATGTGCGCGCTGATTGAACGGATTGGCGGCCAGCCAGTGTCCGCTCCGTCAATGCGTGAGGTTCCGATTGCCGACAATCCCGTTGCGATTCAGTTCATCCACGACGTCATCGCAAACAGGTTTTCGGCTGTCATTCTGCTGACCGGCGTCGGGACGGAGGCTCTGTTCGAGGTCGCGCGGTCGCAGAGTCTGTACGAGCCGCTGCTGGACGCTTTCCACCGAACCACGCTGATCATCCGAGGTCCAAAGCCGGCAGCGGTGCTCGGAAGGCTCGGGCTCAAGTACGCAGTCCGTGCGCCGGAGCCGAATACCTGGCGAGAGCTGCTTTCGGCCATCGACCAGTCGGACCTGCAGCTCAGCGGTCAGACTGTGGCTGTCCAGGAATACGGTCTGCCGAATGTCCGGCTGTATGCAGAACTGGCCGCAAGAGGCGTCATTGTGGAGCCGGTACCCGTCTATCGGTGGGCACTGCCGGAGGATACTCATCCGCTGGAACTGGCACTGCAGCAGATTGCTGCAGGCTGCGTCGACGCAGTGCTGTTCACCAGCGCGAATCAGGTCAGCAGCGTGCTGAGCGTGGCTGAACGGATGAGGGTCGTCGATGGCTTTCGTGCGGCGGTTGCCGGAAGAACGCTGCTGGCTTCGATCGGCCCGACGTGTTCTGAGGCGCTCGTCGACAACGGCCTGCCGGTGCATTTTGAAGCGACTCCGCCGAGGATGGCACCACTCGTGCGAGGAGCCATAGAGGCGTGCAATTCCCGCCGGATGAGCGCGTCTGGCGCGACCGCCGAGAAGCGTGGGCCATAATCGTTCAGAGCAGATGGTCCCAGGCTGCGAAGCTGCGGGCCAAGGTAGACTACTGCAGTGTGATCGGCACGGAGACGACTGCCCCTTCACGGAGAACGTCGATCGTGATTCGGTCACCGGGACGATGGCTCTCAACCTCTGAGAGGAATTCATCCGGCTTCAGAGTTTTCTTCCCGTTGACACCGACAATCACGTCCGCGCGGCTGACGTCGCGGGATTCAAACGTGACGAACCCACGTTTGGTGCGACGAATCTCGGGGCCCTTCAGACCGGCTTTAGCCGCAGCTCCATCAGGAACCATCGTGATAATACGAAGACCTTCTTCGGTACGAGTCACTTCGTCGATGCCGAATTCCGGACGGATGAATCGACCGTGCTGAATCAATTCCGGAACCACGCGAGCCACCAGATTCGACGGGATGGCGAAACCCACGCCGGAGCTTTGGCCGGTCTTGCTGGCGATCGCAGTGTTGATGCCGATGACTTCGCCGTGGGAATTCAGCAGCGGGCCTCCGGAGTTTCCGGGATTGATTGCCGCATCGATCTGAATCACCGATTTAATGGATCTGGCCCGCGTGACAGGCAGCGTTCGGTCGAGGCTGGAGATAATTCCTGTGGTCATCGTGCGTTCGAGTCCGAAGGGATTGCCGATCGCAAAAACCCTCATGCCGACTTTCAGTTCGGAAGAATCGGCAAACCGAACCGGCACCAGAATCTCCGGCGGTGCTTTGATCCGCACGACGGCCATGTCATTGATCGGGTCGGCACCAACCAGTTCGCCATCGAATTCTTCGCCACTGTGCAGCGTCACCAGAATCCGCTGCGCGCTTTCGATGACATGGTTGTTGGTGAGAATGTGGCCTTCCGTATCGAGGATAAACCCAGAGCCGGAATCTTCCGTTGGGTTCTCGCCGAACAGCCCCCGCGCTGCGCCGATGCGAGTCCCGATGTTGGCCACGCTGCGGTCGTTGACTTCGTAGACATAGGCCGCCACGGCCTCGTCAGGTGCCAGTCCCTGCTGGTTGTAGACGCGCGGAGCGGGGATGTTACTGATGGCTTCAATGGCCGCAGCGGTGGCAGAATCCTGACTGCGAAATGTGTCACTGCGAGATTCCGGATCCGTGCTTCGCGCAGCACCATTCCGCCCCTGCTGCGCGACGGCCGCGGAAAGAGTCGTCGACCCGTTCTGCAGCCAGAGCACCAGGCAGGCCCCGAGCAGGGCTGATCCAAAACACAAAGCAGCGTTCTTCATCGCCGCAACCTCCGTGGGTTCAGTTCCGCGTGTCTCGACTTCCGTGTCAGCCAACGAGTGGCGGCAAGTTATCAGACTCTGCAAGTTTGCGGACACCCCGGATTCCGGGCGGCGATTGTCGTTGTTCGCTCCGCGAACAGAACGCTGCGCACATTTGCCAGCGCCGCCTGGTTCGCGGAGCGAACTGCGACTATTGTCAAGCCCCGACGCGCAGGCATTCTCGCAGCCACCGCACGGACTCTGGCCGCAGTTCCGGAGGCGGCACCGGTCCCGAGTAGTTCACGCGCCTGTCGTAGTTGTTGTCGTCATAGATTTGATGAATCACAGCCTGCAAGTCCAGAAGTACATCCGCGTCGCCGCGGATCAGCGGAACAGGAATCACGGGAAGTGGAGACGTCAGACCTGTCGGCCAGCATTCCACTTCCTGACGACTTTCGGATCGACTCACCGTAATCCGATATTCACTCGCAGGAATTCCAGG
>Ga0163144_10028170_pt1 | contig 10849 bp, 8 predicted proteins | sample OliLak19BULKMAT1_FD_123175 | JGI IMG/M metagenome (GOLD analysis project Ga0163144, IMG submission 123175) | Freshwater microbial mat bacterial communities from Lake Vanda, McMurdo Dry Valleys, Antarctica - Oligotrophic Lake LV.19.BULKMAT1 | ecosystem: Environmental > Aquatic > Freshwater > Lake... | reverse complement strand
CCGTCAACTCATCATCGTTGACGACGGCAGCAACGACGGCACCGCAGATGCGGTCGACTCAGTTGCCCCAGAAGTTCTTGTATTACGCGAAGATGGAAATGCATGGTGGAGCGGCGCCACCAATACTGGAGTCCGCCGTGCCCTAGCTGACGGAACCGACCTGGTCCTAACGATCAACGACGATGCAGTCTTCCCACCCGACTTCCTCGAAAACCTCATCTTAGCCCATCTTGCACACCCAAAAGCAATGATCGGATGCCGCATTATGCGACAGGACGACCCATCTAAGGTCTGGGCGTCAGGCGTTTCGGCGCCGTTCACTCTCCGACGGATATTCGTCCTCCTCGACCACGATCTGCATTGGGGAAATATCCCAACAAAAGGTGCGGTCAGGCCATGCGACACACTGTGCGGAAATGGAACTTTGATTCCAGTCCGCGTCTTCCGCTCCATCGGATTTTTCGACCAATATCGCCTTCCGCAGTACCATGGCGATGGAGATTTCGCCCTCCGTCACCGCCGCAGTGGAGGAGTTAATCTTGTTGCGCTGGATGCAGCAATCGCCAATCACATCACATCTGCACTTCCGCGCTCCAAATGGGACACCCTGTTCTCAAAAAGGTCCCCTCTCTATCTTCCGGCCTTGGTCACTCTGCTGTGGCGGCATGCCCCGCTCTGGAAATCCCCCTTCATCCTCATTGCCCATCTCCTCCCGCCATTGTTCCTTGGGCCCAGGCGAAAATGACAAGTCAAATGGCGAGGGCCTCAAGGACCATGTCCTGGTAGGACCGTGCAAATGCACGCAGCCTTTCGGGGAGCTCCGATTCCGCACGCTTGCGCTCTCGCTGTTCCAATAAGGGATCAAAATCCTCAGACCATGCGTCAATGAGATCAGCGAGCGCCCCTGGATCATCAGCCGGAAAGTACACACACCGATCGGGATCCTGTTCTCGGTGAACAGGGATATCAGAGAGCAGTACCCTCTTTCCAAGACTCTTTGCCTCCTCGACCGTGGAACTCCAACCCTCAAAAGTAGATGGGTTAATGACCGCCAAGGAGCAGCGCATCAGCGCCATAACATCGCCATAGCGAACGGGACCAAGTATTCGCAATTGATCGGAAAAACCTAACGCCGAAACCTCGTCCTGAAATTTACCTCCATATTCTGGATTCCTAGGGTCTTCAAGGCTGCCTGTACAGATTACAGCAGGAACTCTTCGGCCTCGATCTTTTAATATTTGCATCGCCTCAAGGACAATTTGATGATTTTTATGCTTCCAAAGCTGGTTTGGTAGATGGTAGAATCCACGCTGAATGCCTAAGCGAAGCAGGACAGCGTCATCCTTGGAGTCATCCCCATCCACTGCCGCCACGAACCGCAACACTCTTGCCCGAGAACTCGCTCCAGGAAAGAATCCGTCAAGATCTACCCTTGCCGATTCACTGCTAACGATAAGTCGCTCTGCATGACGACAAAGGATCCGATCATACGCCATTCGTCGCTTCCGCTCCACTAAAGGAAAGTTCAGGGGCAGATGAAGGTGTTGGAAATCCGGAATCCATGATAAACTGGGAAATTTTTCGCCACACCCCCAAGGAAATGTATGGGTCATGGCCACCACCCCGCGTTCCCGAAGTGCAGGCACGACCCATCCAGAGACCCACTTGGGGGATTGTCCAGCCAGCAGAAGGCCGCGGCGCAAGCCTCGAAAAATAGCACTGGACGCCTGGTCCAATCCAGCTTCAATGCACGGACTACCTATGAGCGAATCCGGAAGTTCTTTGATGTGGCCCCAAAATACTGGATCGAAACGCCGCCCCGGAAGAAGCGCCAACCCTGCCTGCAGGTTCTTGAAATAATTTACGCCTCCATTCCAGGATCTATCGGGCATTGGCCAGGCAACGAGCATCGTCGACATTCTCAAATAACCGACCTGAACCAAGCCACATAACGCGCCAATCCTTCGTCAATAAAAATTGTTGGAACAAAACCGGTCCCGGATAAAAGCCGTATATCAGCCTGCATCACATCTGGATCACCCCTACGCCCTGATCCATCAAATGAAGGAATCATGGGAGGATCCCAGCAACGACCAAGCACCGCGAGTGCATCCGCAACCCGGGTTCCCTTCCCCGATCCGCCATTAATCACCATTCCATCTGCAGCGGAATCAGTCGCGGCCCAGGCAATGATGCGCGCTGCATCCTCGACATGAATCCAGTCACGAACTTCATCCCCGCTCCCTGAAAAACAGAAATCCCCCCTCGTCAGCCGCGCGCAAGCATCCCAGAAAATCTGTTTACGCAGTCCCTCTCCGTAGACCGAGAACATTCGCACAACCGTCAGCGGAACTGAGAATGCCTGGCGATACGATTCAGCAACAACTTCAGCGGCCTGCTTATGACGCCCATACGGCGACATGGGTGCTAATGGAAAAGATTCAAGCATGGGACCCCCACCCGAGCGACCATAAACCGCCGCACTCGAGATCATCACTACCCGAGGTTGTTCGCGCAAGATGCGAGCCGCCTCAAGGACTGCCACCAACGACAGGACGTTGTCAGAGAAATCCCCAGCGGGATCCAAAAATGAACGCTGAACCGATCCTGATCCAGCACAATGTACGATCACCGCAGGCGGTCCTTCCTCTGCAATAACGCGCGCAAGACCAACAGCATCCACCGACCCCTCCCACCAGCGATCAACTCCGAAAGCGCGATAGTCTGAAAAACTACCCCTTCCCAGCCCAATGACCCGGACCCCCCCCCTGGAAAGCTGCCGCGCGCAATAACGACCAAGAAAACCAGCTGCACCGGTGACAAGGACTTGCAATTTATTCATTGAGGTCGCTGTGCGAGAAAAGTGAAGAGCATGCCAGGATAGGTCCGTCCGGATAGGATCCACGCCAAGAACGAGAGTGGTGGCGCAGGAAGTCGACGGGGATAAAGGCCCCGACTGATACGCGCAATCAACCTACGCCGCAGAGCAGACTCCAATTCAGGGGAATAATTGATAGGCGATGACAGGGGGCCAAGGATACGCATAATGCGGAATCCCGCCGATCGAATCGCCGTAACGTAAACGTCGAGCACATACGCCATCTCGCCGCCGTACAGCCGATGAAGCGGATGACCAGAGAGGAACACCGGTAATTGCTCAGCACATCCGAGCACATGTTCACGAGTAGCCAGCATCAAACCTCCCGGTCGACACACCCGATGCATCTCGCTACAAAGCTGGTTCAAGTCTCTAGCATGGTGAAGAACCTGGCGCGCATGCACGAGATCATAGGCGCCATCAGGAGCAGGTATCGCCTCGCCCACTCCCTCCAGGATTGAGATTGGACGCGACATCCGCGAACAGAGTTCATGGATCGCCCCAGTTCCGACAACCATACTTGGATCTGGCTCCAAAGCGGTAACATCCCAGCCGGCCCTGGCAAAGGCCATTGACGTAATACCGCGACCCGCCCCAATATCGATCATCGCCCCTGGTGGAATAGGGAGCATGCTCTGAATAGCGCGCCACTCGGGATCCTCTTCAAAACGCCTTGCTGCAGCATCAATAGGATCGTCAAGATATGCATCCCGGACAAGATCCACTCGGTCGGGTTGTCTTCGCAGCCACAACACCGCCTCTTCCCAGGTCATGGCGGGCGGGAGGGTATCAGGCAATCTCACGCACCACCCGCGCCGGATTTCCCACTACCACCGTTCGTGCCGGAACGTCACTCACAACCACGGCCCCAGCGCCCACGACCGCGGCAGATCCGATCGAAACCCCCTTTAGAATGATAGCGCCACAACAGATAAGCGCATCGTCACCAATGATCACCGGCCGCGCCTTCAAGTCAATTTCAATCGGATGAATTCCACCACGGATGGATATAAACTGACTATGACGAGCCTCTGGGTCGTCAATTGGGTGTGTGTCAGAATCAAAAATATTGACTTGATGAGAAATGAGAACGCGCGACCCGATGGTGATATTTATGGCCGACCAAATATGAGTGGAAGCTCCAACGAAAGAGTCCTTCCCAATTGAAATGAAGCCGCCCTGCGGGAAAATCAGCAACTCCCCACGCAACACGCAGCCTGATGCAATGCGAATCCGGCCCGGATCACCATGGTGATTAAGCACTGTTGCATCCGACATGAAACGAACGCTGGCCTCCGCACGACAACGCAGGGATCGTATGCGGCAGGCCTCGCGGAGCCGAAGAATAGTTTCAATGCCAAAGCTCATAGCTAGCGTTTCATCTCCAGACAGATTACTGCACGAGAGAAGGCACACCCATCCGACGCCGGCCTCATCCCGGTGTTAGGGTCGTAACATAAGGCATCCCGAGCCGCCATCCGATCAGAGCGTGTCCAACCCGAAGGACAATACATGAAGACCTCCTCGCGTAGATCCTGAGGCGCAAAACGGGAGATCATAGCATCCACCGAATCAGCATCGAAAACCTGGAACCAGCGATGTACTGCACGCCGTCCAAACGGGAAAGTCAGGAAGAGCCTACCGCCAGGACGGAGCAGCTTGTGAAGTTCATCCAAAAATCGCAGATACCCCTCGGCATCACCTTCTCGCTTACTTGCATCATCCGTGTACAACAGTGTATTATCGAGGCCGACATGCTCGATGGTCGAAAGACAGGCAATGGCATCAAAGGAGCCGGGACGTAGAAATGATTCGCGCAGGTCGCAATATACGTAAGAAATTCCCCGCTGCCAAAAGCAATTTAGTTCCGGCGCCAAGGTTGCAATGACGCACTTCCAATTCTTCAGAACATCTGATGAAAGAACCTCAGAGAAATTGAGGGCCGAACCCGCATCAAGAAGAAGCCCCGGTCCAGCGCCGAGTCGCTCCTGCAACCACGGAATTTCCACTGCACGTTCGTCGATTCGCCAACCATGCCCGGTCGCGGCTACGCTTGCGGAGAATCTGTGCGACCCGAGAGCTCTGGAAAGCCAATGCGCCTTGTAGTCAGCGTATCCATAGCTCCACGGCCTACTCCCCAATATGAAAAAGTAATGACGGCGTAGCCAGGAGAGCAGCCAAAGGATTGCATCTCGGACGCCCATCGCCCCATAGGCGAACGCAGATCTAATACCTGTCACCATGTTTTATCAACCACTAATCCTGATTGCATGTACTCCTCCGGTCGCCCAAGGCGCCTAGCGAATAGGGTTTTTCTACTCACACCAGTAAAGGATGCGTGGATCCATCCAAGCGCAAGATGGGACATAAACACCACCTCACCGGCGCGCCCTAACCGCATTCCAGAGGCGCCGCAAGGCCCTAGGCCTATGTGCCAGGTGATGAGCGCGTAGACCGGCGAGCGCGCGGATATCCTCAAAAGGACCGGCCGCTCCTAGCTCAGGGACGGCCAGGGCTTCTCCGGCCAGGAGAGATGCAGATTCCTGACCAGAAATGCAATGTGTGCCACTGCCATCTAGCCCCTCTTGGCGCACCAGACTCTCGCGAGGATGCAGGCACAGGCCATTTTGGCGGAAGACAGACCAATACCACCATACCGCCCAGGTTCGTATTCTCCCAGCCTCATCATTCCGCAACATCGACCAGTAATCGAAAGAACTATCTAAATTGAAAGCATGAATTTCGCGGCGCGAAGGAGGGTTGGCATCCGGATCACGGCCCACGCGGAAGTGCCGCCATGCCCTGGACCAAGTCGCCCATCCCCAACATGATGAGCACCTCAGAAAGAAAGCGTCCGGCAATCCGTTCGCTGCGATTGGCCACATGTACCCGGCTATATGCATGACTTGCGGAAAGTCTCGGAATCGATCAAGAGCGCCATTCATATACCCGAGAAAGAACGGCGAGGTCACCATGTCATCCTCTAGCACAATCACACGCTCGTTCTCGGTGAGCAATCTGGTCACCCCCTCGACAATTGAGGTGCGTAATCCTGCATTTTCTGCCCGCGTCCGCAAGGTAACACTGCGGAACCCGCAGGCTGAAGTGGCAATGCGGCGCACCGCGTCGACCCTCTCCTGCTCTTGGCTGCTGCGGGAGCCATCGCAAAAAATAATAAGATGCGATCCACTTGCGCCCGGGTTCTCTGCTAAAGCAGCAAGCGTACGGGCTAAATGCCCGGGTCGATTGAACGCAAAAAGCGCTATAGGAGCAAAAGTCATGCCACTACCGATGACCACCAAAGGTCAAAAATGGCACATTTGTATGCCAATAATAGCCGGCTTCCCCCATGCTCCCTGCCTGCAGCAGCTACGTGACGGCGCCAATGAGCAGGAACCAATCCGGCTGCAACGGCAATCCCGCGTTGTCCGTTGTCGCGCTCCAACCGAAGATACTGTCGCATCCATTCCGTAACTGGCGGCTGAAATCCACGCTTGGGCCGATTCAAAACCGATGGAGGCAAAATTCCAGACATCGATTCCCGCAGCCAAGCCTTCGGTTTCAAGCCATGATCTGGAATGCGACGACGCAAGGCCATGACCAAATCAATCAACGAACCATCAAGCAGCGGGAGCCTGGTCTCAACCCCGACCGCCATCCCTAAACGATCGCTCAAAACCAGACAATTGGATGCCAGCCAAGTATCGAAAAGCATCCGCATGATGGCGGCTGGAACCCGGTCCGAAACACAAGTGTCTGCCGCAGACAACAACAGGACATCGGCACTCTTCGCCACTGCTGCATCGAGACCAAGGCAAGCAAGAGCATCGGCAGTCGCACGAAAGTCACGGGTCGATCCCAGGAAAGACATCAGGTCCGTCGGTGTATAGCCGTCCAGCGAGGCAGAGAACTCTGACACCCAGGCAGACAGTGACATTGGCACCCGACCTGAATCGGCACATCGATCCAAGAGTCCCTTTATGCCCCTGCCAGCAAAGGTCGTCCACCAACGACTCCTGCGCCACGACGGAGATGACCGCTGGTTAAGGCGAACCTGGCGAGATACCCACGGATAGCCCCAGAAAACTTCGTCACCCCCGATTCCCGACAGCAGAACCTTCACGCCTCTCGCGGCGGCAACCCTGGGAACAGCTGCATGGGCAAATGCAGCAATATCGGCAACCGGCTCATCCAGATCACGAAGTAGCCTGGGGATTCCGTCCTCCACAGCATTCAAGTCCAACTCGATCTCTTCCAGATCAAGGCCGATCTGTGAGGCAAGGCCACGCGCAGCGTCACGTTCATCATATGGTGGCCGACCAGGGTACCCAACAGAGAATGCTCTCAGCCGAATCCCCGACTCCTGCGCGGCGATGGCCGCGACTGCGCTGGAATCCAGTCCACCCGAAAGAGCGATCCCCACAGGGACATCCGAATGCAACATTCGCCGCACCGCTGTCCGCAATCCATCTCGAATTAAGACCGGTGCCCCAGCAGCACCCAACTCGGTCGGGCAGATGCCTGGGTCCTGATCCACTGCCCAGTACCTGCATGGAAGAAGCTCCCATTCGCCCCCAGAAGGCTCAACGGCAGTCCAGGTGCCCGCGGGCAGTTTTCGTACCCCCCGCACGGCAGTCATGGGTTCTGGGACATATTGAAGATGCAAGAACGCCCTATATGCGACTGGATCCGGCTCGGGACGCGAGGGAATCAGCGTGATCATCGCCTTCATCTCGGAGGCGAAGAGAAGTTCGCGGCCATCCTGCCAATAAAGCAACGGCTTCTCCCCGCAGCGATCACGGGCTAGAATAAGTCGATTTTGATCCACGTCCCACCACGCTAGCGCGAACATACCGGCGAATCGACAGAAGGCATCTGTCCTCCAGAGAACCAAGGCCGCAAGCACCACTTCGGTGTCTGAATTCGTACGGAATTCCCATTTACCACGTTCAAGCTCTCGGCGCAGTTCACGATAGTTGTATATTTCGCCATTAAAGACGAGATGGTGGCGTCCATTTGGGGACGTCATCGGTTGACTTGCTGCAGAACTGAGATCAATGATCGAAAGGCGAGAATGGCCCAAGGAAATGGGCCCTGAAGACAGCGTCCCCGTGCCATCCGGTCCTCGATGACCCAAGACGCTCGGATCTACGGATCGAGCCATCTCGGCAGGATCTCGCATTAGACGACCCATGATACCGCACATTATCAGGTCCTTCCGGATCCGAGGATGCGCGGATCCATCAAATGCGCAGCAGACTGCGCCCCAGGATCGCGCCCCCCTATGGTCCACCTCGGCAGACCGCAATTAGCCAGGATCAACGCATGACAAAATACCGCGGCATCATCAACGTCCTTCAGACCTAAATCTTGCGTCTTAGCCAGCTTTGTAAACTGTCCGTGCCATGCCGAGCCCAACCGACATAGCGACTTCCACTGCGGAAGACGACTGCGACCCTGGACCCCGGGATTGGGAATATGGACCCCCCACCGCGCGGCCATGGTTTCAACCGCCAAGCGCACCTGCGGCGCCGTGCGTGGATTCATCCCGCCCAGCATGGCCCGCAAGAGGGCAGGCCGATCGACTGATAATCCCTGGGCGAGCGCAGGAATTCGAAGAGCCGCCTGCGAAAAAGCCTCTGCCGAGAACAGCGGGAGACTAGGCGCAAGGACGAAATCAGAGTGAAAATCCTGGTCGACTTCCTGGTAGTATTGCTTGCTTTCCTTGCCATCCGAAACCGACCCCGAAGTCGAGGCTCCCGTGCTGCTCGCAGAGGCGCCTGCAACTAGGAATGGTCGGTGCGAATACGCGTATTCGTCAATCTGGAGCGCCACGGCGTAGGCGCCATATGCATCAGGATTAATAGATCCGAAGAATCGCCCGGACACTGATCCCGATCGCAGGAGATCACGATCGACGAAGCCACAGTATGGACCTGGAAGATCAAAAATGTATTCGCTGCGGAATTTCAGGGCCCGTTCCAACCAGCTTTTGGCCGAGCGGACCTCGACATGGCGATCCCGCCAACCCATGAGGTCAAGGCGGCCCGCCACATCTCCATCCTGAGCATCAGGCCAGACATAGGATATCTGGCGCCCCGACAAGGCCTTCATGCCGGTTGAGCGAAAAACCGCATCCGCATAGGCAACCGCCCCTGGCAACAAGGCGTCATCACCCCCAAGAAATAGGACGAATCCATCATCAACATGGTCGAGCGCGAAGTCAAAATGTGCACTCATACTCAGACGCTGTGGAGACCGAATCCAGCGAAGTCTCTGGTCGGGCATGCGCTCCGCTAGATCGAAAGTGCCATCCGTGCTTTGATTATCGCTCACCAGGATTTGCAAGCCTGAGTGATCCTGCCGGAGACAGGATCGCAAGGTCGCGGAAAGGGTCTTAATGCGATCTCGGACCGGAATAATGACGGTATATTTATTCATTTTTTGATTACCACGGGAATAAGCTGACAACCAGAGTGGCCGCCTAGCACCCATCCCCGACCTTCCCATTCATATATTTCTTCATCAGACAGTCCCCCGTCCACCAAGCAAGACCGCACGCGACCAAGACAGAACCCGCCCCACTCGAACCCGTCCGGCCCACCAGCCTAATGCCCCCCCCAGAGATAGAGCCATTGCCACGACCACCAAAGCTGCCGCCCCCCAACGGCCCGGACCAAAGGGATCCGCCGCCAATAGCATAAGCCCTGGGATTGCCGCGGCAGCCAGGGCGCACATGAGATCACGCCACCACCACATACACCAGGAACGAAAGAGATATTGATGGATGATCTGCAAGACTATTCCCAGGCACACCACGCCGTTGAGGAAAAGCCAGGAAATGCCACCGCCAATAACTCCCCACGTCATGACTGAACCAACCATTGCCGGAAGCACCAAGACAAGGCAGACAAGATTGATAAACAGGGGCACCCTTGTCCGACCAGCAGCCAAAAGGAGCACAAATGGAAGATTCATCAGTCCATTGCACGCCGTGCCAATAGCGACAAGAGCAAAAATTGGTCCGCAAGCAGATGACAGACTTGCGTCATTTGTCCAGGCAAAAATGGCGCTCTTAGGAAATAACCCAGAAAAAACCATCGCCGTTGCCATCAAAGCGATGGACAGCCTCGAAGCCTCGCGATACGCCACTTCACAACCAGAAACACCTACTTTGGAAGACATCGCTGCAAAACGTGGCATCCATGTCCGTCCGATCGCGCCCACTCCGATGTAAATGATCGGCATGGACGACCACGCGAGAGCGTAGAGGGCGTAGTCCTTGAGCGTGAGCATGCCGAGCAAGATGATCTTATCTAAATACGACAGGAGTACCGAGGTCACTGAAATCGCAAACAAACCGACCGCAAATCGCCATGTCCCCGTGACGATCTCGATCTTGAATTCCGCCAGCGCAGAATCCAACTGGTGCCAGGCGATTCCCCGATACAACAAGGAAATGACCACGGACGACAGAAGCAAAGAAGCAAAGAAACCAGGAACGCCGCCCTGGATCACAGCCAGCATCGCTATTGCCGATCCATGGCGCAAAAGTGCGGCGCCAACCTGAATACCATTGAAGAGGGCATGCCGATTCGCCCCTAGAAGAGATCCCGAATATACCCCAATTGGCAACTGAAGTGCGGCCACGGCGACCGACCAGGCAAAGATGCTCGCCAAGTCCTCATATGGCAGCACGTCACTCTGCAACCACCATCGGACCACAACTCCGGAAGCAAGCCACCCCACCAGCATCACCACAGTCGCCATTGACCATGACGCCAACTCGAAAGTACGCAGCAAGTCCGCACGTCGGCGATGGTCATCCTCGCTAGTCTGAGCAGTTTCGCGCTGGATAATCATTACCATCCCAAAGTCCAGCAGCGCCACCACCCCGGCAATCGCTACGCCAGCCCCTATCAGTCCATAACCTTCTCTTCCCACAAATGATAAATAAATAGGGGTCAGGAT
>Ga0163144_10028169_pt1 | contig 10850 bp, 8 predicted proteins | sample OliLak19BULKMAT1_FD_123175 | JGI IMG/M metagenome (GOLD analysis project Ga0163144, IMG submission 123175) | Freshwater microbial mat bacterial communities from Lake Vanda, McMurdo Dry Valleys, Antarctica - Oligotrophic Lake LV.19.BULKMAT1 | ecosystem: Environmental > Aquatic > Freshwater > Lake... | reverse complement strand
GAGCGCAATCAAACCCAGAAAAGACCACGCAAACTCGTCCTGTTCAGCGGGAAAACCGAGCGGCTGGTTCGTTCCCCGCGCAACGCCCAGCACCCGGTACCCAGCCTCCGAGAGCTGCCGGGTAACCGTGCGTATCCGTTCGGCAACGAGCAGTTCAGGGCGGCACACGGCCAGAATGTGCTCGACCGCCCCTTTCCCGGCCACCATTACGTCGCCGGTCGGCGACCGCCGAACGTGGGTCATCATGGGGGGCGTGCCCGCCAGCGGGTATTCGTGCATCATTGGGTAACGATCGACAGTGCCGGACGGCTCCGCTTCGCCGAAGGCCGCGACGATGGCTTTCTCCATCGAGTCGAAAGGAGTGGTTTCACTGGCCCAGCGGGCGTAAGCCAGTACCGACAGAGCCGATTCGGATAAGGCCCCGGAGAGCGAAACGAGCGAATCCGTTGTGCCGTCGTACAGTTGCCGGACGCTCATGCCCTCCTGGGTGAGGGTGCCAGTTTTGTCGGCACAAATCACCGTGGCCGAGCCGAGGCTTTCGACCGTATGAGGCTGTTTGGTCAGGACGCCCGTGCGGCTCAGGCGGGCAGCTCCGAGGGCCATGAAACTACTGAAGGCCACCGGAATTTCTTCGGGCAAAATCGACATGGCCAGCGTCAGTCCAAAAAGCAGGGCCGTGACCCAGTCGCCGGAGTGAGCGTAGTTGATACCCCACACCAGCGTAAACGCTCCGGCACCGATCCACGCCATGCGGATGACGAACCGATTGATCTGCCGTTGCAGGGGCGTCTTTTCGGTTTTGATGGTGTCGATGCTCCGGCCAATCTGGCCCAGTTGGGTTTGTTCCCCCACGGTCGTCACCGTGAGCCACGCGCTGCCCGCCGCCGTACTGGTACCGGCAAAGACCGGATCGCCGGGCGTTTTCGTGACGGGTATCGACTCGCCGGTCAGAATGGATTCATCCACTGAAAAGTCGTTGGTTTCGTGAATCGTGCCGTCGGCGGGAATGCGTCCACCTTCTTCAACCAGCACGGCGTCGCCCACGACCAGGTCTTCGATCGGCACCGTGGTGAGGTCACCCCTGCGCCGAACCTGCGCGGTGGGTTGGGTCAGTTTGCGTAGGGTACCCAGTGCCCGGTCGCTACGAATGGCTTGATAGACCGAAATACCTGCTACCAACAACAAGGCTACGATCAGCGTGATGGCTTCTTGGGTACGGCCCAGACTAAAATAGATTGTACAGGCCGCCAGCAATAACAGGAACATCGGCTCGGTGACCACTTCTTTCACCGTTGCTGACAAGCCTTCGCCCGCATCGGTGGCAAGTACGTTTCGCCCAAATTCGGCTCGCGACTCGATGACTGCTTCTTCGGTCAGTCCCTGCGAAAAGTCAGTTGATTGCATGGCACACTAGTAAGGGCGTGTTCAATGATGCGGAGAATTGGTGAAATCAGCAACAAATTAAACGGAGCAGCCCCGCCCTTCGGTTGAGTCGAATCATCCCCTTGACTGAGTTAAATCAGGTGGGGGTGACCAGGCAGCGGGTAGCTTTGCCTCGTTCTCAACTAAATTCCGAAACCAGTTTTGAAGACCGATATATCCGACCGCGCCGACCTCGAAAAGCTGATCGAAACCTTCTACGGACTGGCGTTCGCCGATGGTCAGATTGGGCCGTTCTTCACGCAGGTCGCCCACGTTACGCCCGAAACACACTTTCCGCTTTTGGCCGATTTCTGGGAGTCGGTGCTGTTTGGCAAGAACCTGTACCACACTAACGTCATTCAGAAACACACTGACTTGCACAGCAAACGCCCGCTGGAACCCCATCATTTCGAGCGGTGGGTATCGCTTTTTTGCGAAACGGTCGACGAATTGTTCGCTGGTTCCGTTGCCGGGCAAGCCAAAATCCGCGCTCAGTCGATGGCAATGGTACTACAGGTAAAAATTCATACCCTATCTAACACTAAACCATGAAAATTTCATGAAAAAAGAAAGTTTACCCCCGCCCCAAAAAGGCGAAACGGGTGGGTCAAAAACAACGGTTCTGGCCGATCTAACCGGAAAAAAAGTAATCTGTAAGACCTTCGTACCGGGCGACCGGATGGCCCCGCACCATGCTCCGACTGAGGTGTTCGTGCTGGTGCTGGACGGGCAAATGGATATTTCGCTGGAAGACGAAACGAACCGGTTTGTGGCGGGTGATTACGTTGTATTTCCAGCCGGCAGGACGCACGCGCTGACGTGCATCGAAACTGCCAGACTATTGATTTTCAGGTAACTAATACCTTTTTTCGTTTTCAATCCAATTACCAACAGCATGAAAAACAGTACTATGCCCCTAAAACGGGTTGCCGTCCTGACTGCCATCGCCGGACTGATTGGCCTGGCATCCCCGGTTCTGTCCCAGCCAACGGCGACCACTGATGTTTGGAGTCAGCCTGGCATCATCGGTACGGTGGTCGTATTGCTGCTGGTAGTGGTGAGCATAGCCCTGCTGGCCATCGTCCGGCTGGGGCGCGTGATGCAGCAACTCAACACCCACCCCGACGACGACCGGGAACGTGAGTTCAGCGAGACCGTTGCCAACCTCACCCCCGCCCAACTCGCGCTGATTCTGGAACGTCAAAAAGCCGTGGCGACGCAATTGTCCGGGGTCGAACTTGCGGGCAACGGCCATCCGCACGATGAACTGGGCTTAGTCAACTACGTCACCACGGATATGCACGCCCCGTTAGTGGCCGAGAAAAAGCGAACATTTCATTCAGGCGACGTAGCCCCGCCCTTGATTCAATTAGTGAGTGCCTACCTGCTTTGCGCCACGTTCTGGCTCGTTTTCGGCACGCTCGTCGGCTGGTATGTGGGCGTGAAGTTCGTCCGGCCCGACATCGACCACCTCGAATGGCTGTCGTTCGGGCGGTTGCGCCCTGTTCACACCAACATGGTGTTCTGGGGCTGGACCTCCCTGGCGATGCTGGGACTGGGTTATTTCGTGGTAGCTCGCACGGGCAACACCCGCCTGTTCAGCTACCGACTGGGCTGGCTATCGCTGTTGCTCATCAATGCCAGCGTCATCATTGGGTCGATCTGTCTGATGGCGGGCATCAACAACGGCGGGGGCGAATACCGCGAATACGTCTGGCCGGTAATGCTTCTGTTTGCCATTGGGCTGATCCTGGCGTTCGTCAACTTCTACCAGACCGTCGCCCGGCGCACTACCGGCGAGATCTACATCTCGAACTGGTATATGCTGGCTGGCTTAGTCTGGGCCATTACCCTCTCAATCATCGGTTACCTACCGTTTTACCAGAATGGAATGGGCGAAACCGTCATCCAGGGCTACTATATGCACATGGGCGTAGGCATGTGGTTTATGACTTTCACGCTGGGCTTAGTCTATTATTTTCTCCCGATGTCGCTCAACAAACCCATCTACTCGTACTCGCTGGGGGTATTGGCGTTCTGGACACAACTGCTGTTTTACTCCCTCATCGGTACCCACCACTACGTGTTCAGCCCGTTGGCGTGGTGGCTCCAAACAGTGGCTATCGTCTTTAGTGCGGGTATGTTTATTCCGGTGCTGGCTGGCACGACCAATTTTCTAATGACACTCAAAGGCAGCGGCAAACACATCGTCGATAGCTACTCGCTGCCGTTTCTGCTGGTGGGTATCCTGTTCTACTTCGTGGGGTCAGTGCAGGGGTCGATGCAGGCGTTCCGGTTTACCAACCTTGTCTGGCACTTCACCGATTTTAACGTGGCCCATTCGCACATCACCATGTACGGTATCGTCGCTTTTCTGCTCTGGGGCTGCATCTATACGGTGGCCCCCCGGTTTCTGGGCCGAGAACCGAAGCAACTGCTGGTGGGTGTTCATTTCTGGCTCGCCCTCATCGGGCTACTGGCTTACGTGGTGCCGCTGATGGTTGGCGGCACGCTCAAAGGACTGAGCTGGATGGCCGACAAACCGTTTCTGGAGAGCGTCGTGTTGATGGCTCCCTTCTGGCTCTGGCGGGCCATAGGGGGTACGCTGATGCTACTCTCGCACTTAGTTTTTGCGTATAATCTGTATGATATGCTGCTCCGAAAGCCGGTTGTGCGGACTCCCCTTCCCCGTATAACGTCCCTGACTCATGCTCAACTTTCATAAAAACCACCGGTTGCTGGTGGGTACGGCGGGCGGCATCTTTCTGTTTCTGAGCCTGTTGATCGCCGTCAATCCGGCCTACACGGTGCAGGAGAATAACGCCCCGCTACCCGGTTCGCTGCCTACAAACGCCGAGATAACGGCGGGGATGCACGTCTTCATTGAGGAGGGCTGCGTGGCCTGCCACACGCAGCAGGTTCGCAACATCGACATGGACAAGATGTGGGGTGGCCGACCCGGCATCCCCGCCGATTATGCCTGGCGGCATCGGATCGACAACCTGCGGGCCACGCCCTCCACGCTGGGCACCGAGCGCACCGGCCCCGATCTGACCGAGATCGGCGAACGGCAACCAAGCGAAGCCTGGCACTACCTGCACCTGTTCAACCCCCGCACCGTGGTGAAAGAATCCATCATGCCCGCTCACCCGTGGTTGTTTCGGAGCGTGGCAACGGTGGGCCAGTACGACAACGAACTGACCTTATCAGATGAGTACCGGGCGGGCGACCGGGGCCACATCGTCCCGACCGAAAAAGCCCGGCAGTTGGTGGCTTATCTGGTATCGCTCAAACAGGTGGACTTGCCCGGCGGCACGACCGCGCCCGCGTTTATCGAATACAAAAAAGCCCCGCCGACGGTTGCCGCCACCCTATCCGGACCCGGTTCGGCAACAGCCCTGCCCGACGGTGCCGCGCTTTACTCCACGCACTGCCAGGCTTGCCATCAGGCCAGCGGTGAGGGGCTGAAAGGAGCATTTCCGCCCCTGAAAGGCAGTGCGGCAGTAAACGACCCCAACCCTGAGTTGCTGGTGCAGATTATTTTGCAGGGCTACAACGCCCGCGAGGAATACGCCGTGATGCTCGCCTTCGGGGCGAAACTTTCGGACAATGAGATAGCCGCCATCGCCACGCACGAACGGAGTTCATGGGGCAACAAAGCCACGCCGGTAACCGCCGATTTTGTGAAGAAAATCCGCGAAACAATCAACCGGTCTGCCGGTAACATCACGGCCACGGCCACCCGAAAACGTCATGAAAACCTCCTTCCTTTCAATTCTCGGCTGGCTTCTGACCACGGTCTCGCTGGCCTGCCCGATCTGCGACAAACGCCAGCCCAAAGGCTTTGCGGGAATCACCCACGGCACCGGTCCCGAAGGCGCTTTCGACTACTGGATGCTCTACGGCTCCATTGCGGTGGTCGTGCTGACGCTTCTGCTTTTCGTCCGGTTTATGATCCGGCCCGAAACCCGCGCCATGTACCGACTAAAACAACAACACTTCATCGACTGGCACCATGAGTAAGAGTCAACAAACCATCCGGCTGTTTATCGACGACAGCCCGACGCCCTTCGGCGAATACGCGCCACCGGTTAAAATCGACCTCGACACGACCCGATTGGTAGATGGCGACCACGTGATGAAAGTGGTGGCCCGTTCGTCGAACGGCAAAGAAGGCATCCGGCTGATTCCATTCACGGTTCGCAATGGCCCGGCTATTTCCATCATCGGTTTGGACGAGGGCGATACCGTATCGGACATTATCCCCGTCACGGTCAGTGCGTATGGCAGCGAGCAAACCGACGCCTTCGTAATTACGGCCTCCGAAACGCCCAAGCCCATTCCGGCCTGGGTCTGGGCCACACTCATCGGGTTTATAGGGTGGGGATCGTACTACATGATCAGCTACTTCATCGCTTAATTACGAGGCTTTTCTTTATGGAATTACCCGACACCCTTTCGCAGGTCATTGACCGGCTCCGGCAGCAGGGCTACACCGAAGACCTGAACCGGCACGATGATAACCCGCTCTGGCTTAACCCGGCTGCGTATCAGATTGATACTGTGTACCGATTTGAGGAACCAACCAATCCCGACGACGAATCGATTCTGTACGCCCTCTCCTCGGAGCAATACCAAGCGTGAACGTTCTTGTCAATGGCTGCGGTCGGTCAATTGACCCCGTTCGTTACGTCTGCAATCTTCACTTTAAACCCTGATCAGTTTAATCTGGGATTAAACGGTTCGGCAGAAGCAACTTAGCCTGTAACCGGAGGCGAATCATTCCATTGACTGAGTTAAATAAGGTGGGGTACCAGACGTCCACTAGTGTTGCCTCGTTCTCAACTAAATTCAAAATCGCCAACTCGTCGGGATACCTCTGCATTTGTTATGACCGACACGTTCCCCCTTCACTTGCTCGTGCTCAACAGCGGCTCGTCGAGCCTGAAGTTCGCACTCTATGAAACGGGTGGGGCCGAAACGCTTGTTGTATCGGGCAAACTGACCCGAATCGGAACGTCCGACGGGCAGTGTACGGTCAGCACCGACAGCGGAACAAGCACCGAAACAGCCAACCTACCTGACCACACTGCGGCCGGGCACTGGATGTTTGACTGGCTACAACGGCAGCCCGGCTTCAGAATTGATGCCGTGGGGCATCGACTCGTGCACGGCGGAGCTACCTACCGATCTCCCCAGCGCGTGACGCCCGACCTGCTGTCTGGTCTGCGTCCGTTGATTCCGTTCGCCCCCGATCACCTCCCCGCCGAAATCAGTCTGATCGAAACCGTTAGTCTTCTGTATCCCGATTTGCCGCAAGTGGCTTGCTTCGATACGGCCTTTCACCAGACAATGCCCGAACGGGCCAAACGCCTGCCCATTCCCCGCCATCTGGCTGATGAAGGACTCGTTCGCTATGGTTTTCACGGTCTTTCCTACGAATACGTACTGGGTGAACTTGCTCGGGAAGCCGGCACGGAAGCTGCGCAGGGTCGCGTCGTGCTGGCGCATCTGGGCAACGGGGCCAGCATGGTGGCCGTGTGGCAAGGCAAAAGTATCGACACCACAATGGGTTTTACGCCGTCGGGCGGTCTGATGATGGGTACCCGCTCCGGCGACCTCGACCCCGGTGTGTTGCTGTATCTGCTTACCAATAACCACAAAGACCCCGTTGCGCTAAGCCGTCTGCTCAACGAGGAGTCAGGATTGCGGGGCGTGTCAGGGCTTAGTTCGGATATGCAGGAATTGCTCCGGCAGGCTCCCCACCGCCCGCCCGCCGCCGAAGCCATCGACCTGTTTTGCTACCTCGCTCAGAAGCAGTTAGGCGCGTTGATAGCCGTGCTAAACGGACTCGACACGCTGGTTTTCACGGGAGGGATCGGCGAAAACGCGCCTGCTATTCGGGCTAAACTCTGCTCGCAACTCGATTTTGTAGGCATCGCCCTCGATCCTGAACGGAATACTGCGAACGCAGCCATTATTTCACCCGAAGGCCGGACTCCCGTAGTGAGGGTTATTGCGACGAATGAAGAACGAATGATTGCCCGCCATACCCGCCAGACACTTCTCAACCAACCCGAACAACAAAATTAGTCCCCTAAAGCCATGAATGAAACCACTGCGCTGACTGCCCCAAGCATCATTCAGAAAAGCGAACGTGTAGCCCAATTGCACCGCTACTGGCAGGCGACCAACTACCTCGGAGCCGCGCAACTCTACCTGCGCGACAACGTTTTGCTCGAACGTCCGCTGCAAGCCACCGACATCAAACCGCGTTTGCTCGGCCACTGGGGAACCCAGCCGGGTTTGAACCTGATCTATGCCCACCTGAACCGGCTCATTCAGGATACCGACGCCAATGTGTTGCTGGTCGTTGGACCAGGACACGGAGCGCCCGCTATTCTGGCTAACCTGTTTCTGGAAGGAACGCTGGGCGAGTATGACCCGGTGTTCGAGCCGGGCAGGGAGGGGCTGAGCAACCTGATTCGCCAGTTTTCGTGGCCCTACGGCCTGGCAAGCCACCTGACACCCGGTACGCCCGGTCAGATTCAGGAAGGGGGCGAATTGGGGTATTGCCTCTCGCACGCGTTTGGAGCGGCGCTCGACAACCCCGATCTGCTGGTCGCCTGTGTGATCGGCGACGGTGAAGCCGAAACCGGCCCCCTGGCTGCAGCCTGGCACTCCAACAAATACCTGAATCCGGCTACGTCGGGGGCAGTATTGCCGATTTTGCACGTCAACGGCTACAAACTGTCGGGCCCGACCATCTTCGGAAGGATGAGCAACGACGAACTGACGAACCTCTTCACGGGCTATGGCTATCAGGTGCGGATCGTTGGGGGAAGCGACCCCATGCAGGTTCACGCCGAAATGTGGCAGGCAATGAATTGGGCACACCGGAAAATTGAGGCAATCCAACAGAATGCCCGGGCGGGGATGTTAACCGAAGTGCCTGACTGGCCGATGCTGATTTTGCAAACGCCCAAAGGCTGGACTTGCCCCCTGACGGTAGACGGGCAGCCGATCGAGAACACGTTTCATGCGCACCAATTGCCCGTTGCCGATCCGGCAGGAAAACCTTCGCAACTTAAAACCCTGGAAGGCTGGCTCCGCAGCTACCACCCCCAAGATCTGTTCGATGAATCCGGTCTGCCTTTCGAGGACGTGATCCGTGTTTGCCCTGCCGACACGCGACGAATCGGCATGAATCTTCACGCCAACGGCGGCCAATGCCTGGTGCCCCTCGAACTCCCCGCTTTCGCCGACTATGCCGTTCCAGTACCGTCGCCGGGTGCCGTGTCGGTTGAAGGAACACATACGCTGGCGGTTTATCTGCGCGATGTGTTCCAGTTGAACGAAGTCGCCCGGAACTTCCGCGTGGTTTGTCCCGACGAAACGACTTCAAATCGAATGACCCCGCTGTTTGAGGCTACCGGGCGGGCCTGGCTGGGGCCGATGGTGGAGACCGACGAATTCCTGGCACCCGATGGCCGGGTGATGGAAATCCTGAGCGAACACACTTGCCAGGGCTGGTTAGAAGGGTACCTGCTGACGGGACGCCACGGATTGTTTGGTTGCTACGAAGCGTTTATTCCCATCGTCGATTCCATGTTGAATCAGTACGCAAAATGGCTGAAAGTGAGCAAAGAAACTCCCTGGCGTAAACCGATCGCATCGCTCAATTACCTGCTCACTTCACACGTTTGGCGTCAGGATCACAACGGATACACCCATCAGGTGCCGAGTTTTATCAATTCAGTCGTCGCCAAAAAAAGCTCCGTAGCGAGGGTTTATCTGCCGCCCGATGCCAATTGCCTGCTTTCGGTAACGGATCACTGCCTCAGGAGCCGCGACTACATCAATCTGATTGTGGCGTCCAAAGCTAGTCAGGCGCAGTGGCTATCCATCGAAGCCGCCCGCGAGCATTGTAGCCGGGGTATCTCCACCTGGGCCTGGGCCGGAAATGCCATGAACCATCCTCCTGATGTGATTCTGGCCGCAGCGGGCGACGTACCGACCAACGAGGTGGTGGCCGCAGCAGCGATTCTAAACGAGCATTTGCCCAACCTGCGCGTTCGGGTGGTGAATGTGGTGGATTTGCTCACGATCATGTCACCGGAGGATCACCCGCACGGACTTACAGAAAGCGCCTTCGTTGAGTTATTTACGGCGGAGAAGCCAGTTATTTTCGCTTTTCATGGCTACCCGGCACTCATTCACGAGTTGTTACACCACCGCACCGCGCCCCTCCGGTTTCACGTTCGGGGCTACATGGAAGAAGGCCGCACCACGACCCCCTTCGATATGCTCGTGTTGAACAACATGAGCCGGTATCAGCTAATCCTGGCGGCTTTGGAGCGGCTTGACGATCAACCGGGTGTTACGGCTCTAACCTATTGGTGCCACGGGCGACTGTCCGAGCACGCCGCTTACATCCGGGCCAACGGCCAGGACATGCCGGCCGTACTGGACTGGAGATAATGTACCTTTTGTTTTTAGCTAGGCACTTCTCAAGCGAGACGATTCCCGGAAGATGATGCAAGTCTGCTTAGGGGCTGATTCGCATCATGCCAGGGTAGCGGGTGAGCACCCACATTTGCAACTTCATCCACACAAGAACTACCGGTATGATCCCATCAACGATGAAAGCGGCGGTACTGCATGGGTATGGCCAGTCACTACAAATTGAGCAGATTCCTGTACCAATAGTAGGCCCCGGACAGATTTTGGTTCAGGTAGCCGCCTGTGGGGTTTGTCACACCGATATCCACGCTATCGACGGCGACTGGCCGGTTAAAGCAACGCTACCTCTTATTCCCGGCCATGAGGGGGTGGGCACGGTCGTCGCGGTGGGAGCGGGCGTAAAGCATGTCCACGAAGGCGACCGGGTGGGGGTACCCTGGCTCTATTCGGCCTGTGGGCACTGTGAATACTGCTACTCGGGTTGGGAGACGTTGTGCCACGCCCAACAAAACACGGGGTATTCGGTTCAGGGCAGTTTCGCAGAATATGTTTTGGCCGACCCTGATTATGTTGGCCACATTCCCGAAACCCTTTCGTTTCCTGACGCAGCTCCTATCCTGTGTGCGGGGGTGACGGTGTACAAAGGGCTGAAAGAAACCGAGGTCAAACCGGGTGAATGGGTGGTAATCTCTGGCATTGGTGGGTTAGGGCACTTAGCCGTCCAGTACGCCAAAGCCATGGGTATGCACGTGGTCGCCGTTGACATCAGCCAGGAAAAACTTGATTTAGCCAGCGCGGTGGGGGCGGACTTACTCATCAACGCCACCACGGAGGATCCCGCCACGGTTGTTCAGGCCAAATTGGGTGGGGCACAGGGCGTACTGGTGACGGCGGTTTCCCCAACGGCTTTCAGTCAAGGCGTTGGCATGTTACGACGCCGGGGTACGCTAGCACTGGTTGGACTT
>Ga0163144_10028167_pt1 | contig 10850 bp, 9 predicted proteins | sample OliLak19BULKMAT1_FD_123175 | JGI IMG/M metagenome (GOLD analysis project Ga0163144, IMG submission 123175) | Freshwater microbial mat bacterial communities from Lake Vanda, McMurdo Dry Valleys, Antarctica - Oligotrophic Lake LV.19.BULKMAT1 | ecosystem: Environmental > Aquatic > Freshwater > Lake... | reverse complement strand
CTGCCATTAAGTTAAGGAATTGTAGGTGCGGTTAAAAACCGCACGTTGGTAGTCTAACCGAGAACGTGCGGTTAAAAACCGCACCTACATGCAACGGTTTTTTCTTAACTTAATGGCAGTGACTGTTACGGTGCCCAGATGTTGCCTACATCCATGTGCGCTCTGCCTCGAATAGCTGTTATCAATGCCGGATTGACAGCGTGTAGCTACTGATTTGAGGCGCTGAGGTTTTGCCGTGAGCCGCACCCATTGGGTGCGGCTCCTGAGCGTGAACGGCGACTTGCTACTTTCAGTTCGGGAGTTATTCCTCTTTTTCTAGTTCTGCTTTCCAGGCTAAATGGCGCGCCCAGACGACCGGCCAGAGCGTTTCGACTTCGGGAATTTCTAGCCCAAATATCGCTTGCAACACTTGCGTGTAACGCGCCACTGAGCCAATTTCCTCTTCTATAACGCCTTCCGCCCGGTAATGTTTGAGGGTCGCGCCCCGTAAACTCACAATACCATGCGGCGTATAACGGTGGCAGACCGTATTGCGCACAAAGCCAGATGTGGGCAAAGTCTGTAACTCATGACAACGCCGGGCAAAGCCCGCATACGTACGTGGAATCAGCGTAAAGCCAAAGCCAGGCCCACCGTACATATGATTGTGGAAAAACCACTTGTCGTCGGTTTGCTCAAGCCGAAAATTGAGGAAATCCTGCTGATAGTCGCCGGCACTGAGCGGCAGCGGATCTAGCAACCCATTGCCAAAACCGGCATCCACCAGCCAAGGTTGCTTCAATTGCACCAGCAGGATCAGATGATCGAGGTCACCATCCATGCCCTGGGCTGGCCCGCCCACACTGCTGCCTAGCATGGTTACCTCGAAGCCAAGCTCACGTAGCGCCCAGGCGAGAATGCCATTCATCTCGTAACACCAACCGCCACGCCGCTGCTCAACAATCTTGCTGTAGATGTGGTCGAGATCCAACGGCAGCGTGCGCCCCAAGTGGATATCGAGATTTTCGTAGGGGATCGCCAGTAAATGGGCGCGCTGGATCGCGCGCAATGTGTCAATATTGACTGTACGCGATCCATAATAATCAATGCGCTGGAGATAGGCATCTAGATTCATCTTGTCAGACTTCCATCAATCTTTTCTATCTAACGAGTTAGAACGCATGGTCTATTGTACTATTGATCGATAGGAGGAGCAAAAAAGGTAGACATCTGTATGGTGTCTACCCTTTCGCCTTTGTGAAAATTTGGTTGTACGCTTGCTACCCCGGCAGCGCATAAACTATTTATTTTTTGCTCCGCCGGCTTTGTGTTGACTTCTGTGTTTCAGCATAGCCTGGATCGCACTGTTTTAGTGTAGCTTCCAGGCGCCGCTGGCTGATCGGCGAGAAGACTTGCGCGGCTTGCGCTCGCGCCAGATAGCCCGCCGCTTCAGTTGGGTTTGACTTGATGACTCTCCCCTGAAGCGGACTCTTCTGGCCTGATAATTCGTTTAAGCCCAAGACAAGATTTGCATGGGCGGCAAAAGGATGGGAGGGGTAACGGTCTTGCACTTCGTTTAGCGCTTTCTTTCCCCCTGTCAAATGTTCTCCACCCGCCATATAGAGGAACATCGCGGCTTCTCTGGTAAAAACTTGGCGCGCGATCTCTTCATCGGTTGCATCAGGATACTTCACCCAGATCGAAATTGGCTGGGCGGCTACCAAGAGACCAGAAGAAGGGTCGGGCAACAACGCCGTAATCTCGTAGCGCCCGGGCGTATCAAAGATGAAGCCATTATGGCCGACTGCCAACGAGGTAACATGTTTAATTGTATCGTTGCCGGCCAAGCCCTGTTTTTGTAGCTCACATTTTTGTAGCGGTGGTTGATATTTCAACGTCGTACCGTTGGGCTTGCGAATAATAAAGCGAACGTCGCCATAGGCAGGGCTGAGCCGGCCAAGCGGCAGTTCGTCTGGTGTGTGATTTTTAACGTCAAGCTCTACCGTTACCGGTTCGGTGAAACGAAATGAATCTTTCGTTGCTTGCAACTTTAGCGCAATATTGGCGCGTGTGCCACCGGCAGTGGGATCGCGAAAAATCGAGCTGGGTGTCCATTCCATAAAGGCTAAACGGCCGCCTGGAACGAGTTCGTTGTAGAAACCGTGCTTAAAATGAAAGAGCTCTTCTAGGTCGAACTGATAGTCAAACTTCTGCCAATACTGACGTGTTTTCTCTGATCCATTGGTGCCATGCGGATAACGATGTGGGTACATCATAAAGGACGTTGTGTCGGCGCGTCCAACCAGCCAAGCATGGGCCAAATTCAAGGCATGGCCCAATTCGTGGATGATTGTGCGGAGGAACTGCCGGTTGCGATACCAAGTTTCCGGTCGTTCCTCAAAATCCAATGCCTCGCGCCAGAACACGGCGACACCTTGGCGCGCCCTGGAATTCACAAAGCTGCCGTTACGGCCAAAGTCGACCAGGTGGAGCAACTGGGGCCGGTTTTGGGCAAACCACTCGGCAAATGGGCTCCACGGATCACGAATGTTGCCGATCGTGTGATCAAAGATGATGCCCGTCGTACCGATGCCGTCATTCTCGACCTGGCCATTGGCGTTAAGCCGGAATGAACCATCGTCATCGCGGCGCGGGCCACCATCAAAGCGTGTGATCAACAAGAGATAGAGCCACCATTCACGTTCATTCATATTGCGCGAGTAGTGGGCGTCCATAATTTCGTGCAACTCGCGTTCATCCCAGCGATCTTCTTCGCTAGGGCGGCCTGTTCTAGCACCAATCGCTGCGTCCAAGGCACCGTCATTATGCTGCACACGTGCATCGATGCCAGCTCTGCGCAAGATCGAGGCCAGCGAGATATTCAGCGTTCCCAGCGTGGCGGGTTGTTCCCCAATCGGAATATCGCTGGTGGAATATTCTGGTGGCCAAGGCAACCCTTCCAACTTATCCACCTCAATATTCAGCACGCGAAACAATTCTGAATCCAAGGAAAGTTCACCCACAAACTCTTCTGGCATCGCACTGGGGACAATACATTTTATTTGCACCAGTTGGGGGCTCAGGACCAGAAACTCAAGATGACCACCAACGCTCGAATCGGTGTCGGCGTCAAAGATGTAGCGCGGACTTGCGGCTGTCCACCAACCATTGATCTCCCGAAAACGCGCGCGCATAGAACATTGATAGGTGCCCGTGCGAAAAAAGTCGGCACTGACCACTTGCAGTTCCGAATCGATGCGCAGTTCGATATGCAAAATGACACCCGATGCAGCTTCGATGCGCCCGCGGAATGTTCCTGCGCGCAGGCCGGCGGTTTGGTCTAGGATGGCCGAAGCCAGGATCGCACCGTGCAACGACCCCTGCAAGGTAACTTTCTGACCGTGGTAGGGAAGAAATGCCTGAACCGATCGTTCCACGATTTGCGGCCACGCCATCGACGTTTGCAACGGAAAAACAATCACTTCCAGGGTGGCACTGCCTGTATTCAACAAGACTTGGTTGCCAACCTGAAGCGTTCCGCTTACTTTGTCACTCATTTTAGATTCTCCCTGATTTTACGGTGCGTATAGCAACCTGAGTCGGCTGGGCTGGATGCTGGGTCAGTATCCAGCCCACAACTATTAACGATACGCTGGCTGGTTTCCTGTGGATCTTTACTGTTCGGCGGGCGCGACCCCAGCGATACGGATGATATCGCGCAGATCGAATTTCCCGTCTGCATTGAGCGTTGGCAGGGTCGGTTCCCACTTGGGTTCATATAGAATCGAATCATCGCTTTGGGCCAACAGGCCAATGATCGTTTCAGCTACGATCGTGCCACCCACAACGCCAAGCCGTTGTCCTTGCTCCTGGATCGCCGCCTCGGCTAAGATGTAGTACCATAAAGGCGTGCGCTCATGGAAGTTGGCCTCCAACAACACCGTTCGTTCGGCTGGCGAGGCATTGGCCAGAATCGCATCAGGTGGTAACACATGCGCTTTGCCGACGATCTGCTCCGCTACACTTTGCCCAGTGGGCAGATCGAGCAGGTAGCCGCGCAGCAGATTACGTTTTGCCAGATGTAACCGGTAAACATTCGCACATAAAGATACAGCCTTTCCTTCCTTCTCGCGCAACGGGCTTGCCAATCTTCCATCCGGCAGACAAAATATGTGGGTCTGGCCGTTGCGCGAGAAGCAGTCGAGGGACTTTAACCGGGATTCGATTAGGCTGTGAATCACCTTCAATTATATAAACGTAACGAGCCAACCAATTCTTTTATAATTGATGCAACCAATTATTTTTCTGTTGTTTTGTTTTGAGAGAAATTAAAAATATGCTATGATCTATTTTTTACACATTTTGCAGTAGTCACCGGGCTGACTACTCTATACATCTCCCAACTGGCAAACAACTGTATGTCAATAGCTTCCGCATCTCTACGCACGAATGATGAGTGGTTGGCAGAACTGCATGGCGCGCGTGGTATTGCTCGCCAAACAGCCGCCCATCACGCTCTAGCCAATTATCTATATATCGTTGCCCATAATTATCTGCACCAGCGACAACATGATCCAGCTCTACTGAGTACGCTTGACCCCCAAGAGTTGGCCGCGTTGGCACAGGATTTTGTGCAGGACGCGTTGTTTAAATTGGCGCAAGACAATTTCGCCTTGCTTGCGCAATTTCGCAACGAAGGCAACTTTACGAGTTGGTGCGCTAAGTTGCTTTGTAACCTGATTGCCAGCGAATTGCGGCGCCCCTTTTGGCGCAAACGTCGGCCAGAGGCAACGGAAGATGAATGGGTTACCACCCGCAGCCCAGAACAGACAACACAGATCGGCTATATTCGCGAGATCATCGACCGCTGTATCCAGGAATTGCAAGAGCGCCGGCGCATCGCTTTTGAGCAGTGTATTGTCCAAGATCTACCCACAGATCAAGTGGCCGATCGGTTAGCAACTTCGGTGAGCGGTGTTTATCAACTCGTCTTTTACGCTCGGCGCGATCTGCGCCTTTGTCTGGATAATCATGGCATTGACATGGAAACCATGGCCGTGTTTCGCGAGTAGGGGCTGAAATTCGGATAAAAGATTTTGGCCGTTGCTTACCTCTTTATAAGTAGAAGTACAATTGGTACTGAGAGTAGAGACCGTGATTCAAGAAACTCAACATATAATGAAGGAATTGTTTGGCGACGCTCTGCTGCCTCCCACACAGCCAACACTCGACGAGTTGTATGCGTATGCATTGGCGGCAGCGAACAGTGAAGATCTAGCGGCGCGCTTTCCTGTGGTACATGCCTATCTGCAAGCAGTAGAGGGGCAGGATGCACATTACCAGGCCGTGTTGGCCGTCCTCAAGTTGGAACGGGCGGGGCAACTTGTGCCGCCCCCCATACCTGCTCGTTTTGATTTCAGCTATTTAGCGCCCCCGTCCACTGGGCAACCGTGGCGGGTGACGTTGGGGCAACTGATCGTGACCCTGACCGAGCAGTGGGTGGCGGGATTTACGCCAACGTCCACACCGCAACTGGCCTATCGCAAGTCGGTTGACGAACAGACGCTCTTGGAATTGAAATTGACTGAGGAAACAAGCGGCGTCAAGGTAAATATTACCGCGCGCGCAACAGCAACTGCGGCGGCCACATGTACCTTGATGGTAGAAGTAGCGCCGCCCAATCGACATTGGCCGCAGCTAAGTGGGATTCCGATTGCACTGACAACGGAGCCATCTGTCACGGCCACGCAAATGACTGATGCGTTTGGCAAAACGATTTTTCGGGCTGTGACAACGGCGCGGTTGCCAAGTGCTACGATCGCCGTGGGGCCGCTGGCCGAGTTATCGAATAATCAGCCATAAATCAAGATAAATGGTGCCCAAAAATACGGGTCGGCGAATGGGGTGCTGGTGGGTGGTTGTACCTGAAGCAGTGTGCATGCGTTGGCGATCTCCGTATGCAAGGCTTGGCTAAGGCCAAGGCGCGTCGCCTGGATGTGGGTCAGCGTGGCCAGCGCTGCCTGGGCAGACAAAGTGCGCAGATACCACTGCGCGCGGTGCAGCGCCGTTGCTGGATCAATCCCTTGCTTTAATAATGTGTGCAATTGACACATCAACAAATAGGTAGCGCGCTCGTCCACTCGCCATTGCGTCACGACCAAGGCCGATGCACCGGCGACCATAAATGCGCGCGCCAAACCGTACAGTTCATCCCCACGCCGCACCTGGCTTAGACCACTGGCGCAAGCGCTGAGGATAACTAGGTTACAACGGATGCGTAAGCGATCAAAGACTTCTTGCGCGGTCAAAAGCTCGTCTGAGGCTAGGTGCAAGGCGGAATTAAATGGTGCCGTCGCATCAAAAGCCCCGTGGCAGGAAAAGTGGAGCATTTGATAATCACCTGCCAGTTGGAATAGCTGTTCTTTTTTTTGGTGGTCGCCTACGAGCGCCATCCCGCCCGTCAATTCTGCAATCGCGGATGCTTCCTCTTCGGCATAGTGCAGTTGTATGGCGGGTGCCTGTTGATCCTGGCCGACAGGCAGACTTACGCTGTTGCAGCCAATCGCAAGGCATGACCTCGGCGCTTGCTCGCTTGTCCGAGCGACACCGCTAGGTTGGGCCACAGGATGGGCGCGCAGCAGGATGCTAGCGCTGGGCGTGTAGATCAGTTGCGGACCTGCCTGTTGCAAGAGAGTTTCGCCGGGACCCCCTACCAATGCCTGAAAAGGTACATAGTGGAGCGGGCCATGCGGCGCTACATAAATGACCCGCTTGTCACGCAGATGATGGGCCGCTGGTGCCAGTAGACTTGTGTACAAGGCGCTGCGCATCGCAGGATCGAGAAAATGTTCTTCGACAGGTGCATCCACTGCACTGGGATAGAGGTCATTCGGCGAAAGGTGAGTGTCGAATACATCTAGTGTTGTACGGGTAACAACGAAGAGCAACGTGGCGGCCTGTGGAAATCCAGGCCGTTCGGCTCGAATCGTCGTGAGCGTATAGCGATCGGGTGACTCGATTAGCCCTGTGGTGAAATATTCTAACAAAACCGCATCGGCGGGCAAAGCCGCTTGAATCTGGTGTAAAGACAGAGGCGCAATACTTTTAGATGGTTCTAAAGTGACCGCACCTACGTCTAGCAGATCCAGAAAGGCACGTGCGCGGGCGTGCTCCACATAAGCAAAGGCTTGGGCCAACGCCCCGGCTTGCACATGATAGAGCACCGCATTGGCAAAGAGATCGGTGACGGTAGCCAGGAAGCCGGCGCGGGCGGCGGCGCTCGAATTGCGGGCGCGTACTGTTTCGACGAGGGTTAGCGCTTCGGCAAAGGTGGCAAGCCCCTGCGCGGTCTGCCCTATTTCATGGTAGAGCAAAGCGAGATCGGCTAAGACGGCAATCTCTTCGCCGGGCCGCTGGAGTGCGCGGAAGCTAACCAAAGCGGCTGTAAAGGCAGCCTGGGCCTGTATCCAGTAGGCTTGGCCCAGTTTGCGATATGCCTGTCCCAGGTTGCTCTGGGCAATGGCCGTACCAAAGTGATTCTCGGTCTGCTGGCACAGAAGGAGTAACTGCTCATAACAGGCGATGGCGCTTTCCCAATTCAGCAAGCTCATATGCAGTAGGCCCATTGTATTCCAAACCATTGTATATGCCTCGATGGCCTGGCTGTCTGCGGTGCGCTGGCCAAGTATATCCAACGCGGTTTGACAGGCAGTGACGCCTATCATAAGCACCTCTGCATCAAAATCGCCGGCATTATGGCCCAAATAGTTGGCCAGACCCAGTTGACACCAGGCTTTGGCTTCTTCGAGTGGTTCGGCGAGCGTGTGGAACAGTTCGATGGCTGTCTGCGCAGTGGCGATCGCCCCACTATAATTGCCGACCTGCATAATGGCGCTGGTCAGTGAGATACGAATCTGGCCGCTGAGGAAAGGGTCCAAGTCAGTGGCTTGCAACAGATCGCGATAGCGCCGTTCTGCAATGGCAAAATCGCCATCGCTTTCATGATGGAGCACGGCCACAAAATATTCGTGCCAACCGCGTGCCGCGGATTGCGTTGCGGCTAAAATTGCAATTTCTTGGAGGATCGCAGTACACGCCGTCAGGTCGCGACGGTGGAGTGCGGTCAGAAAGGGTTGCATCAACTGTTTAGGATCAATCGCCATTTTTTAGTCACTTTGCAACGATCACAACAACCATAACAAGGAGAAAGACAATGGGTGTACCCTATTTCGGTCATGGCTACCTGGAATGGTTCCATGAGACAGCCCCGAAACAACAGCTCATCGTGCGCTATGTGTTGCCCTGGGAATATTATGTGTTACCCAACAACGATGCGGTTCATCAGCCAGATATTGATGGTCAAGCCCAGTTCATCAAAACCGCCAAACCGTTTACAATCTTCTACTTTATTCGTCACATTCCAGCCGGCAGTAGCGATGCGATTACGCTAACACGAAACGGTGGTGATTTTCAAGTTGTTGTAAAACCCGATGGCAAACAGACCCACAATCATTACTTGACCCTGGTCCAGGGCTATCCGGTCGAACCGCCGTCGTCAACATATCCGTCCACCTATACCCTTTCGTTATTAAAGCTGGCTACACTCTCTGAAGCACCAGGCCAAAATCCAGGTGATTGGAAATACGAGTGGGACAAAGATCTGCCGCCTGAATTCAACGTCGAGATTTCCAGCGCGCAGCAAAGCAATATCGAGTTCAAACGTTGGCTAGGCTGGCAAGCGTCGCCGCCGCAGGTGCCATGGGAAACAGTCACCGAAATCACCAATGTGCGCCGGTTAGGCATGTTTTCCATTGTCGAACAATCACCAAGTGAGAGGGACGCCCAGGCTTCGCAACCAGATGCTGCCACCGCTGTCGCCGTATAACGACAGCACGTAATTATCCGCGCTTGCTGGACTGGATTTATCAATCCAGCAAGCGCGGGTCCAGCGTGTTCGATATGATGATTGATTATATCTCCGGCACGACGATACAGTCACATCAGCTATCAGTTGTCTCCAATCTCCATGTCGTTGCGGCTGCCCATGCTTCGGCGCCGCCTATAATAATATCGCACACAGGATCTTTGATATCATAGTAGGCTTCCACATCTTCAGTGTGATACTTGGCCAGTGCCATTTTGACTTGGGCATAGGCGGCCGCGATGGGCGGATAAGCGCGCAAGTAATCGCGAAAGAGCAACGGATAGCGTTGATTGGCCCGCCCCGGTAAGCGGACGTGGACATTCGTCGGCCGTTGCGCGGGTAGCGGATTGAAGATCCACTTGCGATACTCGTCCAACTGATCTTCCTGGCCCGGCGGCAAGTGATCCTGCGTGATGCGCTCGATCCGTTGATAGCCAGCGCGCTGCATAGCCGCTTCCAGGGCGGGGCTAAGCGCTGCCGCGGTGATCTGAATATCGATAATGTCTTTGGCCGCCAGCCCTGGCACAGCCGTGGAACCGATGTGATCGATGCGCAGGGCAAGCTCACCAAGCTGTTGGCGCAAGTGACTACCCAGCGCCACGAATTCGTCGCGCCAGGTTGGTTGATAGGGTAAGATACGAATCATGGTGTAATCCCCTGGAAATCCCAAACTCGAAAGCATTCTTGCTGGTGAGTGCTATGTTGGCTAAAGAAAGCCGCGCAGCGTTCGCGGTTGCCGGCGCCATCATCTTTGGGTACATAGTAGCCGGCAAAGAAGAGCCGATCTAAATGCAAGAGTTCGACCATGTGGATCTCAAATTTTAGCACAATTGCGCCGAGGTCAAACGAAACTTGGGGCGTCGCCGGGAAGATATCCTGGATACGCACATCAATCTCGTGCCAGCGTTGCACAAAGTGGGCATAATCGTGTGGCAATAGGCGTGATTGCATACACGTGGGATAGGCCAGATAAAATGGCTCGTGGCGGCGATAGAGATTATATGCCTTGCAACGGAAGAGGCTTTCGCGTTCGATCACTTCAGTCATAGACAATCCACCCCGAATGGGTAGCCGTGAATCGAAGACCATCGCAAAGGCATCGGCGCCGCGCGCCAGCATATTGTGGACCAGGTCTAATGTATCACCTTGAAAAATGGCCGCCGCCGGATTCAGCATCCAAAAGCGAAACTGGTAATCCATCACATAAACAGGATAGAGCGTGTGCGCAATTTCCGGCTCGATGGCCTGGAGCACGCGTTTTACCTGTTCCACCGGCGGCATCAGCGTCGGCGTTCGATAACCGGCCAACCCGTGCAAATAGGCAATATCGGCCGGGCCTAACTGGAGTGCTTCACCGAGCGCATTCAAAGTTTCCGGGCGCGGTAGCCGCCGCCCCTTTTCGATCTCAATAATTGGCGCGGTGCCTTCCCAACGCATCAGCGTAGCCAACCGAAACTGCGAGATTTTGCGCGGCTGTGCCTGCTCGCGAAATTGCCTTACTGTCTCACCCAGCAACTTCAGATTTGCTTCCGCCATTTTCTCCTCGCTGAGCAAACCCTGTTAGCACCGCAACTCGCTCGTTACCTACGGCAACGTTTCTTACATAAAACGTGCCCGCATTATACACTGATCATCGTTGCTTCGTGAAGGCATTAAAAGAGGTTTACCAATCGGTTTCAAAGTTGAAAGGTGAGAAAGTATGAACATTACACTTTGGGTTCTACAAATCCTTCTAGCCGCGCTTTTTCTGTTGCACGGTGGCGCGCTGATCCTGCCACCCGCCACCATGCGGGCATCGTTTGCCGCAGATTTTGCCAATCTGCCGCCTGGCACGCAAGTGTTGATCGGCAGCGCGGAGCTGCTCGCTGGGCTAGGCTTGATCTTACCCGGCATCACCAGAATTGCGCCTTGGTTGACCCCACTGGCGGCCACCGGTCTGGTGCCGATT
>Ga0163144_10028166_pt1 | contig 10851 bp, 8 predicted proteins | sample OliLak19BULKMAT1_FD_123175 | JGI IMG/M metagenome (GOLD analysis project Ga0163144, IMG submission 123175) | Freshwater microbial mat bacterial communities from Lake Vanda, McMurdo Dry Valleys, Antarctica - Oligotrophic Lake LV.19.BULKMAT1 | ecosystem: Environmental > Aquatic > Freshwater > Lake... | reverse complement strand
CGGAGTCCGGTCCGTGGCAATGGTAGCAATTTTCCGAAAGGATCGGCTGAACGTGCTCATTGAATGAGATTTTCTCCGGCAGGGAAATCACCTCCGTTTCAACCTCCACCGGAACAGCTTGAGCGCCGGCGGAAGCCCTCGATTGCGACGGGTCGCACCCCGTGAGACAGAAAGTGAAAAACCCTGCAAGGATCGTGTGATTGATGAAACGGAAAGTCATGATGCGCTGGAACCAACATAGGTGAAACCTGCGTAAATGCGAGTTTCTTTCATGAGACAGGCGATCGTCTGGATCTACATGGACCAGAAATGAACCCAGTTTCCCGCTGAGAAACATCAACCCGGTGGAAATCACCAGCATCCTGAACAAGATCACCAACCGCCTGATCAACTTCAGTACATCGTTCGACATGGAACCGAACCGGGTCAGGTGAATCAGGAAGTCGCGAAGGTCCGCACCACCACGCCCCATGAGGCGGAGAAGTTTTGATATTTTCAGCGCTTCTGGCACTATAGTGCCGCGCGTGAGGTTTTGTGAAATGTGCAAGATGAAACGAGTGGCTGGGGCGTCTCGCTCCAGACCGTCGCGGAGGCGTCTCGCCTCCTGCATTCCGGTTCTGGGCGAGACGCCCGAACGACCGACTGCGGCGAGTCGCCGCAGCCACGTTCCGACGGCGAATTCACAAAACGTGACGCGTGTCAGTTTACAGTCCGCTCATTTTGTTAGATGGTCATCCTTTGGAGTCCGCTTCGAGGCGGGTGGCCTGCCGGATGTGGAGGGACGATTTGGCCGGACTACGAACCGCTCATCCGGGCAGGGTCGAGCAGATCAGTGAGTTCCGCAGGAGTAAGCGCGAGTTCATCCAGCCGATCCTCGCAGATTTCCCGCACGGTCCGGCCACCCGCCACCGACTCTTTCGCAATCGCCGCCGCACGGTCGTAGCCAATCTTCGGTGCCAGCGCGGTGACCATCGAAAGCGATAGCTCGATCATCTCACGGCAGCGTTCCTCGTTCGCGCGGATCCCATCGACGCAACGCTCGCGAAACGCGTCGGCCACGTTTGCCAGCAGATGGATGGATTCCAGCAAACACGCGGCGATCAACGGCATTGAAACATTCAGTTCCAAAAACCCGCCCGCACCGCACCATGTGATCGTCGTCTGATTTCCCGCGACCCGCGCGGCGACCATGGTGACGGATTCGGACATCACCGGATTGATCTTACCCGGCATGATCGACGATCCGGGCTGGGTGGCCGGCAGCACGATCTCTCCCAGTCCACAACGCGGACCCGAACCTAACAACCGAATGTCACAGGCGATCTTGTGCAGCGAAACGGCGATGGTGGCGAGTTGCCCGTGAGCCTCCACGCAGGCGTCCTTCGCCGCCTGCGCTTCGAAATGATTCTCCGCTTCGCGAAACGGTATCCCGGTGGATTCCGCAAGCTGCGCGATGGCCTTGCCAGCGAACTCCGGATGCGTGTTGAGCCCGGTGCCGACCGCCGTGCCACCTAGCGGAAGCTCCAGCAAGGCTTCCATCGCTTTGTTAGCGCGGGATGCCGCGAGCTTCGCCTGCCTCGCCCAGCCGCTGAATTCCTGTCCCAGCCGAACCGGAGTGGCGTCCATCAGGTGGGTTCGCCCGATCTTGAGCACCTCGTGAAATTCCCCCGATTTTCTTTCCAAGGAATCCGCGAGACTTTCCAACACAGGAACCAATCGCTCGCGGAGCTCCACCGCAGCCGCCACGTGGATGGCCGTGGGAAACGTGTCATTCGAGGATTGTCCCAGATTCACGTGATCGTTCGGATGAACCGTGGCCCCGAGCCGGGCGCAGAGATGCACGATCACCTCATTGACATTGGTGTTGGTGGAAGTGCCCGATCCTGTTTGATAGATATCCACCGGAAACTGCGCGTCATGCATTCCGGCCGCGACTTCCGCAGCGGCTTCCGCGATTCTCCCACCAAGGTCGGGATCCAACAATCCGAGTCCGGAATTCGTCAGCGCTGCCGATTTCTTGATCAGCCCGTAGGCATGGATCAGTGCCGGAGGAAGTCCCGTTCCGGAGATCGGGAAATTCAGCACGGCCCGCTGGGTGGATGCGCTGTAGAGGGCATTGGCCGGGACTTCCATCCCGCCCATCGAATCGCTTTCGATGCGTGTCGGATTCTTCATTTCAAATTCCTACATCCTTAACCCCACTTTGTCACATTCGATTGTAAAACGCTTAAGATCAATCAATAGGAGCAACTTTCGTCCTCAGAGTAGAGCAACCCTTCCTAGAATTTTTGGAAAGTCCGCTGTTCGTTCATCCAAGCATCGATTCCAGCTCGTCCATGGTCCAGCCCGCGGCGTCGCCCGCTCCGTTCTCGTCGATGGCGGATGCGAGTTCGCGTTTCTTGGCTTGGAGACGGACGACCTTTTCCTCGACTGTCCCACGGGTGAGGAGGCGATAAACCGTCACCGGCCGGGTTTGTCCGATCCGGTGGGCCCGGTCCGTCGCCTGGGCTTCCGCCGCCGGATTCCACCACGGATCGAAATGCACCACGGTGTCCGCAGCGGTAAGATTGAGACCATAGCCTCCCGCCTTGAGACTGATGAGAAATACGGGTGGACCGTCGGGCTGCTGGAATTTGTCCACCATCTGTTGACGATTCCGGGTTTGTCCATCGAGCCGCAAACTCTCCCAACCGCGCTCGGAAATGCATTTCTCGATTTCCCGTAACTGGGTTTGGAACTGGCTGAAGATAAGCATTCGGTGATTTCCATTCACCGCCTCTTCGATCAACTCCAACAAGCGTTGGAGCTTGGCCGAGCGCCGAGGAACCAACAGTCGATTGAATTTATCGTTTCCAAAGAGCGCAAGATCGCAGCAAGTCTGCCTGAGGCGAAGCAAGGCCGTGAGCATCTGCATGCGGGCCGCCCCTTTGTTGCCGGAATCGGAGATCACATCCACCCGCTTGCGTCCTTCCACAAGAAGCTCCTTGTAAACCGCCTGCTGGTCGGGACTGAGGTCACAGAATTCGTCGATGAAGATCTTCGACGGAAGTTCGGGAGCAACCTGCTCCTTGGTACGCCTGAGGATGAACGGGGAAATCTTGAGCCGCAGGCGCTCGATCACCGCTCCTGCGGATTCACCGGTAACCAAAGGCTGTTCGTAGCGCTCCTTGAAATCTTCCCGCCCACCAAGCCAGCCGGGCTGAATGAAGCGGAAGATCGACCAAAGATCCTTCACACCGTTCTCGATGGGCGTTCCGGTGAGCGCGATCCGGCAGGTGGCGTGCAATTTCGCGAGGGCTTTCGCGTGATCCGTGTCCGGATTCCGCATCAAACTGGCTTCGTCAACCACGACGGCGCGATAGTCGCGCTTGAGGTGATACGCCAGATCCCGGGCGAGGGTTCCGTAGCTGGTAAGGATCACATCGCCCGGCTTCACCTTCTCGCGCACGGCATCCCGACTTGCTCCATGGAGAATCCAGACGGTTCGCGCCGGTGCAAACCGGGCGAACTCCGCCTTCCAGTTTCCGAGAAGCGATGCGGTCGCCACCACCATCACAACCCCGGAATCCTCTCCTGCCCCCTCAATCAACCGCTCGATTAAAGCGATTGTTTGCACCGTCTTTCCGAGCCCCATGTCATCGGCCAGCAGAGCTCCACCGAAGCGCTGAACCCGATCCAACATCCATCCTGCGCCTTGCGATTGGTAGGGACGTAGCACCGCTTGCAAAGTGGCCGGCGAATCGAATATGAATGAAACAGGCTGATCACTTCCTGTCTGTGACTTATCTAGTTTATTCCGGATTTCCCGGATGAGTTCTCCGGAACGGGCCGAGGCCATGAAACGACCGTTCTCCTGGCGCAAATCAAGGTCGGAAAAGAGCGGATCGATGATGTTGGCAATGTCATCCGAGATGATCAATCGACGCCCGCCCGTAGCGGCGCCTGATCCTTTGCCAGCGCGCAGAAGTCGGCGAACCTCAGCCGATGGGATCGAGGCCCCATCGCTCGTTTGAAATGAAAGATCGAAACTCAACCAGTCCTCACCGGAGCCAAATATCTCGATTTTTGGTGAGACCACGGCGACCTGCTTCTGCACGTGGCCGAAGCGTTCGCCCTCAATGACGGACCATTCCTTACGGAGAACCGGCAGGGATTGCGTGAGGAAATCGAGAATAGTGGATTCACCCTTCATCACCCAACGGCCGTTGGAGAAGTTTTCCACTTCGAACCCGGCGCGGGAGAGTCGGCCTGCGGCTTTCTCTTCTTTCGCCAGATCCCGGACTTCGCAGCGATCACCGACCAAGCGCGGGAGGCCATCGACTTTTCCCAGACCTGGCGGGACGGGTGCGGCGGATCCATAGCGGACGCTGAGCTGAGCCTCCAGATGATTGAGCGAGCCCTCCAGCGAGAGTTCGAAAACGGCGGGGGCTTGGATGAAGTGGAGCTGATCGAGCCAGGAACCTTCCGGGAAGTGGATCCATTCCTGCCACGATTCGAGGTGATTGAAAAATCGAGGGGTGGGGATTTTGACAGATTTCCCCTCGGCCAACTCCTTGAGGGATGCGGCCAGATCGGACGGGATGCCCCCCTCGCCCACCCGTTTGACGGTGTCTTCGCCGATTTGCCAGAAGGCTCCGGCGATCTCGATCCACGGGCCGGATTCCGGATCGGGGACGAGGAGGATTTGATCCTGAAGGTGGGTCGCCTCGCTGAGCTGGAGACGTTCGCCGGCTCGGATCTCGATCAACAGGCGGTCCTTGCCGGCAGCCAGACGCGGGTGGTCGGCGATGGATTCGAGGAACGATGGGACGCGCGGACCGTCGAGGCTGAGGCTGAGAATGTCCTTTTTGACCACGCCTTCCTTGGCGAGCCAGGCGCACAGACGATCATCGGCAGGTGAAATTTCCGCGCCAGCCGCGACGGCCAAAGTGGCGGCGAATCGACCGCGAGTCAGAGCTTCACGCCAATTCAGAGGAAGGAGAATTTGCCATGCGATCGCCGCCATCGGCTCGGGCGCAGGATTTCGAACAGTCGCTTGAGCAGGTCTGGCGGCGACCGCAACGGCGGCGGGCTTCAATGCCGCAAGTCCCGTGGCGACGGCGTGGGCGCATAAGGCACCGGTCCGCTGGTTGTCCGAGCATGGACAATGAGTATCGAGATTGGTCGGGGATTTCACGGTGACGCTGACTTTCATCAGGCGTTTTCCCATCCGCACAGTGCCTTGCCAACCGGTTGGGCTGGTCTTGGTCTCAGCCACCATCCCGCTCTCGAACAGGCTTTTTCCTTCTTTGAATGCCTGCCACGAAGCCGCTTTCCTCAGTATGTCTTCCGTCCACCCGCTCATAAGTCGCGGGAGTGTTTCCCGATCCCGGGGAAATGCAAGGAATGGCGGGCTGCGGAGCACCATTCATGGAGTGCGGTGGCAGAGCGCAGCGCCGACACCGCTTTGGATTCTTCCCGGGGTGCCATGGAGCCGGGACGACGGGTTCATCCAAAGCGGTGTGGCGCTAGCGCTTCCCACCGCACTCCAAAGGGGGAGCTGTTGCTCCGCGCAAGGAGAGGCGGAACGCGTCTGCCGCGTCACTTGTTGACGATTTCGCCTTTCAACTCGCTCCAGATGTAAACGGCGTCGCCACCGCGCTCGGGTCGGCTTTCCCACATGAACCATCCGAGGGACTCGTTCCAGAAGAGGTCATAGAACACCAGACGGCGGACTGTCAGGCTGCCCTCCCGGACGCCGTGAATCGCGGCCACCCGGCGGACGCTTTTCACCTCGAAATCTTTCCCGCATTTCGCGCTGCCATCGACAATGAAAGAAATCGAGATGGTATTCGCCTGCAGGTCGGATTTCAGGGAGATCAGCCGGACGGCCTCCTTGGGATCCAGATCGCTGGAAGGTTCAGCCGCGAAAACGGTGGCCGAGAACAACGCGCACACCCCGATGATCGAAAGAAGGAATTTTCTCATCCAAGAGAGACGAGTGCCCTAGGGATCCCATTCAACGGATTTTCATCGCGGATAGGCGCCTGAATGACGGTCGATCAGAGTTCCCCCTCGATCAAATCCTCCAGCGTCTGGCGCTTGCGGATCACCGTGGCGGTTTCGCCCTCGACGAGGATTTCCGCAGGCAACGGGCGCGAGTTGTAGTTCGACGCCATGACGAATCCGTAGGCCCCGGCGGACATCAGCGCGATGTGGTCGCCGGGGTTGAATTCGGGAAGCTCGCGGTCCTGGCAGAAGAAGTCGCCACTCTCACAGATCGGGCCGACGACATCGACCTTGATGCGCTCGGACGAGGCAGGCTCGGCGAGCGGGACGATTTCGTGGTGGCCTTCATAGAGAGCCGGGCGGATGAGGTCGTTCATTCCGGCATCGACGATCTTGAAGGTCTTGGCGGTTCCCTTTTTCTCGTAGAGGCACTTGGTAATGAGGACTCCGGCGTTGCCGACGATGTAACGGCCGGGTTCCAACAGGATCTTGAGGCCTAGCCCCTTGAGACGTGGGACGAGCTCCTGGCCGTAACGCTCGATGGTGAGCGGACGCTCGGCAATCGGCTGGTTTTCCCACCAATTGATGCTGCCGGAGGCGAGGGAATGTTTGTAAATGATTCCGATCCCGCCGCCGATGGACCAGAACTCGATGCCATGCTTCGCCTTCAGCTCGGTGACGAGCGGGATGACTTTATCGACGGCCTCAATGAACGGCGCGATGGAAGTCAGTTGCGAGCCGATGTGCATCTGGAGTCCCCGCAGCTTGATGTTAGGCAGTTCCTTGGACGCGCGTTCGTAGAGATCGGCGATGGCGGTGAAATCGACGCCGAACTTGTTCTCGGACTTGCCGGTGGAAATGTATTTGTGGGTCTGGGCGTCCACGTTCGGGTTGATACGAACCGCGGCCGGAGCGACCATGCCGAGCTCGCCGGCGACTTCATTCAGATAGCGGAGTTCTTCCTCGCTCTCGACATTGAACGAGTAGATGCCTTGTTCGAGAGCATAGACGATTTCATCGCGAGTCTTGCCGACACCGGCGAAGGTGCAATGCGCCGGGTCACCGCCCGCCTTGATGACGCGGAAAAGCTCGCCGCCGGATACAATGTCGAATCCCGCGCCGTGGGTGGACAGAAGGCGGAGCACGGAAAGGTTGGAATTCGCCTTCACGGCGTAGGCGACCTCGTGATCGACATCCTTCATCGCGGCGTCCAGACGGGTGTAGTGATCAATGATCGTGCCCGCGGAATAGACGTAAAGCGGGGTGCCGTGCTCTTCAACGAGAGTGGCCAGATCGACGTCTTCGCAGAAAAGTGAACCGTTTTTGTAGGAAAATCCGTGCATTGCGAGACGGAATTAGCGGCGAAATCCAACTTGGTAAAGAGAAGAACTTGCGACGATCCGGAGTTGCTGGCGGGCGGAGAAATGGCAGGCTGAAAACATGAATGCCTCGCAGACGATCTCGCTAACTCATTGTGGCCCGGAAGGCGCGGTGGTGATGGAGGATCAGGTGGCGGTCGAGGAGCCTTTGGAAATCCGGTTGGACGGACATCCGGTGGCGGTGGTGATGCGGACGCCCGGCCATGATGAGGAGCTTGCGGCGGGATTTCTGGTGACCGAGGGGATCGTTTCCAGGGTTTCCCAAATACGGAAAATCGAGCCACGCCCGGAGGAGAACCGGGTGCTGGTTTTTCTAGAAGATAGCGTGGAAGTGGACCTCGGGCGGCTCACGCGGCACCTTTTCACAGGATCGTCTTGCGGGCTTTGTGGGAAAGCGACGCTGGAGGCAATTTTCACCGACTTTCCGCCGATCGAACGCGGCATCCGAGTTTCGGATGAGGTGCTTTGCTCGCTTCCGAAAAAACTCCGGGCCGCCCAGGGGACCTTCGAGTCCACCGGTGGACTCCATGCCGCCGGGATTTTCACACCCGATGGAGAATTGCTGATCATCCGCGAGGACATCGGCCGCCACAACGCGGTGGACAAGGTGATCGGCCATGCGCTGCTGAACGACATCGACCTAACATTCACCTTGCTGCTCGTTTCCGGCAGGTTGTCGTTTGAAATCATGCAGAAGGCGCTGGCCGGACGAATTCCGGCGCTGGCGGCGATTTCCGCACCGAGTTCCCTCGCGGTGGAATTCGCGAGGAAATCCGGGCAACTTCTCGTCGGTTTCCTCCGCCCTCCGACATGGAACCGATATACCTGAAGACGCTTGGAATATCTGGTCAAGCATGCATCCGAACGCCAGCATTTCGCCATGAAGCGCTGCATTTGTATGATCTTGGATTCCGTGGGTTGTGGAGATGCTCCGGACGCGGCGGACTACGGAGATGCCGGGGCGGATACTCTCGGTCACTTGTATGGAACCATTCCGGGGTTTTCCCTCCCCCATCTCGAATCGCTCGGGCTGGGCGAATTGCTGGCGATGCCTGATCACGTCAAGAAACGTCCCGAAGCATCGTGGGCGAGGCTGACGGAAACATCCGCGGGCAAGGACACGACCTCCGGCCATTGGGAATTGATGGGCTGCGGGCTGGATGAGCCATTCGCGACATTCGAGTCATTTCCTGCCGATCTGGTCGCGGAACTCGAACGACGTGGCGAAGTGGAATTCATCGGCAATTTCGCATCTTCAGGAACGGAGATTCTGGTCCAGTTAGGCGAGGAACATCTCAAGACGGGGAAACCGATCCTCTACACCAGTGCCGACAGCGTTCTGCAGATCGCGGCGCATGAGGAGGTCTTCGGACTTCAGCGCCTGTGGGATCTTTGCAAAACGGCGAGGACCTTGCTGGACGAGCGCGGCATCCGGGTCGGCCGGGTCATTGCACGTCCCTTTCTCGGCGACTCGTCCGAAACTTTCAAGCGCACCGGAAACCGCCATGACTATTCCCTGATGCCCGGCGAGACGGTCTTGAACCGCTTGCAGGCGGCCGGGGTGACTACCATCGGAGTGGGCAAGATCTCCGATATTTTCGCAGACTCGGGAATTTCCGAATCCCATCCCACGAAGTCGAATGCCGAAGGGATGGAGGTCATTGAAAAACTCTGGCGCGAGCGGCGCGAAGTCCCTCATTTCATCTTCGCCAATCTGGTCGATTTCGATTCCCTCTACGGCCACCGCCGCGATCCCGAAGGCTATGCGCAATGCCTGCGGGAATTCGATCGTTGGTTAGGTGGTTTCATTCCTATGGTCGAACCGGACGATCTCGTCATCATCACCGCCGACCATGGAAACGATCCCTATCATCCGGGCACCGACCATACCCGTGAGCAAGTCCCGGTGTTGACATTGGGCCTGGGAAAAGCGCTTGAAGACGGCACTTTTTCCGATGTCTCCCGCTGGATTGAGCAACGCCTTGTTTAATTTCATCCCCTCTCGAAATTCCAACTTGAAAATGCCTCGGGTCATCATCGTCATGGGGGTCTCCGGATCGGGGAAATCCACGGTCGGCGCGCTGCTGGCATCCCGGAATCAGGGCATGTTTTTCGATGCTGATGATTTCCATCCCGAGGAAAACATCCGCAAGATGGCATCCGGCGTCCCCTTGGATGATGAGGACCGCGCGCCTTGGCTTGAAAGATTGCGAAAGGAAGTGATCGACGCCGTTCCTGGCGGCGGATTCGCGGTGCTGGCGTGTTCCGCGCTCAAGAAATCCTATCGGGAGCAACTCGGAGTCGGCACTCCTGGTGTGGATCTGGTCTATCTGGAGGGCGGCGCCGACCTGCTGAACAAGCGGTTGAAATCACGCTCCAGCCACTACATGAAGGCGGGTATGTTAGAGAGCCAGTTGGCAACGTTGGAAGAGCCCGGGCCAGCGGAGGGATTTACCGTTGGAATCGACGCCAGCGTCGAGGAGATCTTGACGTGCATCAAGGTCGCCTGCGGTTTGGGGCCGTGAATCATTTCCCTCCAGAGGCGCAGGAAACTTGCTCGAGAGCGGGGTCAGTCCTTGGGTTTCAATGTCGTTTAATGTTAGACCGTATCCCGAAAGGCGGGAAAGGCGGTTGGCCGGGGGTGGGATCAGGGGGCTGGCAGTCGATTTGCCGCACCCCTTTCGGGCTTGAGAATCATTTTCCCAATCAGACCCAGGGCGAGGCGCCCGTTGCTCGCTATACTGCCGCGCGTCAGGTTTTGTGATTAGGGGATTGGCGCGACGCGGCGTGGCGGCGGTTTTCAACCGCCATGCCTGATCAAGGCTGGAAGAGGGGCATGCGGTTGGAAACCGCTGCCACGATTCCACAAAACCTGACGCGCGGCAGTATAGCCTTGGGCTGGCGTGTGCGAGGCCGATGGCCTGGAGATAGAGAGTAGAACCGATGGGTCTGCCAGTCCGCCGTCAAAGGGTTTGCGACAATGGGCGATGGGTTTCAGTTCCATGGATACTGGTTCTTGCAAACGCGCCACAAAGAGGGGGCCGTCTTGGATCCCCGGCTCGCCGTCGCTCGAAGAGGATGAATCAATGAATGAATGAAAGCCGGAATAAATTCCGCGCTCCGTTGGTAGGGCCAGATCCGCTCAGCCGGGATGTCCTCAATGGCAAGTTCATTGATGGCAATGTGATCCAGGCCGAGGTTGAGGATGGACGCATCGTTTTCACCAAATAGTCCCCCGCCCCTGGCTTGGGAAAACTTGGGAAAATCGAAGTAGTTCCTCGCTTTGCGCGGCGGCTCACGTAAATAGCGCCCATGAAATTCCTGCGACAGGCCTTTTCCGGCATCCTCACGCTATGTCTCGTCGCGCCGCTCGCCAGTGCCTGGGACTACGAGGGGCACCGCATGATCAACACCGCTGCCCTCGCGGCACTGCCTGCGGACTTTCCCGCGTTTGTGCGTGAGCCGGCGGCCGCTGAACGGATCG
>Ga0163144_10028165_pt1 | contig 10851 bp, 10 predicted proteins | sample OliLak19BULKMAT1_FD_123175 | JGI IMG/M metagenome (GOLD analysis project Ga0163144, IMG submission 123175) | Freshwater microbial mat bacterial communities from Lake Vanda, McMurdo Dry Valleys, Antarctica - Oligotrophic Lake LV.19.BULKMAT1 | ecosystem: Environmental > Aquatic > Freshwater >... | reverse complement strand
TCGGGCTCGCGCTTTGTGTATCACTGTTGTATATCCCTGTAGCATAGATGACATTACCAATGTTGAGTTGCTCTGCTGCAGAGTTTATAACACCACGACCCAAGGCTATTGAATCTGAAAATCCTCCTGTACCAGAGTAGCGACCAATAGCGATAGAGGTGCCAGAGTTTCCTGTGTTATCAACATCGTCGTCTTCGCCTGCAAAGGAACCTATAAAGATGGAGTTAGAGGCGTAGAAGGCATCAATTCCTGCATTTCTACCAATGAAGTTGGAGTTGGCGGCGTTTATCGCACCTTTACCAGCATTTTTACCAAAGAAGTTGGAGTAAGTGGCGTCGGCTGCATCACGTCCTGCATTGGGACCAAAGAAGTTGGAGTTGTAGGCTTCAGTTGCGCCATATCCTGCATTGTTACCTATGAAGTTTGAGTAGTCGACGTGGGTTGCACCTTGTCCTGCTAGGTGCCCTACAAAAAAGTTATCCGTATTTGATGGCGTTCCCGAGATTGAAGACCAAATGTTGTTGGAGCCGTCAGTAAGGAATGGATTTGAAGCTACACCGTTTTGATAGAGTGTGCCGGTATAGTTAACGTCGCCTGTTACGTCGAGTTTGAAGGCGGGGGTGGTAGTCCCAATCCCCACATTCCCCGTGCTGTAATAGATATTAGATCCTGTAGTTGTCCACTGACTCGAACCAATAGCATTAATTGAAGCCTGCAGAGCAACGATAGTGGTATTCTGTTCGTTGTTTGTGCGTGTGACTGATTTTGCAAGACCTGAAGTAGAACCTCCCCCACTTCGTACTATGGTCTCATTGGTAATGTAGGTAGGATAGGTGTTGGTGACGTAGGTGGGATAGGTATTGTAGGTCGAGTACGAAGGAGACGATGAACTGCTGTGGTAAAGGGGAGCAGGGTTGAACTGTCCTGAGGTAATTTCTGGAGGTAAAGGGCTGGGGAAAGGAGGAAGAAGCCAGTCGATGACTGATTGGACACTACTTTTGAAGCTTGCGGTGTAGAAAGACCATGCGGAAGTAGCTTTTGAGGAGATGGATGCGTGGGAAAAGAGAGGGATAAGCAGAAAAATACAGATGAAAAGACTAAATCTCCTAAAGATGCGCATATACCTTACATGTTACCATATTTAAAAGGGATGAGGGGGGGTAATGAGGTGGGGATAACTTAGGATTTTGACTTTTTAGTCCTTTTCTGTGTATACTTTGTACGCATGACAATCCTTGCTTCGTTTCTCCCCTATATCCAGATCACTCTCGCCGTGCTCATTACTATTGGCGTCCTACTTCAGCAATCTGATACGGGGCTTGGAGATGCTTTTGGTGGTGGAGACGGTGGTAGCTCTTTCCACACCAGACGTGGGGCTGAGCAATTCCTTTTTGTAGGAACTATTGTCGTGTCAATTCTCTTCGTTGCGAGCTGCTTTGTCGCTCTCGTGATCTAGGTCTCAATGAAAGTCACTATTCCTAAAATCAAGCATATATTCAATGATTTTTCCGCGGTGGAAAAAGCTTTTTTTCTTGTGCTCTCATTCTTTATGATATGGAGCTCAATGATGCTTTTCTTTTTCGCATTCGACGGATTCCGCACGGACTCACCTTCGCATGGTGGAACACTCAGTGAAGGTCTTATCGGTAATCCTAGCTTCATCAATCCTCTCTTTTCCACTACAAACTCAGGAAAAGATCTTTCATATCTCATCTATTCAGGACTCATGCGTCTAAATGAAAAGGGAGAAATCATCCCCGACCTAGCAGAAAGTTACACTATATCACCGGATGGCATGACTTATACTTTTATACTTAGGAGCAACGCGCTATTTCACGACGGAAAACCGCTTACTTCGACTGATGTTGTATTTACCATAGAGAAAGTGAAAGATCCAAAAATAAAAAGTCCGTTTACAACCAACTGGCAAGGGGTTTCAGTCGAGGCACCTGACGTCCGGACGGTGATATTCAAACTAAAGACTCCTTACGCGCCTTTCATCGAGAATACTACCCTCGGTATCATCCCCGAACATATATGGAAAGACGCTGATCTCGATCAATTCACGTTCAGTCCCTACAATTTTAATCCTGTAGGATCTGGACCATATATAGTGAAGGATATAAAGAGGAGAACAAACGGTTCACCCTACCAATTTACACTGACTGCATGGAGTAAGTATGCACCGGGAGAAAAGAACATTAGTACTATTTATTTCCATATCTATCCTGATTCCGAAAGTCTCATAAAGGCACTCCGGAGCGGTGAAATAGAAAGCGCTTCAGACCTTTCTCCGAAAGATGCCGAAACACTCAAGAGCGCAGGCTTCGACGTACGGACGACAGATCTCCATCGCACCTTCGGTGTATTTTTCAATCAAAACCAGGAGACAATCTTTGTCGACAAGCAGGTACGCGTTGCACTCGAGACGGCAGTGGACAGAACTCGTATAGTTGATACAGTATTGTTAAGTTACGGAAATGAGGAAGATACTCCGCTTCCAAGCGAAGACAGTCTTCATGACTCACCTACGGAACCAGCAAGTGTAGCAGAAGCGATTCTTCTCAAAGACGGTTGGAAGAGAAATAGCGACGGGATTATGGAGAAAAAAGATAGCAAAGGAACGCGCACACTTTCCTTCACACTTACCACATCTAATAATCCTGAGTTGATTGCTACTGCAAATCTTCTTAAAGAACAGTGGTCAGCCATCGGAGCGGAAGTCAGCGTCGTCAACCTTGCCCTAACAGAGCTTACAGAGACCGTCATCCGCCCACGCAAATATGATGCCTTACTTTTTGGAGAAGTTATAGGTAGAGGAAAAGACCTTTATCCATTCTGGTATTCGGGAGAACGAAAGGATCCTGGATTAAACATTGCCCTTTATACGAATGCAAAAGCGGATACTATCCTCCAAAAAGCGCGCACCGCGACCTCGAGCGATGAGACATCGAAACAGCTTTCGGCTTTCATCGACATATTTCGCCAGGATGTTCCCGCCATCTTTCTCTATTCACCACGATTCATCTATGTGGTACCGGAGAAAGTGAAAGGCTTTGAACTTCCAGCATTGGAAATGGCACACGAACGCTTTGCAGGAATACTTTCTTCATATATCACCTCAAAAAGAGTCTGGAAATAATTAACAACCCACAATGGGCACCATTGTGGATAACAAAATAAATTAACAAAAATGGAACCATCACAACAGCCCCTCAAACGATCAGGAAGAAATAATCGCCGACAAGTACCCTCATCCTCCCACGCTTCTCGTTCAAAACGTGAAGACGTCATCCCTGTAGTAGGAGAAAACATTCGTATCATTCCACTCGGAGGAGTAGAAGAAATCGGTAAAAACATGACCGCGATCGAGATCGGTGATGATATCATCGTCATCGACGCCGGTTTTCAATTCAAAGAAGAAGACACACCAGGTATCGACTACATTCTTCCGAATACTAAATATCTCGAAGAAAGAAAAGATCGTGTGCGGGCAATCCTCATCTCCCATGCCCACCTCGATCACATCGGGGCTATCCCTTTCATCATGGAACGTATTGGTAACCCACCCATGTATACCCGAAACCTCACTTCCCTCATGGTCAAAAAGCGTCAAACTGAATTCCCTCACCTTCCGGAAATCGATTTCAAGATTGTCGAAAACAATGATCGTATCAGAATGGGAAATCTCACCGTCCGTTTCTTCGGAGTGACGCATAGTATCCCTGATTCTATGGGTATTATCATCGAGACTCCATATGGAAACATCGTTACTCCCGGTGATTACAAACTCGAACACACTGACGGGATACCGAGTGAGCGTGAGGAAAAAGAATACAAAGTTTTTGACACCGAGAAGACACTTCTTTTACTTACCGATTCCACCAACATCGAAAATCCTGGTTTCTCTACTCCCGAAGCACTCGTGATCGAGAACCTCGAGGAGATTATTAAAAATTCTAAGAATCGCCTCATCATGACGATGTTTGCTTCGCATATCTACCGTATGGCAGCGATTGTGCATGCATGTGAGAAGTTTGGAAAGAAGCTTGTAGTCGAAGGACGCAGTATGAAGAACAATATCGAGATCACCATATTTGCGGGCATCATCAATGTAGGAAAGGATGTCATTATCAAACCTGAAGAAATGGATCAATACGCTCCCGATAGGATTGTCATGCTTGTGACCGGTGCACAGGGAGACGAATTCTCTTTCCTTGGCCGTCTCATCAATGACAACTACAAGCACTTCAAGTTGAGTCCCAAGGATACCGTGCTTCTCTCCTCGTCGATTGTTCCTGGAAATGAAAAGGCTGTACAGAAGCTCAAGGACGGCATCGCTCGAAAAGGCGCACACATCATGCACTACCGTACATCTGAGGTGTACATTCACTCAACAGGACACGGAAACCGCGGAGAGATCGAGTGGCTCCACAGAAAAATTAAGCCTAAGTTTTTTATCCCCATTCACGGAAGTCACTACATGCTCAAGCTCCATGCAGAACTTGCCGAACAACTTGGTATGCCGAAGGATCACATTATTGTGCCAGACGACGGTATGATCATAGAGATCCAAGATCAAGGTTCAAAAATAGTTGCTCTCAAAGAAAAAGCTCCATCAGGAACGGTCATGGTGGACGGCTTCACCGTCGGTGACATTCAAGAAGTAGTGATCCGTGATCGCCAGATCCTTGCACAGGATGGTATCTTCGTTTTTGTGGCCATGATCGATTCGAAGACCGGCAAACTCAAAAAGTCTCCTGATATCATTTCCCGAGGATCGGTATATTTGCGTGAATCACAAGATTTGCTTCGCGAATCACGGTTCATCATCAAGCGTGCTATCGAACGAAGTATCGTCACATCAAATCCTATGAACTTCGAGCATGTGAAGAACGTCGTGACCGACGAGATGTCACGCTTCCTCTTCCAGCAGACCGCCAAGCGCCCTATCGTTATTCCTGTCCTCCTCAGCGTCTAACTACCATACTGACAATGACTCCCATTATACAATGGGAGTCATTGTCAGTATTTAATGGCTTCCAGACAGAGGAAAAGTGGAATCTCTTTGCGCGCATTATCCTCAGTATCCGAACGCTTCCCTTTTTCACTTTTCTTATGTGAATCCCATTCCTCGAGCCTTGCTACAGAAAAGCCTGCTTTTGAAAGGTGTTTAAAGTAAACTTGAAGCGGTCGGTGAAAAGAAATGGTCGTCTCCCCTCTCACACCACTTGCTTTTAGACCAGGGTGCATATCGATAGAAATCTTCGCCTCCGAAAGATACCCGTCGATACGACGGTATTGGATATTCGCAGCTTCATCAAACCCCCACGAAGATCGTTTTGGAATACGGAATGCAGGATGATTGAGAATAATATACAATTTTCCTTTTGGTGAAAGTACTCGCGCACATTCCTCCAACGTTTCTTTCATTTTTTCGATATTCTGAAGTGCAAGTACCATGATGACCATTGTAATGCTACCAGATTTTATCATAGAGAGATCGTGTGATGGTGCTACAAAATATACTACGGGATTGGCGTTATTGGTCGTCTTTGTTTCTTGAGCTTTTACAATAAGCTCTTTTGAAATATCGACACCAATAACCTTCGCCCCCGTTGCCGCAAGTGCACGAGAAAAAAATCCTTGTCCACATGCGAGATCAAGGACCGTTTCTCCCGGCTTTACCGCCACTAATCTTTCAAGATTCGGCAGAATAACTTTTGCCTGATACGTATCGTCTTCCTTAAGAAGATCATCATACCAACCGGCTACCTTTCCCCACGAAGTGCTCATTTTTTCTTGGCAGCTTTCTTTGTAGATTTTTTCGCCTTTACAGGAGCTCCTTCTACCTGCTTCTTGATATTCTTCCAATACCCTTTCATATCTTTGACAAGTACATCGATATCAGCTTGGTGTTCTGATTTCACTTTGCGATATTTTTCCATTACACTGTCGACAATCTTGTGATAATTCTCCTCAGTGATCTCGCCCTTGATTGCTTCCATTTTTTCTACCACTTCGCCTTTTGCTTTGATTGCCCAACCTTTCACTGCTTTACGATTCTTTTTTGCATCTTTCGTACCATAGAGGAAATAAACACCAGCCGCTGCTGCTGCTGCAAGTGCAAATCCCAACCCAGGGTGTCCTTCATGTTGATTCTTTTTTACGGTCATAAAAATTTTGATTATATATTAATTAATAGAAACTATTCTTCCTTTGATCTCTTCGAACGTCCCCGCTTACGCAAAAAGACATTCTTGAAGAAACCGAAGAAGGCAGACGCCCGACTGATCGCCGTTCCTTCGGCACGAATCTTGAGTCGGAGCGTCTTTACGTCTTCGAGTATCTCCCCGCTTTCCTCTTTCACTCTTTCAACCACCTTTTTTACATCCCTGATGACGATAAAAAGATAGACAAGAAGGGTAGCAATGATGCTCGAGAGCACTATTACCGCCACAGTAGTGATAATGAAGAAAATGTCTGATTTTGCTAATTCGATCATAGTAATAAGTATACCACAAACAAAACACCGCCCGAAGGCGGTGTTTTGCGATATTTACTCTGTTAGTGAGCTCACACTATTGATATAAGCTCTCACACAAGGACACCTTAGCAGATAAACGTCTACATGTCAAATAAATGCATCCGTCCACCACATATGAGACTTTTCTGGTAATCGATTACAAATATACCGCAGCGGCGAGACTAAGACAAGTGTCTAATGCGGCCGCCTCGAGTTGTACCACAGCAGCCACTCCATGAGCTTCTTGTTGAAGAGGTCGATGTCGTAGGCAAGCAGTGTGCTCTGTTTCTTGAAATGAAGGCATCGGAAAGCGTTCTGTTAAATCTTTCGATCTCTGCATTCATCTTCAGGCATCGAGGATACGTATGGAAATGCACCACTCCTTCTTCTTCAAGAAAGATATCAAAGTGTTTAGCAAACTTTGATTCCTTGTCGAGTGCGGTCACAATGTATCTCTTGATACCGTTGTGGAAACGGACGATTGAGTCGACCTTCACCAAGCCTCCCTCGTGACCCTTGGAACGGAGTTTCTTCTTTGTTTTTTGGGTTTTTCTCTCAACGAGGTTCCTAGTTCGTGCCTAGAACGATACCTTCTTTGGGTCCTTGAGGACTCCGATTCTCTTGAGATCTCCGAGTATTCGTCCAACAGTTGAGGGAGACAGGTCTGCGACCTTGTCTTCCTTTTTGTTTAACCCCTCAAGCTTTCCTTGTTTTTCTCAAAGAGACTTCTGCCATCTAAAGAGCGTGGGACGGGAGACTTTGAATGCTTCAGTGGTCGCCTGATCCCCATGTCTCTCCCAGAAGGCTAATATCCGACATCTCTCTTTTGCTACTTCAGTGATCATATACCGGAAGCGTAGCATCCGGTCGTACATCACCACAAAACCCTTCGTTCCTTTCAAAATGTTGAATTGGCGCATAGATACAAGACTAAGTTACAGTCTCATATGTTTCTGAACTTGTGCAATCGCTACTTGAACTTGAAGTCCTTGCTCTGGTAGCCCTCATTATTTACTTCGAGAGTCTCAGAAAGGCCATAGCCAGTTAGTGATATATTCCTTACCGCATTCTTTGGGACGTTCTTTGAGATATCTGCTTTAATAGTGAATTTTTTTCTTTGATCTGCAGTTAGGCTGATAATGCAGTTATCAAAAGCCATATAATGGCTGATGGCTTGATACTCGTCAAGGCTTTTGGTCAACTGCTCGGGACCGCAGACAAGCGTCTTGCCTGACCAAAGAGTAATGTTGAGAAGTTCGTCGTCCTTGAGAAGCACTTTCTTATAAAGATAGCTGAATATAGGTGATGTTAAATCAAAATCAGTTGTGCTTTCAAGTGTGAACGAATAAAGCTTCGCGTCCTTCTTACCTTTAGAATAAGACTTTTTCGTATCACTCGGAATCGTTTTGATTGTGAGAATTTCCCAGGACGTGTCTTCACTTGCCTTGAGAGGTACGGTAGAGAATGAGCTAGTGAATTTCTGCAATTTCTTGAATTCCTTAAGTGGGCTTGCGTAGGTATTGCTGAGTACGAACTCGATTTTTCCTGACAGCTTCTTCGAACGCGGTACAAGGTAGCTGCCCACTTCAACAAGGACTGTTTGTCCGGGCAATATCGTCTCAATCAAGCGTCCTGTGAAGATTCCGTCGCTTGCCTTATACTCCTTGCTGTCCGGAATACGTGCTGTGAGCCACCTTCCATTGATTGAAATCTGGCTTTCGTTGGTGACATTGACGAAGAAGTTGATTGTATCCGAGACGAAGAAGTTGATTGTATCCGACTCCGGAAATGTGGAATGAGCTCGCTCTGTCCGAACAAGCTCGATTTTCAGGTCGTTAGTCTTCGCATCACTTTGTGATGGGGCGAGGATGAGTAATGAGGCAATGACTATTCCAATGATTATTTTTTTCATGTAAAAGATTATACCATCAAATGACCCACTAGGTAGAATGATGTTCGGATAGCTCTATTTTTAGTATAATAATAATGGCTCTAGACTAGCTAACAAATGCTAAACTAGAGAATATGTTGCAAAGAAAGCCTAGAATAGGAAAAACGAAAATCAAAAAGTTAATCAGGTTTTTCTGCAAGGTACCCCAATCATCGGACACTCATTTGGCAAAAAAAGCATTTCGTATTGCCCCTTGAGATTAAGGAGCAGATTATCAATCGTATTAAAACAGAAGGTGTGAGTGTCGCTCAGGCAGCGAAAGATCATGGGGGCAGTACGGTCACCCTATATAGCTGGCTTGGTACCTCTACAAAGAACAGTGTCAGTATCATCGAACACAATCGTGTATTGAAAGAAAACAGTCTACTCAAAGCACTCCATATCCACCCAAGTTATGGACACAAACGTCTTGCTATTCACATCACACTCAACAAGAAGCGAATACTGCGAGTGATGAAATTGTTCGGCATCAAACCATACAGAAGAACTGCCAAGAAACGCTTTGTCCTTAAACAAAAAGATAGTATCTATCCCAACTATCTGATTCATGAGATACCGCAAGCAGTCGACGACATCTGGGCGAGTGACTTCACCTATATCAAATACAACGGGTATTGGGTCTATGTTGCCACCGTGCTCGATCTCTATTCACGAGAGATCGTGGGCGTATCTATCCTCACCACCCATGGGGCACAGTTCGTGATGAATGCACTCGTCTCTGCAATACACTATCGATCACCTCCTCGAATCATTCACTCAGACCAAGGCAGTGAGTATGCATCACTTGACTACAGCACGCTCATTCAGACTGTTGGTATACAGCAATCCATGTCTCGTGCTGGTTGTCACTGGGAGAATGGATACCAGGAAAGTTTCTACAAAAGATTCAAGATTGATCTTGGTGATCCGAATCGATTCGATACCCTCGGTGAATTGGTTGCTGAGATATATCAGACTATTCATTACTACAATACCTCTCGTATTCACTCTGCACTCAGTATGGCACCAAGGAAGTTCGCTGCATTAGTGAGTGTTTAGTATGATTGAGAACATAGAGTGGGTGTATGAAGAAAGGGGTACCTTATCTCAAATACACTTATTTTAAAAGAAACTCAATTGACGCACCATGACCAAGTCTGAGTTCTTCAGGACTAAGATCAGGATCCTGTATGAGCACATTTTTGGTGATATTATTTTCATAATTAACTATAGTACCATCAGCAAATCCAAGCATATTTTTATCTACATAGTTCAAAAAGTAGCTTAACTCTGGCTGAGGGTGATCAGCCGTTGGAACTGAAGGATACACATACAGAGTGCTTGTTTTTAATGTCTTAATATCAAGGGAATAAACACCTATGGGTGTATAAAACGCGATGGTATTATCATCAAGCCAGTACATATAGCCAATTCTTCTTAAAAGATTTCTACACAGATTATCAGAGGCAGATAGATTCCTATATATTTCTTTTTCCTCAAGGGTTTTAAGATCTTTAAGAATAATAGCGTCTCCCTTGTCGGGATATATTGATAAATCTTTCAAGCACTTTATGCCGCTAAAGTGAGATCCTTGGAAATTATCTGTTTTATAAGCATAGTAATTTCTCATTAAATATGCTGATAAGGTACCTGATGGATTTTCAAAATATCCCGTAGCCAAATAATCACCATGACTTTTTTCTCCTTCGTAATCGATTTTCGAGAGCAATCTCTTTGGTAGATCAAGAACAAAAAAATCATCGGAAGATTTTGAACTCTTTCTTAAGAAGATTTGTGAACTGTCTTCACTGACAGAATCAATTGAATAAGAAGGAGAAAGGGAGTCATTATATTCATTAATTGTATACAGGAGGGTGTCGTGGCCAGAATCTATATCTTTCGATCGTAATTCGGTTGAGGTAGATGTTTGACTTGTATAGACTACTTGTTTACCCTCATTAAACCATTTGTTATTACTAATTTGATCTGTGTTTAGATCAAAATTTGCTATCGTCTTAACTTCTCCGTTTTTAAGATTTAAGGTTTGTAGTTCCTTTTGATTATGCACCATCAAAATCTTATCATTCTTAATTTTCAAAGAAATATCATAGTGCCCTTCAAGATTGGCAACCAAAGACGCTGAGGTCTTCAAATTTTTATCTATTTCATAAAATGAAAACTTCTGATTTGTATAATCTCCATTAATTGGTGTTGCTAGATAGTAATAAGCAGTATCTTCAACCTGTTGTATGCTGTCACTTGAACTTAGATTTAATGAAATATCTTGTGTTTTAACTTTAGTTAGATAGTGATAAGTTCCGCCAATTACTAGAATAAAAAATAGAGCAGTAGTACTGATCAAGATTTTATGAGTTATTTTCATAATTTAATATTA
>Ga0163144_10028162_pt1 | contig 10852 bp, 11 predicted proteins | sample OliLak19BULKMAT1_FD_123175 | JGI IMG/M metagenome (GOLD analysis project Ga0163144, IMG submission 123175) | Freshwater microbial mat bacterial communities from Lake Vanda, McMurdo Dry Valleys, Antarctica - Oligotrophic Lake LV.19.BULKMAT1 | ecosystem: Environmental > Aquatic > Freshwater >... | reverse complement strand
TTCAAAGAAAGCAAGTGTGCTTGGTGTTTATCTACACGGTCTTGCAGGGGATATTGCCGCGCAGCACCTCAGCGAGGAAAATTTGATCGCCAGGAATATTATTGAATTTTTGGGAGATGCGTTCAGGAGTTTAACGCGCTGAAGTTTAACGCCTGTACTGTACACGTAACAGCTTTTCAGTAGTCCGGAATATATATCAAGCTTTGTATATTTACTCTTAAAAATATTTTAATTCATGTTAATGAAAGCATATAAGTCCATTACCTTTTGTTTATTTCTGTTTGTTTTGTGTAGCTGTATAAAGGATCAAGGTCGCCTGTCTCCCCCTGCGCAGGTAACATGTGCAAGTTTAAATATCACGTATGCTGCCGATGTCAAGCCTATAATTCTGAATTACTGTGCAACACCTCTTTGCCATGCGAGCAGTGGGGCAGGGCCGGGAGATTATACGCAATACAACATTGTAAAATTCACAGTCGACCAGGGACTTTTTCAAAACCGCACCTTTGTGTTGAAAGACATGCCTCCGCCTCCGGATGTACCGCTGCACGATTCCCTTATACGGAAATTAAAGTGCTGGATAGATAACGGTGCGCTTAATAATTAAATACCGGTAAGGTATATTTTTAACACAAATAGAATATGAAAAATATCCCACTCACTGCCTTATTGCTTACAGCATATCAATTCGCGTTTTCTCAGGGCACCTGGACGCAAAGAACAAATTTCCCCGGCAGCGGAACCCACGAAACGGGCAGTTTTACCATTAATGGGAAAGCATATATCGTTGGAGGCGCCATTTCTTATCCTAGCTGGAGCAATGAAACGTGGGAATATGACCCTACGGGAAGCGGAACTTGGACCCAGAAGGCAAATGTTCCTGCCACCGGATTAAGAGAGCCGGTTGCTTTTTCGATCGGTATCAAAGGATATGCGGGAACGGGAATGACAGGTACATCGCTTATCAAAAATTTTTATGAGTATGACCCTGCTGCCAACACCTGGACAGCCAAAGCGAATTTTAGCGGCACAGCCCGCAGAGATGCAATGGGTTTTTCAATAGGAGCCAAAGGGTATATTGGAACGGGAGCGGATGCTTCGAATAGCACAAAAGATTTTTACGAATATGATCCTGTGGCCAATACCTGGACTGCGAAGTTGGCTTTTGGCGGACTGATCCGTAATGCTTCTACCGGTTTCTCGATAGGCACGAAAGGGTATGTTACTACCGGAAGATTAAGCAGCACTACCTACAATGATCTGTGGGAATACGATCCAACGGCAAATACCTGGTCACAAAAAGCAAACTACAGCGGGGTAACGCGTTCAGAATGCGCAGTGTTTGTGATAGGAACCAGTGCCTATGTTGGTCTTGGGCATACCGGAGGGATAACTGATTTCCGGTCTTATGACGCTGCTTCCAATACATGGAGCACTGTTACCAATTTTCCGGGAACAGGTGCTGAACGGTTTGAATCCGTTGGATTTTCTATCGGGAATAAGGGATATGTATGTGGGGGAGTTATTCTAGGCTCAGGCACTCAAACAGATCTTTGGGAATACGACCCTACTGCTACCGGCATGAATGAACAAACTGGTTCTGTTGAAATTCTGATCTATCCAAATCCTGCTTCCGATCGCATCGCTATAAGCTGTGCGGATAAAATTTTATCGGTAATAGTATATGATGTGAATGGAAATGAGATCTATTCCCAACAACATACAGGCATTCTTTTTGGAAAAGAGATCACAAGTCTGGATGTTCGCGATCTGGCATCGGGGATCTATTTTCTGAAAGCTACATCGCAAGGAGGAGCAAGCATAAAAAGAATCAGTGTGGTAAGGTAGATTTCCACCTTAGAGAAGAGGCGGTATCAAATTATCTGAGGAATTGTTTTACTTTTCTTTTAACTCAGCTTCTTCTGTCGGCTTTGTGAACTGTATCCGTTCTCCGGTCCAAGGGGTGAAATTACCAGAAGCATCCAGCACGGAGAACTCTACCTCGTACTCGTCTCCCTTATCAAACCTGAATGCACCTGAGCACATGCCGTGGCCAACCTGCATAGTATTGATATAAGGCATTACGTGATACGTTGCCTCTTTGCCTGTTTCCAGGTTTTTTACAGTGGTTTTTACCAAATATTCAGAGCTGTCTGCAACAGGGCAGTCAAAATAAACGTGCGTGGAGGGACCGCATCCTAATTGCACCAATGATTTTTTTAGCACTTTGGGCTTTGCTGTCATCACGGGCTTTTCAGTATCAATTCCTTTAATTATTTTAAATGTGATAGCCTCAGTCTTTTTTGAAACAGGGTTGTACCGTGTCAAGGATTGCGCTTCTGGTAAATTGTCGATCAGGAGTGTGTATTCCAACCCTGCAATTAATAATTCGGAAGGGATGAGGATTGCCTGGGTGAGTTCAAATTGCCCTATGCAGATCTCTTTAATGTTCAGTTTAACTTTCCTGTTGCCTGCTTTTAAATAAGCCGGGTATTTGTCATTAAGCTGAAGTATAAGTTCCTGGCTTTTTGCATAACCTTCCAAAACAATTATGGCATTTTGTTTTAAGGTATTGCCGGCAGGCCATACGTGAAGGCCGGATGCAGTACAATCCGCAAATGCACGGGTTGTAAGAAAGGCGCTTAGGATAATAAATAGGGCTAGAGTTTTCATGATACTTTATCTATATGTATAAGATGCCGAACAAAAGGTATTTCCACATATTTTACTTCTGCCTTGACCCTTTTTACTTCATGTTAATATCCTTCAATTATCCCCAATCCCTGCCTGATAATGTTGATCCCTCCGCCTGAACAATCCACTACTGTGGAGGCGGTAAGGTTGCCAAAGCCTCCGTCAACTACCATGTCTACTATTTTATGGTACTTCTTGTGTATCTCCTCCGGATCGTTCATGTACCCGGTTATCTCATCGTCCTCATCGTGCAGGGAAGAATTCATTAAAGGATTTCCAAGCTCTTTTACAATGCCCCGGCAAATATTGTTGTCTGGTACCCGTATTCCAATGGTCTTCTTTTTGGTTCTGAAGATCTTTGGAATCGTGCTTCCGGCATGAAGTATGAAAGTGAAGGGACCGGGCAGTGCTTTCCGCATAATCTTATAAGTGGAGTTATCCAGCGGCTTGGTGAAATCTGAAAGATGGCTCAGGTCATAAAAAATAAAGGAGAAGTTGGCTTTTTCAACTGCAATGCCCTTGATCCTGCATATTTTCTCTATGGCTTTGGGTTTAAGAATATGGCATCCCAGGCCGTAAACAGTGTCAGTAGGATAAATGATAATGCCATCATCCTGCAGGCACTCTGCAATCAGTTTCAGTTTGCTTTCTTCGGGGTGTTCGGGGTCTAGTTTTAGAAGCATTTGTATAAACTAAAGTCGCCCCATCCCTAAAGGGAGAAAGAGAGTGCAGTATTTTAAGTCCCTTTAGGGATTTAGGGCAGTGTTTTGTCATTAACAAAGCCCTGTTGAAATAATACCCGCTAAGGTATCACAAAAATCAGCCAGTGCCCATACCTTTAGCCATCTTTTCAATATGAAAAAAGTATTTATCTCCATTTGCTTTTTACTTGGGCTGCTCATGCCGCTGTCTCCGTTTTCGATTGCTCAGATATATAACAATGATTATTCGAAGTCGCAGAAAATAGATATTTTCAAGGAGAATAAAGTTTGGATGGCCTATGGCTGGAGTTTTTTCTATCCTAAAGGTGTCCAGGAGAAAAAGGGTAAGAAAACTTCTTTTGAAAGGTTTGACAGAGAGGGTAACAGGACAGAAGAGATCTACTACGATATAAAGGGCAACACGAACTATTCCTGCCAGTATTTGTATGATGAAAAGGGAAATACGGTAAAGAGAATGGGAGATGCCGGAGATGAGGTGATCTATGAAAAGTGGTATTATTCTCCGATGGATGGGAAAACAATGGAGCGCAAATCCGAGTACAAAAAATCAAAAAATGAAAAGTGGATATATGTCTTTGATGCCCAGAAAAATATTGTTACTGAGTCGTATTATGACATCAGTGGTGTTATTGCATACAAGTGGGATTTTACGTACGATGCCAAGCAGCATGTAACCGAAAAGAAAGAATATGACTCCTATGGTAATGTGTATCAGCGCTGGACCTATAAGTATGATGAAAAAGGAAATAACACCGAAATGCGTCATTACGTATCAAACAACCAGCTGTACAGGATCTATGATATGAAGTATGACAAGAAAGGGAATATGAAATCCAAGTTTACGTTTGATAAGGACGAGGCTGTTATTAATCTCACCGTATTTGTATACCAATTTTACGATGGTATGCATTCTGCCAAAGGACTAGGCAATAAAAAATAAGTTTTACTTGCTTTCTGCAGCAATATGAAATGAAAGGCCATACAGCTTTTCAAAATAATTATTTTGCAAGGAATCTGCCGAATATTCATCGCTGTAGATCATTCCGGATGGAGGCAGAGGTTTGAATAGTAAAGTGGTTTTTCTTCCAGCACGTTCGTGTTCAGTTGCAACCATTATCCGTTTATCATATTCCATAGCATATTTTCCGGCAATAGTATATTGATTGGCGACCTGAAAGCATAGTATAAGCACACCCACAGTTAGACTAGCAACGGAAATTTTTATAATTCTTTTTGCTGGTAGTGCCACTTTGTATCCTATGTAAAAAAAGACAAATGAAACATATGCTGCCATTAAAAGGGAAACTTGTGAAAGCGCGCGGGCAGGAGGGAGGTCGTATAGGATCCAGGAGGCAGGAATAATCAGTATAAGGACTAACACCGCCATTCCAAAAACGCTTTTAATGAAAGCAGGAATTAACGATTTTATATCTGTTTTTTCTTTTGCTGATACCTGTAATCCAAGCAGCATCCAAGGCATTCCGAAGATCAATAAATAAGGGGTGAGCGCAGGAGTTTGAAAGAGGATGATCTTCCCGTATGCTTTCATGACCATTATAATATGTTCGGAAAAGCTTGCGTCTGTCAGCATGTTTTTTCTTGCCCAAGTGCCGGGTGCAAACAAAGTAATGGTGAAAAATAATATAAGTAATGTGAGGGTAAGAATGAGTGAAAGAGCAGAGATTTTACTTGTCAGGTCAGAGATAATGTTTTGTTTTTTTAGAACAAGAATGGCTGCTAAAATGAATATATAGATCACGGCATAAGATTCGGCTGCCCCGGCAATGTATGCAGTTAAGGCCACGAGCAATGGAATACGCCACCACTCAGGTTTTTTTGAAAGCAGGATTAGCATTAAAAAATTTCCTGAAATAATGCTCCACATATACATCCAGCTGACCATATACCAGAACCAGGCCTGACCGATGTTGTAGCTTGTAAAAAAGAAGCAAATGGAAAATAGTCCGGAATATGCAAGGAGGATTTTGTTTTGAATTTTAAACTCAAACAGATAGCCAAGGATCTTTTTAAGCAGAAGAAAAATCGAGGTGAAGAAGGTGGTGACCGTAATTAAATTAAAACAGAACAAGAAGTGTTCTTGTTCATATAACATTGAAAATGAAAATGCCAGCGAGTGTGCGGACCAGCGCGCACTATAAGTTTCATAAATATGTGACATGGCTTTGAGAGGGCTTATGTCTTTGCTGAGAGAGATGAACGTATAATCCTCGTAAGGTAGCCGGTTGAAATAGGCAAGGATAGCAAACAGTATAAAAAATAAAATACCTGCCACTATCATCAGCAGATAGGAATAGTCTTTGCCGGAAACATATTTTTGGCTGTTCATTTAACGTCTGGCAAATGATAAATGTTAAGTTCTTCTGATCTCCTGATGATCATTCCTGCATTACCCGGGTTAGCGGTAATATTGGCGCAAGATGGTGCCGCTGCTGAAGGATCATTTTTTAACCAAGGGTATATACATTCTGTCAGGTTCTTATTTCTTTCATTTACTTCAGGGAAGAACATTAGGCCGGAACCAAGGTGATAAGCGACCGAAGCAATGAGCAGGCCTTTGATTGTTGTCGAGATGTTTTTCTCGGAAGCATAGATCTCCACCAGGCCGATGAGGCAGCAGCATATTGCAACTATGGAATAGATCCCGTAATGTGTCATTAGTGCCCGTGTTAGTCCGTCCGATTCATTGAGACGGAACGGTGCTGCAATCAGCGATGAGAGGATGATAAATATCAGCACACAGTAAATAGCGGGATTTTATTTGTAGTATTTTTTTACTGTAAAGAGGATCGCTGCACACCAGATCAGGATACCCGCTATCATTGGTATGGTAAGCGTATAAAAAAACTGCATTGAATTCCCAAGAAATATTAATCCATACAAGAATGATCTTGAGATGGAACTTAGGGATATAGGTTCTGATAACATCATCGTATAATCGTAAAAATACCAAAGTAAAAAGCCAAGTGCTGTCAGGCTCCATATTGCGCTGTGTAAATACCTTTTTTTATAAAGAAGAACTACAAGACAGATGAAGAAGCAAATCATTCCGTTTCCAAAACTTAATGCGGCCAATAATGTACAGAACAAAGCAAGAATAAAACCCTTTGTGTTATCTGTGCTGATAAAATAGAATGCTGCGATGGAGAAGAAAAGGGTACAGAACTTGGGCATTCCTGCTGTCAGAAAAAATATTCCGCTGTGGTATTGAAATTGAAATAGCAGGAGGATAATAACTGTGTAAAAAAGGAATCGGATTTCTCCCTTTATTTTTGCGGATCGCATCAGCAGGTAAGCAATTCCTGCGATGAGCAACGATGCCAGAGTTACAAGGATTTTAAAATTAATTTCTCCTGCAATCATGGTATACAGCAAGCAGGCCGATCGCAGTATTACAAGTCTTGTTTCGTAATACTGTGAACCAATGAGGGAAATCATCTGCGATGAATCATTCGTAGAGTAGCAATTATTTAAAAATACCATTGCAGCTTCAAAGTCATCGCTGAGTGGCATGTTAACTGCATTTATAGAAACTTCGTAATAGAAATGTATGGCCAGTGCAAGGCTTGCAGCGAATACCATTTTTTTACTTATCAAAGCCGGCTTATAAAAATAGATAGCTGAAATAATTGAGAGAATGATCAGATCTATAGCAGCGCAGTGTATTCCGTGTATCCAAAATGACCGGTTAAGCTGTTTTGAGGTAATAGATTCTGCAGTACTAAAAAGGAATTCAATAAATGATGTATTGGTCAATAGTAAAATGCCGGACAAAGCAAGCAGGAGAGATAGGAATGAAAAAAAAAGGGCTTGTTTGAAAGTACGTGTTTCAGACATGGGCTAACCCGGATTTTACAGTTTAATAGATATGTATGTCTCCGAGATCTGACGCAAATTATTGTAAAACAATAATTTGGTCAGGGTTAACCCAGACATTGAAAATGAAAGATTTTCTCCGTCCGGAAAAATTTGTAAATCTTTCATTTTCAATCGTCTGCCCTTTGGGCAAAAGTTCAATTGAACTTTTGGGTTAAAATAAAAAAAGGAACCAAAATTGCTTTCGGTTCCTTTACTGCAGTGCTTCAAAAGTCTGGTAGACTTTTGAAGCACTGCAGTAAATATTATTTTACTGCTGCAACCACAGCGTTGAACGCTTCAGGATGGTTCAAAGCAAGATCTGCAAGGGCTTTTCTGTTCAAGCCTAATTTTTTCTCTGTTGCCTTTGCAATGAACTGGGAGTATGACATTCCATGCGTACGAACTGCTGCATTGATACGCTGTATCCAGATACCACGGTATACGATCTTTTTGTCTTTTCTGCCGCGGTATGCGTAGGTAAGACCTTTCTCATAAACGTTCTTCGCAATGGTCCAAACGTTTTTTCTCTTTCCCCAGTTCCCGCGTGTTTTCTTGAGGATCTTTTTTCTGCGTGCTCTTGACGCTACACTATTGACTGAACGTGGCATGATCTATTTGTTTTTGCCCTAAATCCCTGAAGGGACTTTGAGAGTTTTTGTTTTGTTTTTTTTGTTGTTTGCCTGCACCCTTTAGGGTTGGGGCTCATTATCTTAGATGCAAAGCATTGCTCTTACCCTCTTCATGTTGGTAGGGTGGATAGAAGCTGCATGTGTAATATGACGCTTGCGCTTTTTAGATTTTTTAGTCAGGATATGGCTTTTGAAAGCATGTTTCCTTTTGATGTGTCCGGAGCCGGAGACCTTAAATCTCTTCTTGGCGCTGGAGTTGGTTTTCATTTTTGGCATAGGTGCGAAGTGATTATAATTATTGTTTCAGTGCGATACCAATATGCAAATGATACTAATTAAAACAGCCTATTCTAATTTCCTGCTGTTGTTATTTGTATTATTCGTTTCATTGGTATTCATTCATATATTAGTATCTGACATTATTTCTTTTTTCCCGGGCCTATCAGCATGATCATTTTCTTTCCATCCTGCATCGGCATCTGTTCTATTTTTCCTACTTCTTCCAGTTCTTGTGCAAAGCGCATCAAAAGTGATCTTCCCTGATCTTTGAACATGATAGTCCTTCCCTTGAAGAATACATATGCCCTTACTTTTGATCCTTCTTCCAGAAATCTCAGAGCGTGATTTTTCTTAAATGTAAAATCATGCTCATCTGTGTGCGGAGTAAAGCGGATCTCCTTTACAACAACTTTAGACGTATTCGCTTTTTTCTCCTTTTCCTTTTTCTTGTGTTCGTATAAGAACTTTTTATATTCAATTATCTTACAAACAGGCGGAGTGGCAGTTGATGATATCTCTACCAAATCCAACCCGGCATCCTGAGCCATTTTCAATGCTACTTCTATAGCTACAACTACCGGTTCAAATCCTTCTCCAACAACCCGTACTTGGGGATGTCTGATCCTGCTGTTAATATTGTGCAGGTCTTCTCTTTTTTGAAACCTGTTAAAATTTCTCTGGAAGGGTCTTGATCCTCCTCCTCCTGAAGGGCGTGGGCGGTAAAATGGTGCTGCGATGGCTTAAAAAGTTTAGTTAGTATTTATTGTTTAATTTGCTGCAATGCTAATATACAAGTTCATACAAATAATACGAATAGAGTTTCCATTCGTATTATTTGTATTTGTAGTATTGGTATTCATTTGTATTTGGCATTAGCTGAATTTCATTACTGAATCGATTTCATCTTTTATTTTCTTTACAAAATCAACTGTGTTCACGCTTCCAATATCTCCTTCACCGTGTTTTCGGACAGAAACTGCATTTGCGGCAACTTCTTTTTCACCGATGATCAGCATATAAGGGATCTTCATCATTTCCGCATCCCGTATCTTCTTGCCAATCTTTTCGTTACGATCATCAAAAGAGGCGCGAATGTAAGACTTTTTCAGCAAATCGAGTACATTTTTTGTATAGTCGTTGAACTTGTCGCTTATAGGGATAACCACCACCTGTTCTGGAGCCAGCCACACCGGAAAATTTCCGGCATAATGTTCGGTCAAGAAGCCAATAAAACGCTCATGGGTTCCAAGAGGTGCCCGGTGTATGCAAATGGGCGTTTCTTGCTGATTTTGCTTGTTTGTATAGGTTAAACCGAACCTTTTGGGCACGGCAAAGTCGACCTGATTGGTCGCCAAAGTGAATTCCCGACCAATAGCACTCCATACCTGTACGTCTATTTTTGGGCCATAAAAGGCCCCTTCGTCCGGTACTTCTTTGTAAGGGATTTTGGATTCAATAAGAACTTTGCGCACCATATCCTCGGTTTCCAGCCAAAGAGCCGGTTCATCCACGTACTTCTTGCCGAGTTTGGCAGGATCATGTGTGGAGAAGCGCATCACGTATTTATCTATTCCGAAAATTTTAAAGTAGTTCAAATAAAGTTCGTTCACCGCACGGAACTCATCCGCAAATTGTTCTTTGGTACAGTAAATATGAGCATCGTTCATTTGTAAAGAACGCACACGCATTAATCCGAAAAGCTCACCCGATTGCTCGTAACGATAACATGTTCCGTATTCTGCCAGGCGAAGCGGCAGGTCGCGGTAACTTGGATTAAGCGCTTCAAATATTTTGTGGTGATGCGGACAGTTCATTGCCTTGAGATAATATTTTTCTCCGTCCATATCCATCGGAGGAAACATACTTTCGGCATAGTAGGGGAGATGTCCGCTCATTTTGTACATGTTCTCTTTTGCCAAATGCGGAGTGCGCACACGTTTGTACCCTGCCCGTTCTTCGGCATGTTTGGCCAATGATTCCAGTTGCTCGATCATAGCAGCACCGTTTGGAAGCCATAACGGAAGTCCGGGCCCCACGTCATCGTTGAAAGTAAATATCTTAAGTTCTTTTCCCAACTTACGGTGATCGCGTTTTTTGGCTTCTTCGAGCATTGCAAGGTATTCGTCCAATTCTTTTTGGGCCGGAAAGGTGATTCCGTAAACGCGGGTAAGCTGCTTGTTCTTTTCATCGCCTCTCCAATACGCACCCGCAATATTTGTAAGCTTTACCGCTTTAATGAAACCGGTATTAGGCATGTGTGGGCCACGACAGAGATCCGTGAAATTCCCCTGCTGGTAAAAAGTGATCTGTCCGTCCTGTAATTCGCTGATAAGCTCCAATTTGTATTCATCACCTTTCTTTGTGAAGTAATCTGCCGCTTCTTTTTTGGAAACTTCTTTTCGCACATACGCATTTTTCTGGCGAGCAAGCTCCAGCATTTTATCTTCTATCTTTTTGAAATCTTCGGAAGAAATAGTTTTATCTCCCAGATCCACATCGTAATAAAAACCATTTTCCACCGGAGGGCCTATGCCGAATTTTACTTCGGGATAAAATGCTTCCAGCGCTTCGGCAAAAAGATGGGCGGAGGAGTGCCACATAGTATTTTTTCCTTCTACATCTTTCCAGGTAAAGAAAAGGATTTTTGCGTCT
>Ga0163144_10028160_pt1 | contig 10853 bp, 16 predicted proteins | sample OliLak19BULKMAT1_FD_123175 | JGI IMG/M metagenome (GOLD analysis project Ga0163144, IMG submission 123175) | Freshwater microbial mat bacterial communities from Lake Vanda, McMurdo Dry Valleys, Antarctica - Oligotrophic Lake LV.19.BULKMAT1 | ecosystem: Environmental > Aquatic > Freshwater >... | reverse complement strand
TGGATTTATCAGACTCTTTTGGTTCTTGCCCGTACTCTTCAAATAAGATATTTATTACTACTGCAATAGGTACAGCCATCAATACACCTAGGAATCAAAATATCGTACCTCCAATAATCATACTTATGAAAATAATCAATGGGCTAATTCCCAATGTGCGATTCATTACTAATGGCACTAGAATATTATTTTCTGATTGTTGGATTATCCAGTATAAGATAATAACCACTACTAATCCTTTGAATCCGTATGAAGCAATACCCACGAGAATCGCTGGGACCATTCACAAGAATGGTCATAGATACGGAATAAACTCAGTCAATCCCGCAATAAGCGCGAGCGATCCTTTATCAGGAAGAGACACTCCAAACCGTCCTATAATAGTAAGTCATACCCGGACAGCAACTCATATACAAATACATAGTATAATCTGTCACTCCAACCATAGTCACAATTTTTTGTAAAGTTTCAGTAACTTAAGTTTGGTATATTTTGCGCGTCATGAAATATTCGCTATCACGGTAATAACTTTTTCTTTCTCAATAGAGAAGAATACAGCCATCACGAAGGTAATCGTAAATTTAAATATTCCTGTAAACAATCCGCTCACTACTGTTACTGCTACACTACCTGCGTTTTTGATATATTCAGTACCGGTACCAATAATCTGAGATGCGTTATTAACTAGTGCGTTTTGCACAGTCACAACTCGTCATCCCTCTTCAATTCCTTGGAGTAGTCAGTTTTTGATTGCTCATGGTATCTTTGCTTGGGTAATCATCGCTTCAAGGCCCTCTTGTTGTATTGATTGCTGTAAAATAGTAACTCTATCTATCAACACGGTAATTAAATCTGCAAATTGTTGAACCAAAAACGGAATAATAATAATCAGCCCTAAGAACGCAAATATTAGTAAAAGCAAATAGGCAAACAACATTGAAAGTCCTCTTGAAAAGCGTCTTTGGAAAAAACGAATCACGTTTTCCATTGCCATAGAGATCACAAACGCGGTCAGTATAAGGTAGATAATATCTAGCGATTTAAATAAGAAATATCAAAGCAATGCTGTACATGCTCCTATTAGCCAAAATTTCCAAGCAAACTGCCCAGCTACACGCGTAGTAACATGCTCCTGTTCTGGAATATTCTCCATACTTGCTAAAAGCTCATCTTCTAACTTTCTTATTTCGAGATATGAGTTCTCTTTTCTAATTTTGAGCTTTTTGCCAAAATCTTTGATGTAATTACGAACGATCTCGATGCTATCTACCACTATTTTCATAGACGCTCTACGAAAGAGATAAAGTCTTTACGACATATACTTTGTCGTTGCTCGGTTATAGTAGTTTTTTCCTTGGTTGCAATGAGTTCTTGCAGAGGTCAAACGACCTGTTTATTTACAAATACAAACAATTTTATGTAAGTTCTAAGATGAGCGTCTTCAATAATTTTCCGACCAATGTCCAATGCACTTCTTTTGAAGAGGTTCCTAACAGTAGATCTTTTATCTACCTTAACCGGAATCTGAATGCTAAGTTGATGATATGCACGGTTTGCATATTGTGGAATAGCCACAAAAATAAGATGCTCACCATGTATTTTTTTACCTTTACGCAAAAGGTACTGGACATCAACACCCGTTAGTCTATTTTTTTTTGCAAGCATAGGGTTATGGCAAAGCTAAATTGAATAAGACATTATCCTCTCCTACATTAGTCCTCAACAAACGTCTTGCGTACAACCAACGATCTGCAAACACTAACTGCTTTCATTCAAATGTATACAACACTGCATCGATAAGGTTTTCAATCTGTCCCCGTTGAGCAAATTTTTGAATAATTTTATACTGCTCTACTATAGATCAATTTATCTGAAGAAGCTGTAGTAAACGCAAGAAGGCTTGTGGTTGCTCGTCAATCTGATCTCCTTGTTCTAAAAGTTGTTTTACATATCCCAAGCGCCCTAGAGAAAAACTTCACACAAATGCTCTTTTGTCCGCATCAAGATCAGGATAGCTTTTCTTGATCATAGCAGTTACTTCCGAAAGACTTGGTAGTTGGAATGCAATCATAAAAGCTCTTGAGAGAATAGTATCCAAGAGAAGCTCCTTATGGGAAGTTGTTGCTACTATAAGCCTATTCGGTAATGGCTCTTCAAGTGTTTTCAAAAAGGCATTTGCAGCAGCGCTGTTCATCCTTTCGATATTTTCCAAGAACACAATCTTGAACTTTCCCACGGGTGCTAGCGCCAACCATTGGACGATATCTCTGGATCATTTATCTACATAACGATGTCCATCTATTTCAATAAGCTGGTCTTTTGGATCTACTTCAACTTTGAACGTATGGTTCTTTTCAATAAGTGCCGAGAGATCATAAATAGGTAAGTAGTCAGTAGCGCGATATACTCCCAACAACGGAGCAATCAACTCCTCTACTATTGTTGTCTTTCCAATATGTTCAGGTCCATGTAACAACAAAAAAGGAAAAGGAACACGATCCTCTTCTTGCATACGTTGTATATATTTAGCAAGCACCTCTTGTGCCTGCGTATTTCCTACTATCATAGCTCAATCATAGGGAATTTGAGTGCAAAAACTAGAGGTAGGATATCTAGTATATTTTCTTACTTAGTAGTAGAGTTATAGAATTGTGCGAGTTATAGAATCCACTCGTCACAGATGTCGAAACCAGAAGATTTGTAAAAGTGGCATCGGCTACATACAAATCTCCTGGTCTTTCGACTCCTGCGACTCGCTTAATTGTCTTTGATGAGTGAATATAGCTTTAGATTTACAACTCCCTTACACTTTACTTTAGGGCGAGAGAGATAAAGAAGCGAGGAAAAAGTACACGCAAGTGTCATCCATCTCCGTCGCAGTCGGGATGGGTAATGACACGAGGCTTTACTTTTTTGGAGATTTTATCTCTCTCGCCCTAAAAAGATTAGCACCCTGTAGCGATTAATCAGCTTTCAAAATATTTATTCAAACACTCTAAGCGTAATATCATCCACCGCAGGAATATTATTTGCATAATCTACTTCTACTTTGATAGTATACGTACCAGGTTGGTCGTAGCTCACAGATACTTGTGAGTATGTTCTTCCTTCTCCAGAAACAGTTTTAGTATTTCCAAAATCTCGAACAATTCCATCAACCATTCCGTCTGTCTCAACATTGAATGTTACCGACTCACCCACTCTTGCTTGTTGAGTTGGGTGTGAATTGATTAGTATTGTTGCAACTCTTTGTGCTCTTTTGACCACAATAGGAGTAGTCACACGATAAGTGTCTTCAAACCCTAGCTTTGTTCTAACGGTAACAGAAGGATAGTACTCTCCTGTTTGTTTCTCTTCATCAAACTTATAGATATGATCTATCTTACCTTGGCTTACATTGGTTCTTGTTTCACCGTCACCAAAATCCCAACTAAAGTAAACGATCTCATCGTTTTCGTCGTACAATGGAGAGATAGATGCATCAAGTGTAACTTCAAATGGATCTTCTCCAACTGTTTCTGTAAGCTCAATCATGGCTTTTACTGAAGCTCTAGAAGTACGGACAGTATACATTTGGCGGGTTTCTTTACCTTGCTTGGTTTTGATTACAAATTCTAATGGTTGCTCGCCGAGTGTACCAATATTTACTTCATAGACATTTATACGATCTGCAAAGATCTGTCTTCCCGCATAGTACACTTTTAGTTCTGCAGCAGGATCTGGTCTAATCTCATTTATTGTAATCTCCAACACTGCCGGAAGCATAGCTACATTAATCAAGGAGTTTTTTTCATCCAAAGTAACTTTGGTTGTATCGTCTACAGCAATAAATGGGTCTGTTGCTTCTTCTGCAAATCTTAGATCAAAGTCTACCTGGTTTCCATCAAATCCAACAGTAATCGTTTCAATATTACAACTACCCTTTTGACCATCAGGTGTAAAGTAAGCTGTAGTAATTTCATACTGTCCTCCTTGAGGGAAGGTAAACGATGTTTCATCTTTAGTGCTTTCAATACTATCTACAAGTACGTCTTCATACAGATCATGAATTTCAAACTTATAGTTTGCTACATTTATTGCTTCATCAAATACTGGTTTGAAACTATATTTTCTATCATTATCGACTGAATTTACTTGCAGCTCACAACGTGCGAGTTCTGATTCAACAACCCTAAGATCAAAGCTCAATCGCTTTTCTCCCCATCCACTTGGAAGTCCTGGTAAAAGATAGTTGATTGTATGAAGTTTAGAGTCCGCATAGGTGTAATCAAATGCAGCATTATTTTCTAAATCTATAGCTTTATCTCCATCAAGATCCCAACGAATATTGTCGTCCTGCAATCCAAGATCAGTAAACAAGAGTTGAGCTTTATACTCTATAGACTGGAGCAACGCCAATAACATATTCTGTTTTCTTGTCGTTAAGGTATGGTTCACCATCGGTAGGTCTAAATTGAATTTCTGCTTCTACTGGAAACTCACCGATATCAAACTCTCTTGTTTGTAATTCATTGGTTGTTTTGGTAGTGAAGGTCACATTAAGTTTCATCGGATAATTTCCTTTGGATATATACAAACAGTGGTCTGGGAAGTATCCTCCACCTGCATTGAGATGCATATTTGGCGCAGCCAATAAGGTCTGTCCATTTCCACAATCCAATTCAACTGCAGTTATGATTGCGTTTGTACCTCCAATGGCTGGAAGAATATTTCTATCAAACTGGTCTTTATTCAACTGATGTTTTATTTTCATAGGAGCGATGAACGGTGTTCCAGGTTGTCCTGCCCACTCTAGTCCATCTCTCGTCATAAGATATGCTACCACCAACGAGTTAGTTTGAATCTTTGAGTCAGCAGCAAGAGATCTAATTCTCGTGATACTCAACGTTCCCAATACAATAGTCGTTGCGATGATTAAGAACCCTCACACTAAACCAAGAATATATTTAAGCTTACTTTTTGCCTTAACAGTAACAAGCCTATAAACGTTCAACACAAGTATATAAAATCCTCCGAAGAAAACGATACCGAAGAATAGCAACGCAAAGATCATCAAGATCGTCTTCACATCCTCTATCTCTAGACCGATTGTCTGCAAGAAGTCTGAAGAGCTAATTGCGTAGAACAACGCCGCATAGACTAATCCCAAGAAAATTAAGAAAAATACACCACAACCGATGAGAAATACTTTGGGAGAAATTTTAGATCCTTTTTTAATTTGTCCACCAATTGATTGCATTGATTGAGGTCTAGCAACTTTTTTCTTATTGAGTCTGTCGAAAGGATCTACCGGAGTAGGAGCTTTCGCTGGAGGAATCGAAGTTACTGCTCCACTATTTGTAGATGCCACTGCAGGAACTTTTGCATCAATCGAGTTAAGTTCATTAACAAGTTGTGCATCAAGATCGATCTTCCCTGCACCATCTTGTGGTGTTGGAGAGACAGGAGTAGTTCCATCTATAGGTTTTGTTTCTTCAGCCATGGATCGTAAGGCGAAATAAGGAGTAAATCAATAGGTTAATTATAGCCAGAATGGGCGGAAGATGCAAAGAATTGGGTGTAGTAAAACCTATAGAAACAGGCTTAAGTAAATGACATTTTCCAGAAAACCTGCAGAATATAGGTATTTCTTGGTCTATTCTTTGATTCTAGGCCTTTCAAATCTAAACTAACAGGCTTTATCTTCTGGAAAACTCACTTTATGACAGTCATTTGCAAAATAAATAAATGTAGGTATAATGTAGCTACAGTTTTATATGAACTACTGGCATTTATGGAGAAGTTGAAAAACAAATGATTTCTAATTGAGCGAGATCAAGAGAAAGACAAAGTAATTCAGAGTACGAGAGCAATATGATTTAGCGAAGTAGCAATACTAATAGAATCGTGAAATATCCTTTTAGTAGAAAATAATAAAAAGACAAAATATAGACATCAACTGACTTTTGTAGTAAATGTAAGATGATATCCTTATATAGCCCCCTGCACCGTCAGTAAAGATCGTATTTTTATAAAGACAGTCCATGCAAGTAGGAAATACAAATATCTCTTATCGTAATTATTTTACTCATATATCTTACCTACTATGGTGTACACTTACCAAACCGAGCTTAGAAAGCTTGCCCCAGAAATCAGGGAGTTTGTAGAAAATGATAATGATCTTCAACTATGGATCCAAGAGCACCAACTCGATGCTGAGGAGATTACTCTTGAAGTAGAGATGGAAAAAGGAGAATGGCAGCCGGTCTCTACCAAAGAGATGCTCTACTGGAAAGATGTAGCGAAAGTAGCTGCGCAGAACACACTAAAAAAACTCAATGCAAAAAAACAACTAACCATAAGAATCAACGAACAAGATCTCCAACTTCTCAAAGAAAAATCTCTCAAACTAGGGATGCCCTACCAAACCCTCATGCAATCTATCATCCATCAGTGGGTAACGAAGGAGCAATAGGTTTTTTGAATAAAAAAAATCCGCTGGAAACCCACACGGATATTTACAAACGAACTTCACTACTTCAATCATCAGATATCCACCACAGCAATGCTCCCAGTCCCAACATAACAAAACCAATCATTTCACCTTCACTCACATCAAGTGGTGCTCGCCCTGGGTTTACATTCTCCGCTACTTCACCCGCCAGAAACATAATATAGAACCCCAACACAATAAAGAACACCCCGGGCCAAAAACAATTTCTTCTAAACCATTGTATCATAATATAAAGTTTTGTAAGAGGGCGGCACAGCCGCCCTCTAGGGTGAATTAATTTATTATCAACGTCTTATATACCCTCCAGCGTAACAGCCAGAATTTTTCGAGAACTTCTTCGTAATCTTCTAGGTCAATTAATCGACTGGTAAGTTCCTCATGTCCTCCATCAGCACTATCGAGTTCGATATGGCGCTCGAGGAAATACTTGTAGTAGCCGTACCCTTCCATTTCCCAGTCGAACGCATTCAGAATTTTCTGAAAGATGCCTTTGAGTTTGACCTCGCGAGAAACGAGTGTTGCCATCTTTTCGTCATCGCAGAGATTTCCCACATAAACCTCGTACTTATTACGAACGATTTCTTCGCGGATGTAGATAAGCCTGTTATCTTCTGTTAAACAGTCATATACAGCAGATCCCCGTTTCATTCCCGTTTCATTTAATATATTGTATCTGTTCCAAAAAAATGTACTAAGAAACTCGTGATGGTCTGCGGTTATACCGTATTGTGCGTATTGCAAATTATTGGTATCAAGCTCGCCTGAAATGAAATCTTCAAATTCAGATACACGTGCATACAATTTTTTACAAGCCCTTGCAGTATCAGAAAACTCTTTTGCAAAGAATATTGCGATTCTGATTATCCTTGCAGGATTCGCTTTCGACCAATCCAAGTCATGGATTTTTTGAATAGATTCTTTGTAGTTCATTTTGTTTAGTTTTTTTGATTGTTAGTATTAATGTTAATGATCAACGGAAAGTATTTTAGAGTTAGTTTAGGCACTTTATGTTAACCAATATCTGGAATATTACATTACAATCCAATTATCGTGTGTTCTATGAGCAGTCAAAATTGCCTCCATCTGCTCACGGAATTTTATTTTTACATACAAAAATCACTCTTTTTCTAGATCTTTAATTGCCTCGCCTTCTTTCATTATAAGATCACTTTTATTGTCACGAAGATAATGAGATATCCGCGAAAGTTTCAACTCATCACTTCGCTTGTCACCTGTCATTCTTACAAACTTATCTATCTGCCGTGCAAGACTAGCTGCATGTTTCTTCTTGTCATCAACTGCATACTTATCACAATTGATAAAGATTCCGCTATAATCAAGCATATTTAAAATGTCATTATAGAGACTTACTCTTTTGTTCTGAGCAAAGTTATGAATTGTTTCAGCAGAAATTACAGCAGTGTAGTTTTTGCCTCGATGAGAGAGTAAATCTTTTAAAATATCTCACTTTATTAGTTCTACTCTCTCAGCTTTTATGTATTTTTTTAATTTTTTTTCTGCTTGCTCTAACATACTTTCATCGTTGTCTATAGCGCGTAATCTAATCCTAGGATCTGCATCAAGAATAACTTTGGAAGTATATCCCGTACCACAACCCAACTCTAATACAGTGATTGTTTTCTTATGCTTATGTACGAGATGTTTTTTCAACTCTTGTCATATCTGTCATTGCATGCGCTCATAGTGAGGTATCGCTTCAGTAATCAAATCGTATGATTTGCCGACATCTCACGAAAATCTTTTTTCTTCCATTTTACTATTTATTCAAATTAATAAACAATACTGTCTGCACGACTCCTTTCACTGCTTCGTACGCAGCACCGATTTTGATATCGGTAGTTCAAAATTTTCCTTCCATAGGGAAATCTTTAATTATTCCTGTTTGGAAGTGGTTAAGTTTATTATTGCCTAAACTATATTCAGTATCGAAGAATATTCCTACTTTATCGAACGCTTTTGGACCTTGTTTGCTAGTCCATTGTGTACCTGCAGAAAGCGTTTCTGCATCGACCCAAACAACGCTGTAGATATTTGATCTATTAGAGAAGTCTGTTGACCATCCTGCACCACCTTCGAACTGTTCAGTAGTGGTGTTATATGCTACTGCTCCATAAAGTGAGCCACGCTTTTCATGGTCATTAGAAACGAACACACTAGGTTCTACAAAACCATCTCTTTGTGCTACAGATGCAGCAACGGTGTTCTTTCAGAACTTCTGAGTAATTTTTCCACCCAAAGCAGTCAAAGGAACTTTGGTTTCAGGTGTGAATAAGAAGTGTCCTCCTGCCGTAAACGGACTTGCGAGCATATGTGTAGCCGCATGAGGAATCTTTCCTGCATCTAATTTTGTAGTCTCGCTAAGATCGTATGCTACTCCATAATTATTGATGATAAATTCGTTTTTCTCCTCTCCTCCGGATTTATCAAATCCAAGCGTAGACCACACAGAAAGTTTATCGCTCAAATTCCATTTTGCTCCACCTCATACACGAAGACTTGTGTATGATTGGGGATTTCAATTTTCAATTGCTTCGTCATCGATGTTCATAATCCCATACATTCCTGCGTAAAGTTTATCTAGCGTTACAGTAGCTTGTTCTTCTTGTGGAGTTTGTTCTAATATAGTTGCTGTTTGTTCCGCACTATCGGCTTGTATGTTCTGAGCCTTCATTCATGTGTTAATTCATGTTAACACTGCAGCAGTCAGAAGTAAGTTCTTAAGTTTCATGTATGTAATATAAGATAAGTAAATAGCCCTCTCGAGCAGGAGACTATATACTTACAAAACCATATTTTACAATAGATGTCAATACTAAGGTGTTGTCAAGAAGTAGTAACAGTCGTAGTAAAAAACGAGTCCTCTGGACTCGTTTTGGTTCGTAATTATAAATATAAATCTTACTCTTACTTATCAAAAAATTTTCTTTGGTGATCCATGTCGATCGTTACTGCATATCCTTGATCCACATACTCTTGTAACATTCGTTGTACTAGTTGATTCGAACAAGATCCATAACTTCATGAATCCTGATAGACGCGCATTTTCTTTGCGTTGCGATCTATATTAATTCGTGCACCTCCAAAGATATTGGTTGCACATTCTCAAGTAAGGCCACATTTTTCTGTTATCTTTGCATGCACGTCATCTCCTGTAGAGACAAGATAAATTTCTGTAGTTGATCAGATTTGGTCTGCAAGTGTAGGATGTATGTTGCCACGAAGAAACTCTTCTGGTAGAGAGACTACTACGAACTTATATGAGCCGTCGTGCTCAGGCAAGATTACCTTCTTTTGGACCGGCAAATTATCTAAATTTGTATAAACTACGAACGACACTTTTACGAGATCAGCCAATGCTTTTTGAGAATCAGCAAAACCAAACTTCTTTGATGCCATATAGATCTCGCCATAATCCTTAATTCATAATGTTTCCAAAAGCTCTGACGTAGTTTCCGTAAGCTCGATATTAGAGCCCAGAAACAACTCATCAAATCCTTCTCTCACTTGGTCTATATTTGGTTTCATTTTAATCTTATTAACATAAATAAATTACTCTAGATTGTCCCACCCGACTGCATCATGACTCATTTCTTGTATGATGTAAATTGTGGAAAATGTTTTGCCTTGGCAGCAATGAATCGTTTTTCGAACTCGTCCGGCACGCGTCCTTTGATATCTTCGATAAAGTTTCTTACTCCCTGAAGAGCATATGCTACTTTCATAGCATCCACTGTGCCATCAGGATGTAAGTATTTTTCATTGAGTCTGTCTGGAAATAGAACTGCGGTTTTAGCAATGGAAATAAACGATTCCATTTTCTTCGAACTAATGCCTACTCTTCCGTCCTTACCAATCATTACTCAAGTAATCTCTTTCGCAACACTAGAGCTCGGTGTTCGAATCTTCTCTTTATCTAAATTTAATGTCCATCCATTTGCATTGACTATTTTTCTTAGATCCAACATCAATGCGCGGACCGAAGCACTTTCGTTTCTTTTATTTAAATCATGTTTGTATCCATCCAACTCACCGATCAGCTTCGTATAAGGAATACTATCTGGGTACGTTTTCATATCTCTGGACTTTATTCCGAGCAATAGCTCTCTTATTTTTACAAGATATCTTCTCATAGAGGCTCTCGATGAAGCATCCGAAATATCGTAGGGTATTCTGATAAACTCCTCGACAGCAGATTTTATCGCTTCCAGATTACTACGAGGAGTTTCTGTTCTACTATACTCAATTTTCCGTGTGATACTTTCGAGTAGTTCTATCACTTTTTTTGCATGATCCGCGAACTGTTTGTTGATATTGAATTCACTAAAGCTAAGTGCGATAT
>Ga0163144_10028159_pt1 | contig 10853 bp, 7 predicted proteins | sample OliLak19BULKMAT1_FD_123175 | JGI IMG/M metagenome (GOLD analysis project Ga0163144, IMG submission 123175) | Freshwater microbial mat bacterial communities from Lake Vanda, McMurdo Dry Valleys, Antarctica - Oligotrophic Lake LV.19.BULKMAT1 | ecosystem: Environmental > Aquatic > Freshwater > Lake... | reverse complement strand
GCTACAGGAAAGGCATTTCACTTCCAGCGATGTTGCACATTGCCGACAGAATTTTCGCTGAGGCTCATTTTTCGTCCCACACGACGGACATTGGCCCTCACCAAGATGTGTGAGCGTCGAACGGCTCTCTTCCAATGCCTGGCGGAAGTGTTGCTTAAACTCGACAGCCGACTGAAATCGATTTTCAGGTTTATCTTCGAGCGCCTTACCCAGTGCGGACTGCAATGCGTGGGGGACTTCATTCAGGCGAATCACTTTCGGGCTTTTGCCCGTGACCATCTGATACAAGGTGGCTGCCAGACTCCACAGATCGCTGCGTGCATCTGCTTTGGTGGCATCGCGTCGCTGTTCCGGAGGCATAAAGTCCAGTGTGCCCAGGATGGCTCCCGACATCGTCTGCCCGGTGTCGCCGGTTTCCATGCGAGCCAGACCAAAGTCGGTGATCTTTGGCACTCCGTCTTTGGTGAGCAACACATTGGCTGGCTTGAGGTCGCGATGCACAATCCCGAGTTCGTGCGCCCGCGTCAGTCCATCGCATAACTGACACGTCAGATTGACGGCTTCTTCCAGCGGGATTGGGCCATGCTGACAGCGATCCCAGAGGCTCTTGGCCGTCCACATATTCCAGAATTAGAAACCGGCCGTCTTTGTCACGACCGTAATCATATACCTGCACGATGTTGGGATGATTGATCGCTGCGATCGACTGCGCTTCCGTCAGGAACCGCCGTACAGCCGTTTGACTCTTCGCCATGTCGCCCAGCACGCGCTTGATGGCCACCTTGCGTTTGAGGCGATTGTCCGTGGCCAACTGGACTTCGCCCATACCGCCTTTGCCGAGCACGCCTTCGATCGTGTATCGAGCCGCCAGATCAACGATCTCCATGTCGTCGTTAGCTGCGACCGCATCCGTGCCGCTGGCACCACCAAACGTCAGTTCGTCCCCCAGGCTCTGTGGAGCCTGGGGTTTTCTCGCTCCCGCAAACGTGTTTTCCCCGCCAAGGCTGACGTCCTGTGCTTTGTTCTGCTGAGCCGGTGCGGAAGGGACAGTCGGTTTTGCAGCTGCGGGGCTCTCTTTCGGCTCAACCATTTCCGCCGTGATCGCCACCACGGTCTGGCACTTCGGACAGCGAATCTTCTTACCCACTGCGGTTAAGGGAACGGCTAGTTTCGCTCCGCAGGCCGGACAAGGCGTTGCTGCTTTTTCTGGTTGAGTCATCAGGTTCTCATCGCTACGGAATCATTCCCTCTGATAGCCTGATCACACTGGCTGCAGACTGTTACTGTCCAGCAGCAGTCCCAAGTGATAGCGCATCGTCTATGCTTACAGAGGCTGCCGGACTCTACGGAATATGCCCCCCAGTCGCAACGAATCACGCCTTTTGACGGAATTACGATCCCGGATGGAGATCGGCATGCAAATCGGGCCCACCGCATTGGACAGTAGAATCTGCCTGTTTTTCAGGTAGATTTGATGTCAAGGAAGTTGAATCAGGCAAACGTGCCTGCACCGTGCTTCTTGCTGATGCCGTGCTTGCGCATTTTTCCGTAGAGTGTGGTCGGCTTCAATCCCAGTGCCTGGGCCGCGCCGCCCGGTCCATAGACCTTTCCGCCCGATCGCTCCAAGGCTTCCAGGATGGCTCGTCGTTCCAGCTCCGCCATCGTCGGCTGACAGCACTCTAAGGTGTCAGGCACGAATGGCACTTTGCTCGCGCATCGCCGTGTCCATTTCGGCGCGGTCGGCGTCCGTGAGAATCAACGGTTTAAGCGACTCATACTGCCTGATCCACGCTTCGATTCCTTCCGGACTGTCGTCCCGCTCCGATTCGTCGATGCCGATCTTTTCCGAGTCGGCTGAGATGGTGGCGACCATGTGCAGAATAAAGGCATAGTCGCCTTTGCTCTTCGATGGGACTCCTCGGTCGAATCGCTCAAACGGATCTACTGACGCCGTCTCCTGTCCCCACTTGTCCAGACTGAACGGAGGATTGGCGACGACGACCTCAAACTTCATCAGTCGGTCTTTTTCCTTGAACTGCCGATTGCGAATCGCGTCGGCCCATTCAATACGAGCATCGTCCATGCCGTGCAGAAACATGTTCATCCGGCACAACGCCCATGTGGATCCGTTGTTCTCCTGCCCGTACAGAGAAAAATCGTTGGCACCAACCTGCTGCCCGCACTTGATGAGCAAAGAACCCGATCCACACGCCGGATCAGCAATGCGTTCGTCCGGTTGAGGATTCACAAGCTTCGCCAACAGCAAACTAACTTCGGGAGGCGTATAGAATTCCCCCGCTTTCTTGCCAGCTCCTGAAGCAAACTTGCCAATCAGATATTCATACGCATCGCCAATGATGTCCGCAGTGCCGATTCGCGACGGCCTGAGATCCAGCTTGGGATCATTTAAGTCTTCCAGCAGTGACTTCAGCCGGACATTCCGTCCTGACGCCGATTAGCCGTCCCACACAACACGAATCAAACGAAAAGGGCTTGTCACGATCACTCGTGCCAAGCCCTTTTTATGAATGACATCTGGTTGCCAATTGATGACACGCAGTCTGGGCGCTCAGCCTGCGGGATCACTGAACGGAATTTGGATACCGTCGAGCAGTTGTGGTGCGGGCAGGCTGCGACCAGGTCGCCTGCTGGATGGGTTGCCGTCCGTTGAACGAGTTCTGGATGATCGGTCCAGCGGCAGACGAAGGGTTGGTAAATTCGTGATCACCGTTGATGTCACCGGCAACCATTGGTCGAGCGTAGACGATACCAGGCATCTTTCCGCCGATCATCGGCGACATGGCTCGCTGAGACGGCATCGCCTGGAATTGCTGTGGCATCAATCGCTGTGGCATCATATGAACTGTCTGCCAGCCGGACGACTGCGGCATGGGCCTCATTGCCGTATTGTAATTGCGGTTGCCGCCCAGCGGCTGACGGTAGATGGCCTTTCCGTAAGCTGGTCGAGCCGCCATGGACTGTCGGTAGCTCAGATTGTTCCCTGCGGTCGGGTAGCCAGGATTTGAGTACCAGCGACTCAACGATGTATACGGGGCAATGTTGTGCGACTGTCCCATGGTCATCCGAGACATCGGCATGGAACCAGGCGACATGAACATGGTGCTCTGTGGTACTGCAGGAATTCCAGATTCAAAACCGGACTGCGGAAGCCCGTTGTCTGATCCACAGCAGCCTGAGCCTGAGTTCATATCCGGATACCCGGTACCTTGCATGAATTCGGTACCCTGCATCATTTCCGTGCCCTGCATGTACTCGGCACCCGGCATCATGCTTCCCATGTCACTGCCGCAGCCACAGTCACTGCCGAAGTCACTCCCGCAATCATCGCAGCAGCCGGAATCCATCACGGGATACGGCAGCATCGGCATTTGCATGACAGGTGCCGACATGGCGTACTGCATTTGCGGAACCATCATGGCACGGTGGCGACGAAGCCAGGCTCTTCGCATTCGCAAATGACCACGGTGAACGGGCATGGGTTGCCATGTTGTCATGGGCACCTGAGCCGGCTGATACTGCATCATCGGCTGCGGCATACATTGTGATCCGCAGGGATCGTTGCAGTTATCGCCGTAGGGATTCATCATGCCGGGCATCGGCATCTGCCACTGTCCCTGATTTTGCCACTGCGCCTGATAAGGCATTTGATGCGGTACCTGCATTTGTGGTGCCAGCGGTGCGACCATCGGAGCTGTCATGCCGCACGACGGTCCATAGGGCGCGAACAGTGGGCAGCGAGCAAACCACGAACACGGATTCAACAGATGCGGGAATACCGGCTGATAGCACGAGATCGGACGACCGGGATAATGCCCCAGAGTTCCCTCCTGATTCCGAAGATAGCCATAACCGAGCCAGTCATCAATGCATCGCCTGACAGCGTAGGGATTGGGACCGTGGTTAGGATATCCATAACCGCCATGGCAACCGCCGCAGCCGAAGAGCCAGTAAAACGGTTCAAGGATGGGTATGTAGATGCAGGCATTGACGTTCGTTGTCATGGAGCACAACAGAGCGACCGTCAGAAACAAAGTTCTGATGCGGAGTCTCATATAAGTTTCCTCGGGGAGACAGAGAGGACTGAGGAGACGACAGGCTCCGGGCGAATGCCGAAGAGAGATCCCGTCGGGAGGTGAGAGCCGAGGAGGTTAAGCGCTGCAGGTCCCTGGGAAAATTCGAAATTGACTCAAGTTTGTAACCAAATCACATTCGGACAAACATGAAAACTGCTCATCGGCTGCTTTCGCCGCTTACCACAATTGACCGGCAAGCAACCACAGGACAATCAGGACCACGATCACCGAGGCAATCGGCAGAATCCGCCTTCGCCAGGCAAAAGTTGCCGATGCGTGAGTCACAGCGTCAGAGTGCAGAGCGGCTTGATGCGGCTCAAACAATTCCACCACGATCGAACGCCGCGACGTCGTGGCCGCGTTACGGTGGTCTACGAGCGGCATTGAATCATCGCCGGTGCCGATCAGGATTTCACCCAGTCGCCCCTGAAACTCCCGCGCACTCCATGGCCTCTGGGCTCCGCCGGAAGCACCGGTTGGCTCAAATCTCGTCAGCAACCGTTCCACCATCACGCGCGTTGTCACTTTGCCTGATTCGGGCTCTTCATCGTCGTCATGGCTCGCCTGCAGGAGTCGATCCAGCAAACCAGCGAGATCTCGCAGATCCTTTTCGACGTCTTCTCGCGATGCCAAAGCACTGATTGTGATCAATGCGGGGCCGGAATTCAGGGAATCATCCGCCGCCTCGGCAGCTGCGCGCAGCCATCGAGCAACTCCAAAATCGATGACAGTCACCTGTAGTTTGTCAGAAAGCAAAACGCATTCCGCCGACAGCCCACCGTGAGCGAGTCCCAGATTGTGAGCCAATTGCAGGGCGGAACACACCTGCCAGCCAATCTCAATGATGTCTTCAGAAGTAAATCGACGACCGGCTGTCAGTTGATCGGACAACGGAGCGAACTCGCAGGATTCCGTCGCCAGAAAGACGATACCGGCAGATTCACCGTAGCCCAGGAATTTCACGATCGACTGATGCTGCAGCATTGTCAGCATCGTGCGATCCATCTTGATCGCTCGACGAAACTCCGGAATCCGCGAAATCTCCGCAGAGAACACAGTCAGCCAAATTGTCTCGCCCGTGTCCCTGCGGGTTGCCGTTTCCACACGTCGCTCGGGACAGGAAAGTAATTCTCGCCCGATTTCGAAATCATTCAGGTCCAGGTCGGTCACCGAAGGTATCTCGCCGAGGTGCTGGTGCTTTGTCAGGCTTTAAAAAAGGGGTCAGAAACCAATAGCCAAATGGCCCAGAGGGTGCTCCGCACTATTGGTTCCTGACCCCTTTTTTAAAGCGTCAACCCATAGATTTAACGTTGACAAAGCACCACGTCTATCCCGTGAAATCCGACGGATTACCGAACATTCCACGCCCGCTGCCGGGTGTCCCGGTGCCGCCGCGCAGATTTTCATTGCGAGGACGTTTAGGTTCCGGAGGTGCTTCCGGCTCCGGTGCCCTTTGACGTTCAGTTTGCGGCGGCTCCGGTCGTTTCTCCAGCGCTTTCAGCGATAAAGAGACACGTTTGCGTTTTGGATCCACTTCAACGACCTGGAAATCATGGGTCTCACCGACTTTCAGGACTTCTCCCACACTGCCAACTCGGCGCCATGCGAGTTCACTGATATGCACCATGCCTTCAAGACCAGGTTCCAGTTCGATAAATGCACCGAATTCGGAAATGCGCGTGACCTTGCCGGACACGGTGCTTTGTGGAGCATAACGTTCGCTGGCGCTGGTCCAGGGGTTTTGAGCCAGTTGCTTCATACCCAGGCTGATCCGTTTCTTTTCCGGATCCAGTTTCAGGATCTTGACATCCACCTGTTGTCCTTCAGTCAGCACGTCGTTGGGATGATTGATGCGCGTCCAACTGATTTCGCCGATATGCAGGAAGCCATCGACCGGACCGATATTGACGAAAGCGCCATAATCTTTAAGCGTCTTCACTGTGCCGCTGTGGTCCTGTCCCACTTCAACCTTGGCCCAGAATTCCCCTTCACCTTCCGCTCGTTCCGCCTGCAGCAACGCTCGGCGGCTGACCACCAGGTTACGCTTTTTGGCGTTCACTTCTGTGATCTGAACCGTAAGCTTCTGCCCTATAAAACTCTCCAGGTTTCCGGCAAAGCCAATTTCCACCTGACTTGCAGGAAGGAACGCTCGCAAACTACTGACCATCACCTGCAGCCCGCCCTTGTTGACCGCCGAGACGTGGCAATCGACAACCTGACCGACGGCCAGTGAGTCCCAGTTGCCGCTCGCACGATGTCTGCTGCGCGGAATGCGACCTTTAATCAGTCCATCTGCGTCTTTCGCATCAATGATGACATCCAGTTGATCGCCGACGTTGGGATGCTTGTCGTTCGGGAACTGCGTCAGAGAAAGCACAACGTTATGTCGCAGTCCGGCATCCAGAAAGACTTCGCCGCCGTGGATGGCCTGAACCGTTCCGCGTACCTTTGTCCCCTGGACAACCGTTTTCTTATCGCCGTCATCATCCGTTTCGCCACCCGGAACAATGACAGCTGCTGGCATGGCCCCGGCATTTTCAGAAAGCGCGGCGGAGATTTCAGCTTCCACCGATGCCTCCAGATCGTCGGCAGTGGGGATCTCTACGGCGGCAGGCCTGTGGCCCTGTGCCTGTCGCGGAGTCACATGTTCCGGTGGCTGTGCCTGCGGTTCAGACGACGCCGCCATTCTCTCACGCACCCGTGTGATGGGACCGCCCTCTGCGATCATCGCGGCTTCCGCCTGGGCAAGGATTTTTGATTCCGGCGGCACTGTTGTCTCGACCGGCAGCACTGATGTCTCGACCGGCGGCACTGATGTCTCGACCGGCGGCACTGATGTCTCGACCGGCGGCACTGATGTCTCGACCGGCAGCTGCTTCACTTCGGCGTGGGGCTGTGATGGGGCAACCGATGCGCTGACGATGTCCGCAACCGGATTGACGGCAACCGGATCGGCGGCTTCTGCGGACTCCGGCGATGGCGTTGCCGCAGGCTGCCATCCTGTCTCAGGTGCCGGACTGGCCATCGCGGCAGGAGCAGCTTCCGAAGATGCCGCCGGTAATTGGGATTGTGGTTGCTGTGGATCCGTTGTCATCTCTTCTGGTCCTGTCAGAGCCGGTCAAGCTGGAACGTCGTCTCAGCCGAGACCAATCAGAAATCCCCGGAAGCCCGTCTGACTTCGAACCCTGAGGACAATTTCACAAAATTCATTTTTTCCCGGGAACGCACGTCTCAGGAAAGTGGACGCATTGACTGTTGCGTTGAAAACGCAGAGATCTCCAGGTCCCGCAGCGGCAAAGGATATCCAAACGCTGGCGGCTTCGCCAAGCGTGGGAGCCCATGTGCTCCAGATTTCACAATCTCTTTATGGTCGAAATCCAAAAGAATTACCACTCGCACCCCTGTTCCTGGGGGCGCAAACTGCAATTGACCGACTTTTCGAAGGTGAAGACAATGTCGCAAACCAGTTTTCCCTTTCCTCAATTCGGGTTGACCAGACTTGGCTGACATGGAAGTCAGATCCATCAGTTTGCGTGCTTCGCTCGGTGCCGTCAGTTTTGTCGGCACGGGTGATATCATCGCATCGCAGTTTTGTTGTGACAGTCGCCGGGTTCAACCAGGCGATGTCTTCGTCGCCATGCGCGGATCACGAATCGACGGGCATCGGCATCTGGAGGCCGCGATCGCAGCCGGTGCGGTCAGTGTGATTGTTGAGCGGCCATCGTCGCATATCAACGTGCCTCAATGCGTTGTCGCAGACACAAGAGCCGCGTTCGCCAGGATCTGCCTCGCACGACTAGGGTCGCCACAGCGATCGATCAACATCACGGGCGTGACCGGAACAAACGGCAAGACGACCACGACATGGCTGTTGCGTTCGATTCTGGAAACAGCCGGACGAACAACCGGCCTGCTGGGGACGCTGGAATACTTCGACGGTCGCACTGCGGAACAGGCATCGCTCACAACTCCGGACCCTGAACAACTCGCGCAGTACATGGCGCAAATGGCACAAAATCAAGTCACGGACTGTGTGATGGAAATCAGCAGCCACGCACTCGATCAGCAACGTTGCGCGGGAATCAGGCTGACTGCAGCCGCCATCACGAATATCACTCAGGATCATTTCGATTATCACGGGGATGCAGAGAAGTACCGCGCCGCCAAGCTTCAGATTGTGTCTCTGCTCGCGGGCGAAAAACCGATCCTGCTCGGGATCGATGACGCAGGCTGTCAGGCAATTCGGAAGCAACTGACTCCCGATCGCAATGTAATCACGTTTGGGTTCACTTCAGATGCTAAAATGCGTGTCGAGACACTTTCCTATTCACAGACCGGACAGTCGCTTCGCCTGTTCCTGGATAGCGGTACTGTCGAAGTTTACACGGCATTGGTCGGTCGGCACAATGCTCTGAACCTTCTGGCAGCGGCAGCCCTGGCGGAACAATCTGGTGTCGCAACACGCGATATCCGCGACGGTCTTGAACGTGTCCTGCATGTACCGGGCCGCATGGAACTCATCAATGCCGGCCAGCCGTTTGCCGTGTTTGTCGATTATGCGCACACCCCGGACGGCATTGCCCAATGTGTCGCGACCTCCAGGCTGTTGACGTCCGGCAGGGTGATCCTGGCATTCGGCGCCGGTGGTGATCGGGATCGCCATAAGCGGCCACTCATGGCACAGGCCGCTCAAGGGGCAGATCAAATTGTTGTGACGTCCGACAATCCAAGATCCGAATCGCCCGCCCGGATCATCGCTGACATTCTGGATGGTTTTGATTCCAATCATCGGGTGCTGTCGTTTGTCGATCGTCAACAGGGAATTCGAGAAGCACTTCGACTGGCTCAACCAGGCGATGTCGTCATCATTGCCGGGCGTGGACACGAAAAGACTCAACATATCAGAGACCGGCGAATCAGCTTTGACGATCGCCGCGTGACGCGACGACTCCTGGTGGAATTACTGTCCGATTCAACGCTCCCGTCCGGATCGCAGCGGAGTGCAAGATCGGCATGACGTTTCCACTCACAGTCATCCAACTGGCCGGAATAACGCATGGAGTTCTCGCAGACTCCCGCTATGCACAGCAGCGTGTCGCGGGAGGATGCATCGATTCGAGAACCATCACAACCGATGATTGTTTCTTCGCCCTCAGCGGCAACAGGACGCACGGTGTCCTGTTCGCCGATCAGGCTATCGCGCGAGGTGCCGTCTGCGTCGTGACAGATTCGGCCGCATCTCCTTCAAATACGACGCACATCGCTCCCGCCATGCCATCGCTGGCCGCGCTCGATTCTGCAGAGACCGACGGACGTATCATACGTGTGGCCGATTCGGTCGTCGCATTGCAGTTGTTGGCACGCTGGAACCGTCAGCAATCAGGTGCGCTCATTGTGGGTGTCACGGGAAGTGTCGGCAAGACGACAACTCGTCAGATGATCACGCAGGTTCTGGCATCCTGTTTTTCCGGCGTCCAGAGCCAGCACAACTACAACAATGAACTTGGTGTGCCGCTCTCACTGCTTCAATTGAAACCTGAGCATGACTTCGCGGTACTCGAACTGGCGGCTGGAAAAATCGGGGACATCGCATTTCTGGCAGAAATGGTCCGACCGGAATTCGCCGTCGTCACGCGCGTTGCGGCAACACACCTGGAATCGTTTGGTGATCTGGATACTGTTCGTCTGGCAAAAATGGAGCTGCCCGCTGCAGTGACCGCAGGCGGCACCGTGTTCCTGAACGCCGACGATGCAGCCGTCCTTTCAATGTCGCAATCAACGTCGGCCAGTATTGTGCTGTTCGGAACGATCGCCGCTGCCGATTTTCGTGCGACGTCGATCCATTCTCGAGACGGCATCTGCCAGTTCAAAGTGGACGGCCAGTCGTTCCAGGTTCAGGGTGGCGCGCATCTCGTCACCGGAGCTGTGGCAGCGATTGCAGTAGGACGGGTCGCAGGTCTGGGTACGTCCGAGATCGCTGAGGGCCTTGCGAACTATCAGCCTGATGCCGGGCGTGGTCGCATTGTCCAACGACAGCCATGGCTGGTCATTGATGAAACTTACAACGCCAGCCCTGCCAGTGTCCTTGCCGCAATTCAGACACTCAGTGACTGCGTCACCGCGCGCAGACGTATTCTTGTGCTGGGCGACATGCTGGAACTCGGTTCCCAGGCGATTCACTTCCACCGGGCAGTCGGACGTGCGTTAGAGAATTCTCAGATCGATCACACATTGATATTTGGGGAATTCGCCGACGCCGTGGCCGCCGGTGCAATCGCCGCCGGAGTCTCCACAAATCGCCTCTCAGTCTTTCGCGACATCGCCACACTCAGCGTTATGCTCGACTGCGTCCTCACCCACGGCGACGCGGTGCTCGTCAAAGGTTCCCGCAGTATGCGCATGGAACGTGTCATTACGTCGCTGCGTGCAACCGAAATCCCCGCCCGCCGCTCTGCCGCGTAGGACTGATTCGACTTCGGTACTCAGTGCCCTGTCAATTGTTGATTTTGGGGTACGATGGGCATTCTTGCCCGTCATCTTCGAGAGTCAATTATCGCCCACCGCGCGAATGCAAAAGAAAGAGAAGACGCGCAAGAGTGCTCATCATAAGTTTGTGGAGCCGCGCCCGTCAAGAAGTGGTTGCCCCATCCCGCTTCCTGACGGGCGCGGCTCCAAAGGTCGCAGAGTTCATGTGGAATCCTCGTCGCCAAACATCCCCGCCAGTTGCTGATAGACCTGAGCCATCTGTACCGCTTCCTG
>Ga0163144_10028158_pt1 | contig 10853 bp, 7 predicted proteins | sample OliLak19BULKMAT1_FD_123175 | JGI IMG/M metagenome (GOLD analysis project Ga0163144, IMG submission 123175) | Freshwater microbial mat bacterial communities from Lake Vanda, McMurdo Dry Valleys, Antarctica - Oligotrophic Lake LV.19.BULKMAT1 | ecosystem: Environmental > Aquatic > Freshwater > Lake... | reverse complement strand
GTTCAAATCCACGAGGCCGTAATCACCCTGCGTCTTGAAATCCTGCCACTTCACCTTGCCGTTCAGGCCGTCGTATTCGGCGTTGAGATCGATGCCTTGCTCGGGCGGGAACACCTTCTCGAAGCCGGCGCGGTCCTTGTTATCGAACGGGCCGACGACCTTCCAGTCCGACAGCCAGCCAAACACGCCGGGCAGGCTGACGGGCGAGCCGAGGTTCTTCAGCTCCTTCGCGATGTCCTCGACCTGGTCCACGTCGCGCGCGGATTTGATCGCGGTCTGATATTTCGGAATCGCGTCGTTTGTCTTTCCGGCCTTGGCGAGCGCGGCGGCTTCATTCACCAAAAGCTGGACGGCATCGCGGCGCAGCTCGGTGCTCGGGTCGTCGCGCAGTCCGGCGATCAAGCTCTGCGCCTTCGCGGAATCAGCGCGGGCGATGAGTTCGTAGGCGAGCCGGCGCGCACGCGGATGATGCTTCGTGTCGCGCACGAACTTCTCCAGCGCGGCGACGGGCAGCTTGCGTCCGGCGGCGAGTTCGCGTGACGCGATGCTGTCCACGGCGGCGCGCAGCCAGTTCAAGGCGAGATCATTCGCGCCCTCCATCGCGGTGAGAATGGCCGGGAGCGCGGAGGCATCGGCGGCGGAAAGCTGCTGCCACGCTTGGGAAGCCTGGACGTTGCCGAGACCTTCCGGGCCGACGGCGCGGAGGACATTGATGGAATCGGCGGGCTTGGGAGAGGCGGCAAGAGCTGGACCGGCAGAGAGGCAACCCACGGTCAGCACGAGAAGAATGTGTTTCATAACGAGGCGTAACGTTCGGCATTTGGTAGCAGCAAAGCCGCCGCCAGCGCAACGCCCGAATGGAATGCATTCGCAATACGGGTCGAAGGAAGTCCGCCCGTTCGTCAAAGCGTGGCAGCATTCACAAGTCCTCGATAGCAGTCTTGAATCCCAACGGGATTCCGTCCTCCACCCCAAGCCCGCGAGGCGCAAGCTGCCTTGGGAAATCGAGGCAAAGGAAATCTCAATCCCAACGGGGTTGCATCTCTGCTGAGGATTCAATGCTGCAATCCCGTTGGGGTTGGAAGGATTCGACCGACCAAACCCAACGTAGGATGGGCGAAGCAGTCGGCGTCTGCCGTGCAATAGAGATGCCTGTGCAGTTTGCAATCGTCCCGGGGCCTGGCGTGCATTATAGGCGTGGATAAGGAGGGGAATGTTGAAGAAAAGCGCATGTTTGGGCTCGGACGCACGCTGGCCCGCGATTAGCTAGAAGAAATAGGTCAAATCAAAATGCACTTATGAAACCAACACTCACATCACTCGCATTGGCATCCCTCGTGGCCGTCGGCTTCGCTGGATTAACCGGCTGTGAACGGAAGGACAACGCCCAGACTCAACCTGGAACCGCTCGCACGGAAGGTCAGGAGCTGGATGACAAGACACTCACCTCGCACGTTCGATCCGCATTGGACGCGGATACGTTCAAGCACACCGAGGTGAAGGTGGCCGCCTACAAAGGGGTCGTTCAACTCAGCGGATTCGCGGACACGGGCGATCAGAAGAGTCGCGCGGACGACATTGCTGGCAAAGTGGCCGGCGTGAAGAAGGTCGAAAACAACATCACACTTAAAACCAAGAACCCATGAATGCCTTTTACATCATCGGCGTGGTTGTAGTCATCGTCGTGATTTTGAAGTTCCTCGGTGTGTATTGACTTCGCCACGGCAACGACCGGTCTTCGCTTGCGGCCACGGGCTTAGTTCAAGCCCACTTGCTCCAGCCGGTCCATGGCGGCTTTCACCTGCTGCATGGACTGGAGCAAGGTGGCGCACATGGCCTCACCCGGCGGATGCTTGGCGTCCTGCATCAGTGCCGCGATGTCCTGCATGATGCCCGGCGTGCGCTTTCTCAAGCTGGAAACTTGTTTCTCCCAGCCCAGCTTCTTATTCGCGCACTTCAAGAGCGCGGTCAGGAAGTCAACGTCCTCCTGGGTGGTCTTGCGATCCCGGTACGTATGGTTCGCCAGCTCGAGTTCTGCTTTCAGCTCAATGATGGTCCGCTCTGCCCGCTCAATGCTGGCGAGCAGTGATTGAAGTTCTTCCGCGACGTGCCGCTGTTGCGAAACTGCTTTCGCCGCCAAGCTGTTTTCTTTGCGCAAAGACATGGCTGGAATATTGAGAGGACGGGACGGTAGGAGAATAGTCGCGCTTTCCTCAAGCTGATTCCCCCTTCACGCCAGGCACATCCGGGCGTTGTCCCCGAAGCGCGTCTGTATTGCTAGGGCAGTGACTAGTGCCCGACCCACCCCACGTTGCACTCGACATTCCTGGGCGTCTCGCTGGAAACTTTGACACCAAAGCCAGACTGACCATGACACTTTCATTTCCATGCGTGGCCGTGACCCTCTCGTTCGTCCTGCTGTTGCTCTCCCATGCGAGTGCAGCGGACTCAGCCCGCAGCGGCGCACCAGCTTTCTCCGTGCGGTCGGACGATGGCAATTGGTCGCTTGTTTTGCCCGAGGGCAAACCTTTCTTCTCGCTCGGCGTCTGCGTCTTCACGCAGGGCACGTCGCGGGAATATTTCGACCGCGAGAATCCCGGCTATGCGGCGTGGCAGCATTACCCCAGCCCGGTCGCGTGGGCGGATGACAGCCTGCGCCGGCTCAAGTCCTGGGGCTTCACGACAGCGGGCGGCTGGAGCGATTTCACGACGCTGCGCCAGTCGAAGGAGCAGTCGCTCTGGCTCACGCCGGTCCTGCACATCGGCTCGACCGCCGGTGCGCCGTGGTGGGACATGTGGGATGCGAAGAACATCGCCCGCATGGAAGGCGTGGCGCGCGAGGAGATTCTCAAGCTGCGCGATGACCCGCGCGTGATCGGCTATTACAGCGACAACGAGCTCGGCTGGTGGAACGCGACCTTGTGGAAGATGACGCTCGAACAGGTGCCCTCCAGCGGCCAGCGCCAGCGGCTCATCCGGCTGCTGCGCGAGACGTATCAGAACGACTGGCAGAAGCTGGCGGCAGACTTCGCAACGGAGAAGGCGGACAACTGGAAGCAGCTCGAACGCGGCGGCATGGTCTTCATGAAGCCAGGCGGCAACGGCATCCGCGTGATGCGCCAGTTCCTTGGCCTGCTCGCGGATCGTTATTACGAGCTCATGCGCGGCATCATTCGGAAGTTCGATGAGCGCGCCCTCTATCTGGGAGATCGTTACCAGTCGTTCTATTACCCGGAAGTCGCGCTTGCTGCGGCGCGTCATGTGGACGTGATGTCGTCCAATCTCAACGCCGCGTGGAACGACGGCACCTTCCCGCGTTTCCAGCTCGATACGCTCCATGCGCTGACGAAGAAGCCGATCCTTGTCAGCGAACTGTATGTCGCGGCGCGCGAGAACCGTTCCGGCAACCGCAATGATCACGGCGTGTATCCCGTCGTCGCCACGCAGGCCGAACGCGCGGCGGTCGCGCGGACGACGCTCGAAGCGCTGGCGAGATTGCCCTATGTGGTCGGCGCGGATTGGTTTCAATTCTTCGACGAGCCCCGGCACGGTCGCGATGATGGCGAGAATTTCAACTTCGGCCTCGTGGACATTCATAACCGTCCCTATGACGAGCTGACGGCGATGTTCGCCTCGTTTGACGCCAGCCGAATTCGCGCCGCCAGTCCGGCAAAGCGGCTGGATGCGGCGTCCGGCGTGCCGCGTGCGCCGCGCGATCCGTTTGCCGAATTCGCGCCGACGCGCGCCCTCAAGCATTGGGATCGTGAACGGGGATTCGTGCAGCCAATGGCGAACACGCCCATCGCCGATCTCTACGTGGGCTGGAGTTCGAACGCCGTCTATCTCGGCCTCTATGCGCTGGACATCGTGGAGGACGCCTACTATCGCAGCCCATCCGTGCCCAAGCAGGACCGTGCGCTGTGGACGGTGCAGGTGAACGGCGGCGAACCCATCCGTTCCCGGCTCGGTGCCGGACGCGAGGCTTTGGTGAACAATGAGCGCGTGCGCTTGGAAAGCATCTCGGGCTTGAACTTGAACGTGCGCAATGTCGCGGCGCTGGAAGTTCCGTCGGAACTGTTCGGCAAGGCGTCGTTGAAGGCCGGAGATGAAATTCATCTCGCGGCAAGACTTGTGACGCACGGGCGCGCTTACACGATGGAATGGCGAGGGAAGTTTACGTTGCGCGAGTGAGCAGGCATCAGCCTTTCTAAAAAGCCGAAGTGGGCAGCGTAACCGCCGACGTGAGGAGGCGGAACGTGTGACGCTTCAAACATCCGCCTCCTCACGTCGAGGCTACAAATGTTATGCGGATTCTCTATTCTGAAATTTGCGCTCAGCGTTTCGCGGCGTCGAGGCGGTTGGGCGTGAGCCAGAACTGGTTTTTCATCGCCGCACCGTCGGCGGTGTTCAGGCTGTATTTGACTTCCATCTGCATCACGGGCTGGAGCGTTTCGGTCTCGATGAACACCGACATGCCGTCGGGCAGCAGCCGGGCGGATTTCACCGTGACCTCATCGCGGCCTTCCTTCTTCGGATCGGCGACGGACCAGTCCTTCGATCCATACTCTCTGGCGTAACGATAATCCCATTGGCGGATGGCGTAGCTCCCGGCGTCCTCGGCGGCGGAACGATCCAGCGGCTGGCTGAAGGTGAGCGTGAGTCCGTTGCTGTGCGCGTGCCATGCGACGGGGAGGCGCACGGGCTTGCCGGTGAAACGGACGCGTTGCAGCGCGCCGTCCTTGACCGCGCTTGTCTGCCAGCCGGTGCTGCCGGCGATGTAGAGGTGACCATCCTTCGCGTTGAACGAGCCGCGATTCGGGCCGGAGAGCAGCTTCACGGGAAGCGGCACGACAGCGCCTTGATTCACGCCGTTCACCTCGTCGCGCAACACGAGCATCATTCCGCAACGGCCCCAGAGCAGGTGAAGCATCTGGCCGGCGAACGGCCCCCACTTGTCACCCGGCACCCAGACTTGGCTGCCGCTGGAATTGTCCACGCCGTGAGGAATCCAGCAGAGCGGCTGGTCGTAGCCAAGCGGGCGTTCGGGCGTAATCCTGGGACCGCCGTAGCCGTAGTAACCGCCGGGCTGGATCGCGCAGATTTGCGAGGAAGGCGTCCACTCGCCTTGCTGCGGCGCGACAGTGATGGTCTTCCCGTCGGGACTCGCGCCAAGGCCGTTCGGGTTGCGGAAGCCGGTGCCGAGGATTTCCTTGGTGCGTCCGTCACGGCTGACGCGATGCGCGCCGCGCGGATCGACATAATAAAAATTTCCGGCATCGTCCTTCTCCAGGCTGGTGACGTAATCATGTCCGCCGGTCGAGGTCTGGATGAGGTTGCAGAAGTTCTCGTAGAAGTCGGCTTCGCCATCGCCGTTGCGGTCATGCAGCCGCGTGATCTGGTCGCGACCGAGGACGAAGACTTCGCCGTCGCGGACCTTCAGGCCGAGCGGCTGAAACAGACCGGTGGCAAAGCGTTTCCAGCGGAGCGAGCCCAGCTTGTCGTCGATGCCCGTCACGCGCCAGACATCGCCGTGAATCGTGCAGACATAGGCCGCGCCGTCGGGCGTGAAGTCCGCGCCCGCGATAAAGAAGAGCGCATTCCACGGATTGGCGTAGGGAACCGTGAGCGTGTCCACGGCGAAGATGTCGGTGTCGAGCCCGCGTTGACCGATGGTCTTCAGCTCGGGGAGCCAGCGCGCCGGACCGGGCTGAGCGAGTTGGGAGAGATTCTCTGGAGAACCGGAATTCTTGAGCAACGCGGCGAACGCTTGCGGTGTTCCTTTGGGTGACAACGCCAAGGCAATCTTGGCGCGACGCGTGTCGGTGCTGGCAGGGAAGTGGAGCAGGGACTGTCCGTCCGCTCGCGTTTCAAACTCGGCCTTGGTTCCCTTGAGGCTGACGAGACAGGAGTTCGTTCCGAATTGGACGGAGAGAGTGTCGTCCGCGAAAGCTCGCCTTGGAACGGCCGGCGTGGGAGCTGCGTTCTTGGCCGGAGAATTCAGGGCCAGAGTCAACGCCTTCGGGCTAGGAGCTATTTCAAAGGTTCGCGTGAAGGCTTGAGCTCCTTCGCCGCTCACAAACCATGGCGATTCCAGCACGCGCACGCCGTCGAGCACGTATTCGAGCACGACGCGGTTCCCATTCACATGAAGGCCGGAAAAACGATTGCTGACGCCAAGCCAGCCCGCGCTGTTTCCGCTGGCGAACAGCAGGGTTCCACTGATTTTCGGCGCACCAATGAGACCGAACCGGCCCGCGTCGAACTGAATGAAGCCGCCCGTCCAACCGGCCCGCCACGCGCACGCGGCGGTGTCGTAGCTGACGGAGGCCTCGCTGTGGTCGCCGACTTTGATCGAAAGACCTTTCGCGACGCGCGCTCCGGGCGTATCGAGATTCGAGGCGAGGAACGGCCCGGCCTCCATGCGGCTCCAGCGGTTGTCCACCCAGTCCTTCTCGCCTTGCGTGCCCGGCTCGCGACCGGAGGCGGGCGGCTGTCCTTCGGCTGCGCGCGCAGGCGTGACCGGCGCGGCGAGGAAATTAGTGACGGTGAGCAGGCTCATGACGAGGGCGCGGCGTGTCTGGAAACCGGCGGTGGGTGAATTGATCATGGTCGAGGAAATCATGGGATTGAGCTGACGCCAGTGAACCGGTTCCATTCAAGCGGAGTCAAGCCGGAGCAGGGTCCGATGGGTTCGTAAAAAAGATCGCGAATAGTTTAACTTTTTTCGTGGTTCGATTTGCCTCATGCGAGTCCCGGTTGTAGTATCATCGCGTGAACAAGTCCAACAAAGGCCGGCCACCGTCCAGTGGTCCGTCTCAGGGGCAGGAAACGCCTCCGATGGACCCATTTGCCCCCGAGGACGAATCCAACAATCTCTCCACTCTCCAGCTTGTGGATCTCATCTCCCACAGGATGGCGATGCAAGGCGCGGTCCCGCCTGACATCACGCTTCTGCGGCGGAGAATCGAAGAGATGGAAGACCTCCAGGACCAGGCGCGCAGCGCAGTGGAGAAGCTCAGCGAAGCGGTGGACAAGCTGCGCGCGCCCGCGCTTCGCCTTGGCACGTTGCTGCAAAAGCTCCCGCAAGGCCGCGCCTTGGTGTGCGTGAATGGCACGGACTACGTCTGCAACCTCGATCCTGCGATTCCGGAGGCGACCCTGGAGACCGGTTCGCGGATTCTCCTGAACGAAGCCTTCGCCGTAACGGATTCCTTCGGGTTCGATAAGAACGGTCCAGTCGTCAAGATTGTCGAGCTGCTCTCGGATGGCCGCATCCGCGTGGGGAATGAATCGGGGATTTCGGACCTGGTGGTCATTCGCTCCTCGCTCCTGTCGAAGGACAAATTGAAGTCCGGTCACGAGCTTCGGCTGGATCCGAACCAGCGCGTCGCGGTGGAGGTCATCGGAACTGCAAAACGTCTGGACCGAACACTCACGAAGGTGGAGCCGATTTTGTGGAAGGACATTGGCGGGCAGAACGAAGCGGTGCAGGGCATTCGAGACTCCATCGAACTGCCGTTCCTCCACGCCAAGCTGTTCAAGCGGTTCAATCATCCGGTGCCCAAGGGCTTCCTGCTCCACGGGCCGCCCGGCTGTGGCAAGACGCTGCTGGGCAAAGCAACGGCACACAATCTACGGCTCCAGATCCGCGAGAAGACCGGGGAGGACCATCCCGAGTTTTTCCTCAGCGTGAAGGGGCCGGAAGTTCTCAACATGTGGCTCGGAGAATCGGAGCGGCAGGTCCGGGACCTGTTCGCGCAATGCCGCGAGAAGGCGGCTGAAGGTCATCTCGCATTCCTTTTCATCGACGAGGCGGAATCCATTCTCGGCACGCGCCATTCCGGACGGGGCGGGTCCAACATTCTCTCCACGCTCGTCCCGATGTTCTGCACGGAGATGGATGGTCTCGAAGTGCTCCAGAACGTCGTCATCATCATCGCTTCGAACCGTGCGGACCTGATTGATCCCGCCATCCTCCGACCAGGACGCATCGACCGGAAGATTCGCGTACGTCGCCCGGACAAAGAAGCTGCGCGTGAGATTTACCGCATCTACTTGAAGAACGAACTTCCGTTGGCCGAGCCGCAGGAAGCCCTGGTGGATACCATCGTCGAGGCGCATTACGCGAAGACCGACGAGAATCGTTTTCTGGACGTCGCGTATCGCAGCGGCCGGCATGATTACCTTTACCGTGGCGACCTCGCGAGCGGTGCCATCATCGCCGCCATTGTCGAACGGGCGAAGGAATACGCCATCAAGCGCTCGATTGAGGTCGGCGACGAATCGCCGCTCAGCCGTCAGGATTTGCTGAGTGCGTTGATGAAAGAATATCGCGAGAACGATTTGTTCCCGCCGAGTGATATCACTGAAGACTGGTTGAAGCTCACGGATTTTGATCCGGGGAACGTGGTCCGCCTGTCGCCCTACCGGCCCGCTGAGCGCACCCAGTCTTCAGGCATGATTTAAGACGAGCGTTTACGAATACCAAACCATCCCTGGCGGTCGAAGGAACAGCCGCGCCGCCTGCGCCGCCGGTCCAACCGGGTAAAAGCAGGCGGCTCAACCAGACGTGGAAAGACTGTTGCAGCTATGGACATCCAGTTCGGCACTGAAACCGAGATCGGGATAACCCGCCAGGATCCTGAAGGCGTGGATGTCGTCTCTGAATCCATCGCCCTCGTCCGCAGCGCCACCGCACCGGGCGTTCGCATGCGCTGGGATTATAGCTGCGAAGATCCTCATTGCGATGCGCGCGGCTTCCGGGTGAAGGAACTTCTCCAGGACACCGACGAAGCAAATTACTTCGCCCAGGATGCCCAGCGCGCCCTCACCTTCAGCGAAATCAAGAGCGATCTGGTCCTTCGCAACGGCGCGCGGTTCTACAATGATCACGCTCACCCGGAATATTGCTCGCCCGAATGCAGCAACCTGCTCGAACTGCTCCAGCAGGATTACGCCGGCGACGCGCTGCTCATGGCGTGCGTCCGCAATCTCAACCAAAATTCGGACAACCCCGTCCTCCTCTACAAGAACAACACGGACTTCCGAGGCCACAGCTACGGCTGCCACGAGAACTATCTGATGCCGCGCAAGCTTCCGTGGGACATGTTGAGCACGTCGATGATCGCGTTCTTCGTGACGCGCCAGATTGTCTGTGGCGCAGGCAAGTTTGGGTGGGAAGAAGAAGACAAGTTCGTCGGCCCCGGATTCCAAGTGTCGCAGCGCAGCGATTTCTTCACCGAGCTCCAGAGCGTGGACACGATGCAGCGCCGGCCGATTATCAACACCCGCGACGAACCTCACGCGAACAGCGAGCTCTATCGCCGCTTCCACGTCATCGTCGGCGACGCGAACCTGTCGCTCTATTCCATTTGGCTGAAGGTCGGCACGACGGCGCTGGTTTTGCAGGCGCTGCTCAATGGAGCGCCGGCTGAGCGCGTTCCGCGGGTGGCAGACCCGATCCAGACCATCAAGACCATTTCGCGGGACGCGAGCTGGAAATGGCTCTGTCGCGACAACCAGGGTTTCAAGACCTCCGCCATCGATATTCAGCGCGAGTATCTGAAGCTGGTCCGCGAGTTTTGTCCGAATCTGGATGAGGATTGGAAAGCGGTGGCGGATGCGTGGGAAGAAGTGCTGAACGACCTGGAGCGCGACCCGCTTTCCACGGCTGACCGTTTGGATTGGTCGGCGAAGTTCCAGCTCATCGAACAGTTTCGCGATGCGGAGAAGCTTTCGCCCGATGATCCGTGGCTGCGCAGTCTGGATCTGTCGTATCACCTGCTGGACCGCGAGCAGGGCCTGTTCTATGCGCTGATGGACCAGCATACTTTCCGCGTGCCGTATCCGCTGGAGTCGATCACCAGCCACAGCCTTTGCCCGCCGCTGACGACGCGAGCGGCGGTGCGCGGCCGGTGCATCGAGAAGTTCGGTTCCGCCGTGCAGGCCACGCAGTGGGATTACATCATGCTCAAGGGCGCCCACAAAAAGATCGAACTCGACCTGCGGAACCTGTTCGACGCGACGCTGGTGAAGGACAGCCTCAAGATCATCAGCGCCGCCAATTCAGTGGACGATTTGGTTCAGCTTAAATTTGCGAAGATCATCTAACCAACGGAGAAACCATTATGCCTGATCCCATGCGAAAAAATCATCCGGCCACACCGGCGCCGGGCGGAGGCGGAGGCGGCGAAGGGCCGCGCTCCCCACAAGTCGAGAAACCGAACACGGAGGAACTCCTTAAGAAAATGCGCAAGGTCGATCCCGACCAGGCCCGGCGCTATCGCCAACGGACCGGCCAATGAACGGCGACTTTCTGGCCCTGCTGCCGAAGGTGGCCATTCCGCAGCTTGGCGCGAACGCGCCATCCGTTCAGCCGCTGCACGCGACCACCGTGTTTGCGTTTCACTGTGCCGAGGGCGTCATCATTGCCGGTGACCATCGCGCGACTGCGGGCAACATCGTGTTCTCGGACAAGACCGAGAAGATTCTTGAGCTGGACTCGCATTCGCTGATGGCGATTGCCGGTTCGCCGGCGACGGCGTTCGAGATGGGCCGGACGCTTCAGACCTCGTTCGAGTTCTATCGCCGCAGCCAGCTTCAGTCCATGAGCCTGCCCGCCAAGATCCGCGCGCTGTCGCAGCTTCTCCGCAATAATCTTGCCGGAACAATTCAGGGCTTTGGCGTCGTCGCGCCGATCTTCGCTGGAATAGAACCCAATGATCCGGCCGCCAAGCCTCAGATTTATTTCTACGATCCGCTCGGCGCGCAGTTTGAAGCCACGAACTACGCCGGCAGTGGCAGTGGCAGCGGGAGCATCAAGAGCATCCTGAGCTTCCTCGAACGCTGGGGTC
>Ga0163144_10028157_pt1 | contig 10853 bp, 11 predicted proteins | sample OliLak19BULKMAT1_FD_123175 | JGI IMG/M metagenome (GOLD analysis project Ga0163144, IMG submission 123175) | Freshwater microbial mat bacterial communities from Lake Vanda, McMurdo Dry Valleys, Antarctica - Oligotrophic Lake LV.19.BULKMAT1 | ecosystem: Environmental > Aquatic > Freshwater >... | reverse complement strand
GACGCGCTCGACCCGCTGCCGGGAATCGGTGGGAAAAGACCACCAGCGGCGCGGCCGAACATCCATCAACCCGCCCAAACGCTCTGCGATGACGCCCCAATCACGGCCACACCGAGCCAAACCGACGGTTGCGCCGCCTCCGGCTCCCGTGTACGCTGCTTGAAAGGAGCGTTTGAATTTGCGATACTCCATTTCTGACAGGGGTGGATGTCCCCGTCTGCTGCGTGTCTTCGGTGCGAGCGCTGTAATGCAGCGTGCGTATAGCCTCAAGCGTTTGGTCTAAAAGCTTAGGCATGTCCATCCGCTTATTTTTAGGCTTGACTAAATTTATTGCAAGTGCCAAAAAAGCGGTTGTAGAAAGGCTCTAAAAACTTGTTGACAAGTAAAGTGTATTTGGCGGGCATTTTTTCATCGACGTCTTGTCGTCTAAAAGTCGTCAGGCGTGATTTAATTCTCTTGTTGAAGTTTTTATCCAGTCTAAGGAGGACTATTCATGAAGGTGATTTTCGCTGCTGCACTCTGGGTATCGTTGCTTTCGGGTTGCGTTAGTACTAACGCATCAATGCTTGGAACTGCGTCAACACAGAGAGCCATCGTTCTTCCAGAGAACGTTGCGCTCTACAGAAACGCAGACCAAGTGCCACGCAGGTACGAAGAAGTGGCTTTGCTGAACTCGGAAGGAGACTCGAACTTCACCAATGAAGCAAAGATGTTTGAGTCGATGAAGAAGAAGGCTGGTGAGGTTGGTGCTAATGCAATCATTCTTGATGCACTGAGTGAGCCGAGCGGCGGTGCCAAAGTTGCAGCAGCAATTTTTGGCGTTTCTGCTGAGCGCAAGGGAAAGGCACTTGCAATCTACGTATTCCCGGCGGATGCCCCATAAGTCACGCCTAACTACTAAGGTCAGATCGCGCGCAGCGGCGATCTGAACCCTTTGTTGGACAAGCCCGGTCTGCCCGAGTGCCAATGAGTCTCCGGCTAGACGCAACGCAGGACACGCATTTTTCCTGTAACGCATCGCAGGACACGCATTTTTCGTAAATCATCGAGATAGCTCAATAGGACAATCCTAGACACCCAGCGCTCATTGGGCGGCCTTCAATGAGCTCAAAAAAGCCGCTCACACACAAACATAGACAAGCAGAGACGGCCCCAGGATCAACACTGCGGCAATCCAGGCACGTATTATCCCTGCACGATTCAGCAACAGCCACAATCCGCCCAGCATGGCGGTCAGCCCAATCACGATGGCACCAACGCCGGCGAGGATCCCAAAGGAAATGACCGTGAGAAACAACGCGAACACGGCCGCCGCGACGATGGCAGTTGCAATCACCGCCAGCGGGCGCTGCAGACTTCGTGACGGGGTGGAGTCGCGTCTCATGGCGCTGTGTAGCACGTCCCAGCGTGCAAACTATTAGCGCACGGACGCAAAACCCAGCGCAAACATATAGCCGTAGAAGAAGCGGTCGATCCTGAGAACGCGATCACCGCGCCGGGCGCGCCAGCGCCCCGCCAGCACTATAAGCGCACCCAGGCGATCGGCGTGAGAACCAGGTTCGCGATGCGAGGAAGGCCGTCCGCTGTGATGTGATTGCGGTCCACGGTCAGGCTCAGGCCGCCCAAAGCGCAGCCGAAGATCAGATAACCGATTGACGCCAGCCAGGGTTCAGCGGGCTTGCGAAAGGGCGCAGCCATCACGTGCAGACCAAACTCGGCCAGCTCTTCGGCCAGCACCTGAATCAACAGTTCAACCAGGATCGCCAGAGTCAGCTCCCTCGTGTCGTGTCCCAAAAGTAATTGAAATTATTTCCGATGGTTGTGACCGGGGCAAGGCGCGAGGAGGAAGCTGCAGCAGAAATACAGCTACGACGAGCAACACAAAAGTCGAACACAAAGACGCGAAGAGTGGAAGGAATTACAGGACACCGCACTAGTTCATCCGTGCGACAGATCAGCCAGCCGATCGCGACCATCCGCCAGCGCTCGGGCATCTGTCTTGGTTTATGGCGCAGCTCAACGAGCATTTGGCCGAAGCTTTGGACACCCACCGCTCTGGACGCGAAGCTCTGGACACCCTCCGCGCGGTAGAGTTTTTGCTGCACGCCGAATCGCGAATCACTGAGCCAGGTGTGTCGGGAGGGCGGCGGGTCAGTGTTGGGGTGCTTGCTACCGGGCCGTTATTGGGCCCTGTCGAACGCTTCGAGGCTGGGGTGCGCCGCTTAAGCGCATCAGCCAGCCTGCTTCGGCGTAACTGCGCAGATAGTTCAGCGCCAGCGGAGGAACGCTTTTGGCGGCGTGCCACGTGAGCAAGATCTCACAGGCGCCGGCAAAGGCGCCGTTGCCTTGAAAGTGCCGCAGCAAGGCGGCTTCCTCAGCGTGCAGCGCTCGAAAATGACTGACCAAATCAGCGTCGCGCCAAATCACCTACACCGTCGGCGTGCCCAAGGATGCCCCCAGGGATGCCTTCGGTGGCGCGCTCTGCGCTTTCAAGCCCCGCCAAATTGCAATGCCGTTGGAGCGCACAGAAAGCAGCTGCAGACTGGGCACCAAGCGCAGCTGCAATCCTGGCCATTGCTCGGGCGCTAAGCCGGCAAAGGCGCCCCAAGCCACGCCGGGCTCGGTGGCGTCCGGGGCATCAAAGCAATCCAGCAGTGCACGTTCGAACTGCGCCAGCTCAGCGATTTCTGGATGTTGTGAAAGGGGTTCGGTGCGGCGCAAATACGCCGGCAAGCGATCACCAAAGTTACGCAGCCAACTGTATGGGCTGGGGTTCTTGCCAATGAACCCGGTGCAGAGTTGCGGCCAAAGCGCATCGCCCAGATAGCGTGCCAGCAGCTTCTGATCATTCTCCAATGCTTCAACCAGCCGGGCGTGATAGGCATTGCGATAGATGCTGAGGCCAGGTTCTGGCGCCACTTTTCGATCAGCCACCAGCTGGCTAAGCAAGCGATCATCGGTTTTCGATCGTGCGTCGAAAAACATCTGCTGCAAGGCGCGCAGCTTCATTGAGCTGCACCGCTTAAGGCGAGCGCGTGGCACTGCCGTGCGTGGCCCAGGTCGCTGACCAATACCTCCAGCGGTGGGATATCGGCATCGCGTTCAATCATGGTGCTAATGGCGCCAAAGCGGCGAATCGCCGATTCATAAAGCGCCCAAACCGCGTCTGGCACATCCTGATCGTGGGTATCGATCACGTAGTGTTGATAATCGCTGTGGCCGGCGAGGTTGATTTTCCAGATGCGTTCTGCCGGTAGTCCAGCCAAATAGACTTCCGGGTCAAAGCCATGATTGCGCGCGCTGACGATGATGTTGTTGACGTCCAGTAACAGCCTGCAGCCACTGCGGCGACTGACCTGGGTGAGGAATTCCCACTCGGGCTTCGCCGAATCCGAGTATTCGACATAGGTACTTAGATTTTCCAACAGGATTTCGCGCCCGAGATAGTCTTGTACCTGACCTATGCGATCTGAAAGATGCGCAATCGCTTCTTCTGAATAAGGCAGGGGCAGCAGATCGTGGCTGTTGAGCCCATTCACGCCCGTCAAACACAAATGATCTGAAACCCAAGCTGGCTCAATGTGCAGCATCAGCTGCTTGAGTGCACGCAAATAGGTTTTATGAAGGGGATCCGTGCCGCCAATGCCGAGCGAAACGCCATGCATCTCCAGAGGATAACGGGCGCGAATGGCGTCCAGATAGTGGCGCGGCTTGCCACCCGCCACCATGAAGTTCTCGGAGGTGATTTCCAACCAATCCAGCGCTGGGGCGCTCTCTAGCCCAGAAGGCGCATGGGCAATCACCGCCTTTTTACAAACCGCGCAAGGAAACATTTTGCAAAGCGAGCAGCTGCTTTTGGATGACTGCCCCACGCGTCGCTAAGTTAAGCGCCATGAAACCAACTCGGTGAATAGGAACTCGAACTTCCATTTCCGTCGCGGGCACTTTACATCGCACCCACCCATGTTGGTGCGATTTTTGCCGCTGTGCCCAAATCTCAGTGCCCAGATCGCCGTGTCCAGATCTATGGCGCTCAGATTTTGACCAGTTCAACGCGGCGATTTTTCGCGCGACCTGCTGCATCGGCGTTGTCGGCCAAGGGTTTATCGGGGCCGAAGCCTTCGGCGCTCATTCTGGCTGGATCAATCCCTAAATTAACCAGTGCACTGAGCACGCTGCTCGCCCTTGCACCCGACAGCTCACGATTGCGCGCAGCGCCGCCGCTGTTGTCGGTGTGGCCTTCGATGGCAATCTTAAGCCCGGCATTCGCGTCGAGCAGCGTCTTGATTTCAGCGATGGCCGCTTGGCTGTCTGGGCGCAGCGTCGATGCGTCGATATCGAAATTGATGTACAGCGCGACGCGGCCATCGGCATCAAGCGCTTGTTTCATCGCGCTGGCGTCGAGAAAGCCGAGCGATTGCGTCATCACTGCTTTCTCCAACACGACGACGTTGCCCGATGGTTTGGCGGCCGCGGTACTGACGAGAATCCAATACTCTTTGGCCGGCGTGCGAATGAGGTACGTGTGATGCTCGTAGCCGCTGGTTGGCGGCGCGCTGCGCCAGTGTTTGTTGGTTTCGCGCAAACCGCCTGCCTCGTCGACAATCGCGCGGGTGAATTGCGTATCGCTGATCTTCACACCGCCCAAGGCCAGCACTGCAGCTTCGTAATTGCGGTGGAATTGTGTGGGCGAGTATTCGCGGCTTTTGTCCTGGCTGATCAGGCTCATCGTGTTGTAGTAAAGGCGGCCTTCGACTAGCACCAACTTTTTTCCAGCGAGAAACAAATGGCGATCAAAGTCGAGCGTGTTTTTGTCGTCTTTAACCGTTCCCGTCAGCCCGTCTGGCATCTTGAAAAACGGGAAAGGCGGCAGCGCCACAGTCGATACAGGGACGTTGTCCACACTAAAGCCTAAGTCGGCAGCTGATGCTGGTACAGGCGTGGGGGCCGCCACGGGCGCAGGAGCTTTCGGCATCGCGGGTTCGGCCACGACCGCCTGGCTGGTCATTTCAGGGGCAGCGGCAATCGCCGGCGCGGGCTGTTCTTTTTTGCAGGCCGAAAGTAAAAGCAAAAATAGTGCGCTACCGATCAGCAGGCGGCTCTGATGCATGGTGTCTCCTCGACCCAACGGAATGTGCCCCCAGAATACCGAACCCCAGCGCTTTGCGCCGAGCCGGCTCGCGATTGCAGCGACGATTCGAGACAATGCTTGGATGCGGCCGGTCAAGCCCAGAGCTATCAGGGGCACAGCATTGTCAACGTCTTCGCTTTGTCGACGCTTGTCGCGTTGCGGTCGTGCCTCAGTTTGAAGCCTCAGTTTGAATTCAGTCAAGGCGCGCAGGTCGGGCCTAGCCGTGCGGCAGGACGAGATTTCTCCCTGCGGTCCAAATGACAAAGTCCGTGCAAATAACAAAGTGCGCCAAATGACAGAGCCCGTCCAAATGACGAAGTCCGTGCATCGAAATGAGACCGCCGCCAACCGTCATTCTGCGCGGAGCCGTCCCTGACTGGGCCTGACTGGGCCTGACTGGGCCTGACTGGGCCTGACTGGTTGCGGCTAGATCTTATCCTGCTGCGCATCCACCCAGCCGCGCTTCCATGCCAGCACAGCGGCCTGTAGCCGATCATCAATACCCAGTTTGGCCAACACGTTGCTGACGTGGGTCTTGACCGTTTTCTCGCCGATTCCAAGTCGCTCGCCGATCGATGCATTACTCATGCCCTGGGCAATCAGTGCCAAGACATCGCGTTCGCGCGGGCTAAGCGAGTCAAGCTCGGTAAGCATGTCTTGATGCCTTACCGCCGCAATCAGATGCCGCGCCAAGCGCGGGTGGACCGTGGCTTCACCTTCGGCTGCGCGACGAATCGCGCGCGCCAGTTCCAGGGGCTCAATATCTTTAAGCAGACAACAAAGCGCGCCGGCACGCACCGCCTCAATCAATAGCTTGGGATCTTCAAACGACGTGAGGATGAGGATCTGCGTGGCGGGCGCACGACGAATGATCTCGCGCACCGCGGCGGTTCCAGTGCCTGGCATGACCAAGTCCACCACTGCAACGTCCGGGCGCTCGGCAGTACAGACCGCGATCGCCTCATCGGCGTTTGCCGCCTCGCCGACCACAATTAGATCGGCTTCGGTCTCAAGAAACGCGCGGATGCCTTCGCGGACCAAACGATGGTCGTCGGCAATCACGACTCGGATCGGACGCGTTTCAGATGGCATGGGGTGCTCTGCGCCAAGGAAGGGTCAAGGATGCTACGGCAATCGCTGTGGGAGCGCAGAGGGTTCCACAGCGCCACGCGCTTTAGCCGCCGGCGCCACCAAGTGCCTGATGGCAAACACGGCCCGAGCCCGCGTCGCAATTTGCAACGCTGTTCGCAATGAGAGGCAAAGCAATAGATTTCAAGGCCTTGCAGGCAACAGCTCGAATTGCTGTTAAGTCTGCCCTGAAAAGCCCCTTTTTGCTTTCTTGACAACCACTTGCGACACACCTACTGTCAACACTTGTGGGAAAAAGTGGCAGAGAGTGGGAGCAAGTGGCGGATGTTCACCGGCGAGAACGCCATCACGATCGATGACAAGGGGCGCATGGCGTTGCCAGCCGCTTATCGGGAATCCGTGGCCGAGATCAGCCAAAACCGCCTGGTGGTGACCTACAACCCGTACGAACGCGAGTGCCTGTGGATTTATCCAACTCCTGAATGGGAAAAGGTGCGCGATGAAGTGATGAGCCTAAAGAGCAGTCGCCAAGCGCATCGTGACCTGCAACGCAAGCTGGTTGGCGCGGCGACCCACGTTGAACTTGATGGCAGTGGTCGTCTGCTGCTGCCGGCCACGGCGCGCACCACCACCGGCCTGAAAAAGCACGCGGTGTTGCTCGGTATGGGCTCGAAGTTTGAACTATGGACCGAATCGGCACAGCAGGCCAGATTGGAGCTACCCATTTCCGAGGCGGATCTCACGCCGGAAATGGAGAATCTTTCGATCTGACCCCCGTGGAAAAGACATTCGGCCATCGGCCTGTGCTGTTGAGCGAAGCGCTGACAGCGCTGGCACTGCAAACGGACGGCCGCTATCTGGACGCCACGTTTGGTCGCGGCGGACACGCCCGGGCCATGCTGGGCGAGCTCGGACCGCAAGCAAAGCTGTGGGTGTTGGACCGTGATCCGCAGGCAATCGAGGTCGCTCGCAGCTGGGCCGCGGCGGAGCCAAGAGTCACGGTGTTGGAGGGCAACTTCGCGGGTCTGGAGCAGCAACTGGAACCGGCAAGTTTGGATGGCGTGCTGTTCGATTTTGGGGTGTCCTCACCCCAGCTCGACGACGCTGAAAGAGGGTTCAGCTTCGGTCGCGACGGCCCCCTGGATATGCGGATGGATCCGCGCCAGGAGCTTAGCGCAGCAAGCTTTTTAGCAAGCGTGACAGAGATGGAGTTAGCGCGGGTGCTGAGTGAATACGGCGAAGAGCGAAAGGCGCGCTTGATTGCGCGCGCCTTGGTGCAATCACGTGTCGAGCAGCCGTTGACGCGAACCCTTGATTTGGCCGCGCGCGTTGCCAAGGTGGTTGGCTATGCCGGAGACAAACATCCAGCCACGCGCACCTTCCAGGCGCTGCGCATGGCGGTCAATCAGGAGCTGCCAAGTATTGAGTCCGCACTTAAGGCCGCCTTGCGCTGCCTGAAGCCAGGTGGGCGTCTGGCGGCAATCTCGTTTCATTCGCTCGAAGACCGCATGGTCAAGCAATTCATGCAGGTTCTGGCAAAAGCGCCGGCCAACGATCGACGGCGTCCTCCGCTGCCCTTCAGCGCGCAACTGCGGCTGGTCGGCAAGGCAGTTTTCGCCTCTGATGCCGAGGTGCGCAGTAACCCGCGCTCACGCTCAGCGGTGCTGCGCGTGGCGGAGAAGCTCTAATGCAGCGCGCTATCGCCCTGATCCTGCTGGTGTCTGTGGTGGTCAGCGCGGTCGCGCTCAGCTTCAGCCGTGAACAGAGCCGACGCGCCTATACCGAGCTGGAAACCCTCAATAAGGCCCGCGATGCGGCCAATATTGAGTGGGGAAAATTGAAGCTGGAGCAGGCCACCGCGAGTGAGAACAGCCGGATCGAGAAGGTAGCGCGCGAGAATCTTGGGCTCAACTATCCGACCAGCAAGCAGGTTGTGGTGGTCAAGCCATGACCCGGATCACGACGCCCACGCCGCAGAACCGAATGCGCGCCCCGCGACCGAACGTGCGCAAGCGGCTGAACCTGCTCGCGGTCGCGCTTGGTTTATTCGCCGCGCTGCTGATGGCGCGCGCCGTGCAGCTGCAGATTGTCGACACCGAGTTTTATCAAAAGGCCGGTGAGGAGCGCTTCGTACGCGATGTTGTGGTGCCCGCGTATCGCGGCTCTATCGTCGACCGCAACGGCGAGCCACTGGCGATTTCCACGCCGGTGCACTCGTTGTGGGCAAATCCCAAAGAGCTGCTGGCGCACCAGGATCGACTGGATGAGCTGGCTGCGTCGCTTGCCATTGACGGCGAGGATCTGCGGGCCAAGCTGATCGAGCGCCAGGGACTTAAGTTTGTCTATCTGCGCCGACACCTGTCTCCGGAAGACGCTGCGAAGGTTTTGGCGCTGGACTTGCCTGGGGTCTATGCACAAGAAGAGTTTCGCCGCTTCTATCCCGCCGGCGAGGTGTTTGCGCATGTGCTGGGCTTCACCAACATCGACGACCACGGGCAGGAAGGCCTTGAGCTGGCCTATGACGATTGGTTGACCGGTCACGCGGGCAAGAAGCAGATCATTCGCGATCGCCGTGGCGAACGCGTGCAAACGGTGGCTGAGCTGAGTGCAGCCGAGCCCGGCAAGCCGCTGATGCTGTCGCTGGATCGTCGCATTCAGTACCTGGCTTATCGCGAACTCAAGGCCGCAGTACTGGAGCATTCCGCCAGCTCAGGCAGTGTGGTCCTGATCGATATCCCCACCGGCGAGATTCTCGCCATGGTCAACCAACCGAGCTACAACCCGAACAACCGAGTCGGCGAACGCCTGCCGTCGATGCGTAACCGCGCGGTGACCGACGTGTTCGAGCCCGGCTCGACCATGAAAGCTTTCACCGTGGTCGCCGCGCTGGAATTGGGCAAGGTGGAACCCGGCACCGTCATCGATACCTCTCCGGGCCGGCTCAGCGTGGCCAATCTGCTGGTGCGCGACGTCAACAACTACGGCGCGCTGGACGTCACCCACATTCTGACCAAGAGCAGCAACGTTGGCGCTACGCTGCTGGCGCAGATGCTACCCAACGAGCACCTGCACGACGTGTTCAAGCGCTTTGGCTTCGGTCAGCTAACCGGTACCGGTTTCCCAGGCGAATCGCAGGGCTTTCTGCCGGATTGGCAGGGCTGGGGCCAAGTCGAAAAAGCCACGCTCGCCTATGGCTACGGACTCAACATCACGGCGCTGCAGCTGGCGCAGGCCTATGCCGCGCTTGGCAGCCATGGCCGGCTGCGCGCACCGTCATTCATCAAGGGCTTCAGCACGCCCGACGTTGGAGTGCTGGATCCTTCGCTCGCGAACACGCTCACGCAAATGCTGGAGACCGTGACCGGCCCGGGCGGCACGGCCCAGGCTGCGCGCATTCAAGGCTATCGCGTGGCCGGCAAAACCGGCACTTCGCGCAAAGCCAGTGCGCAGGGTTATCAGAGCCGCTACATCGGAATTTTTGCCGGCTATGCACCCGTGAGCAATCCGCGCATTGCCGCGGTGGTGCTGATCAATGACCCGATGGGAATCAAGTACTACGGCGGCTTGATTGCCGCGCCGGCATTTTCGCGCATCGTTGGCGGCGCTCTGCGCTTGCTTGGTGAAATGCCCGATGGCGTGGACGCGCAAGCACCCCTGCTGATGGCGCAGCAGCCCGCCATCGACGCCGCAGCCGAAGCCGTGGCGGAGCCGGTGCTGCAATGAGCATGTCCCTGCAACAGCTGGTGCGGCCATGGATAGCGGACGCGATCGTGCATCAGCCGCTGGCTGATCCGATGATTGACACGCTTACGCTGGATAGCCGCAAAGCCCAGCCTGGCTGCGCATTTGTCGCGCTGGCGGGAGCCCGCACTCACGGTTACGCGCATGCCGCGCAGGCGATCGGGCTCGGCGCCAGCGCCATCCTACTCGACCCCGATGGCTTAGGTCCAAGCCGCATCGACGGTCCCGCGGCGCAAATTGAAATTCCGGCTTTACGCGCAAAATTGGGTTCACTGGCAGCGCGCTTTTACGGCGTGCTGGCGCAGCAAATCGGTGTCGTCGGGGTCACGGGCACGAACGGCAAGACTTCGATCGTGCAGCTGCTGGCGCAAGCGCTGACCCGGCTGGGCGCAGCGGTGGGCACGCAAGGCACGCTTGGCAGCGGACTCTATCCGGCGCTGGAAAGCGGCGAACGCACGACGCCTGATGCGCTTGCAACGCAGGCTTTTCTGGCCCGCATGCAGCGGGCCGGCGCCCAATACGTTGCGATGGAAGTCAGCTCACACGCGTTGGATCAGCAGCGCGTTGCCGGTACCGCCTTCAAAGTGGCTGTTTTGAGTAATCTGAGCCGCGATCATCTTGACTATCACGGCAGCATGGTGGCTTATGCGGAAGCCAAAGCTAAGCTGTTTGACTGGCCCGATCTTGCCGCCGCGGTGATCAACCAGGACGACGCCTTTGGTAGCCGCCTGCTTGACCAACGCCTGCTCGCCGAACGCCTGCTTGCCGAACGCGTCTGCGCACCCCGGCTGATCGGCTATGGCCTTGACAGCACGTGCGAGGTTCGCGCCAGCGCCCTGCGCTACACGCCGCAGGGCCTGCAATTTGAACTGCACTTCGGTCGCGAGCATTT
>Ga0163144_10028156_pt1 | contig 10853 bp, 10 predicted proteins | sample OliLak19BULKMAT1_FD_123175 | JGI IMG/M metagenome (GOLD analysis project Ga0163144, IMG submission 123175) | Freshwater microbial mat bacterial communities from Lake Vanda, McMurdo Dry Valleys, Antarctica - Oligotrophic Lake LV.19.BULKMAT1 | ecosystem: Environmental > Aquatic > Freshwater >... | reverse complement strand
GTAAAAATGACTAGCCATAAAAAAATAACTATCGTCGGCAACTGGAAGATGCATCTTGATACAAATCAGGCTAGTTCGCTAGTAAACCGCTTGCATGAGAGGATTCGGATTCATAACGACATCGAAGTAGTGCTAGCGCCAAGTTTTCTGCACCTTCAACCACTTAGCTTACAAATCGACCGTCGCAAGTTCCGTCTAGCGGCTCAGAACGCCTATTTTAAGGACGAAGGTCCGTTCACCGGCGAAGTCAGCTTTACGATGCTACACGGGCTCGTTCACTACGTTATTATCGGGCATTCTGACCGTCGCTATAAGTTCGGTGAGAGCCTTGACGACATTACTGCCAAGGTTACGGCCTGTGTTCGCAATGGCATGACGCCAATTTTGTGTGTCGGCGAGCGCAAAGAAGAGAAAAGTTCTGGCGAAACCAAACGGACGATTCACGATCAACTAGTGACGGCGATTACTGGCCTGACGGCGCCAGAAGTTGCCGATATGATAATTGCTTACGAACCAGTCTGGGCTTTAAGCTCGGGGACTGATTATAAAACTCACGCCGAGGCCGCTCCTGATGACGTCGACGCCATCGCTGTCTGGATGCGCAGTGTTATTGAAGATCTTTTTGGCAAGAAAACTGCCCTCCGGGTTAAGATTTTGTATGGCGGTAGTACGGCCGCTGAAAATGCTCGTTCGTATCTTGACAAACCAAATATTAACGGTCTGCTAGTCGGTGGCGCTAGCCTCAACTACGAGGAATTTAGCGGTATTGTCGAGGCCGCAGACCGCGCCCTGAGCAGCCAAATAAAAGAAGAGCCCCAGGGCGAAGCTCGGGATAAAAGAGGAGATAACTAATGGCAACCACAAAACCAGCACCAGAAGACACCGCGACCGCTCCGGTAGAACAAACGGCCGAGAACGAAGGCGTAAAAGTCACAGTTCGATCAACACCCCTGCTAACTAAAACCGCCGAAGCAGAGCCCGCAAGCAGTGATCTGGCGGTTCATCACGAACTGACGATCACACCACCGACTGCGACAACTGAAGCACCTGCAGAAGTAGTTGAAACTGAAACTGAAACTGAAACTGAGCCAAAGACCCTAGAAGCAGTTACGACACCAGCACCCGTTGAACCAGTAGCGCCAAAACCACCAACTGATGACGCGCCGAAGACCGAACCGAAGACAGTCACAGAAACAGTACCAGCAAATACCGAAGAGATGCAGTCACCGAAAGTTTTCGACACCAAACAGTACCACCTGCCAATTGATGAAGGAGTCGCCAGTGGGAAGAGCAGGTATGTGATAATTTTTTTGGTTGTCTTATTGTTGGCAGTAATTGCCGGCGTAGTAGCAGTCGATGCTGGTTTGGTCGATATCGGAATTAAATTGCCATTTAATCTAATAAAATAATAGGGAGTAAATATGCGTTTAAACAAAAAAGGTTTCGAGCCGATCATGATCATTCTGATGGTCCTTGCATTATTAGTAGCCGGCGGAGCCGGTTATTATGTTTGGAACCGCAACCGCGATGAGCCAGCAACGAAGACGGCTACTGAAACTGCTAAAGATGTAGGCACTGAAGATGACGGCGAATGCACAGCTCCAGCCGGCTTCGTGGTTTACGATAACACCGATGCTAGGTTTTGCTTTTTCTATCCTTCGGAGTGGGGCGTGGCGAGCATAGCTGATGGTGTTATTGATGCAGCCAACGAAGTTGGTAATGGCTGGCTTGGAACATTCTCTTTGGAAAGTGATGCTAGCTTTGCTTTCTTGAGTGACGACTGGGCATACACTGGCCCGGGCCGAGGTGGCCCAAGCAACGCCGTTGGCTTTGTGGCTTACGAAGTTTTTGCGCCGAGCGCAGGCGACACCACTGACTACGACATCAAGTTCAATACAGCCACCAAGCAACTAGTTGGCGCAACAACAGACTTTAATATACAAGGGGCGATTGTTTGGGCAAAGAAAGTATTTGTCGAATCTGAGCCCTACACCGGCATTGAGTTTCAGCTGAACGCGCCAGCAACTGGGGCTTTCGACATCGAAACAGCTGTAGTCGGCGACTTCGTAACTGCCGCACAGTTTAACCAGATGGAAACCGTTGTTAATTCTGTCACCGAATATTAGTTTGCTAAAATAGGGGTAAGTGAAAAGTCCCGAACTAAACCCCGAACAAAAACGGGCCGTCGAAACAACCGAGGGTCCGCTTTTGATTTTGGCTGGCGCTGGGTCGGGCAAAACCAAGACTCTGACTTTTAGGATTGCCCATATTTTGGCTAAACGCCTAGCCTCGCCATACGAGATTTTAGCCGTTACCTTCACAAACAAAGCCGCTAAAGAAATGAGGGGTCGTGTAGCCGAGCTAACCGGCGCTAACCCAGAAAGCCGTTCGTTCATGCCTTTCCTTGGGACTTTTCACGGCATTTGTGTGCGACTGCTGCGGCAAAATGGTGATAGTGCTGGCATCGACAAAAACTTTGTAATTTATGACGAGTCCGACCGGCTAAACCTTATAAAACAAATAATGACCCGCGAGCATATCGACGACAAGCAGTCACCGCCGAGAGCTATTGCCTCGATTATTAGCGGAGCCAAAAACGAGCTTTTGTCTGTTGCCGACCTTGGCGGATCGGCCGGTGGGCCGATTCAAAAAACGGCTGCTAAAATCTTCCCGCTTTACGAACGTGAGCTTCGAAAGGCGTCGGCGCTCGATTTTGACGACCTTATCGGCAAAACAGTTGACATGCTAAGTATTGACGCTGAAGTTCAAAAAAAATGGCGCGAGCAATTTAAGTACATCATGATCGACGAGTACCAAGACACCAACGCCGCTCAGTATAAGCTGATCAAATTATTGACAAATGATAGCAATAATGTTTGTGTATGCGGTGACGACTGGCAATCGATTTATTCTTGGCGAGGTGCTGATTATCGGAACATTCTGAACTTCGAACGCGATTACCCTAAGGCTGCAATTATTAAACTCGAGCAAAACTACCGCAGCACTCAGGCAATTTTAGAAACAGCTCACCGGGTTATTAGCAAAAACTCTCGTCGTTCAGACAAAAAACTTTGGACGGCCAGCAAAGGCGGAACACCAGTGCAAGTATTGCAGGCGGCCAGTGAGCGTAACGAGGCCGAAATGATCATCCGCCGGATTCGCTCACAAAACGACATGCGCGCTCGAAGCTTTTCGGACTTCGCCGTTCTTTACCGAACCAATGCTCAGAGTCGTAGTTTGGAAGAGCAGTTTGTGCGCCTAGGTGTGCCATATAAAATTTTCGGTGGAGTAAGGTTTTATGACCGCGCCGAAATCAAAGACATCATTGCTTATCTTCGACTTATCTATCAGCCAGAAGACAGAGCTAGTTTTGATCGGATAGTTAACGTTCCGGCTCGTGGTGTTGGTAAGACATCACTAGAGCGTTTTAATTATTGGCGCGAAACAATGAATCTAAGTCTTAGTGAAGCTCTTGAGAAGCTAGAAGATTGTAATGATATTACCTCCAAAGCCAAAAGCGGCCTAGCGGAGCTAAAACATTTGCTGAATGATTTTCGGGCGCAGTCCGAGACTCTGCCGGTGGCAGAGATTATAAACGGACTTATTAAACGACTAGATTATTTTTCGCATTTAAGTGACGGGACGGTGCAGGGGGAAAGTCGGATCGAAAACGTCCGCGAACTACTATCAGTTGCCAAAGGCTACGCCGATCTTGGAGTTAGCGGTTTTTTGGAAGAAGTCGCTTTAGTAACTGATGTTGACAGCAGTGGTAATAAGAACGGCAAATCGGTGTCGCTGATGACCCTACACACAGCTAAAGGTCTCGAATTCCCTGTCGTCTTTTTGGTCGGGATGGAAGAGGGGATTTTCCCACACTCTAGAGCCCTGTTTGACCAAAGCGAAATGGAAGAAGAGCGCCGATTGGCTTACGTCGGCATGACAAGAGCAAAAGAAGAGCTGATTTTAACCTATGCTACTAGCCGCGCTTTATACGGATCGCTACAACACAATATGCCGTCGCAGTTTCTAGCCGACGTCGAGGTCGCTGCTACTAGCGGGCCACTCGATATGCAGTCGATAATGCAGGATCCGATCGAACCGCATTATGCACCAGACCTAAATGAAGGCGACAGTGTTCGGCATAACGTCTTTGGAATAGGTTCAGTTATAGAAGTTCTGGGCGATGTCGCGACCATTAACTTTAGGGATAAAGGCATTAAGAAACTAAATATCGGCTTTGCGCCGATCGTAAAATTGGATGATGATACGACGATCTAAAATCTTAGGGCGTATAGTTTGGCTAGTTTTTTTGTGTACGCCCTTGCCATGGTTTCTAAGCCATTACAGACCACCAAGAGCCTACGTGCTTATCAAGCACGATGACAAAATACTACTGGTCCGAAATTGGTTTGGGTCGGGGAAATGGTCTTTCCCTGGCGGCGGTGTACATAAGAACGAAGATTCGAAAGTTGGTGCCTGCCGCGAAGTCTTCGAAGAAATTGGCTTGAAGATAGCGCCTGACGACATCAAATTTATCAAGAGTGGTTTTACAAGATACATTTTTAGCGGCAAAAAGTTTGTAGTGTTTGAATCAACCCTCAAGAAAAAACCAGAAATCAAACTTGATTCAGAGTTAAATGGTTTCGTTTGGGTAGGTAGTGCCATAGTTAAAAACTATCCTGTTACGGATGAGGTCGAAGTCGCACTAGCTAGAGTTACCCTGCTATAATTAAGGCACTATTAAATAGGCGGGCGGAGCATGGCGGAAAAGGCTTATATATCGAGGCACAGGTTCGGCTTAGGGATTTTCCTGAGCGTCTTTGTGTTTGTCTTTGCTGCTTTTGGCCTAGTGGTGGCTAGTGGCGAAGCTGTCAATCCGACCGATCAACATTTAGTTAACTTTAAGATCAATAGTGGTGAAGAAATTGTGCCTTCACGGGCGGCTACCGTTGGCGAGTTTCTATCGAGGCAATCTATCCACCTCGACGCCAGTGACGTCGTCCTACCCAGCGCAGATACAACAATAGCCGGCGATAATTTTTCGATTGAGGTTATGCGCGCTCAACCAACTACGATAGTAGACGGCGACTCGACAATTAGTTTGCTCAGCCCATACAAAAATACACGTGAGGCGGTTGAAAAAGCAGGACTCACTCTTTATCCTGCGGATGTGGTCGAGCTTGACTACCCCGGCGATCCAAGTGTGACGAAAATACTTGGCCGCAAACTGATAATTAAACGAGCGACGCTAATCTACGTCAATATCTACGGTACAACTGTCGAGCACCGCACTAACAAAAAGATTGTGTCGGGGGTACTAACCGAAATGAGCATTCTGCCAGAACCAGAAGATAGTGTCTTGCCGAGTTATGCGACGGTTGTTTCGGCAAACCTCGTTGTCTCAATCACTCGTTTAGGGCAAGAGCTTATAAATGTCGAAGAAACAATTTCTGCACCGCTTGAAACAATTGTCGATAAGAGCTTACCGATCGGCTCAAGCACTGTTCGCGCTGAGGGGCGCGCCGGCAAGCGGCTAGTGACCTACGAGTTGAGCCTTCAAAACGGCAAGGAAGTTTCGCGCCGTCAAATTCAAGAAACAATCGTTGAGCAGCCAATTGCCCGAGTAGTTATTCATGGTTCGAGCGCAGTGATTGCCGAAAATAAACAGGCCTTAATGATTGCGGCTGGACTTACCGAAGCCGACTTCGCAGCAGCTGATTTTATTATTTCTCGCGAGTCTGGTTGGTGCGCCACGAAATGGCAGGGGCAGTGGGGTTATTGCCCGCCAACCTATATCGAAAAATACGCTGGTGCTGAGACGGTTCCGTCGTTAGGTTTCGGCCTTTGCCAGTCTACCCCAGCTATCAAAATGGCGACAGCCGGCAGTGACTGGCGGACTAGTGCTGTTACCCAGCTAAAATGGTGTACTAGTTATGCCCGCGGCCGCTACGGTAGCTGGCAAAAAGCATATGAGGCCTGGACAGCGCGAGACGCCATTGGTACGGGTTGGTGGTAGGGCCCGATGGCAGATAAATCACTCGGTCAGCATTGGCTATTTGATAAGTCAGCGCTAGGATCAATTTGCGAAGCAGCGGACTTAAAAAAAGGCGAAGTAGTTTTAGAGATCGGCCCGGGACTCGGCACATTAACGCATGAACTACTAGCGGCTGGAGCAAAAGTGATTGCCGTAGAACTCGATAAATCTCTAGCCGTTGAGCTACAAGATAAATTTGCTGGAGCTGATTTCGAACTTCGACTAGAGGATATTCTTAAGTTTGATTTTTCTTCACTACCTGCCGGCTACAAAATTGTTGCCAACATTCCATACTATCTGACTAGTCATTTACTTAGAATCATCTGCGAAACGCCTAATAAGCCAAAGAGGGCAGTCTTGCTCGTCCAAAAAGAAGTTGCCGAGCGGGTGACGGCCGACCCGGGCGAAATGTCGCTACTGGCGATCAGTGTCCAGACTTATGCTACGGCGACCCTAGGCGAAGTCGTGCCCGCAAAACTCTTTTCTCCACCTCCTAAGGTTGACTCCCGCGTCCTAATTCTAGATTTCTATAAAAATCCGTTAGTAGGGGACACCGACAAGTTTTTTAGGGTCGTCAAAGCCGGGTTTTCGCAGGCCCGAAAGAAGTTGCGGAGCTCCCTGGCTGGTGGGCTACACATAACTCCGCCGGAGGCCGACAAATTATTGCTATCAGTTGATATCGACCCGTCTCGCCGTGCCCAGACAATGTCGATCGAAGACTGGCAAAAACTCTGTGTGCATATTAAATAGCTCGACCACTCCCCTATTAAAATACTTGACGTGTTAAGTATTATCTAATAGGCTTATGCTTATAAAGGAGTAAAAATGGATACGAATAATAGTCTCGGTTTTACACTTCACCACTTAAGCTTCATGCTTGATCGTCAATCTGATTTGTTTTTGCAAGAACGCTTCGGGATAGGGTTCTCGCAGTTTAAAATCCTAATGTCTCTACTACGGCACACTAATGTCCAGCAACGCGATATCGCCGAATACTTGGGTCAAACAGAATCTAGTGTTAGTCGCCAAGTTCAATCATTAATAGAAGCTGGCTTAGTTAGTAGCCGTCGGGACTCTAACGACCGTCGACAGAGAGTTACTCAGCTAACCACCAAAGGTGAGAAGCTTGCCAGAATCGCTATGGCCGGGCTTGAAAAACACTACGCACCGATGTTTGATACTTTGAGCGACAAAAAACAAATGGAGCTGGCTGAGTTGCTCGACACTATGCGTGACTATGTCGCAAATAATGTGAAGTATGGATATTGGACACGCGCCCGCCACAAGGACGAATAACTTCTGCAGCTAGTTTTTTAAGCTAAGCAGGTCTACAATAATCCTTATGTATAAGCGGCAGTCGGGAAACGCTACCCTAATCATCATTATTGTGTTGGTGGTGTTGTCGCTCGCCGGGGCGGGCTGGTTAGTCTGGAGTCGTCAAAATAACAAAAGTAATGACGCCGATACTGCAAAAAATATTTCGACATTGACTACCCCAAAGGTTGTTGAAAAAGAAGAAGATACGACCGAAAGCATCATAGAAGTTGAGCTATTGCTACAGCATTCCGGTGACCAAGATTTGCTGCCGAGCGAGACTGCAGCTACTTTTGTGGAATATATGACGGAGCGTCTTAATGACTTTGACTGCGACTTTAACGAAAATCCGAGCGCCGGCTTCACGATCTCGAAGATTAGCCCACGGTTTGTAGCTGGCGGTATTGGCTGTTTAGGCGGAGCAAGTACGGTATGGTATTTGACTACCGCCGGTTGGGAAGAGCTTGGCTTCCAGTCGCAAGTTCCCTGTTCGAAACTCGTGGAGCTGGCTATCCCATCAGACTTCTTGAGCGAATGTTATGACGATACTAGTGCGGGCGAGGAAATAATCTCTAACCCCAACGGCCCGCTGAATTAATAGCGCTCTCCACACCTAGGGCTAGTTTCGGTGCGACAGAGGCTTGCTTTTGCAAAACCCGAGCAAAGCTCGTCTTTAGCAAAAGCAGCCTACGAATTACCAGGAAGCACGGAACTAGGTGTAGGTAATACTACTCCGACGTGAGTACTGGACTGGTCAAGCCGAAAATAGCCAAGAAGCTAGACTAAGCCTAGCTTTGCTAGGTTATGTCTAGCTGGTGTGGAGGGCGCTACTTGTAGAGATTGAGGTCGAGTAAATTACCGGCGATGTCGTCGGGGTTCTTGTCGATCAAGCCCTGCAGATCTTTATCTAATTTTGTCTCATCGAATTTATCGCCAATGAATACTAAGTCGTTCTTAGGTACTTGGCCGCGCCAATTGTCGAGCTTCAGGCTAAAGCGTTTGCCAACGAGCTGAAAGATAAACTTTTGTTCAAGGCCTTTGATCCCAAAATAAACAAAGCCCTTTGCCCGGTAGATGCCCTTAGGGATTTTAGAGTTCATATATTCTTCAAAGGTTTTAGGATCAAGTGGCTTGGTACTAGAAAAGCTAACTTTTTGAAAGGTTTCATGCAGGTGCTTGGAGTGGTCGTCTCCATCATCTTCGTTATTGCGCAAAGAAACCTGCGAACCTTTTGGAGGCGTGCGGCGTTTCAAAGTATCAGCATCTAGAAGTAAGCGAGTATCAACTACACCCATCTCTGTTTTGATTATCCGAGCACCGATACCAAGGAAGTCTAGATAACCTTCAATTTCCTTCAGTCTTTGCTTCGTTACAAGATCGATTTTGTTGAGGATGATAATGTCGGCGATCTCGAGTTGCTTGAAGAAGTCAGGATGCTTTTTGTTCATCTCGAGCACGTTTTCGGCGTCGATTACCGCTACGACGCTGTCCAGGCGAGCAGATTTGTTTTTGGACTGCTCCAGAATGTTGACAAGTTCTTTTGGTTCGGCTAGTCCGCTGGCTTCAATAACAATGTAATCAAGTGTGCTGCCAACGTGGGCTAGTTGGCTAATGGCATCGTCTAGACCGCTGTCTTCGGAGGCGCAACAAATACAGCCGTTGCTCAGCTCGAGCTTGCTATCAGTTTGGCGGGCGACCAGCATTGAGTCGATATTGATCGAGCCAAAGTCATTAACAATCACGCCAATCTTGAGTCCCTGGTTTTCTTTGAGCAGGTGGTTGAGCAGGCTGGTTTTGCCACTTCCGAGGAATCCGGTTAGGGCTAATATAGGTATCTTTTTGTCCATCCCTGTTATTTTAACATAAAAACAGTGGAAATACTAATGCTTATGTGTTATAATAGAGGCTTCGGGGCTGAATTTTAAGCTAGACGAATGGACATTTACAAGTTGGCGCCAGCAGGCCGAGCTGATCTGAACGTTATCCGGATCAAGCCTTTTAAACGGCGAAAAATTTACAGCGATGATTAACAAGGCTTTTAGCCTTCGCAGTCTTAGCTTTGCCACAGTTTAACTGTAGCGATCAACCATACGACGTCAGATAGTACGGCTGGTCTTATATTTCTGACTGCTTAGTTTGTAGCCACCTGACTATATTCTATTAAGACTTTCCAGGTTGCAGTAGGCGGGTATTTTGTTCACATCGAGCCCGCATTGCTAAAGAAACAATTAAAGTGAAATAAGCCTGTAGAACCCCAACCATGTAACCAATCGGACCCGGTGGCAGTAACCGGCAGCTCCTCCAAATGAGCATTATCCATATCGGATAGTGCTTTTTTGTTGGTTTCTGTTCTGTAAGTAGAACTTTTACAAAATTTTAACAGCATTCTGACATTTTGCTTATGCTTTCTATTTATTACATAATAATCTACTCTCAATAGTATGAGTGATAGCAAGAAAAGCAACATTGTGCAGGAACTAACTAGTTTCCTCGCAATCCTATTGCCTATTGTGCAGGTGGCGTTTATATACTTGCCCGATAGCCTGAAAGGGCTGTTCGTACAACAAGACAACTTTCTATCAGTCTCGTTAGTAACTTTGTTGATTAGTTACGTATCAATCGTTGCGTACAAAGCTAGACCTGGATTCGTGTTAGTTTTGCCGATTCATAAAAAAAGGATGAAGAAGTACCAAGACTGGCGCGGCGAGATTTATCAAACTACAAACGAAATCTCACAGTTAGCTAATGACTACGGTCAGCAAATGCTAGTAAAGAAACTAAGGCTTAAACTAGAAAAGTTAAATACAAAGAAGGTTGGACAACCATATAAAATTGATTATGAAAATAGGATAGGCGTGCTAGTAACAGTATTGTTTCTGAACACCTTTCTATTTTTGACAATTGGATTAGCTCAAGCAGAGGGCTTTTGGAGCACGTTGCAATCACTGAACTATCTTCTCATCATTGTTATTTCAGCTCTTGTGTTGGTTATTTATCGTGACTCATCCGACAGTAATAAGAGATACGCAGAAGACCTTCGATTGAGTAGCGACAAAGCCATTCAGCTTGCAATTAATGCTAGGTGCTTTGGTTCACCGCCCCAAGTCAAGTTTGTGAGTACTCACGGGGGTATAGGCTTAGACAATAATCTCGTAAGAGTAGAGTTTAATGGTGATCAGTACGAGATCAGCACTAATAATAATGCTACTAAACTAATCTACTGCTTTAAATTACCCGATGAATCCAAGTAGGTTAGGACCGCGTGAACATCAATTACTATATCCCTCTTGTTTACCTTGACGCGATTCCTCGTAAAAATCACGGTTACTGCCACGAAAGTGTGAGAAGAGCCGGTGGCGGTTTGAGTCTTCAATGCTTGTCCCGCGAGCGTGACGACAAAGTCGGCACGTTGCCGAGCGGATAGAAAGAGTTAACCGGCAGCACCTACGTGAGGGTTTTTTACGAAGAAAACAAACGATTCTTCTGAAGAGATGTGCTATATTTT
>Ga0163144_10028155_pt1 | contig 10854 bp, 16 predicted proteins | sample OliLak19BULKMAT1_FD_123175 | JGI IMG/M metagenome (GOLD analysis project Ga0163144, IMG submission 123175) | Freshwater microbial mat bacterial communities from Lake Vanda, McMurdo Dry Valleys, Antarctica - Oligotrophic Lake LV.19.BULKMAT1 | ecosystem: Environmental > Aquatic > Freshwater >... | reverse complement strand
GTCGAGATCATGGCTTACACTGCAACACATCGGCACGCCCAGATCAGCGCCCGCAAGGTGCGCCCGTTGGCTGACTTGATTCGCGGCAAGCGGGTCGACGAAGCGATGGCCCTGCTGAAGTACCAGCCGCAGCGCGGCGCCCGGATGTTGGAGAAGGTGCTGCAAAGCGCCCTCGGCAATGCGGACGATCGCCGGGCTCCGAATTTGGGCGGCTTGCGAATCGTCGACGCGCGGATCGACGGGGGGCCGATGGTGAAGCGGGTTCGTCCCGGCGCCCGCGGGATGGCGCACATCATCAAGAAGCGGATGGCGCACATCAAGATTTCGATTGAATAATTAGGAGTCCGTCGCGTGATGCGGACTGGTCGCTTAAGCGACCAGTTCAAACGACGCACCATACCGAGATCAATTTATGGGTCAAAAAGTCAATCCAATCGGTTTTCGCACCGGCATCATGCTCGGCTGGAAGAGCCGCTGGTACGCGCCGAAGAAGGAATTCGCCGATCTGCTGATGGAAGATCAGAAGATCCGCAAGTTCATTCATAAGAAGTACAAGTTCGCCGGCATCCCGAAAGTCGAGATCGAGCGGACGCGCGACGAAGTGAAGGTGATCCTGCACGCGGCTCGGCCGGGCGTGATCATCGGTCGCAAGGGTCAGGAAGTCGAGCAGCTGCAGGACGAACTGCAGAAGCTGGTCGGCCGCCGGATCAACATCAAGATTGAAGAAGTCAACCGCCCTGAGCTGCAAGCTCAACTGGTGGCTGAAGATATTGGCGAGCAGCTGAGCAAGCGGGCGAGCTTCCGTCGAACGATGAAGCGTTCGGTGGAGCAGACCATGGAAGCTGGCGCCAAGGGAATCAAGGTGCAGCTGGCCGGCCGCCTCGGCGGTTCGGAAATGGCTCGCCGCGAAAAGCAGATTGCCGGGTCGATTCCGCTGAGCACCTTGCGAGCGAACATCGACTACGGAATTACGGAAGCCATGACCGCGCAAGGTCATATCGGCATCCAAGTGTGGATCAACCAAGGCATGTTTGAGGACCAGACCGATGGCGCTGATGCCCAAGAGGGTCAAGCACAGAAAAAGCCAAAGAGGGCGTATAAGAGGTAACGCCACGCGCGGCAATCGCGTCGTCTTCGGCGAGTATGGCTTGCAGGCCGAACAAGGCGGCTGGCTAAGCGCTCAGACGATCGAGGCCGGGCGTATCGCTGCCCAGCAATACATCCGCGGCGAAGGCAAGTTGTACATTCGCGTGTTTCCGCAGAAGTCGGTCACGTCCATTCCGCTCGAAACCCGCATGGGTAAGGGCAAGGGCGAACCCGAATACTGGGCGGCGGTGATTAAGCCGGGCACGATTTTGTACGAGTTGAGCGGCGTGGGCGAAGCGGCGGCCAAAATGTGCCTCGCGCGGTTGGCTCACAAGATGCCGGTGCGCGTGCGGATGGTAAAGAGAAGTTAAATGGGGCTGTCAGCTGTCGGCTGTCGGCTGTCGGCCAGAAGGGTCGATGGCTGAGTTTGGCCGATAGCCGACGGCCGATAGCCGAGAGCCAAGTAATGACCAAAGCCAAAGAACTTCGGGATATGAGCGACGAGCAGCTCGATCTGACCGCGAAAGAAGCGGTCGACAAGCTGTTTCGCGCCCGGGTGCAGTCGCAGACGGAACGTCTCGACGCCCCGAGCGAGCTGAAGCGTCAGCGTCGTTTGATTGCCCGCGTGAAGACCATTCAAACCGAGCGGCTCCAGGCGGCCGCAGCGAAGTAGAGCGATTAAGACATGCCCAAAAAGCAACTAACCGGCGTCGTCGTGAGCGACAAGTGTGCGAAGACTCGGCGAGTCGAAATCGACCGCCTCGTTCCGCATCCCAAGTATGGCAAGTTCCTCCGTCGCAAGACGGTGTGCCACGTTCATGACGAGAACAACGAGTCGGGCATCGGCGACACGGTGGAAATCATCGAGTGCCCGCCGAAGTCGCGCCTGAAGCGTTGGGACCTGATCCGAGTGGTGGAGAAGAGCAGCGCGGTCGACATCGCCGCGATGCGGGCAGCGGCCAAGCAGGCTCAAGAGGCCGGCGAGGGTTGAGGGCGTCGTTTGGTTGGTCCGTCGTTTGATGGGGCCGATCAGCGGATACGAGACAAGTTGACGGGCGACGGCACTGACCGACGCCGCATGAACGAGAGTCAGCCATGATCCAAATGGAAAGCCGCCTTGCCGTCGCCGACAACACGGGCGCCAAGGAAGTGATGTGCATTAAGGTGTTGGGCGGCAGCCGCCGACGTTTTGCTCACTTGGGCGACGTCATCGTCTGCAGCGTGAAGAGCGTCATTCCGGGCAGCGACGTCAAGAAGAAGGCGGTCGTTCGCGGAGTGATCGTGCGGCTGCGGTCGCCGACGCGTCGGAACGACGGCAGCTATGTGCGGTTCGACAACAACGCCGTGGTGCTGATCGACAAAGACAACAACCCCCGCGGGACGCGCATCTTCGGCGCCGTCGCCCGCGAGCTTCGCGACCGCCGGTTCATGAAAATCGTGAGCCTTGCGAACGAAGTGGTGTAAGCAGACAGTATTAGTTAGCGGATGGTAACGAACGTGGGGTCCTCGCACGACGAATGAGGGGACCCAAGGGTTCGTCGAGTTTTTGGAATTCGTCAATCGCCAAACGGCAGTTCGAATCATGTTGATCAAGACAGGCGACACAGTAGAAGTCATCGCCGGCGCCGACAAGGGCAAGCAGAGCCGCGTTATCGAGGTGCTGCGTGCCGATGGCAAGGCGTTGGTCGAGGGCGTCGCGAAGGTTTACAAGCACGTGCGTCGCAGCCAGAAGCACCCGCAAGGGGGGCGGCTGAGCAAAGAAGCGCCGATTCAACTTTCGAATCTGGCCTACTTCTGCAGTGCGTGCAGCAAGGCGACTCGGCTCGGTTCGCGTTTTAAGGACGACGGATCGAAGGAGCGCTTCTGTAAGAAGTGCAATGCGACGGCCGGCGAGTTGGCTCCGGCGAAGAAGGCTCACGCGAAGAAGTAATTGAGTTCAAGACAAATGCGCCGGGGACGGGGACGCCCCGGCTCGCTCGTAATTGTGAAAGTTAGCTGAGATGGCTAAAGCCGCAACTAAACCTGCCAAGACCGAAAGCGAAGCTCCGGTTCCGCGGTTGAAGGAACGTTTCGAGAACGAGATTCTCCCGGCGATGCGGGAGAAGTTCGGTCGCGAGAATCGTTTGTCGCTGCCGCGGGTCCAGAAGATTGTCGTCAGCATGGGCGTTGGCAGCGCGATGAGCGATAAGAAGCACATCGAAGAAGCCGCCTCGGCCCTGACCGACATCACCGGCCAGAAGGCGTTGATCTGCAAAGCTCGCAAATCGATCGCCAACTTCCGTCTGCGGGAAGGGGTGCCGATCGGTTGCAAGGTGACGCTTCGCGGGGCCCGGATGTATGAGTTCCTCGACCGGTTGATTTCGATCGCGCTGCCGCGTGTTCGCGACTTCCGCGGGTTGAAGCTCAACGCGTTCGACGGCCACGGGAATTACAGTTTGGGTTTGACCGAACAGTTGGTCTTCCCAGAGCTGAACCCCGACAAGTACCTGCGGGCGCAAGGGATGAACATCGCGATTTGCTGTTCGGCCGGTTCGGACGACGAATCGCGAGAGATGTTGAAGTTGTTCGGTCTGCCGTTCAAAAATCCAGACGAAGCGGCGGCTTAGGACTTGGTTCTGAGGATGTTGACGCTTCAAGTTTTTTGAGAGAGTAACCTAGTGGCTAGTAAATCAAAGATCGCCAAGGCGAACAGGACGCCCAAGTTTTCATCGCGACGCGAGTCGCGGTGCCAGCTATGCGGCCGTCCTCGTGCCGTCTATCGCAAGTTCGGCACGTGCCGGATTTGCTTCCGCAATTTGGCGGACAAGGGCCTGATCCCTGGCGTGAAAAAGGCGAGCTGGTAATCCAGCGAGAGGGCTAACGGGTTGGCAGTCCAGTCGAAGCTGGATGCTGATCGCGAGCTCTGAACCCCTGAGTTTTTCGGGAGTCCGTAACTAAGATGATGACCGACCCAATTGCCGACATGCTCACCCGCATCCGCAACGCGGTACGCGTAGAGCGTCCGGTCGTGGAAATGCCGCTGTCGAAGGTGAAGCGCGGCGTGGCCGAAGTGCTGAAGCGCGAAGGCTATATCTGGGATTTTCACGAAGAGCAACCTGAGGGCCATCCTCAGAAGCAGCTCTTCATCGACCTGAAGTATGGTCCGAACGGCGAGCGCGTCATTCGCCACATCAAACGGGTGAGCAAGCCTGGTCGTCGGGTCTACAGCCGTTCGGCCGACCTGCGTCCGATCTTGAACGGGCTGGGGATTTCGATCATCAGCACGAGCCGCGGCGTGATCAGCGATCGCGAAGCTCGGCAGAAGAAGCTCGGCGGCGAAGTGTTGTGCGAGCTGTGGTAAAGGGCTTTCGGCTGACGGCTATCGGCTGTCGGCCAGATAAGAAGCGAAGTTAGAGACAAGAACCAAAAAAGTCTGGCCGAAAGCTGACGGCCGATAGCTAAGAGCTAGAAAACAATGTCGCGTATTGGCAAGAAACCGGTTCCGATTGTTGACGGCGTGAAAGTGAACGTCGCCAATCGTGAAATCACCGTTGAGGGGAAGCTAGGCAAGCTTGTGTGGACCCATCGTCCGGAAGTGACGGTCGAGGTCGACGCTGCTGCGAAGGAAGTGGTCGTCACTCGCAAGAACGACGACCGCCTGCCGCGCGCTTTGCATGGTTTGACCCGCGCACTGGTTCGCAACATGGTCGAGGGCGTCTCGACTGGCTACGAGAAGAAGCTTGAGATCCAAGGCGTCGGTTATCTGGCCGCCGTCGCTCAGGACGTCCTGCAATTGCGGGTCGGCTTCGCCAACGAAATTCACAAGAAGATTCCGGCCGGCCTGACGGTGGTTTGCCCTGATCAAACGCACATTTCGATCAAAGGCGCCGACCGCCAAAAGGTAGGTCAGTTCGCCGCCGAAGTGCGGGCCGTCCGCAAGCCTGAACCTTACAAGGGGAAGGGCGTGCGTTACGAGGGCGAGCAAGTTCGTCGCAAGGCTGGCAAGACCGCGAAGTAATAGAAAGGCTGTCGGCTATCGGCTGACGGCTATCGGCCAGAACGAGAAATTCGGCAAGTATCAAAATTGGTTTGGCTGACAGCCGATAGCTGACAGCCGATAGCTAGGTCATTCGTCATGGAACACAACAAAGCAATCGGCAAGCAGCGGCAGCGGCGGACGTTTCGCGTTCGCAAGCGGCTGAAGGGCGATGCCGAACGTCCCCGTCTGACGGTTTGCCGGACGCTGCGTAACATCACCGCTCAGGTGGTCGACGACTCGATCGGCAAGACCTTGGCTTCGGCTTCGACGGCCGACAAAGAGTTGTCGAAGGCGATCAAGTATGGCGGCAACAAGGCTGCCGCTGAAGCGATTGGCAAGGCGATTGCCGAGCGTGCGGCGAAGGCTGGCGTGACGAAGGTCCGCTTCGATCGCGGTTCGTGCAAGTTCCACGGTCGCGTCGCGGCTTTGGCCGAAGCGGCTCGTGCCGGCGGGTTGGAGTTCTAGTTGAATCAAAACAAGCTGCGGCTGACATGCCGTGGCGAGTCGCAGGTTTCGCCTGCGGCGACATGCCGTTAAGGCGAACTAAAAGCGGAGTATCACTCGTGTCGACCGGAAGCCAAGACAACAGACAGCGCGGTGGCAAGTCCCGCGACGGAAATCGCAACTCGGGCCCCAAGGAAAAGGTGCGCGGCGAGTTGCAGGAAAACGTCGTGAAGATCAAGCGGTGCGCCGCGGTCGTCAAGGGTGGTCGTCGGTTCAGCTTCGCGGCCATGGTGGTCGTCGGCAACGGCGACGGCAAGGTCGGCTGGGGTTACGGCAAGGCGAACGAAGTTCCGCCGAGCGTGGAGAAGGCCGTCAAGGAAGGGATGCGTCAGCAGATTGTCGTGGCCCGCGACGGCAACACGATCCCCCACCTGGTGAAGGGCCGTTTCGGCGCCGCCAAGGTGGTGTTGGCTCCGGCTGGTCCTGGTACGGGCGTGATCGCCGGCGCCGCGGTGCGTGCCGTTTGCGAAGCGGCCGGCATCCACGACATCCTCACGAAGAGCTTCGGCTCGAACAACCCGGTGTCGCTGGTGAAGGCGACGATGGCGGCCCTGGAACAGCTTCGTCCGAAGATGGACGTCGAGCGGCTTCGCGGCGTCCATTTGTCGTAGTTTGCAAGCGGCTTCGGCGAACGATCAATACAGACCAGATTATTGCGTAACGAGCGATTCCCCGATTAACGGGCGTCGACCACGATCATGAATATCAGCGAAGTCAATCGCGGCATCGAGAAGAACAAGAAGCGCAAGCGGATTGGCCGCGGCATCGGCTCGGGCCACGGCAAGACTGCTGGCCGCGGCCACAAGGGCGCCGGCTCGCGCAACGGCAACAGCACGCGGGTGACGTTCACGGGCGGCAACATGCCGTTGGTGCAGCGGATTCCGAAGCGAGGCTTCAACAACCGTTGGGGCTTGAAGGTGGTCGTCGTCAACCTCGGCCAGATTGACGAAGCGTTCGCCGCCGGCGAAGAAGTGACGCTCGACTCCTTGGCGTCGAAGAACTTGGCCCGCGGCCGGTTCGACGTGCTGAAGGTGCTAGGCGACGGCGAACTGAAGAAGAAACTGAAGATCTCGGCTCACCGTTTCAGCGAATCGGCGGCCGAGAAGATCAAGCAAGCGGGCGGCGAAATGGTCTTGCTGCCAGGCCGGGCTTCGGTGGAAGATTACAAAGCCGAGAAGAAGGCTGAAAAGAAGGCCGCCGCGAAGAAGTAGGCGACCTCGCCTGACTTGGCCTGATGATGGATTACGCTAGCACGGCTGTCGTCAGTCGGCTGTCAGTTGTCGATCAGAAGCAGTGCTGCTGATTGACGAGTCTGAGGCTGAGGGTCGGCAGCTTTTGTGTGTTAATACTTTGGTGATCAGATAAGCTTCCCGCGCGAATGCGTGACAGGATGATGCCATGTGGGAAAAGCTTCGCGTCGTTTGGCAGATTCCCGAGCTGCGCAGCAAAATTTTGCTGACGCTTGGGCTGCTGGGCGTTTATCGGCTCGGCTTCCAGATTCCGCTGCCGATCGTCGACCCGAGCAAGGTCATAACGTTTCAGAAGGCCGGCGGGATGGCCGACATTCTGAAGCAAGTGGCGGTCTTTAGCGCCAGCCAGCTCGACCAGGTGACGATCTTCGGCTTGGGGATCATGCCGTACATTTCGGCGTCGATCATTTTCCAGTTGCTCGGCAGCGTCTACCCGCCGCTGGAGCGACTGCAGAAAGAAGGCGAAGCGGGCCGCAAGAAGATCAACGAATACACCCGTTACGCGACGGTGTTCATCTGCCTCATCCAAAGTTGGGTGTACGTCAAATCAATCGTCCCTAACCTGGCTTACGATGCGTTCGTCGTCGATCCGACGGCGTCGTCGCGCTCGCTGATGTTTAGCTGGACCATCGTCGCCGTGCTGACGATGACGGCTGGCACCGTGTTCCTGATGTGGATCGGCGAGCAGATCGACGAGTTCGGCATCGGCAACGGCATTAGTCTGTTGATCATGGCTGGCATTTTGTCGGCGATGCCTGGCGCCGGCATGGAGCTCCTCAAGCAATCGAGGCTAGAGCTGACCGGCGGCGGCGGCGAGTTGGGCATTGAGCAGTTGTTGATTCTGGCGCTCATGTTCGTCGCGGTCATCGTCGGCGTCGTGTTTATCACGCTCGGCCAACGGCAGATTCCGATGCAGAGCGCCAAGCATGTACGCGGTCGCCGCGTCATGGGCGGCACCCGCCAGTACTTGCCGCTGAAGGTGAATCAAGCCGGCGTCATGCCGATCATTTTCGCGAGCAGCTTGTTGATGCTGCCGGCGATCTTATTCGGCGCCATGTCGAAGATGTTCGATCCGAACGGCTTCTGGGGCGAAGCCTTCAGAAAGTTGACGGACATGTTCAACCGCACGGGGTTCGTCTACGCCCTCTGCTACATCGCGCTGATTTACTTCTTCTGCTTCTTCTGGACGGCCATCACGTTCAATCCGAAGGACGTGGCGGACAACTTGAAGAACTACGGCTCGTTTATCCCCGGCTATCGGCCTGGGAAGCGAACGGCTGATTACTTGGAAAAGGTGATGTTCCGCATCACGTACGTCGGCGCCGGGTTCTTGGCGCTGGTGGCGATCGTGCCGAGCATGATTTCGGGATCATTGAACGTCTCGCCGCTAGTCGCCAACTTTTACGGCGGCACGAGCTTGCTGATTGCGGTGAGCGTGGCGTTTGATTTGGTGCAGAAGATTGACAGTCATTTGGTGATGCGGAATTACAAGGGATTGTTGGAGTCCTAGTTTTTAGGGCGAACCGCGCAGGCACGGGCACGGTATTCGGACAGGCATTGCCGATGAGGAAGCGCCGGCAACCAATCGCAGGCGGAGCCGCGGGCTGATTGGCGGGCAGGGCTTCATCGTCGTCGCTTGGGTGGTTGCGTCATGCGAATCGTGCTTATCGGACCTCCTGGCGCGGGCAAGGGGACGCAGGCCAAGCGGCTCACCGAGCGGCTGGCGGTGCCCCATCTGTCGACTGGCGACATGCTTCGCGACGCGATGCGGAAGGGAACCGACGCCGGCCATCAGGCCGAGCCGTTCATGAAGACCGGCCGTTTGGTCCCTGACGAGTTGGTGCATCAGTTGGTGTTGGAGCGGGTGTCGCAGGCTGATTGTGCGGGCGGGTATCTGCTCGACGGGTTTCCGCGGACGGCGGCCCAGGCGATCATGCTCGACAAGATGCTGGCGGAACGGCAGACGCCGCTCGACCTGGCGGTGCAGATCCATGTGCCGAAGGACGTGCTGCTGGAGCGGCTCGCCGGACGCGGGCGGCAAGACGACGATGAGTTGGTCATCGTCAAACGACTGGAACAATACGACGAACTGACCCATCCGATGGCGGCCTACTATCAGGGACGCGGCACGCTCCGCGAAATTGACGGGTTGGGTTCGCCGGACGAGGTCTTTGCGAGGATTGAAGTGGAGTTGAACGGCGCCCGCAAGTAACGCGGGAGAGACCGGCTAGGTTGAAGCGGCGATGGTGAACCTCAAGTCGATGCGCGAGATTGGTCTGATGCGGCGAGCCGGGCTCGCCGTGTGGCAGGCCCATCAGATTGCGACGCGGATGGTTCGCCCCGGCGCCACGACGGCAGACATCGACCAGGCGATTGGCGAGCATTTCGCCCAGTTGGGCGCCGAGCCGTTGTTCAAAAACTACCCGAACAGCGTGCGGAACAAGCCGGCGTTTCCGGCCGTGTGCTGCATGAGCGTCAACGAGGCGGTGGTTCACGGGATTCCGACGAACAAGCCGCTGGTTGAAGGAGATATTTTGAGCCTCGACACGGGCTGCCGATTGGGCGGCTGGTGCGGCGACGCGGCCTACACCTACTCGGTGGGGAAGATCGCGCCGGAGGTCCAGCGACTGCTGGACGCGACTGAGGGAGTGTTGAATTTGGCGATCGAGCTGATGAGCTCCAAGAGCTACTGGAGCGCGATCGCGAGAGAGATGGCGACGTACATTCACGATCACGGTTATTCGACGGTGGAGTGCTTCGTGGGTCACGGCATTGGCCGGGAGATGCACGAAGAGCCGCAGGTGCCGAATTTTGCTAGCCGGTCGCTCCGCGGCAGCGGCGATTTTCGGATCGAGCCGGGGTTGGTGATTGCGGTCGAACCGATGGTAAACATGGGAACGAAGCGAGTGAAGATGTTGTCCGATACCTGGACTCAGGTGACGGCAGACGGCAAGCCGAGCGCCCATTTCGAGCATACGGTGGCAATTACCCCGGACGGACCGACGCTACTGACCGTGGCGCCGACCCCGGCGGAGTTGGAAAAAGCAGCAGTTTAAGAGTTTTTGTCTCCTCCGGCCTGAGTGGGTCGGGGGAATAGGTATTTTTCCGGGCGACGTTTTCTGGCCGACGCAGGCCTTGAAGGGTCGACTGTCAAGCGGCTATATTGCACCGTTTCCCCAGAAACGGTTGCGGTCGAGAAGGGCGCGTGCGATGAAGGTTAGGGCCAGCGTCAAGCGAATTTGCGATAAGTGCAAGGTGGTCCGCCGACAAGGCGTCGTCCGCGTTGTGTGCAGCAATCCGCGTCATAAGCAGCGGCAAGGTTAAGGGTTCAGGTTTCAGGGTAGAGGGTTCAGTAGAGTTTGGCTGGTTCGCATTTCTGAACCCCATACCCTGAACCCTCCTCCGGTTGCTTGGCGCAGGCGCGCCGGCATTCCGGGTAGTTGGAGTAATTAAAAAATGCCTCGTTTGCTCGGCGTCGACATTCCGGCTGATCGCCAGATGGTGATTTCGCTCACGTACCTTTACGGCGTGGGTCCGAAGATCGCTCGTGAGTTGTGCCACAAGGCTGGGATCGACCCGGCGGTGAAGGCTCGCGACCTGGGCGAAGACGAAGTCGCGCGTCTCGCGGCGTTGCTCGACAAGGATTACACCGTCGAAGGTCAGCTCCGTCGGCAGGTGAGCCAAAATATTTCGCGCCTTCGCGACATCGCCTGCTATCGCGGCATGCGTCATCGCCGGGGCCTGCCGGTTCGCGGCCAGCGGACGAAGACCAACGCCCGCACCCGCAAGGGTCCGAAGAAGACCGTCGCCGGCAAGAAGGGCGTCAAGGATCTGCGTTAATCGCGCAGGTTAGTTTCACGATTCACATTGTTAGTTAGCCGCGACGCGCCAGCGGAGCGCGGCCCCCAAGTTGGAGTAATCGACCAGTGGCCAAGCAGACCAAAACCGCAGCCCCGAAGCCGAAAAAGGTGCGTCGGAACGTGACCGTTGGCATCG
>Ga0163144_10028154_pt1 | contig 10854 bp, 10 predicted proteins | sample OliLak19BULKMAT1_FD_123175 | JGI IMG/M metagenome (GOLD analysis project Ga0163144, IMG submission 123175) | Freshwater microbial mat bacterial communities from Lake Vanda, McMurdo Dry Valleys, Antarctica - Oligotrophic Lake LV.19.BULKMAT1 | ecosystem: Environmental > Aquatic > Freshwater >... | reverse complement strand
TCCGCGCCCAATGACGGAGGTCCGCGCGTGGGTTGATGCGACTAGAAGCAGTGGATTCTATGACTGCGCCTTGCGGCTTCGCGCAGAATGACGGTTACAGGCGCGTAGGTTGATGCGACCAGAAGCGGTGGATTCTGCAACTGCGCTTAGCGGCACCGCACAGAATGACTGACGGCGGCGCGTAGAATGTGGAGAGCTTGTGAACCGCATCACTCAGAGGATTTCGAGCACCGCGCAACGCAGCAATCGGACCGCGCAGTAGGTTGCTAGAGGTTCCCCGGGGAACCTCGAGCAACCGTAGCGAGAGGTTCAAGTGCAAGGCGCACGGCGCGCAGGAACCGGAAGGTACAAATGGGTACCTGAGGATTTCGAGCACCGCGCAACGCAGCAATCGGACCGCGCAGTAGGTTGCTAGAGGTTCCCCCGGCTATGTGGTCTAGCGCACAGACAGACCCCGCCTCAAAGCTTAAACCCGTCCTAGCCCCAAAAATCAAGGAAGATCTGCTTTGCCTGAAACAGATCAAACTAGCCAGTTGCTCAACAGTATTGAGTTGCAGCGGCAAAGCGCCTTGTTGAAAACGGGTGCTTTGGAAGTTGCAATTCTCAACAGCCCCTATATTTCGAGCATCGCTACCGATGAGCATGGCGTCATCCAGATTTTCAATATCGGTGCAGAGCGTTTATTGGGCTATAGCGCCAGCGAAGTCATAGGCAAGGCGTCCGCCTCCGATATGTGCGACGTTGCCGAAATGGCTGCGCGCGCAGAAGCTCTGAGTGCGCAATATGCGGTCGAGGTAGCGCCGGGTTTTGATGCGCTGGTGTTCCTGGCAAGGCGCGGCATTGAAGATATTTCCGAGCTGACTTACCGCTGTAAAGACGCCAGTGCGCTTGCATCCATGGTATGGATATCGGCGCTGCATAACCCTCGTAAAAAGCTCATTGGCTATTTGTTTCTGGGCTCTGACTACACTGTACGCAAATCACTGGCTATCGAAAAAGCGCGCCTGGATCTGAGCCTGCAAGAGCAGCAGTTTTATACCCGCTCACTGATTGAATCGATCGTTGATGCGCTAATCACCACTGACCCCCAAGGAACCGTTACCGACGTGAACGCGCAGACCGAGGCGCTCACTGGTTTGACCCGGGAAGCCATCGTCGGTTCTCCATTCCAGAGTTATTTTACCGCCCCAACGCACGCCCAAGAATGCATCGAGCGCGTGCTCCGGCGAGAAAAGGTGATTAACTATGAGCTTACCGCGGTTGCTGAAGATGCGCGCACGACGGTGGTTTCCTGCAATGCAACACCATTTTATGATCATGACGGCACGCTGCGCGGCGTTATCGTGGCAGCGCGTGACGTCTCTGAACGCAAACGCTTAGATAGTGCGCTGCAGGAATCGCACCGCGCCCTGCAAGCCGCCAAAGAGGTGGCCGAGAGCGCCAATCTGGCAAAGTCTGAATTTTTGTCCAGCATGAGTCACGAGCTGCGTTCACCGCTGAACGCCATTCTTGGTTTCGCGCAACTGATCGACACCGGCACACCTGCTCCCACGCCCGCGCAGAAAGAAAGTGTCGATCAAATTCTACAGGCTGGCTGGTATTTGCTGGAATTAATCAACGAAATCCTCGATCTGGCGCGCATTGAGTCTGGGCAATTGTCGCTATCCGCGGAGCATATTGCACTCGCAGAGGTGCTGGCCGACTGCCAAGCAATGATTGAGCCACAGGCGCGCAAACGCAAGTTGACGCTAAGCTTTTTGCCGCCCGCAGAGGCGCTTCATGTCAAGGCCGATCGCACCCGGGTGAAACAAATTTTCGTCAACCTGCTATCGAATGCGATCAAATATAACCGCGAAGGCGGCAGCATTGAAGTGAGTTGCGCCAGCACGGCAGTGGAACGGGTTCGCGTCAGCGTGCGCGACACCGGCCATGGGCTATCCGGGGAAAAGCTGGCGCAGCTTTTTCAACCCTTTAATCGCCTTGGGCAAGAGGAGGGAGCTGAAGAAGGCACCGGCATCGGCTTGGTGGTGAGCAAACGTCTGGTCGAGATCATGGGCGGCAGCATTGGCGCGGAAAGTGAGGTGGGCGTGGGCAGCGTGTTTTGGGTAGAGCTCAACGCGGTCCAAAGCAAGCGCACTGCCGCTGTTGAGCGCGCAGACCCCATGGCCTCGTACGAGCAGCTTGACGCCACCTGCAAACCCACGCGCACCGTGCTGTGTGTGGAAGACAATCCAGCCAACCTGATGCTAATGGCGCAGCTTTTGGGGCGCCGGCCAGACGTGAAGATGATCAGCGCTGGCACCGGCCGGCAGGGGATTGAGCTGGCGCACACGGCCAAGCCTGATGTGATTTTGATGGATATCAATCTACCGGGTATTAATGGCTTCACTGCGCTCAAGATTTTAAACAGTGATACGGTAACGGCAGCCATCCCGGTAATCGCGCTGAGCGCCAACGCTATGCCAAAAGATATTCAGCGCGGCCTAGCGGCCGGCTTTTTCAACTACCTCACCAAACCGATCAAACTGGATGAATTCATGAAAACTTTGGATTTGGCTTTGGAGCAAAAGCGATGAGCTCTGAACATCGCATTCAAGAAAATATTTATGGCGCAAGCATCCTGATCGTAGATGACCAGGAGTCCAACGTCCGCCTTCTGCAGCGCCTTTTGCACGACGCAGCCTACACAAAAGTAAGCTTTACCATGAATCCAACCGAGGTTTGCGCGCTGCATCGTAAGCACGCTTACGATCTGATCCTACTCGATCTGCAAATGCCCGGCATGGACGGTTTTGCGGTGATGGAGGGCCTGAAGACAAATGAAAACGACGGCTATTTACCGGTTATTGTGTTGACCGCACAACCCGGTCACAAGCTGCGCGCACTGCAGGCCGGAGCGAAAGATTTCATCAGCAAACCCCTTGATTTATTAGAAGTAAAAACCCGCATCTACAATATGCTGGAAGTGCGCGTGCTGTACCGCAAAATCGCGGCGCATAATGAGCTTCTGGAAACGGCGGTTCGCGAGCGCACCGCCGAGCTGGCTGAAAGCGAGGCGCGCTATCGCAGCTTGACGGAGCTCGCTTCGGATTGGTACTGGGAACAAGACGAACGCGGCGCATTCACAAAGGTTTCAGGGCCAGTGATGGAAATGCTGGGGATACGTGTTGCGCCGCTGCAGGGTGAGGCACCGCAAGTACTGGACGACGGTTGGGATGCAGCGGAGCGCAGTGCTTTGCTCGCCACCATCGCAGAGCGACGGCCGTTTTTGGACTTTGTTTTGCACCGTCACAATAGCGACGGTTTGCGCCAGCAGTTTCGCGTGAGCGGCCAGCCTATGTTTGACCAAGCCTGCCGCTTCTTGGGCTATCGCGGCATTGGCGTTGCGATGTCTCCAAGCGCATGAAAATAGCCCTTCGTTTACCAATCGAATTGCTATTCTCGGGAATATTGGGATTATTGGGATTATTGCGATAATGGCGGCGCTTAAAGCATCGGGCACGCACAGCCCACTTGTTAACTCACTGCTAGCTGGCTTGGCAGCGGACGACCTGACCAGTCTATCGCAGCATTTGGAATGGGCCTCAATGCCCCTCGGCACGAGCTTGCATGGCCCCAGAGAGCTGATCAAGCACGCTTATTTCCCCTGTACGTCAATCGTCTCATTGCACTACATCACCAGCTCCGGTGCTTCGGCGGAAACGGCGGGTGTCGGCAGTGAGGGCATCATTGGAACGCCGATTTTTATGGGTGCGGACAGCACCTTAAGTTCGGCTATGGTGCACACTGGCGGATACGGTTATCGCCTCGATCGGCGCATTTTGCAGCGCGAATTTGAGCGCAGTTTGTCGCTGCGTAAATCGCTGCTTCGGTACGTGCAGGCGTTGATGACTCAGATCGTGCAAACCGCCGCGTGCTACCGGCACCATAGTGTTGAGCAGCAGCTTGGCGGCTGGCTGGTGGCTACTCATGATCGCATGCAGCAGCCCGACGAACTGGTGATGACGCAGGAGTTACTTTCAAGCCTGCTCGGCGTGCGCCGGGAAAGTATTACCCAGGCCGCCGGTAGGCTGCAGGCCCTGGGCCACATCAGCTATCGACGCGGGCATATTCGGGTCAATGATTTAGCCGGGCTCAGAAGCGCGGCGTGCGAGTGCTACAACTTGGTAAGAAAAGAACTGCGCCGCTTGGCCCCAGCCGTTTAGCTGGTTCAGCGCTGTCGTCAGTGCGGTTCCGCACAGACGAGGCAAGGTAGGCCCACTTAAACTCCGGGCGCAATGTCAGATCCTAGCCACCATGGAGCACCCAGCATGAAAACCACGCGTGACCAATACACCAGTAAAATGAAAGATCAGTTAGATGAGCTGAACGTGAAGCTTGACGCGATTGAAGCCAAGGCAGGTGAAGTCAAAGCCGATGCGATCGAAGCCTATAACGTTGAAGTGAAAAAGCTGCGCGCGCAGTCAAAGGCGGCGGTCGATAAATTTAGTGAATTCAAGGCCGCTAGTGAAGAGAACTGGGACAAGATGACGGCAAAAATGGAACAAGTCCGCGACGCGTTTGTGAGCTCATTCAACTACTTTAAGTCGCAAGTCTAAGAACCAGCTCCGCCGCGAAGCCGGAAATCCCCCTTGGATGGCTTCGCGGCGTTTAGAGTGACGCTTTTTCAGTCTCGGCGACGTCCGACGTGAAGTGGGTCTGACGGGCATGGAGCAAAGTCACGAATTGACATTTTTACTCCAATCGACACACCCTCCAGCCGTCATTCTGCGCGGAGCCTTCAGGCATAGTCGCTGGGTCCATATGGCCATAAATCGGGTCGAATCGACCTACTGGGCCGGAATGACACAGCCCCCAAGGGTCATTCTGCGCGGAGCCTTTAGGCATAGTCGCAGAATCCACATGCCCACGTCTGGGGGTTGCTTGTGATCGCGACTGCAGGGAGAGGTCTCAAACCGCCCGGCAGGATCAGATTTCTCCTTTCGGTCGAAATGACAGACAAAGTGGGTAGAAATGAAAAAAGTGGTGTGAGACGCGATAGATTGCAATGACACCCTCATTGCCCAAGTAACTGTGAGCGAGTCTCTCGACCGTATATTACGCGACTGCGCGCGGAATGACCGACATTGTTATCTTGACTGCGGGGTGGTTTCAGACGCGACAGATCGAATTGACACCCTCGTTGCCAAGTAACTGCAACTGAGTCTTGCGATCATGGATTCCGCGACTGCGCGTCGAATAACCGTAGTTTTTATGTTGACTGCGGTTCGTCTCAGAAGCGACAGATCTCATTGACACCCGCATTGCCGAAATGACTGTAACCCAGTCTCGCGATCGTGGAATGCGCGGTTGGGCGCGGAATGACCGACAAAGTGGGTTGCAATGACGAAGTTGGTCGAGTTGATAGATCAGGTCGAATTTACACATCAAGTCGACATGAAAGAGCCTCCAACGGTCATTCTGCGTGGGGCCTTTAGGCGTAGTCCCAGAATCCACACGCCAACGCCGTGGGGGTTCGTTGTCATCTCAACGGCAGGGAGAGGTCTGAAACCCGCCGCGCCCAAGTAGTGGTAACCGAGTCTCGCGATCATGGATTCCGCGACTGCGCGAGGAATGACCGTCCTTATTATCTTGACTGTGCGTTGGTCTCACCCGCGAGAGATCGAATTTACACGCTCATTGCCGAAACAACCGCAACTGAGTGTCGCGATCACGGATTGCGCGACTGCGCGCGGAATGACCGACAAAGTGGGTTGAAATGACAGAGTTGGTCGAGTTAACAGATCCGGTCGAGTTGACACATTAAGTCAAAATTACACAGCCCCCAACGGTCATTCTCCGAGAAGCCTTTAGGCGTAGTCGCAGAATCCACACCCTAACGCCTGAGGGTTGCTTGTGATCTTGGGCGCAGGGAGAGATCGCAAACGGGCCGCCCCCAAGTAATGGTAACCGAGTCTCGCGATCATGGATTCCGCGACTGCGCGCGGGATGACCGTCCTTATTATTTTGACTGTGCCTTGGTCTCACCCGCGAGAGATTGAAATTACACCCTGTTGCCGAAATAACTGCAACCGAGTCTCGCGATCATGGATTGCGCGACTGCGCGCGGAATGACAGATCTTGTTATCTTGACTGCCGGGTTGTCTCAGACGCGAGAGATTGAATTGACACCCTCACTACCGAAATAACTGTAACCTAGTCTCGCAACCGTGGATTCCGCGACTGCGCAAAATGACCTACCTTGTTATCTTGACGGCGGACGGAGCAGATCGCCCGCAGGATAAATGTTCTCCCTGCGGGCGAAATGATAAAGGCGGCCGAAAACCACAAAAGCTGTTGGTTACAGCCAGCTAATTGGTTCGCTGCATTTGCAATCACGAACCAATGCGCTGCGAGACTAAAAAGACTACTTGGCGGCGATTGCTGGGTTTGAAATGATCACTTCCACACGCCGGTTTTGCTGCCGCCCGGTCGCGGAATCGTTGCTTGACACTGGGGCAATTTCGCCTTGGCCTTTGGTGGATAGGCGCGATGCGGACACGCCTTGTGTGACTAAATAGCTCTTGACCGCATCGGCCCGACGGCGTGACAAATCCTGATTGCTGTCGCTGCTGCCGACGCTGTCGGTGTGGCCCTCAATGCTCACCGTGCGTTCGGGATAAGAATTCAGGAACGAGGCGAGTTTATCAAGATTGTTTTGCACGCCGCCAATAAGTTGAGCTTGGCCGGTCGTGAACAATACGTCACCTAGAGTCACTACCAAACCACGATCGGTAGGCTTTGCATTGAGCGCATCAATTTCTTGCTGCAACGCCATCGACGAAACCTGAGCGCTGAGCATCGATTGATTTGCCGCCTCGGCTTGACGACGGGCAGCGTCTGCATCCATGCGCGCGCCATCGGCTTGCTGCTCTGCCGCGAGCGCGTTGTTGCGCGATTGCTGCGCCTCATTGCGCGCATTCATCGCGTTAATGTCGGCATTGTCAACGCGGCTCAGAGCTTGGTCAGTATCGCTTTTTGCGCTTGCCAGATCGGCGCGGGCTCCCTCGGCTTCGTAGCGTGCGCTTTCTGCTTCAAAGCGGGCGTTCTGGGCATTATCAATGGCTGCGGATGTTTGCTCGCGCATTGCTGCGGAATCCATGCGCGCAGCGTCGGCTTCGCCGCGTGCGGCGGTGGCATCTAACTTCGCCATATCGGCTTCGCGCGTACGCGCCGCAAGGCGAGCCGCGTCGCGCTCGGCACTGAGCGTTTTGCGCTGATCTTCCAGCAGACGCGCCTGCGCAATATCGGCAGCGGTGTCAACTTTGCGCTCGGCCACGATGAGCAGATGCGCCGTGAGCGCTTTATCCGACTGTTTTGATTCACTCGCCAGCACGGCTCTTTCCGCCTCTTTTAGCGCAACTGGGGCGCGGAAGGATAGCTGGGTATCGGACTGCAGTGCGGTAAGTTTGACCCGCGCCACGTTTGGGGTATCTGACTTGCGCATGCCGGTGGAGCAGCCTACAACCAATAGTGATGCGAGAATCGCTGCGTACAACGGGTTAATTCGGTGGCTCTTGCTCATTTTCTTGCTCCAGTGTTGCGCTGCATTTCTTGTTTCAGGGTGTCTAAATTGACTCTCATCTCATCGTTAATGGCTGCTGCTTTGAGCATTTCAGTCTTGGCGGAAGCCAACTCGGCGTTGGCGCGTGACTCTTTCGCCAAGCGCTCGGCTATGACCATTTTTCGATCTTCCACGGCCGCCTTGGCGTCGCTAAGGTTATCGCGTGCGTCGCGCAGCTCCGGCGCTGCATATTGGCCGGCACGCGCTTGTTCCGCGCTTTTAATGGAAAGCTCAGCCGCTTGCAGCGCTTGCACCGGCGCTTTGGACGAACTTGCGCATGCTGCCAGCGTTAGTGAGGCAATGACAGCGAAACTCAGCACAAGCGGATTTCTTTTCGTTTCTGTTTGCATGGTATTTTCCTTTCGTGAATTCGTCGCTGCCCAATGGCAGCATCGCGTGTCGGCAGTGTGCTCACGCGCCGCCGTTAGTTCAGTGCGCTGGCGCACTTACCCTTGGCGGAAACTGGTTTTACGTTGCAAGCCAGAGAGCCGGCGAGGGGCGGGCGCATCTGGAGCGGAATTCCGGGTCTAACGCGGGTGACATCCGTTGGCTAAAGCAATTGTCCCGCCGCACCTTATCGACGCCTAGCCAGCTTTGCCGCCAGCTCTGCTTGGCCAGCTCTGCCTGGCCAGCTCTGTCTGGCCAGCCTTGAGGATTCCCGGCGCCGCGCAACGCAGCAATCGGACCGCGCAATAAGTTTTTAGAGGTTGCCAGTTTTATGCTTCGCTGCCGCATGCCATGATCCTTGGCCGGTTCTGGCACTCCCGCTGCATTCCCAACTCCCGAGATCGCTATGCCTGACACGATGCGACGTCTGTTGTACTTGACGATCTTTGCGCTGAGCCTTGCGGCCGGCGTGTTCCCCACCTTGGCGCAGGACGCGCGCGAAGCCCCGGCGCAACAGCCGCTTGCTGCTGCGCTGATCCTCTCAGGCCAGCTCCTCCCAGGCCAGCTCGCCTCAGGCCAGCTCGTCTCAGGCCAGCTCGTCTCAGGCCAGCTCGCCTCAGGCCAGCTCGCCTCGGAACACATGGTCTCGGGCCAAAGGCCCAGCGTTGGCCGCGTCGAGCGCTTCGAAAACTTCCCCTCGAAGTATGTGGATGCGCGCCACGTTGAGGTTTGGCTGCCGCCGGGTTACGACGCGGCCAAACGCTATGCCGTGCTGTACATGCATGACGGCCAGATGCTGTTTGATCCAGCCACCACCTGGAACAAACAGGCGTGGCGGGTGGATGCGGTGGCGGCCGGCCTGATGGCGGCAGGAAAGGTGCGCGATTTCATCATTGTCGGTCCGTGGAACAACGGAAAACTCCGACACGCGGAATATTTTCCCCAGGGCGTTCTGAGCTTTCTGCCCGAAGCCCTGCGTGCGGAGCTGGAGGCCAAGGCATTCTTGGGCAAGGCACGCGCAGATGACTACCTGCGCTTTCTGGTCGAGGAACTGAAGCCGGCGATTGACGCGCGGTACGCCACTGATCCGGAGCGCGAGAGCACCTTTGTGATGGGCTCCAGCATGGGTGGATTGATCAGCATCTATGCGCTGTGCGAGTACCCGAACGTGTTCGGTGGCGCGGCAGCGCTGAGCACACACTGGATCGGTGCTTTGGAACGCAACGAAGAAATTCCCTCGGCGGCGATTGCCTATCTGCGCCAGCGCCTGCCGAAGCCTGCGCGCGTGAGGCTTTACATGGATCGCGGCACTGCGGAGCTGGATGCGCTTTACGATCAGGCGCAGCCGCGCATCGACGCACTGATGGCCGAGCAAGGTTTTGGAGCGCCTGGATGGGTCACGCGCGTGTTCAAGGGCGCCGGCCATAACGAGAATGACTGGCATCGTCGGCTCGACGTGCCGCTGCTGTTCTTGCTGCGCAAACAGCCGGCCAAAAGTTAAGCGGAAAGGCTGCGCCAGCGATCTATTTCGATGCCACCGGCCTATTTAGGCGGCCACGGGGGGGCCGCCCCTACGCATGCCAGATATGGCGTTTAATGCGACCGTTTGCGGTTTGGTATTTCGATGCCACCGGCATGATTGGGCGGCCACGGGGGGCCGCCCCTACGCTCGGGTGTGTGGTGTTTAACTGCGACCGTTTGCGCTTTGGTGATGCGTAGGGGCAGGCCTCCGTGCCTGCCCGTGCCTGCCCAGGCCTCAACCTGTCCAGGCCTCAACCTGCCCAGGCCTCAAAACGCCAAGCGGGTGATGTTTCGCAGATAGCTGCGTCCGTCGATGGTGAACTCCACGACGCCGCTCCTGCGATCGCTGAAGCGGAAGCTCAGCTTGCCAACCGGGCGCAGCGACACGCTGCGGGAATCGAATCCGGAAACGGGAAAGCCGGCGGCGCGCGCGTTGAGCAGATCGCCCGAAACCGTCAGCGGATCCGACCAGCGCATCTCAGACGACACCAGCCACATTGGCTCGCCGCTGTCGGTGTAGATGTACAGGGTTACGAACATGCGGCTATTGGGACGCTGATGCACGGAAATGCCCCAGCCCGACTGCGCGAGGTCGTACCAAGCGTCGCTGAAATCGATGCCTGGTGACGCGGCGAAGGTCAGCGGCTCGCGCAAATAGCCTTCGATCTCGGCAATCTGGGTTTCGCTCACGAACACTCTGGACATTGCAGACACGGTGGCCAGCGCCTGCCGGATGCCCGCCGCACTGGCTCCGGTGATGTTTGGCGTGCCCGCCTGACGTTCTTGCGGCGGGCTGCCGTGACAGCGGGCGCAGCTTTGTTCGTACCAGAACTTCCCGGCCGCCGGATCCGCTGTGGTTTGGGCTTGGGCCAGAGCAGCCAGCATGATTGCCAGCAAGGCGGCCAGCATGGGTCTTGCCAAGCTTGCCGAAACGGTCCGAGCTAGATCTTTGATTCGCATAGCAATAGTCCAGTCACGACGATGCCGCCATGATCCGTTACGAAGTTGACATCCAGATGGCAGACGGCTTGCAACAGCGTGATCCAACCCAGGGTGCGAGCGAACTGCTCTCGATCCGGATCGAGAAGCGGACGCGCTGGAATGCGTGCGTTTGGGAGTGTGTCGCGGCGGGAAGAGCGGACGCGATGCATTACGCGCGTGCGGACGTGTGTCGCTGCGGGATGAGCCGAGGCGATGAATCGCGCCGGCCGGCGCGGATGCTTCACGAAGGTGAAAGGCGCGAACCGTAAACGAGGTTTACGCCGGCTCTGGATGCCACGGCGCCCCTAAACCCTCAGCTATCAACCAGCGTCGTTTGTGAATTCAGGGGTGCGTGATGTTTG
>Ga0163144_10028151_pt1 | contig 10855 bp, 5 predicted proteins | sample OliLak19BULKMAT1_FD_123175 | JGI IMG/M metagenome (GOLD analysis project Ga0163144, IMG submission 123175) | Freshwater microbial mat bacterial communities from Lake Vanda, McMurdo Dry Valleys, Antarctica - Oligotrophic Lake LV.19.BULKMAT1 | ecosystem: Environmental > Aquatic > Freshwater > Lake... | reverse complement strand
CGATGACGACGATGGTGTGCTTGCCTGCCAGGGAAAGCAGCAGCTCTCCGGTGCGGTAGGTTTCCTCATCCGTCATTCCGGCGGCGGGTTCATCCACGAGGAGGAGCCGCGCTTCCTGGGCGAGTAACATTCCGATTTCCAGCCACTGCTTCTGGCCGTGGGCGAGTTCGCCCGCTTTGCGGTGGGCTTGAGTGGTGAGCTTGATGGTGGTTAGAATTTCGGCGATGCGGTCGCGCTGGGCCGGTGTGACTTTGCCAAACAAGCTGTGCCAGATGCCACGTGAGCCGGCGAGGGAGAGTACGAGATTCTCGGTGACGGTGTGGTCGTTATAAACGGTGGGGGTTTGAAATTTCCGACCGATGCCGAGTCGATAGATTTCATACTCGTTGAGCTTGAGGAGGTCGTGTTTGGCATCGTCCCAAACCAAGGTGCCCACGTCGGGCTGGGTGCGGCCGGTGATCAGGTCGAGGAACGTGGTCTTGCCGGCGCCATTGGGACCGATGACGGTGCGCAACTCGCCTTCGTCGAGGTAGAAATTGAGATCGTTGATGGCCTTGAAGCCATCGAACGACTTGCTGAGTCCCTCGGCGGCGAGGAGGAAGGGCTTGGCCAAATGGGGAGTTTCGACAATCATGGATCGGTGGCTTCGGGTGATGGCACCGAGGACGGCGGCTCGACCTCGGACTTTCTGCGGCGGATTTTTGCGATGAATCCCTGAATCTGTGCAGGGAGGCCGACGATGCCCTTCGGCATGAAGAGCACCACCAAAACGAAGGAACCTCCTAGAATGAGTGGCCAGGAATCCGCAGTCGCGCCAACGCTGGCCCAGCTTTTGAGCGCATTCACACTGATGGCTCCAATGACGGGTCCGATGATGGTGCCGCGCCCGCCAAGGGCAACCCAGACGACCGCCTCCAGCGATTTGCTGGTATCCATCTCGCTGGGGTTGATGATTCCGACTTGAGGGACAAAAAGCGCACCTGCGAAGCTGGCAATCACCGCACTGATGACGAAGATGAAAAGCTTGAAATTCGCAGTGGCGTAGCCTGAGAAGAGAACCCGGTTTTCCGAGTCGCGGATGGCCCGCTGGATCAGGCCGAAGCGGGAGTTGGTGAGCCACTTGCAGCCCCAGACGACAAGGACTAACAGAATCGCGGTCGCGACATAGAGCCAGCGTTTGGTGGAGTCTTCGCGAAGGGAATGCCCCAGCAGCGTTCTAAAGTCGGTAAAACCATTGTTGCCGCCCATGAGCAGCTCATTGCGGAAAAACAGCAATGCCGCGCCATAGGTGAGCGCTTGGGTGAGGATCGAGAAATAGACGCCCCTGATGCGCGAGCGGAAAGCAAGGAAACCGAAGACGTAGGCAAGCAGCCCGGGAACCAACACAATCATCAGCAGGGCGAACGGAAAGCTGGAAAATGGCAGGAAAAACGATGGCCACTCGGTGCGACCGACCATGCTCAGAAAGGTGGGAACCCCTTCCCCGCCGATCATGCGCATCAAGTGCATTCCCATCATATAGCCACCGAGGGTGAAGAAGAGGGCCTGCCCAAGACAAAGCAATCCGGTATAGCCCCAGAGAAGATCGATGGAAATGGCGAGAATGCCGTAGCAAAGGTATTTCCCCCAGTTTCCCAATGTGAAATTCGAGATGATCCCGAAGGAGTTGAGCAGTGGAATCACGACCACGAGAATCACCGCGAGAGCGATGAGAAGAGGCGTGTGAAGCCGACCGGTGAAAGGTTGTTTGGTCATCGGATCAATCAAGGCTGCGGGAACGGGTGACGAAGAGGCCGGCTGGACGCCATTGGAGGAAAAGGATGATGGCGGCCAACACGAGAATTTTACCAATCACCGGGTTCCCCAAATACTGTTGGAGCGACTGATCCGCCATACCGATGCCAAGTGCGCTGATCACGGTGCCCATGATGTTTCCAACGCCGCCGACGACTACGGTCATGAAGGAGTCCACGATGTAAAGTTGGCCCATCGAGGGTCCGACGTTGCCGATTTGCGAAAGGAACGCGCCTGCCAGGCCTGCGAGGCCGCAGCCGAAAGCGAAAGTCATGGTGTTGACGCGCTCGGTGCGGACACCCATGCAGGCCGCCATGTTCCGGTTCTGCATGACCGCGCGGATCAGCAGGCCTAACGAAGTCCTGTTGAGCACCAGCCAGGTCACGACAATGATCAAAACGGCAAACCCGATGACAAACACCCGGTTCCAACCGAAGACGATGTCGTTTACCGTCCAGTTTCCTGAAAGCCATGCAGGACTGGAAACCTGAACGTTGTTCGAGCCAAAGGTGAACTTCAGGATCTGCTGCATCACGAGAGAAATCCCCCAGGTCGCGAGCAGGGATTCCAGGGGCCGCTTGTAAAGATATTGAATCACCGACCGTTCTAACAAAATCCCGACCAGCGCGGCGACCAGGAAACTGGCAGGGATGGCGACGACAAAATAGAGATTTGCTCCTTGTGCTCCGAGGTTCATGCCTGGAATCGAGAGCGACATCCCAAACGGAGAAAGTTTCAAGCCATTGGCGAAGATATTCTGGATGACGTAGGCCGTATAGGCACCCACTGCGATGAATTCACCGTGCGCCATGTTGATGATTCCCATCAGGCCGAAGGTGATGGCCAGCCCGATTGCAACGACTAACAAGACCGAGCCGAGCGAAAGTCCGCGAAAGGCGGTGCCTGCTGCGTCAATTTGCGAGATGTGAGAATCGATCGCCTTGATGGCATTCCTGGATGCGGCGATCATGGGCGCATCCTTGGATTTTTCAGCCTCGCCGAGGATGGTTTTGATGGTATCGTAGGCGGGAAGTGACTTGAGTTTTGCCAATGTCTCGCAGGCTGCTACCCGTTCCTCAGGCTTGCTGGAACGGAGTTGAATGATGGCGATGGATTCACCAAGAGCCCGCAGGGCTTTGGGATGTTTCTCGGTTCGCTTGAGCTCAAGCAGTGCGGGGAGTTTTTCGGCTTTCTGGCCGATTGCAGAGTCTTGAATCGCTCGAACGCGCTTTGCAAGATCTGGATCGGCTAGGCCCACAAGATCAGAGACTTCTTTCATCGCCTTCCGCAGGCCCGAGTCGGTCTCGGCGGATTCGACGGTTTTTGGGTTGATACGGATCGCGGTGCCGTCGGCGGCGAGCAACGGTGAATTGTCGGTGAGCTTGACGGTCGCGAGCGAGCCATCCGCTGCCGCCGCCCCGGTGAGAAGAACCGGAGTGACGACACCCGCAGGGTCTTTGTAGAGGAAAATGGAACCACCTTTCCATTGATCGAACCAAGTGACAGCCTCAGGTGTGGGCTTGGTCTTGAGAGAAAGAATGAGAGCGCGCTGTTCGGCGGGCGTTGGGGCGCTGACAGCCGCAGCAATGATTTCCCTGACCGCAGCAGTCGGAGGCGGTGACTGGGCGAAAGTGACCTGAAGGCAAGACACCGCGATCATGACACACCCAAGAGCGAGTCGAGCCCAGGTTTGAGGAAAAAGCGTAGCCATCGGTTAGGCAGCCAGTAGCACCGCTTGTGCCATTCCACCAAAAAGGTTCGCGCCCCCGCGATTCTCAGGCTATTTGACGAAGGCCCAACGATGCCCACTTCAACCTCAAACGGCTTCAAGGTTGGATTGTAAGAGATCCGGGTGTGAGGCAGCACTGCATTTTCCCCGTGCCATCGGTAAAACATCGCATCCGCCACCGCAGCAGCTTCCGCAGCGCCACATTCCTGCCGCGCTCGAACTGTGCAAGCTCCGCGTATCAATCGTTTGACACTCAAAAAAAATGGGGTTTCAAGGAGTGCTGAACGATCCTGAGGATCCCGAAGGCAGCGTTCTTTCCTCGACGCACTTTTCATTTCCCCCTATCAACATGCTCAACCAAGCACATCGATCTAGCACCTTCTCGGCATTGAAACAACATCACGACCTACTAACCATGACCTCTTTTTTGAAAATCACAGCCTTCCTTCTGGCCTTCAGCGGCGCGATCCATGGTAGAACATGGACGAACAAGGAAGGCGTTCAAATCGATGCCGAAATGGCAGGCGTCGAAGGGGGGAAAGTCCTCCTCCGCATGGCCGGAAAGCTCCAAAAGGTCCCACTCGAAAGCTTGAGCGCGGCGGATCAGGAGTTCGCGACCAAGTGGCAACCCACGCCAGCCAAAGTCGAGGTTCCGCAGGAAGCAGCCGATAAAAGCTCCAAGAAAAAGGGAATCGGCTGCGGCGCCAAGTCGAAGGAGAACTTTGAAGAATTAATCAAAAGCCTGAACCTGTCCTGGCAATACTGCTGGACCCCCGCACCACCGGATGAGCTTCCCTCGAACGTCGAGTTCGTCCCGATGGTCTTTGGAAAGAAAGACTCCATCAATGCGCATATCGAGAGAATCAAATCCATGAAAAGAAAGGAAAAACACCGCTACGTCCTGGGCTATAATGAACCTGATGAAGAAAAGCAAGCCAACCTCAGCGTCGAGGCGGCCCTCGCGGCCTGGCCTAAACTGATGGCTCTTGACTTACCCCTGGTGAGTCCTGGCGCCGTGCACGCCGACAATGATTGGATGGAGGCTTTCATGAAGGGCGTGAAGGAGCGGGGCTATCGTGTCGATTTCATCGCCGTGCATTCCTATGGTAACGGCGATCCCACAGCCTTCCTGGACAAACTCGCACGCATCCACAAATTGTATGACCGACCGCTTTGGATCACCGAGTTTGCAGTCGCCGATTGGCAAGCGTCCAGCGTCGCGGAGAACAGATACTCTCCAGAAGATGTCCAAAAATTCATGAAGGCAGTTCTCCCTAAACTCGAGCGTTTGGATTACGTTTACCGCTATGCATGGTTTCCCGGCGCTCAGAACGACAAGGCCCTCGGCCCTTCCGCCATTTTCGATGCAAATGGAAAGCTCACCAAACTCGGCGAGATCTACGCCAAGCACCAATAGCGTCAAAATAGAAGACGACCCCATTGAGAATCGGGGCTCCCCCTGCACGGAATACCTAAGAGGCCAGAGCTTTGTGCAGAAAGTCCAACGCGTCCTGGAGCTGGACTTGCGGAGATTCTTCGGGCCTGTCGATCAATGGCAGATGCAGGAACGCCTTTTTACTTCCTTCGTCGGCCTCTCCTGCTAGCTTCCGGGCACCCGGGGAAGAGCGTTCGTGGCGACACCGCCGTGGATGCTGATTGATCCCCGCAAAAAAGCAACCCGCAATCCAAAGAAGCCACGACATGAAACAAGGCAAACCACACTTTCCGCGGGCCGCCGCCGCCTTCTCCGCCGCGATCACGCTGATCATCGCACCCAACGCTTGGGCGCAGAAAAAGAATGCAGCGGCAGACAGCGCACCGGCTTACTACACCCCTGCCACCGCACCGATCTTCAACCCCTTCCCGAATGTCACCGACAGGTCGCCATGGCTGGTGAGAAACCTCGGGACGGTCGGGATCGGCATCAACCTGATCCGCCCCGGCATGACCATGCAGATCAACAATGTGGAAAAAGGCTCACCCGCCGAGGCGGTCGGCAAGCTGCAGAAAGGCCAGATCATCGAGAGCATCAACGGCAAGACGCTCAAGGAAATCGATCCGCGCATCATCCTCGGCGACATCATCACCGAAGCGGAAGCCAAAGACGGGAAAGTTGTTTTCAAAATCCAAGGTGCCGGTGACGTCACGGTGAAAATCCCGGTGATGGGTGCCTATAGCAAGACATGGCCGGTGAACTGCCCGAAGTCCGATAAAATCGTTAGAGACCTGGCAGACCTCATCGGAAAACAGGATGCGCCCAAGTGGGGATCGGTGCTTTTCCTGCTCTCCACGGGCGAGGAGAAGGATCTCACTATGGTCAAGCGCTGGATGAAGGATATCAAGACCATCGGTGGGATGAACTGGGAAAAAGGTTACAAGGGGCCGGGGCTTTGCGAGTATTACCTGCGCACCGGCGACCAGAGCGTGCTGCCGGTGATCAAACAGATGACCGAGGAGCTGAGGGTGAATATGTATAGCGGCGGCTGGAGTGGTCGCGGGGCACCGGCTGCCTTCACCTATTCCACCGGCACCGGGCAGGTCCATGCCTCCGGCGTGAACTGCATGTCCTTCCTCCTGATGGCCAAACTGTGCGGCGTGGAGGTGGATCAATACATGTTCGATGAGGCCTTCTCGCAGTTTTACCGCTTCGCCGGACACGGCAACGTCCCCTACGGCAACGGCCTGCCCGAGGGCGGTTTCCGCGATAACGGCAAAACCAGCGGCTTGGCCTTCGGACTGGGGGCTGCGGCGATGATTGCGCCGGAGGGCGAGAAATCGGTCTTTGCCAAGGCGCGCGACAATTCCGCGACGAAAGCATTTTACGCGACCAACTGGTTTCACGCCGCCCACACCGGCGGCGGCATGGGCGAGATCTGGCACCACGCCGCAGTCAGCCAGATGCGCGAGAAACGCCCCGTCCCCTACCGCTCGTTCCTCGACACCCGGCGCTGGGTCATGGACCTTTCGCGCCGGTTCGATGGCAGCATCGGCATCGCAGGCATGGACGACCGTTACGACCGCTCCGCCACCGAGGACAACATGGATTGGGGCACCTTTTTTGCCCTCACCTACACCTATCCCCGCAAACATCTGCAACTCTTCGGCGCGCCCCGCAGCAAATGGGCCAAGAGCATGCCGCTGCCTCGCCCGTGGGGTAACGACGCCGACGATGCCTTCCAATCTAACGAACCCATCCCCGGCGGCTCGCTTACCCTTGAGGATCTGTTGAAGGAGCAGGTGGAAACGGACGCCTCGCTGGCCGTCATCACGAAACTCGTCGATCCGAACCTGAAGAATGAAACCCTGCTCAGATACATCCAGCACCCCGAGTATGACTTCCGCAGCATGGCGATAGATCAGCTGGTCAGGCGCGACAAGGTGGAGATGATTGTTCCGCTCCTGAAATCCGACGACGCGCGACTGCGGCAGGCAGGACTCCTCGCTCTAACAGGCATGTTCAAGGGAAGCCCCATCCCGCCCGACAAGGTGACGCCGGAAATGTATGATCTGGCAGGCAGGATAATCAATAACCCGGACGAATCGTGGTGGGTCGCGCTGCATGCCATCGAGGCCCTGGCTCGCGCCAATCCAGACGTGATCGCCAAGCACCGCGACCGCCTGCTTGAGTTCCTCGATTACAAATGCACGTGGCTACAAACCGCTGCGGTTTGCACCCTCGCCAAGATCTCGACCGATCCCGCCCATTATAAGTCCGTGCTGCCGGCAATCGTGAATAAATCGGCGTCTTTCCGCGTGGACTCGGCTTCGCGCCGGAGTTCAAAAGCCATCGCCGATGTGCTGAAGACAGCCAGCCCCGAGGTGCAAGCCTTCGCGTCCACGCTGCTGAAGAAGACCTACGAAGACATGCCGAATGTTCTGATAGAACCCAATACCGGCGCTGTCCTGGGCAGGGGGGCGCAAACCGTCCGCACCCGCATGGGGGACATCCTGCGGCAAACGCCAGGCGGCGAGGAATTCGTGCGGCATCTCCCCAGGACGACGCTGGCCTCCTACATCAGCGGCAAGGATTCCGACAGGTATGCCTATAGCGGAAAATTCACCCCTAACCCCGCCGTGATCGGCACTTGGGCGTGGGCGGTTTATCCGCAACCGGAAAAACCCTCGGAAATTGATGACCGCATCAACGCATTCATTAAAGGCACAAAAGGTGTCACCCCGATCAAGATCGATAATCCCAAGGATCTGCTGCAGATTCTCGATGAAGGCAAGCTCGCGAAATCGAGATACTTCTCCGGCTATTTCTGGTCCGGCGACGTGCTCATCGGCGTCAACGATGACCAAGCGCTTAAAATGGAGGTCAGAAAGGTCGGCGGCATTGATTTCCTCATCGTCGAACGGGGCGGGTTCAACGCCACACCCACCACCGAGGAGGATGCCACCACCAAGATATCCAAGGACTGGCATTGCGGATTTAGCGTTTACGTCAGGCAGCAATGATTGCGGATCGGATCCTAATGTTAGATGAAATCCAAATGGGAGGGCAGTCCAAGGAGGGTGGACACTTCTGTCCACCTGGCCATTGCGGTGAGCAAGGACCCGCGCGAAGCACTTCACTTGCACTAACCAATGGCAGCACGACAGTAAGGTCGTGCCTCCTTACTCGCCTGCGGTGAGGTTCCATATGAAGCGCAAAACTTCCTCCAGGAAATCTATCACGAAGCCCCGCCGGCAAGATGTGGCGACTCCTGCCAATAGCCCGGAGCCTGACGAACAACATCCATCCGCTGCTCCCGGCGCGTTGTTTTGGCTGATGGCCGGCCTGTCAGGCTTCGCCTGTCTGGTCTATCAAATTCTCTGGATGCGGCAAGCCGGCCTCATGCTCGGTAACACCTCGCACGCCACCGCCGTGACGCTTGCGGTGTTTTTCGGAGGCTTGTCGTTAGGTGGTTTATATTGGGGCGGGCGCTGCCGAAAACATCCAGCCCCTCTCCGCACCTATGCGTGGCTGGAGCTGGGCATCGCTCTAGCAGGAATCGCGATTCTCATCGCCCCGACCATTTTCCCGCATGTCTATCACCTGCTCCACGGGGAAGATGGTAAAGGACTGACACTCACAATTTTCAAAGCCGTCTGGACCCTGTTGATGATTTTCCCCGCCGCGTTTTTCATGGGCGGGACGCTGCCCGCGCTGGGACAAGCCGTGATCCGCACGAGGGAAACCTTCGGCACCATCACGGCGCGGATGGTAGCGGTGAATTCGCTGGGCGCTGCCTGCGGCGCGTTCACCACGGCCTTCGTACTAATCTGGTCACTGGGTCTCCGCATGACCTGCGTCACGGCCATGGCAGTCTCCGTCGCCGCCGCACTCATCGCATTCCGCCTGTCACGGCAAGCCCGTTTCCAGCACGCAGCGGAAAGTTTTCTAGCAGAAAACCAAGCGGAAAATCCACGCAAGGCTGCCGCAAAGCCAGCCATGCCGCGGCCTGTGATCGTCGCACTCGCCTTCGTTTCCGGGTTCAACCTGCTGGCACTCGAAGTCGTTTGGACGCGGATGCTGGCCCAAGTCCATGAGAACTCCGTGTATAGCTTTGCCACGGTCCTGATTGTCGTGCTTATCTGCCTTTCGCTGGGCGCATGGGTCGCCTCGCGGCTTGCCCGCAGCGGGATGCCCGCCCCCAAGGTGCTGATCTGGCTGTTAGTTCTTGGTGGCACGGCCTTGGCCGTGACCCCGCTCATTTCCACGACCCTCACCCGGGACATGCGGATGCTGGACACGGATTTCACGTTTACCGACTACGTGATCCGGCTCTTCGCCACCGGATTCGCCGCCATCGCCCCGGCCTGCCTGCCATTGGGGGCGGTATTTCCCTTCCTCATGAAGGGCGAGGAAAAGTTCGCCATCCATGCCGGAAAAAGCATCGGTGCTCTCTCCGCCATCAACACGCTTGGCGCCATCCTCGGTTCGCTAGTCGCAGGTTTTCTGCTCCTGGAATGGCTGGGCATCTGGCACACGATCCAGCTCGTTTCCGCCATCTATCTCATCGCCGCGGTCCTCACCCCCACCAGCGGGAGCAAGGGCACCTTTCCCGCCAGGATCGCGTCATGCGTCATGCTGCTCCTTCTCTTCACCGGTCTCAACCCCGCCAAGCTTCCCGACCCGTCAAAAACCATTTCCACCGGCGAGCCCGAAACACTGATAGAAAAGTGGGAAGGCAGCGATTGCACCGTCAGCGTCTTCCGCAATCCCCGCGACCACTTCAGCATCAAGATCAATTCTAACTACGGCCTCGGCTCCACCGAGGCATTCGGCCCGCAGGCTTTTCAAGCCAGGATTCCACTGTTCGCCTTCCCCGCCACCGATAGCGTGTTCTTCCTCGGCATGGGAACGGGCATCACCGCCGGCGAGGCCCTGAACCGCGAGGATTTCAAAAATATTACCAAGGTGGTCGCCAGCGAGCTCTCAGCCAGCGTCGTCGCCGCATCGAAAAAATATTTCAGCGGCAAGGTGGACGGCTTCGATCACACCAACGGCCTCTATCACGACCCAAGAGCCCAAGTCCTCACCGGCGACGGGCGTAACCAACTGCTGGCAAGCCGGGAAAGATACTTGATGATCAATGCCGATCTCTTCCTGCCCTACCGCCGGGGCACCGGAAGCCTCTACAGCCGCGAACATTTCCAGATCGTCCGCGAGCGGCTCAAGCCCGGTGGCGTCTTCGTCCAGTGGTTGCCGCTCTATCAGATGTCCGAGCGGGAATTCGGCACCATCGCCCATACGATGCTTGCCGTATTTCCGCAGGTCAGCCTGTGGCGGGGCAACTTCCAGGCCGGGGCGGAAATCGCAGCGCTCGTCGGCCATGCAGATCTCACCCCGTTGCCCGCCTCCAACCTTGATGCCGGGCACGACAAGCAGCTCGCCGTCGAGGGTGCATCCCACCTCAACATGCAGGAACTCATGCTGCCCATCAACGCCGAGACCGTCCTGCTTTTCTACGGCGGCAATCTCACCCGTGCCGCCGATTTGTTCGCCAACTACCCGCTCAATACCGATAATAGACCCGTCATCGAATTCGGCACCCCGCGCTCCCTGCACCAACCCAAGGGGGCCGACCGCCCGCAGTTCCTCGAAACCCGCTTCGCCGACCTCGTGGACAAACTCCAAGCCCGCACCCCGCCCGACCAAGACCCCCTGTTAGTCTCCCGCAGCCCCGCCAGCCGCAAGCTCCCCCTTGCCGGATCCGCCTTCCACCGCGGATGGATCGCGAGAGCCCATGGCGATGAGGAAAAATGGATGAAGGAGTGGGAAACCTTCCTCACAAATTGGCTCGATACCGAACCCGGCGCGGATGGCCCATGAGAGGATCCGTTTCT
>Ga0163144_10028150_pt1 | contig 10855 bp, 10 predicted proteins | sample OliLak19BULKMAT1_FD_123175 | JGI IMG/M metagenome (GOLD analysis project Ga0163144, IMG submission 123175) | Freshwater microbial mat bacterial communities from Lake Vanda, McMurdo Dry Valleys, Antarctica - Oligotrophic Lake LV.19.BULKMAT1 | ecosystem: Environmental > Aquatic > Freshwater >... | reverse complement strand
CTATGTCCGACGGCGGGTCGTCGACGACGGTCACGATCTACGACGTGCAAGACGAGTCGCGCGCGACGTTCGTCCCCGCGGGGACGCTGGTGCACCTCGAGGGCGTGCGCATCACCGCCATCGACACGCTGATGGAGGCGGGCCTCGGCGGCGTCGGCGATCTGTGGATTCAGGAGAGCGCCGCGGGTCTCTTCTCTGGCGTGCAGATCTATCAGCCGATGACGGTCATTCCGTGTGGCGCTGCCGCGACGCTCGCGCGCGGCGATGTCGTCACCGTCGACGCGCTCACGACCGAGTTCGCGGTGCCGAGCGACGTCAGCGGCGGCACGGTCACCGAGCTCATCGGCGCGCTCGTGACCTGTACGACGCCTGCCGCCTCTGCCGGTGCGCTGCCCGTGCCACTCGCGATCACCGATCCGACTGTGCTCGCTTCAGCGGCCACGGCGGAAGGCTACGAAGGCGTTCTCGTCGTGCTCACTGGCGTCGATGCGCTCGAGCTCGCGGACATGTTCGGCGCGTTCGCCGTGAGCGGTGAGGTGCTCGTCGACGACGCGCTGTACGTACATCCGGTCTCGCGCCGTGACCGCTTCTTGCAGCTCATCGGGCTCGTTCACTACGTGTTCGGCCGCGTCCGCATCTTCCCGCGCGACGCCGCGGATCTCGTCCTCGGGCCGCCGCGCCCACTCGAAGATCTGGCCGGCGCCTGGGCGTGCACCGACGGCACCGACTCCGACTCGGACGCGCTCGTCGACTGCGCCGATCCCGACTGCTCGCGCTCGGCGTTCTGCGTCGGCTCACCGCTGCGCGTGCGCGTACAAGACGTGCAGGACGCGAGCAGCGCCGCACACCCCGCCGTCGGTGCGCGCGTCGTGCTCGCCGGGCCGCTCGTCGTCACCGCCGTCGACGCGTACGCGGAGGCGGGCGGAACGGGGACCGTCGGCAATGTGTACGTACAAGACGTCGCCGCCGCGAGCGCCGCGTATTCCGGCATTCTCGTGTTTCTGCCGACGAGCCTCGGCTGCGGTGCCGCGCCGCTCGCCGTCGGCGATCAGGTCTACGTCGCGGGCCGCTACGAAGAGTACGCCGGGGATCCGCCGGACATCACCGTCGGCACGCTCACCGAGCTCGTCGCCGGCACCATCGCGTGTGTCTCGGCTGGCCCTTTGCCGGCGCCGATCTTGATCGCCGATCCGGCGACGCTCGCAGGCGAAACTCCGCTCGAGGCAGGCAGCGGCGAGCCGTACGAAGGCGTGCTCGTCGAGGTCCGCGGTCGCGACGTCATCGCGGCGCCCGGTCCGTTCGGCGAGTGGCGCGTCGAGGGCGACCTGCGCGTCGACGACGACCTCTACGCTGCGGCGCCCGCGCCCGCATCGGGCGAGCGGCTCGGCAGTCTCATCGGCGTGATCGACTCGGCCAACGGCAGCTTTCAGCTACAGCCGCGCTCGGCCGCGGACGTCGTGCGCGTCCCACGCGAGACGACGCTCGCGCTCTGCACCAACGGCACTGACGACGACGTCGACGGTCTCGCCGACTGCGCCGATCTCGACTGCTGCGTCGTGCCGTCGTGCTCGGGCTCGCTCGTGCTCTCCGAGATCGTCTACGACGCGACCGGAACCGATGGCGGCAAGGAATGGATCGAGGTGCTCAACAACGGCACCACCGCCGCGCAGCTCGGCTGCTTCACCATCGGCAGCGGCGCGTCGACGTACTCAGCGGTGTCGCCCGCGCTCCCCGCGCGTTCGGTCGCGGTCGGCGCGTGCCTGGTGATCGGCGGACCCACGGAGTGCGGCGGCGCGACCTGCACCGTGCCCACTGACTTCACCCCCGATCTGCTCAACACCTCCGGCAGCGGCGTCCCCGGAATCGGCCTCTTCCGCGGCGCGACGATCATCGCGACGAGCGTGCCGACCGACGCCGTCGTCTACGGCACCGGCACGCCGCTGCTGCTCTCGCCCGCCGGCACCGTCTTCGCCGCGCCGAGCGTCGGAGCGGCCACTGCGCCGCGCTCGATCGAGCGCTTCGGCGCCGCTTCTGCTGGCAGCTGGCGCGTGCAGAACACGCCGAGCCCGGGAATCTGCACCGCGATCACCCCGTGAGTTGCTGCTCGAAACGCCGCGGATTTCACGCGTGTTTCGGGCACACGACGCTTTCGGCGACGGCGCTGTAACTTCGCGCGCGAACCGCAGCCCAGTCTCGACGCGGCGCGTCGTGCCGCGCCACAACAACGCCCGATGCAGATCAACTCGGGCAGCACGGCTTTTCTGATCGTCGCGACCGCGATGGTCTTGCTCATGACGCCAGGTCTCGCGCTGTTCTACGGCGGCATGGTGCGGCGCAAGAACGTCCTGTCGTCGCTGATGCACTCGTTCTTCGCCATCGCGCTGCTGTCGGTGCAGTGGGTGCTGCTCGGCTACACGCTCGCGTTCGGCGGCGATCACGGCGGCGTCATTGGTGACTTTCGCCATCTTGGCTTCAGCGGCGTCGGACTCGAAGCGAAAGGGGAGATCCCGCATCTCTTGTTCGCTGCGTTCCAAGGGATGTTCGCGATCATCACGCCCGCGCTGATCAGCGGATCGGTCGCCGAGCGCGTGAAGTTCTCGACGTATGCGGTGTTCATCCTGCTGTGGAGCACGCTCGTTTATGCGCCTGTCGCGCACTGGGTCTGGGCGGAGGGCGGCTGGCTCTACGAGCTCGGCGCGCTCGACTTCGCCGGTGGCACCGTCGTGCACGCGATAAGCGGCGTCACCGCGCTGGTCTTCGCGAAGATGGCCGGGCCGCGCGTCGGCTTCGGCAAGGAGCGCTTCATCCCGCACGACCTGCCGATGATGGCGATCGGCACAGCGCTGCTGCTGTTCGGCTGGATGGGCTTCAATGGCGGCAGCGCCCTCGCTGCAAATGGAGTTGCTGCGCTCGCGGTAGTCACCACCTGGCTCGCGGCCGCCGCTGGCGGACTCTCGTGGTCGCTCGCCGAGTGGGTGCGCCACAAAAAGCCGAGCATGCTCGGCTGTGCGTCAGGGCTCGTCGCCGGCCTCGTCGCGATCACGCCGGGCGCCGGTTTCGTCTCGCCGCTATCGGCGCTCGTCATCGGCGGGCTCGCTGGGCTCGTCTGCTACGGCGCGATCATCTTCAAGAGCCGCGGCGGCTACGACGACGCGCTCGATGCCTTCGGCGTTCACGGCGTCGGCGGCATCTTCGGCGCGCTCGTCACCGGCGTCTTCGCGACCAAGGCGCTCAACGCAGCGGGACAAGATGGCCTGCTCTACGGCAACGCGCGGCAGCTCGGCATTCAGGCGCTCGGCGTGAGCGTCGCGTGTCTCTATGCGGGCGTCGTCAGCTTCGTCCTGCTGCTCGTCCTGCGCGCGACGATGGGCCTGCGCGTCGACGAGCCGGCGGAGCGCGAAGGGCTCGACGCCAGCTGTCACGGCGAAGAAGCCTATAATTAGGGGCTCACTCGTCGTCGTCCTCGTCCTCGTCGTCGTCCTCATCGTCGTCGTCATTGTCGTGATGGCGAACCGTGGCGTGCGCGGCGTCGTCGGCGCCATGCATGAGTAGCCCGACCAGCGTGCCGAGCGCCGCGATGACCGCGCCGATGATGACCGCCGGCACGAAGAACCTGTCGCGTGAGCGCTCGGCCACGGCGAACGGCGCGAGCCCAATGCCGACGCCCGCTGCGCCCGCAATGCCGATCAGCACCAGCCCGCCGACGCGCGTGCCGTTGCGCGTCTCGTAGTCCACGTCGATACGGTCACGATCTTCGATCGGCACCAGGTGCTCGACGGTCAGCCGCGGCAAGCCGCTCCGCGTGAGCGCGATGTGATACGCGCCGACTGGCATCACCAGCGCGCACGGCGTCGTGCACACCCGCGTGAACGTGGGCGCGGCGCCGGTCTCTCCCGCAGCGTCGACAATCACGCGCCCGCCATTCGGGCTGCGGAAGCGGACGCGCGCGCCGCTCACCGAAGGCGCGCCGCGCGTCGCGTCAGGCGTTGCCGGCGGCGGCGTGCTGTTCTCGGGCGGCGCAGGTGGAATCGCAGTCGCGCCCGTCGCGACGAGAGGTGTGCCGGTCGTCCCAGCGCGTGGCGCTTCCTCTGCAGGCCCAGCGAAGCTGAAGTCCGCGGCCGCGACGCGACGTGTCTCGCCGGTGAGCAAGACGATCGTCACGTGGTCGCCAGCGCTCAGCTCGGCGATGGTGCCGCGCAGCAGCCCACCATCGCGCAGGCGCACGAGATCGGGCGCGGTCGGTGCTGGCTGGGCCGCTGCGTGCGCTGCGATGCTCGTCAGCAGGACGATGCAGAGAGCGGTGGGTATGACGCGCAATCTCATGGCGCCGGACGCTATCACGGGCGCTATTGCCGGACGATGGCGCGGCATCACGCGACGGCTGCGCGGCGACCCTTGTGGCCGATCGCGGCGTTGATGCGACGCACGTGTCCGCGCACGAACGCGACCGCGTCATCGTCGTCGCTCGCGCGGCGCGACAACATCTCGAGCGGCGTGCCGGTCAGCGGGAACGGCGTCGCGACGATGCGCAAATGTGGCCTGGTGGCGCGCACGTCTTCGGCGATCTGCGTCGGCACCGTCGCGACGAGCGCGCTGCCGTCGACGAGCGGACCGAGCGCCGCGAAGCTCGGCACCGAGACGCGCGCGCGTCGGGTCACGCCGAACATGTCCTCAACGACGCCGCGCAGGTCACGAAGCAGACGATCACTCTCGGCGAGACTGGCGCCACCGAGGACGCGCTACGGCGCCGATCACATGAAGCATCTCGACAGCGAGCGGTGAGGGCGGCGTGAGCCGACGACACCCCTGCGGCAGCTACAGCAAGGGCCCAGTCATCTCGGGTGGTCCGCCCAACTGCGCGACGCCGTCGCCGGCGCATCGCGCGACGGCGTCGCCCCAGCTCACCTCGTTTGCGAGTGAGTCGAGGCAAGCAATGGGAAGCGTCACCACCGTTCGCGTGCCGAGGTGCACGAGGCCGAACATGGAAGTGCGCGGCGTGAGCGTCTCGGCGGTGGTCACGGCGAGAATGCTCGGGTTTCGCCCGTCACGAAACACGTCGAGCCAATCTCGGAGCGCACTGAGCGACGCGCTCGCGCGTGTCGCGAACGGCACGTCGCGCGACGGCGGTCGGCTCGGGTGAAGGATCGCCCAGCTCCGCACCAAGTCATGCTCAAAGTCCTGCCTGCCGTACAGCCCCGGGCTGGAGTCGCAGTATCGCCGGCCGTAGTCATCGCTGCACCAGCGCTGCCAGCGGCCACTGGCACCCACGCGCTCCGGGGTGCGTGGCAGGAAGCGCTCGCTCAGCCCAAGAGGATACGAGTCCTCGGAGACCCTGACGCGGCTCATCGTTGCCAGTGGTCGAGCCGCGAAAAATGCCCCGGCGCCGACTACGAGCATGACGGCCGCGCCGTTCCGCATCGCAGCCACGCTCACGCGCGACACTGCCGCCATGGCGACGACCCACGCGGCGAGCAAGCAGGCGCCACAGCAGGCCCACAGGTCGATCTCCGCGGCGCTCCTTACCCACTGCATCGCCCACAGCTCCCGGCCGAGCGCGTCGCGGCCGTGGTGGAGCCACACGGCCGGTCCGGTCATCAGCAGAAGCGCGCAGATCAAGACCGCGACAGAAGCAGTGGCAATCCGTGTGAGTTGGGCGACGGTGCCAGTCCGCGCCGGGGCCACCAACGCTGCGCCAAGCGCGACCGAACAGCCGATCGCGCTGACGACGACGTGGCCGGTGGTGGTCAGCGTCAGCCACTCATAGAAGGATCGCAGCCCGGCGAGCGAAGGTCCGTCCCACGCAAGACTTCCGGTCATGTGATACGCGCCGACGATGCGAAGCGCCGCTTCGTAGCCTGCGACGCCGTCGCGCCATGCCAGGCCGAGCAACACCACGCCAACAGCGCCGAGGAGCGCCGACGTCGCGTACGCTGCCCGCTCGGTTGTCGCGTTTGCCACATTGCCTGAGTGTCCGCGTCTGGACGGAGGTTCCCGGGCCGCCGCGCGGGCGCGTTCCGACTCAGATCCGCGTCATGGCGCGTGTTGGCGCCCGATGGTAGGGGCGCACCGTGATTCGCGAAGCGCTAGAGCGAGTGAAACTGGTGGGGTTTTCGATGTTCGCCGCGATCGCGTATGGCATCGCGCACGACATGGTCACGGCCCACGTCTGCGTCGAGTACTTCACCATCGGACACAGCAACTTGCTCGACGAAGACCCTCACGGAGCGTCGCCCGTGCTGCAGGCGCTTCTGTGGGGCGTCCTCGCGACCTGGTGGGTCGGTGTGGCCGCGGGCGTGCTCATCTCCATCGTCGCGCGCGCTGGCCCCGCACCACGGCTCGGTGTTCGGGACGTCGTGCGGCCTGTGCTCCACGTGTATTGCGCGACAGCGTTGGCGGCGCTCATGGGCGGACTTCTCGGCGCATCGCTCGCCGCTGGCGGGGCCGTCGCAGTCGGTTCGCGTCTCGCCCGCGAGCTTCCCGCCGAGACCCATGTCCGGTTCCTCGCGGACAGCTGGGCACATGGCGCGGCCTATCTCATGGCGGTGGTCGCGGTGCTCGTCCTCGCCGGGAACCTCTTGGGCACCCGGATTCGGCGCGTCAAAGAAGAGAGTACGCGCGACCCGCTGCTCGGACTGCCGCCCGCCCGAAGCGATCGAGGAGCCGAGTGATGGCTGTGCGTGGGACATTCAAATGTCTCATCGGCTGAAGCTACGCGAGCTTGGGCGCGGTTGAACTCCCGACTCGCGCTACCAGCTGCCGCTGCCCGACTCGCGCTACCAGCTGCCGCTGCCCGGGTCGCCTTTGAACGGGCCGGCGAGCTCCGGCGTGACCCAGCCGCCGTAGAATCCACCGGGCTGCGGCGAGGCGCGGTGGCCATCGACGGTACACTCGAGGATCGACGCGTAAAACGCGATGTGACCCGCGAGCGCCTGGTAGTCACCGAAGGGCGTCTCGTAGGACCATGCGACTCCGTCAATCGCCCGCTCGTCGACCACCACGTCGAAATACGTGGCGCTGCCTTTCCACTCGCAACGCGATCCGACCTTTGCCTTTCTGCGCAGCAGGGTCATGTCGACATCGGTGCGTGGCAGATAGAAAGTGGGCGGGTGCGCGGTCTCCAGAAGGCGAAGCGCGCTCGTGGTGCTTGCAATGACGCGCTCGCCCAGCGCGACCCGAACGCGGCGGGCGTCCGGGACGAGCGCCGGTGGTCGCGGATAGTCCCACACCGACTCTTGTCCTTCGATTGGCGCGGCGGCGAAGGACGGTCGTGTCGCACCGCGGTTCGACCACGACGCGCGTGCGCGCGAGGCCCACGAAGGAATGTCGTCGTCGCTCATCGTGGGTCTTTGGTGTTGGAGGCGAGCAGGGGCAAGGGACGTTTCTCAGCGGCGTACTCGCATGGACAACGCGCCTGCGGTCGCGAGGCTCGGTGTGAACGCGACGGTCGCAGCCATGTCAATCAGCGCTGGTCGCCACGCCGCGTACCGATCTACTCTTCGCACCATGCATGCATCGGTAGAACGCTGGCTCGGGGTCCTCGCGACGGGTGTGCTGCGCGACCGCGCGGACGAAGATGCGGTCCTCGCCGCGACGCGGATCGTCGGTGAGGAGGCGCTCGGCGGGCTGCGCGAGTGGTTCGCCGCGCGCACGCCGCAGGAGCGCCAGACCACGCAGTGCGCGGTGATCGAGGCGTGCATCGCGATGGTGCACGCCGATCGCGTGGTGACCGACGCCGAGCGCGCTCAGCTGCGCGCGCTGATCGACGCGAGCCGCCTCGACGAGGCGCACGTCGCGCGGATGCGCAAGGGCATCGACCACGCGCCGCACAGCCTCGACGCCGTCGTCGCGCGGCTCGGACACCCGGTGTTGCGCGAGCTGCTGCTGGTGCTCGCGTGGGAGCTCGCCAACGTCGACGGACAGCTCGACGACGCGGAGCGCGGTACGTACGGCTTGCTCGCCGCGCGGCTCGGCGTCGCGCCTGAGCGTGCGCACGCGCTGCGCGACGCGTTCACGCCGGGCTGACCCCGAGAGCGTCGGCTCAGCGCTTGGGAAGAACGCCGCGCAGCGCGGTCATCTTCGCAGACCAAGAGCTCGAGTCGCTCGGTGCGTCGATCTCACGCGCCGGCGCGCCAAGTCGGCGGAGCCGTCCGTCGCCGGCGAGAAGCAGGACGTGCGCGTAGCCGCCGAGGTAGACGCCGTCGACCACGACAAACGGGAAGCCCTGCGCTCCAAACCCGAGAGCGAGGCGCTGCTGCTCGTTGCGATCGGTGATTTGCCGGACCTCGAAGGGCAGGTTCTCCGCCTGGAGCAGATCGATGACCTGGCTACACAAGAGGCACCCAGGTCGCGTATAGACTTGGATCGTCAAGACTCACCTCCTATCGACGGGGAGTTCCGCCGTAAAAGCCATACGGTTGTCGAAGTTGAGCAGCGCGATGACCGCCATCAGCTCGACTGCGCCGTCGACTCCAAACAGCGCGATGGCCTTGCCGACGGTCTCCGGCTGACCGCGGACCATCAAGGTCATCTCGTCGGTCAGCTGCAGGACCGTCAGCTCTTCTTCGCTGAAGAGTCCTTGAGGAAGCTGCCGCTGCTTGAGGGCAGCCGCCTGCTCAGTGGCGCCTCCGATGGACTCGAACTTTGCCCCGTGAACCGCGGCACAATAGGGGCAACCATTGAGCTCGGAGGTGCGCAGCATCGCGAGCCCCTTGAGATGCGCGGAGATCTTGCCGCTCCCGCTCACGGCTGTCTCGAACGCGATCAGGGGATCCAGAAGGTGCGGCGCTCTGGCCCATAGACGGAACAGGTTGGGGACGAAGCCAATCGTCTCGCCTACCTTCTCGAAGAACTCGCGGACCTCTTTCGGCGCCTCTTCGTCGGTCATCAGAGGAATCACTGCGTTGGTCATTGACTGAGTTACGCCGCGGTAGCGGGTTGGTTACGTAGATTTTTCGCTTCGGCGCTCAGCGCCGCTCAGCGCTCGTTCACACGCTTCACCCGCCCGGAGGCGCGAGCGTCGGCGTGCAAAACGCCCGCACATCGCAGAATGGCAGTCCGCCGCACGGACTTCCCGTCAACGTCGTGCTGCGCAAGAAATACTGGCCGAGGCGACGCCCGCAGGCACCCGGAGCGTCGACCGCCGACGCGACGTTGATCGAGACGTCGATGCCCACGACGCCGCTCGCGCTGAACGTGCCCGGTGGGAGAAACATGTCTTCGTGTTCTAGGAACGCTTCGACCACGTAGCCGTCGTCGGTGCGCATCGCGATCGCGCGGCCGGCTGTCCATTCTGCCGATGCGCCCGTGCTGGTGTAGCCGACCGCGCGGGTGGAGGTCGCGCCGATCGGTGCGGGGATGACGAACTGGCGCGTACCTGGATCGTCGTACGCCGGGGCCGCGGCGAACAATCCGTCAGCGTCGAAATAGACCTCGACGCCATCGCCGCAGTAGCTCTCACCGGTCGCGTCGGGCGGGCGCAGCGTGGGCGTCGCGACGTGCACGAAGAAGTAGACGCCGTCCGGGTGCCACGCGATCGCGTGCTCCGCGCTGTGTTCGCTCGGGATCGGCTCGCCGCTCGTCCACGCGACCGGCACCAGCGGCACGAGGCGCAGCCCGCACTCGACGACGCCATCGATCACCGGCACGTCGGGGATCGCATCGAGTCGATCGCACAGCGGAGCGGTGCTCGGCGCCGGGCAGCGGCCCGCGTCCGACTGCGCGTCTGGCGCTCCGAGATCCACCGGCCCGAAATCCACCGGCCCGAGGTCGGATGGCTGACCCGCGTCTGCCGGCAGCTCTGCGTAGCCGAAGCGCCCGCAGCCCGCGCCGAGCGCCACCAACACCATCATGGCGAGCACAGCTACACGTACGCGCGAGCGGTCGAAGGGCACGGCTCTGATGCTACGTGGGAACCGCTCGGCGCGCGACCTCCGTGGTGCGCGCGTGCCATCACCTCGCGGGTCTGATAGACATCGCGCCGCCAACGGAGGTCAGCATGGCGACGCGCATCGAGTCCGATTCCATGGGCACGCTCGAGGTCCCGGCGGAGAAATATTGGGGCTGCCAGACGCAGCGCTCGAAGATGAATTTCCGCATCGGCGAAGAGCGGATGCCGCGCGAGGTGGTGAAGGCATTCGGCATCCTGAAGAAGGCCGCCGCTGTCGCCAACCACGAACTCGGCGTGCTCGACGCGAAGACGCGCGATCTGATCAGCGCCGCAGCGGACGAGATCATCGCGGGCAAGCTCGACGAGCACTTCCCGCTGGTCGTCTGGCAGACCGGCTCCGGCACGCAGTCGAACATGAACGTGAACGAGGTGATCTCGAACCGCGCCATCGAGATGGCCGGCGGCGAGATGGGCTCGAAGAAGCCGGTTCACCCGAACGATCACGTCAACAAGTCGCAGTCGTCGAACGACACCTACCCGACCGCGATGCACATCGCCGCGGTCGAGCAGATCGAGGCGTATCTCGTGCCGCGCGTCCGCGTGCTGCGCGAGACGCTCGACCGCAAGTCGAAGGCGTTCGCGCACATCGTCAAGATCGGCCGCACGCACCTGCAAGACGCGACGCCGCTGACGCTCGGGCAAGAGATGAGCGGCTGGGTCGCGCAGCTCGACGCCGCGCTCGATGCCATCGATCGCACGCTGCCGCAGCTGCGCCAGATCGCGCTCGGTGGGACGGCGGTCGGCACTGGACTGAACGCGCCCGAGGGCTATTCGGTGCTCGTCGCTGCGAAGATCAGCGAGATCGCCGGTCGGCGCTTCGACACCGCGCCGAACAAGTTCGCGGCGCTCGCCGGACACGACGCGTTCGTCGGCACGCACGGCGCGCTCAAGCAGCTCGCGGTCGCGTGT